>PJTZ01000143.1_pt1 | contig 45184 bp, 37 predicted proteins | sample 1512131 | NCBI WGS metagenome assembly PJTZ01 (sample SAMN08177679, study PRJNA422409) | Soil metagenome, whole genome shotgun sequencing project. | reverse complement strand
GCTGAAAGAGTTCGGACAAGGTGTAGGGTTTACCACAGCTGCAAAAGCAACACAAGCGGATTCACATTCCAGAGGAGTTATTGAAACAGCGCTCAAACGTGCTTTTGCACCGGAGTTCTTGAACCGTATCGATGATGTTATTGTATTCAACTCGTTAAGTAAAGAGCATATCTTTAAGATTATCGACATCGAATTGAAATCATTATTTTATCGTATTGAGGGACTGGGCTACCATATTACGCTCACAGATCAAGCAAAAGATTATATCGCGGAGAAAGGATACGACAGTAATTTTGGTGCACGTCCGTTGAAACGGGCTATCCAAAAATATCTCGAGGATCCGATCGCTGAAGAAATATTGAAAGGCGAAGTAAAAAATGGTTCTCAATTGAATATTGACTATGACGATGATAAAAAAGAAATCACCGTTAATAGTGTCAATCCGAAAGAAGTACCCGGTGATTCCATTGAATCGGATGTTTCGGAATCTAACGATAAAGAAAAGGAATAGTTTTTCAATCAAAATAAAAAAAGCGCTATGCCAAAAGACATAGCGCTTTTTATTTGGCTTATTTTTTGCTTTATTTAAACTATTAACGTTTTTTAACGTCTTATTGAATATAAACAAAATTTGACAACCCTTAATACGATACACATGAAAAAATTTCTATTAGCCTTTTTAGTCGGCACCGCCACCTTGGCTGTGACGAGTAGTTGTACAAAAGAATATATAACAAACTATTTGCCGGGGATTTCTTACTCTCCTACAGTTCAATCAAGTAGTTGGGAAGAAATAGGTGTGGGAGTTTATCAAGCAGATTTAGACTTTCCCGAATTGGACGAAACCTATTACCAAAGTGGCACTGTACAGGTTGCTATTCGCCTTCCTGGTTCAGATTCTTATGATATTATTCCTGCGACGATTAATGGAGTACATTATTCGGTTAATTATACTGTTGGATGGGTGACTCTTTTTGCTGAAGACAGAAACGATGACTACCATGCTCCTCCAACAATGTCGGTAAAGATTACCTTAACAGACGCTGACGCTGGAGGCAATTAATACCTCCTTATTAGCCCTTTAATATAAAACACAGCCATGTCTTTGTACATGGCTGTGTTTGTTTTTACACTGGTGGTTGCTTTATAGAGGCCGGGGATTGTTGTTAAGAATCAATCAATTAAAATTGTTTTTTGAAGAAAAATTCGTAAATTGTTTCCTTCATTAAGGAAATATTTTTCTCTTTTTAAGAGGCTAGACAATATAAAACCTCGACCATGTATAAAAAGTACAATGATGTATCGGTTTACGATGCGGCAGAAAAGCGTTTTGATTTTATATATGAGAACTTCGACAAAGTTTACATCTCTTTCAGTGGAGGTAAAGACAGTGGGGTTATGCTAAACATGGCCATTGAAGCTGCTCGACGCCATAATAAGTTACCCATAGATGTCCTGATTGTCGACTTAGAAGCACAATATAACCATACCGTTGAATACATCACTCGCACTGTCTCCCGTGAAGAAGTAAAAGCTTATTGGGTCTGTCTACCCATCCATCTACGAAATGCTGTCAGCCAGTACCAGACACATTGGGTTTGTTGGGATGAAGAAAAACGCGATGCTTGGGTACGGGAGTATCCAGATCATCCATCTGTTATCAAAGACATCAATTATTTCCCTTTCTTCCGAAAAGGAATGGAGTTTGAAGAGTTCGTAAGAGCATTTGGAGAATGGTTCTCACAAGGGGTAGAAACGGCATGCCTGGTAGGCATCCGAACGGACGAAAGCTTTAACCGGTATCTTACAATTGCCAACCTCACCAAGGGGCGCTATAAACGTCGGCAATGGAGCACACTTATGGCGCCTCAGCTATACAGTTTTTATCCATTATACGACTGGAAAGCAAGGGATATATGGATAGCCAATGGTAAATATGGATACGATTATAACAAAGCATACGATTTGATGCATCTCGCCGGCGTTTCTTTGTCTCAAATGAGATTATGCCAACCTTTCGGCGACGATCAACGGAAAGGCTTGTATCTATATAAAATACTAGAACCGGAGACCTGGGCAAAGGTAGTCAATCGTGTAGAGGGGGCCAATTTCGGTAATCGGTACTCGGTAAACAATCGAACAGCTTTCGGCAACTTTCGCATGAACCTTCCAGAAAACCACACGTATAAAAGCTACGCGAAGTTCTTACTCGATACCATGCCTCCTTATCTCCAAGCACACTATCAAAGAAAAATTGATAAGTTTCTCGCATATTGGAAAAAAAACGGTTTTGAAGAAGACATCCCCGAAATCGCTGACCCAAAGCTGGAGTCACAACGAAAAGCTCCTTCTTGGAGAAGAATCTGTAAGGTTTTGTTAAAAAACGATTACTGGTGTAGAGGATTGTCTTTCTCGCAAACAAAAGGAGAAATGCAAAAGCAATTAAACATATTTTTAAAAATACCACACTACCATCAAGATGATTAGCCAGCTATTAGAAAAACACAAAACAGCGCCGTTTGAAAAAAAAGTAGAGTTATATAATCAAATTTCACAACAGCTTTATGAATTCATCGGTATCGAGCATCCGTCATTGAACGTGCAGCTTGTACCTATTGACCGGGTGGAAGGAAATGATTATAATCCAAACAAAGTTGCGCCACCTGAAATGAAATTGTTGGCACTGTCCATTAAGAAAGATGGGCTGACCATGCCGGTGGTTGTTGCAAGTGAGAAAAAAGGGAACAACTGGGTGGTTGTTGACGGCTTTCACCGGACGGCCGTATGCAAAGAGGTACAAGAGATTAGGGATGACTTAAAAGGTTATCTTCCCGTTACACGCCTAGATAAGACACTGGAAAACCGGGTAGCTTCTACGGTTAGGCATAATATGGCCCGCGGTACTCATCAAGTGGAATTATCGGCGAAGCTTGTCGCTTTCCTAAAACGGAACGATTGGACAAACAAACGCATTGGTGATGAATTAGGAATGGATCCCGATGAGGTATTAAGACTAAAGCAAATAACAGGACTTGCGGAAGCTTTTCAAGACAAGGAATTTTCCAAGTCTTGGGGGATATAGGAAATTACATATGTAAGAATATCGCCCATATTATCAATTATTTAAGTCTGAAGAAGAAAAAATATCTTGACAACAATCAAATTTGCCGTATATTTGTGCCACACAAAAAAGGTGATACCTTTTCGGGGTGTAGCGTAGCCCGGTATCGCGCCACATTTGGGATGTGGAGGTCGTAGGTTCGAATCCTGCCACCCCGACTAAAACGACAAATGGTGCCATTGGAAGACAAATGGTGCCATTTTTCATTTTAATCCCTTTTTTATTGCTATAGCAAGGCTCTTCCGGTAAAAATTCTAACTAATTAAAGAAGCACTAGATCCATATCTTTAGTTTTTTTGAGCTAAAAGATGAAAATTTGGAAATATTGTTAACAGGTTTCGAACCGCTTCAATCCAATTTCATTTTCGTAGAAATGCAAATTTCCGTCAGTCTTGTTAGGAAAGATGAAATTTTGATAGCTTTTCGAATCGATATTTTATTTCCTTTATCAAGTTCAATTTTAATAATGCTTGTGATTAATTCTTGTTGTTCTTTGCTAAAATTACACGTTGTTGTTTCTTCAAAACTCTCTTCACTATTTAGATATTGGAATCCATAGACTATCTTAACCTCATCTTTGAGATAATTTATAATATCATTATCATTATAGACTAAATTCTCGTTTAGAAAAAGAGAAGCCACTTTTAATATGATAGAATTGTCGATATCTTGAAAAAGACAGGCAGGTTTTAAAAAGCATGATGTGAGCTTTTCTAAACCCTGCTTCTGTTGTACATCAAGTTTATAAGCATCATTGATTTGTGCACCTAAAATGTCAATTCTATTCTCACAATCTGATTTTATTGTAAGATAGTCTTCTTCGTCAATAGTACCTTTAACTAAAAGCTCCCTTGCATTAGCAACTCGTTCTATCATTTTATGTAGAGATCTGTTGATATTGGTTTTGTCAATAGATTTTTGTTCGTACAATTTGTCGTAAATCTTTCTGATAAGATCTTCGAAAATTGGAGTATATTCCACATTTGGTTTTAGCAGACTAATCCCTGATAATAAGTTTTCATTTACTTTATCGGCTCTTATACGGTAGCCGCAAGAAGAAGAGCAGTGATAATAAAAGTACTTTTTAGACCTTCCCTTTGAGCCACTGCCCGACATTTTTTTTAAACAAAGTGGGCAATTGAGCATTCCTTTAAACATAAGCTCACTATTGGCGCTTTGTTTAACGTATTTTTTGTCGCGTCGTTTAATTCTTGATTGTACTTCATCAAAAAGTTCTATCGAAATTAAAGGATTATGGATTCTGTGAACCTCTACTATATTTTTTCCATCTAAAGATGGAACTCTTATTTTACCACAATAGACCGGATTTTGAAGTATATTGAAGAAAGCATTTAAACTACATTTTAACCCTGTTTTGAGAACTCTTTTATAGTAAGAGCGAACAGACACATTTTCATCGAATCCTTCGAACATTTTTTTGATTAATGTTGCTTCTGGCTCACGGGGAACGATTGTTTTTGTGCCGTCTGGTAACGATATATTGAGATAACCTATAGGTGCTCGACCCATATACCGCCCTTCTTTTTTTGCTTTGTGTATACCTTGTTTGATATTTAAAGATCTTCGGTCGTTCTCTACTTCCGCTGTGACGATGTACATCGCCAATAATACTTTGTTTTCAGGTATCGACATATCCAAAGGTTGATCTATAGCCTGAGGTTCAATGCCCAGCTTTTGGAGTTGGTTGATTGTATAATATGCATTTGCTGTATTCCGACTAAATCGATCCCAACGTGTAAATAGAATAAGGTTTGGTCTTGCAGTTCTGTTAATATTTAATTGTTTCATCATGGTAATCCAAGCCGGCCGTTCGAAGTTTTTTGCTGAATGGTCTTCAAATATGGTCAGGACAATTTCAATATGATTATCTTTACAATATTTATTTAATTTTTCTTCCTGGCTACGCTGTGAGTATCCTTTCTGTGCTTGTTCGTCTGTGCTGACTCTGATGTAAATGATTGCTGTTTGCATGATTCTAAAGTTGTTTTGTGTTAATGTGCAAAAGATAACAGCTTGCAGAAGATTTATTGATTTCTTGCTTTGTCTTATCAGGAGTGTCCTTTTGAATTTATTCGGTTTCTTTAATATGAATGTCATTAAAAGCTTTTTACATACTTAGATACACAGCTTTAACCTGCAGTACATACATTCATTTAGCTAGTAGATTTGATCCATCAACCTACGCCTCTCGTAGTCGTATATTAGGAAAAATAGTGCTGATAAGCATTACGGAGGCTGTCGTGGAAAAATTGAATCTGTATTGATTATTTTTATATCTTTACCAATCGTCTTATGATAAGACCCAATTTTTAGGTCTTATCGTAAAACAAAAGGTAATATGGCAGACAGCGTTTATATATCAGAACATCTTACGAAGCCCCAACTTGAGTTCTTAAAGTTGCTGGATGACTATGAAATACAGCTGTTCAAATTCTCCGAAATCGAACAATTATTGGAACAAAAGTTTGACAACTTAAGTGAAATTCTAGAGAATCTGGTTAATAAAGAACTCCTTGTACGGATCGAGAAAGGTAAATTTTGCAGGCAAAGTTTTAGAGATGAATATGTAATAGGAACTTTCATCGTAGAGAATAGTGCCGTGGCTTATTGGTCAGCGCTAAATTTACACGGGTTGACAGAACAGTTCTCCAATACCGTCTTTATTCAGACGACTCATCAAAAAAACGATAAGTCAATCTTAGGCACTTCTTATAAATTCGTTAGGATAGCACCTAATAAAAAAACAGGAGTCATACACAATGGTTACGGTAACCTTCAGTACCCGATAACCGATGTAGAGAAAACAATAGTCGATTGCTTTGACCTACCTCAACATTCTGGTGGTTATGCGGAATTGATCAGAGCCGTTGGCCAAGCGCAATTGCAACCCAATAAATTAATCGAGTACTGCCAGGCAGTGAATAATATAGCTGTCACCAAACGTATTGGCTATTTGGTTGAACTTCTCCAGATTATAGACATGGATCCTTTTATAGATTTTGCCAAGAAACAGGTAAATAATAGATATAACTTGTTTGATCCCCAGGGATTGGAAGAAGGTGAATTTGTAGCTGAATGGCGATTGAGGTTAAATATCAGCCGGGAAGAATTGTTAGACATATCCAATAAGCAATACTAAATGATACTGAAAAAGGAAATAGAGAAGAACGCGTTGGAACACGAAGTGTCCAGAAGTACCATTGACAAGGATTGGGTATTGGGTCATTTTGTCGATGCTATATTTTCGATAGATTCTTGCAGAGAAGCACTAATCTTCAAAGGAGGAACATGTTTACGGAAATGTTATATCCCAGATTATCGTTTTTCAGAAGATTTAGATTTTACATCCATCGATCCGGATTTTCAATTGGATGAAGATCTATTGAGGCAAATCATGTTGTTAGTACAAGATCGTACGGGTATGCCACTACATTTGGAAAAGCTTACGCCCCTTCGTCATAATGATATGCCTATGGGGTTCGCTGCCATTGTTAAATTTTGGGGAGCCGATCATTCCAGGGACCAAATTCCGCCAGATCCTTCCAGGTGGACCACTTCGATTAAGATTGAAATTATTCTGCACGAGAAGATGCTGTTCGAACCAACTTTGAAAACGGTGTATCACGATTATTCTGATCAGCTAACCTATGCAGTAAATGAAATTGCCTGTTACGATGTAAGAGAAGTGTTGTCTGAAAAGTTAAGAGCCTTAATACAACGCTCCTATACAGCACCACGCGACTATTATGATATATGGTATTTATCCAAGCATGTCAGCGATCTCGATTGGACGGAGATCAAGCAGGCATTTTTAGCAAAAATGGCATTTAAAGGACTTGAATTTACAGGAGTAGAACAGCTTCTGAATGCTAAAAGTGAAAACACGGTGAAACGAGCATGGAAAAATAGTTTAGGGCATCAGATCGCGACTAGAAAGCTACCTGCTTTTGATGAAGTTAAAAAGGACTTGGAACTATTGTTTAATAAAATCTTCGAAAAGATATAATGGCATTCAATGAAAACTCACGAGTAAAGATTCCTGCCCTTCTCAATTTAATGAAGTTGGGCTATACCTATATTCCATTAAGAGAACATATTCGAAGAGAAGATACCAATATTTTCGAGTCGATATTTTTAGAAAGCTTACAAAAAATCAATCCGAGCGCTCAACTGGAAGAGTTAAAAAGAGTATTGGATGAAGTTAGTTTGGAGCTTGATTACGAAGATATTGGTGAAAAATTCTACCAGCGCTTAACAGCGACTTCGGGCATTAAGCTGATTGACTTTAAAAATTTCAATAACAATAGTTTTCATGTTACCACTGAATTGATCTGCAAGAATGGAGACGAAGAATTTCGACCAGACATCACCCTGCTCATCAACGGAATGCCACTCGCATTCGTAGAGGTAAAGAAACCGCACAACAAGGAAGGTGTTTTGGCAGAACGACGCCGTATCAACACACGTTTCAAACAGAAGCACTTTAGGAAATTTGCCAATGCGACACAGTTGATGGTGTTTTCCAATAATATGGAATATGAAGATGGTATTGTAGAACCTGTATTTGGGGCTTTTTATGCTACTTCGGCCTATTCCGATTTGCATTTCAATTATTTTCGTGAAGATGCAGACTATCCGGTAAAGCAGGAATTACTTGCGCTATCTGACGAACAAGAAAATTTTGTTTTGAAAGATAACAATCTGCTAGTTATCAAACATAGCCCAGAGTTTAAAACCAACAAGGAGCCGTATACTCCTACGCACCGTATGCTTATATCTTTGTTCAGCAGAGAGCGATTGGCATTCCTCTTACGTTATTCCATCGCTTATGTTCGTGAAGAAAACGGATTGCAAAAACATATTATGCGGTACCCTCAGGTATTTGCAACCATGGCGATAGCTGCAAAATTGGAAGAAGGAAAGACGAAGGGGATCATATGGCATACGCAAGGTTCTGGAAAAACTGCTTTGGCGTTTTACAATGTAAAGCATCTTACCGACTATTATCAGAAAAAGCAAATTATCCCTAAGTTCTATTTTATTGTTGACCGATTGGATTTATTAATTCAAGCCTCCAATGAATTTGCCAAACGTGGGTTGAAAGTCAATAAGGTTAATTCCCGCCAAGAGTTTATTGCAGATTTAAAGGTGGTTGGTGCCATTCATAACGATAGCGGACAGGCTGAAATCACGGTTGTTAATATTCAAAAATTCAGCGAAGACTCCACTGTTCCCGAAGATATCGGGTACGATATCAATACGCAGCGTATTTTCTTTTTGGACGAGGCGCACAGAAGCTACAATCCAAAGGGTAACTATTTAGCCAATCTGATTAATTCCGATAAAAATGCGGTAAAAATTGCGCTTACCGGCACACCGCTATTAAAGGAAGTAGCTAAGGAATATGACTCTAAATTACTCTTTGGTAACTATATTCATAAATACTATTACAATCGTTCTATCGCCGACGGATATACCCTAAGACTGATCCGTGAAGAAATTGAAGGCAGCTTCAAAATGGAGATGAAGGAAGTCATAGAGCAAATTAAAGTGCTCAGAGGTGATATCAAGGCGTCTGATGTCTATGCTGACCGGAGGTTTGCGCAAGGATTGTTGGATTATATTGCTAAAGACATTGAGGATTTCAGGGATTATTGGAGGGATGAAACACTTGGCGGAATGGTGGTTTGTGATTCGTCCAAGCAGGCTAAAATGCTCTTCCAGTTATTTGAAGAAAGGTATGGGCAACAAGAGATACATGTACAGAATTTGTCCATAGCTGCTGATCCCGGAGTTCCCTATGGCGATAGGCGAAAAGAAAAGCTGACTGCAGCTTTGATATTACATGACGAGAATGATAAACAAATCCGCAAAGATTTGATCGAGGCTTTCAAAAGCGGAAAGATTGACATTCTATTCGTTTACAATATGCTATTGACTGGGTTTGACGCCAAACGATTGAAAAAGTTGTATTTGGCCCGGGTTATCCAGGATCATAATTTATTGCAGACGTTGACGCGTGTGAATCGTCCTTATAAAAATTATCAATATGGCTACGTCGTGGATTTTGCAGATATTTCAAAGGCCTTCGACCGCACCAACCAATTGTATTTTCAGGAGTTGCAGGAACAATTGGGCGATGAGATGGAAATGTATTCACATTTATTCAAATCCGAGGCCGAGATTCGCACCGAAATAAATGAAATTCAAGGAACATTATTTCATTACGACACGCAAAATCGGGAAATTTTCTCCCAACAAATTGCAGCGATACACGATAAGCATGAGTTGATACGATTGGTCAAAGCATTACGTACGGCCAAGGAGCTGAAAAACATTATTTCGATTAATGGCTACGAAGGTCTAGGAGAATTAGTGGACTTTGCCGTGCTGAACCGCTTACTCTTGGAAGCGCAATGCCGATTGGATAATCTAAACTTTGTAGAAAGCCTAGAGAACAGTGATGAAACCCGTAACCTGTTAGACGCCGCACTGGAAGATATCGTTTTCCAATTTATTAAAGTAGGTGAAGAAGAATTGCGCTTAGCAGATGAGTACAAAGACCAACTTCGTAAAACAAGGGAAGCTCTACAGCAGAATTTTGACACCGGTGACCCCGCTTTTATCAGTTTAAAAGAAGAGCTGGAAAGAATCTTTCGAAAGAAAAACCTGTCGGAAACCCTTTCTGCTACGATGCAACTCTTTAACGGTTACAAGAGGTTTCCGAACGACGGTGAATTTATCCGTGAAATTAAAGTGAAAGATCTATATAATTTCCGATCAAAAACTTACTTCCTCAGCAGATTGGAAAATTACCGACGCAAAGAATGGGTATCTATCATTGATTATACCATAGAACATATACTTCCGCAGAACGAAAACCTCAATATAGAATGGCAGCAGATGCTGGGTGAGAACTGGAAAGAAATACAAAATACTTGGTTGCATACATTGGGCAATCTGACATTGACAGGCTACAATTCGGAACTAAGTGATCGTCCATTTCAAAAAAAGAAAACTATTGAAGGCGGATTTAATCAGTCGCCACTTAACTTGAATAATTACCTACGAACAGTGGAAGAATGGAATGAAATCCATATTCAGGAAAGAGCTGGTCAATTAGCTGAAATCGCAGCTAACGTTTGGAAATACCCTAACCTGTCAGAAGATATGTTAACAAGATATGTTGAACAAGAAAGGCGAATTGCTAATGAATATACTACAAGTGATTACGAGTACCTGTCTGGGGAAATGCTTGTCGTCTTTTACGAGTTGAGAAAGCGGATTCTGGAATTGGATGATTCCGTTAAAGAAGAATTCAAAAAGCTTTATATCGCTTATAAAACATCTACAAATTTTGTTGACATTGTTCCGCAAAAATCTCGTCTTCGATTATCCTTAAATATGCCTTTCAGTGAATTGATAGATCCTGAAAATATATGTAAGGATGTTACAGATCTTGGACGTTGGGGTAATGGAGACGTTGAATTAGGAGTAGCCTCAATTGAAGAAATATCTAAAGCTATGGGATTCATCCAGCAGGCTTTAGATTATCAGGACCAATAATATCTATCTCAAACATCCGGAAGATCTTGGTGTCTCCGGATGTTTCGAAAGGAATCCGCCATCCATCCCATGGCAGTCTTCATCTGTATAAAATCAACGAATACTTCACTTGAATTTATATCTCCGCCATAACGGAAAGTTGTACCATAGGGATCAAACGTATCGAAAGTTAAAATAATATTTGTAAACCAATCGGGACAGTCCTGATCGTATTTTTCTTTGATACTTTTCTTAAATTTTTCGAAGAGTGTTTTTAGATTATGAGTTTGCTTAGCCGAGCCAAACACAGACTTTAAATATAACTCTGTTGCATGTCGGTAATTGTATACAGCTGGACAAAACAGATCCCATGGCGCTTCATTCTTAAGTGCAATATCTATTAATTGATCTCCTGCAAGTTTATAAGAGTTTGCAAGGTAAAATGTATCACTAAATTCGGACAATCCGCTAAATAATACACCGTGCTTCCATGATTCGTCAACTTTATCGTGGTAATAGAATATAAATGGACTTATTTTTAAAATTAGGTCATCTATCAACTCATGATCATAATGGCTATTAGAATTTAATCCTATTTTGATATGTTCTAAATCAGGTTGGTCTTCCCAATAGTAATAAATGTATGCCATTACTCTAACATCATCTAAATTAAAGTAACGTTGATTACCTTTTACTGGATTTGCACCATTACTCAGGTATTCTGCGAAAGTCTTAGCCCACGTTTTGACTGTAGAAGTATCTACCTTAAAAAGCTTGGCAACATAGCAGACCGAAAAGTTATTACTGTATCTATTACTCATTTCTAAAATAAAACGACGTTAAAAGTAATGAATGAAGTAGAGCTCGCAAAATGAGCAAAAATTCGAACCACTATTAACTTTTTTATAATGCTATATTACTATTTTTTTTAATAAATGATTGGATATTAGATTGTTAAATGACTATCTTCCTGTGTTAATTTTATCAAATCCTCCAAAAAATGATTCGAAAATTGTCCCGACAGGACGACAAAAAGCTCGATGAAAGTCGGGCTTTTTTCGTTATGCGCTGGTGGGAACCACGGCTCAATCCAGTGGAGGTTCCAGTTAGTTCCCGGACTACGGGTTTAGCCGATTCAGCCATAATTATGATCTAAATAATTGGCAAAAATGATATTGGTCATTTCCAGGAGAAATTCTTTCCGTATATTTGACGAGGATCGATTAAGATAAGAAACAGGTTTGATACGTTTTTGCACATATATTCTATTAATTGCTTTGACGCTGCAGTCATTCTATCGCAGTATTATGGCCGTAGAGTATCAGATACACCTCCCCGATTATCTAGCAAAATGTATAAACAAAGATCGACCTCAACTCCACTGTGATGGACAGTGTGTACTGATGCAGAAAATAAAGGAAAAAGAGAAAGAGGAAACAAAAAAGAATTTAGTGGTATATGAATACAATTCTCTTTATGTCCATAAAGAGCACATTCCTTATATCGTATACCAGCCGAAAGAAGGAATTAATCCATACCATTTTTCACCTTATCGGATTGACTATATATTTAACTACAATACCGATATATTTCACCCCCCAATTAGCTAATTCACATCAGTTGAGCTTAGCTTGTCCCCTATTTGATGCTACCTATCATTTGGATACGACTCATTTTTTAGCATAGCATATCTTTTCTGAAGTTCCTTGCTATAAATGCGTAGCTAACCCTATATAACGGCGTCAGCAACAATTCTTGGTATGTTAGTCTGTTAACAGGCTGCGTGCGGGACTTAATCATTTTCACAATATTCATCAATAATAATGAACAAAATAATATTTCTTCTCACCGCAATTTGTTTTGTGGTGTTATCCTGTACGAAAGAAAAAACGGATTACGAAGCAGAAATAAACACAGTAGTTCCTGAGCATCTTGATTTCGAAGAAGTTGCTAATATCCATAGCGATGGTTATGATATCCGCATTGAAGCATTGAATGGAACTTTCTATAAAGGCTACAACGAAGTCCGATTGAAGATAATGGATAGCCAAACCCATAAAGAAATAAATGCAACGGACGTAACATTTCTACCCATCATGAGTGAAGCGGATGGCAACAAGAACTCCTGTCCTCATCGGTACAATCTGGTATACAAAACGGATAGTGACTATCTTTCGGGATACGCTGTATTTACAAGAGAAAGCAATACGGATCGAAGTTGGGAAATCTACATAAACTTCACTGTTGACAATAAAGCTTATATAGCGAAGCAAGCCATCCCTGTTCACGAGCAGATTAACAAAAACTTGAATATGACAGCATTTACGGGGAAGGACGATGAGCAGTATTTTATCGCTTTAGTGTCACCACAAAAACCAAAGGTCGGTGAAAATGATCTGGTTGCCGGAATTTACAAATTCAATAAACCCACCAATTCACCTGCTGGAGATTTCCCGGATCCTTCACAATTTTCATACACCGAGGTAAGTGGTTATACCTTACAGCTGGATCCACGGATGCCCGAACCCTCCATGGGAAATCATTCTTCGCCTAACAACGAGGATTTAACACAGCAAAGTGGTGGTCTGTATAGCGGCGTGGTCAATTACACCATGACAGGAAACTGGACACTGAATTTCATCATGCTAGACCAAAATGGAAAAATCCTCAAAGGAACGGAAGTACCTACTGATTTTACACCGGGAGTCGAAGGTGTGAAAAGTGAATTACATATTGATATTTTATTCTAAGATGATGATGAAGCTACATATTATTTTGGGGATTCTTTTTCTTGGAGTAAATGCAAAGGCCCAAAATGCGCCGATCCTAAATGACAGTACACGTCGAATCGAGGAGGTCAAGGTCATCGCTAAAGCAAAGAAAAAAATAGAGACGGAAATGAAAATGGCTGTTTCAGTAGATGAATTTTTAGCTTCTTCCGATAACATCAGCTTTATAAAGCGAGGTGCTTATGCATGGGAACCGTTACTTAATAATATGAGTACAGAGCGCTCTACCATTACCATCGACGGCATGCATGTCTTTGGTGCTTGTACAGATAAGATGGATCCGGTCACGTCATATGTAGAAAGCAATAACCTTTCAACTATTGATATCACATCGGGTCAAGAAGGAAGTATGCACGGTGCAACGGTTGCAGGCAGCATCGACCTAAAAAGGAAAAGTACACCGTTCGGTTTGGAAAAGACGTGGAGCGGTGGCTACCAGACAGGTTTTGAAACCAATAACAAACAGTTTTTCAACCTCGGAAATCTGTCTTATTCAAACGATAAGCTTGCAGCAGACGGAAGTATCGCTCTTCGGAAAGCTGGCAATTATTATGATGGAAATAACGATGAAGTAAACCATTCGCAATACAACAAATTTAACGCGTCCTTAGGTCTGGCATACAAAACAAGTCCGCTTTCCTCCATACGGGTGGATGCTATCTATGATAAGGCAAAAGATGTCGGTTTTCCTGCACTTCCAATGGATTTATGGCTTTCCCGTGCGATTATTACTTCAGCTGCATACAAACAACTGTTTGAAAAGGGGATGTTACGCGTTTGGGATACTAAACTGTATTTCAATGCAGTAGAACATTATATGGATGACACCAAACGCCCTGAAAATTTAGTGCATATGGATATGCCGGGTTGGAGTACTACGTATGGGTTGGTTTCGCGTGCAAATTTGAAACGTGGTCATTACAGTTCCGAGATCCAGTTAAATGTATACGATAATCTATCCATTGCGGAAATGACAATGTATCCACAAGACCGGAGTAATAAAACGATGTTTGCATATACTTGGCCTTGGGTGACAACGCGTTTTGCAGGACTTTCCGTAAACAACTCTTGGGACTTTTCGGAAATGAGTCGACTGAATTTTGGTGGCTCTCTCGGCTGGAATTACAATCGTTCCAAATACGTGGAATTCAACTGGATTTTCTATCCCGGTACACCACAAGAAAAAAACAGGATATTACCAGCTTTACAAGCCAGTTATCAGCTACATATCAATCAGTTTGACTTTTCTGTCGGGACTGGGTATGGTCATAGAGCTCCTTCCGTTTCGGAGGGGTATGGATATTATATTTATAACAGCTTTGACCGATACGATTATATCGGAAACCCCGACCTGAAAAACGAAATTTCTTATGAGGCTAATGCAAGTGCAGGGTTTAAAAATGAAAAGATGGGGATAGAAGCTAAGGTAAACTATTTCCATCTCCAAAATTATATTGTTGGAAGAATTTTGAGTTTGGGAAGCCCAATGAATTATCAATCGGTTGGTGTAAAAGGCTACACTTCATTAGACTATTCCAAACTTTTCAATACGGCGATAAATGCTAACTACGATATTTTGCAACATTTGCATTGGAAAGGAACGGTTACCTATGCACGGGCGGTAGACGATAAAAATGGGAATCTACCATTCATCCGCCCTTTAACTTATCAGACGTCTCTTCATTTTATGCACAAGAAATTCGGTATTCAGACGTCTTTGCACGGCGATCTCGCACAAGAGAACTACAGTCCGGAATATGGTGAAGATTATACACCCGCATATAAAATTTGGAATATCTCCGCAGACTATACCTTCAACTTCAAAAATTATAGAACGATGTTGCAGGTTGGTGCGGAAAATCTATTCAATGAATATTACCGTACATATGCCGATTGGGGAAATATTCCACGAATGGGACGCAATATTTTCACTTCATTAAAATTCAATTTCTGACACACAACGAAGGTTTAAAAACAACTATAATTTTAAATACAAATCAAATATCAAAAAATGAAAACAATTAAAAATTATCTTTTGGCATCAGTATGTTCGCTGGCACTGATCTCCTGTAGCGATAACGATGACAATCCTGTTGCAAACAATATTACGTTACATTTTAATAACACATTCAAAGACAAAACGATTGCGCTTGGAAACGCCGCATCCAATACAGCTACCGTAAACACATCTGCCAAAGGACAGATACACCGCTTTTCTGAATTAAAATACGTCATCAGCAATATCCGTTTGATAAAAGCGGACGGCGGTGAATTCCCTTACAATATCAATGATCTAGATAAGGGGGCAACAGTGGTCAACCAAGCGAAACCTCAGACACTAGATTATGTGTTGAGCAATGTTCCTGCGGGTGAATATAAGCAGATCAAATTTGGATTGGGGGTTAAACATGAATTAAATAACCTCGATCAGGCAAGATTCCCGAAGTTTTATGACGAAGCGGGTGCCAACGACACCGAAATGCATTGGCAATGGGCAACCGGATATCGATTTGCTAAACTTGAAGGTTTCTATGATACGGACAATAAAGAGTTTTCCATTCATACAGGAAGCACTTTAAACGGCGACCCAGATGATTCCTCGTCTTGGGTACAAGGCGTTGATGCTTATCGGGATATTACGTTAACACTTCCGAACAATGCTATCGTCGGGAGCAAAGCTTCTAAAGTCACAATCGAAGCAGACTTCGATAAATTACTAAGCGGAAACACTGAAATAACATTGGAACCAGGGAACGCTACCACACCAAATGTTCACAGCGGCAATAAAATGGAAAATATGGTATTATTTGTTGATAATTTAGGTGGCAATGGCTCAAGCGATCTTCAAGGTATGTTTTCAGTTGAAAGGGTAGAGAATTGACGTGAAGTATATGAAAAACGTATTTGTTTTATTGTCCACTTTACTGCTGTTGCTATCCTGTAACCGGGATGATGTCATCGAACCAATGCCACATGACAACCCCGAGATTCCGCTGGAAATCCCACAAGGATTTCCGGCGTTGAATAACGCAATAACCAAGAATAAGCCCACAAAATACGGAGTGGAGTTAGGCGAAAAATTATTCCACGAGAAAAAGTTCAGTGGGAATAATACCATTTCATGTGCAAGTTGTCACAATCAGTCGAGTGCTTTTGCCGATAATAACGTTCAGGCAATAGGGATTTACGATAGAGTAGGTCTTCGCAATACACCGCCCATTCAAAATCTAGCGTTTATGAAGTTTTATAATTGGGATGGTAACAAGCTCACGTTGGAAAGCCAGCCATTAGTCCCTATCATTACACATGAAGAAATGAATTCTTCTATTTTAGAAGTGATTGAAAAAATAAAGGATGATCATGATTATAAGGATATGTTTCTAAAAGCATTCGGTGATGAAGGTATCACCCCGGATCGGATTTACCAAAGTATCGCACAATATGAATATACGTTAATCTCCGCCAATAGTAAGTACGACAAAGTAAAACGAAACGGCGGAGAGACGTTTACGGAAAGTGAAGCAAGGGGGTATCAAGCGTTTAAAATTAAATGTGCGAGTTGCCACAGTACAGAACTATTTACAGATCAAAGTTTCAGAAATGTTGGCTTTCCCTTAAACCCCAACCCAGAGGAGGGAGGACGTGGTAGAGTAACCGGCATTCCGGCAGATTATATGCGTTTTCGGGTTCCGTCTTTAAGAAATGCCGAATACACCGCACCTTATGGTAGTTTTGGGCAGTTTCCAACTTTAGAGGCTGTTTTGGATTATTTTGATAGCGGCGTTTTAGATGCAGACAACCTCGATCCTATTTTAAAAGAAAATGGCAATAGGATACCACTAAGCGACCAAGAAAAGAACGATATTATCTCCTTTATTAAAACGTTAAGCGATCCTACGTTTGTTGGAAAATAAATTCCCAATTCTTTCCCAAATTAAGGTTAATATTTGTTTTAAGATATGCTATAACACTAAATTCTTCGTTATAGATATGGCATAATTAAAAACGACGATATTTTGATTCGCGAATTTATAGGCAATACCCCACTTCGGCACTGTGATGCTCTCTCCACTCGATATCACACCAACATTTTTATTAAAGAGGAATTTCATAATCCTGGAATGTCGGCAAAAGATCGACCCGCCTTATTTATGATTGAGGATGCTATAGCTAAAAAGAAAATTAAACCGGGAGGAATTTTTGTCGAAGCTAGCAGCGGTAATACAGGGCTCGGAATTACGTTAATAGCCAAAAAATTAGGGTATCGTGCTAAGATATTCGTATCGCAAAGCTGTTCAACAGAAAAAATAGATCTTCTGATAAAAGCTGGTGCAGACATAGAAATCTGTGAGAACTCCAACGGTTTGCATGACTTCAATTCCACACAATTTCGGGCACAGTCCTTTGCATCCACTCATCCTAATGCCTACTTTACCAATCAATACTATAATACACAAAACATTAGAGCCCATTATAAAACAACAGGTCCCGAAATTTGGAAACAAACGGAAGGTAGTATCACTCATTTTATAGCGGGCGTAGGCACAGGTGGAACGATATCGGGGGCCGGACGTTTTCTAAAAGAGCAACGTCCCAATATTAAAATATGGGGAATAGAACCAAATGGATCTATTCTCGGTCATTTTCTCAAACAGCGCACCCTACCTAATGACACGACTGCTTTTGATCCAATTGAAGGAATCGGAAGAAACTTCATTCCCGGATCATTTGATGCAGCTTATGTAGATCATATCTTTCAAGTGAACTGTCATGAAACAAAACGTATGGCAAACGAATATTATTCCCAAACTGGCATTATGACCGGATTTTCCAGTGCGGCCGTGATCGCGGCTTTAGATAGATATGCCGATAAGATGGGCTTTTCTAAGACAGATATCGTTGTCCTATTTTTTCCAGATCATGGTGACCGATATATAAGCAAACTTTATAACGAGCATATCCACCGGCCAACACCTTTACAAACATCACGTCACTTTAACTTTTGAATATGTATACTTTCAACGATATAGCTATTCCTATTTCTTGGCCGGACAAAACCGCCCTGGGGGATGAAAAATGGATGGCATTTTTAAAACAAATAGGCATCGTAAAAAATCTCCATTTTAAAGTGGGCCATGCAGCAATATTACTTATTGAAAGAAATAGTGGAAGAGTACTTTATTTTGATTTCGGCCGTTATCTATCACCACGCGGTTACGGACGGGCAAGATCTGCTCTCTTTGATCCACGTTTAGAAATTTCCACAAAAGCCCAAATTACACCACAGGGCGAAATACAGAATGTTATAGAAATATTGGAAGAGCTTTGTGAAAAAGAAGAGGCTACACATGGAGGCGGACGGACATTTTTTTCGATTTGCAAACAAGTTTCTTTTTCAAAATGCGTCGCGTATGCCGAAAAATTGGTAGCAGAAGGACCTATTTTATATGGTGCTCTTGCTAAAGGCAACAACAGTTGCTCCCGTTTTGTGGCACAGATACTAGCGGAAGGCATGGACTTAGATGATAAAAGACGTCGCAAAATACTGTATCCAGAATGTCTCAAGGCAAGCCCAACGAGTAATGTTGTTAATGCAGCCCCTAACGAAGAAGTTTTTTGTTATGAACAAGGATTACTCAAACCGTGGAAGATGGGACGCAAAGATTCGCTATTATTCCAATTCGGCTTATTAAAAGATAATTTCACTAAAAAGGGTTCACAAGATTTAGCTTGTGACCAAACACCCGGAATGATAGACGCCCCGTTACGTCCATCCAACGTTCCGGAGCATGCCCAATGGATAGGCGGTATTGGAGAAGGTGCTTGGCTACAATTGAAACAACAGCAAGATGAAAACATATTTGTCATTTGTAAATATGCAGCCTCGGGAAAATTGGAATACGAGATACAAACAACCTGTATCCAAAATTTTGATATAAAGCGACCTTATACTTTTACACCCAACTTCCTGTATCACAGTTATTCGATCGTCCAGGACGATAATTTATACCTATTTTTGGCAACGACAACAATTGACAACGTAGACAATAATCAAGAAAACATAAAAGCTATTTTATAATGACTTTAACAATTTTAAAAGCAAAAATTCACACAGTTAAGGTGACAGAGGCAAATGTAGAATATAATGGTTCTATCACGATAGATGCCGATTTACTTGACGCAGCTGGCATCAAGAAATATGAACAAGTCTATATTAACAACGCCATTAGTGGCAGCCGTATCATGACCTATGTATTGCCAGGAAAACGAGGTAGCGGCGAAGTCTGCATGAACGGGGGCGCAGCACTTCATGCCAAAGTTGGCGATACAGTTCATATTCTTTCCTTTATCCAACTATCCCCAGATGAGGCGGATACGTACCAACCAACGCTTGTTTTTACAGCGGGGGAAAACAAAATAAAATCAATCGAAAAATACGATTATTAGCGATAAGATCCGAAAAAAGGTTGCACTATACAGACAAATAGTGTAACCTTTTATGCGTTTCATCATGTTTTTTCCGTTATTTCTTGTTTAACTTTGCATTTCGGAGACAAGTCATGGCAAAAGCAGATATAAAAACGTTGGATGACATCAAGAGTATGGTCAATACTTTTTACGGTCGTGTACAAGAAGATGATCTTATCGGCCCTATTTTCAATGCTAAATTAGAAGGACATTGGCCAGTACATTTAGAAAAGATGTATACATTTTGGCAGACCATCTTATTGGATGAATATACTTACCAAGGCCGACCGTTCCCCCCTCATGCACAATTATCGATAGAAGCAGAACACTTCGAACGCTGGTTACAGCTTTTCGATAAGACTGTAAATGATCTTTTCGAAGGTCCTGTCGCTGATGAGGCTAAAAGCCGAGGGCGCAAAATGGCGGCATTGTTCCAAGTAAAACTTGATCATATCCGCCAGTCACCTTTTAAACCTCTGCTTTAGATTATCGCCTTTCCCTCTTATGGCAACCGGTCTATCTGCTGATCGACCAGATACAACAAAGAAGCAATAGCAGCAACTCCTGATTGTAATTCACGACGGTCTACCGCTTCAAAAACATCTTTAGCGGTGTGATGTATATCGAAATAACGATGCGGATCTGGACGAAAATTGAACATGATCGTATTCGGGAAGTGTCGTCCCCATACACCGGAATCTACGCCAGGACTTCCTTGTAAAAACCGCGACACCCAAAATTTTTGCTCAAAAAGAGGTTTCCAATGTTGTTGGATCCAATCGACCCGCTCAGCAGATGATTTGATGTCAAACCCACGCGGCGCAAATCCTCCCGCATCACTTTCAATGGCGGCGATTATCTTTTCAGCTTTTGCTTTAGCTGTTTCACCATATTGTAAAGCGCCATGCACACCATTTTCCTCATTCATATAAAATACCAGTCGGATGGTATGTCGCGGCCTATAACCCAATTCCATTAAGATACGGATCGCGTCTAACGTTCCCATTGTACCCGTCCCGTTATCATGCGCACCCTCACCTACATCCCAAGAATCAATATGACCACCTATCGTTATAATTTCATCCGGCTTCTCCAAGCCCCTCCACTCGGCGATTACATTATGAGTAATTACATTTCCTTTCCAAGCAGAATGGTTTGTAATTTGAATACGTGTTGTAGGTTTTTTCTTTAATGCTTCTGAAAGTTTATTCGCACCGACAGGCGATACAGCCAAAGCAGGAATACTATCAATCCCTTCTACGTACTTTGTGCCTCCTGTATGGGGGTAATTGTCATCCGGCGACGATGACAAAGACCGAAAAAGATAGGCTATTGCACCCAGTTTGGCCGCTTCTACCGGTCCGCGGCTACGTTGGCTGCTATTTAAACCGTATGCGACACCCGTTTCCACAATAGATTCGTCCCAAGGCTTATTGACAAATACAATTTTCCCCCTTACTTTATCTCCTTGTGCACGCAATTCGCTCAGTAGCTCCACTTCTATAACTTCTGCTTCCAAACCACCCGGCGGTGTCGCTACCGAACCTCCCAACGACAATACATGGAGTGGTTCTTTGGTAGATATAATATAGGCTTCTTCTTTCTCCCCCCTATCCCAATAAGGCATCTGTACTTCCTGCAGATAAACGCGATCAAATGCTAACTCTTCCATAAGTGATTTAGACCATGTTACGGCTTCCTCCGCGTTAGCTGAACCCGCTATACGATGGCCAATGTTCTTGGTTAGGTAGCGCAGATTCTCGTAGGCTTTCCCTTTCTCGAAAGATGTTGTATATATGCGCTCCATCATTAGTGAATCTTGTTGGGCAACCACTTCTCCCAAACTACAGACACCAAGAAGTAAAACCTTAAAAATTGCTTTCATGAACATTTACTATTTATAATTCTAAAATAACATTATTTTTGACATATGGCAAGGACATTACCCAAACCTCCAAAAACGGTGGATTTACATACAGAAGCTTTCTTGGGAAATCTCGACATTTACGAGACCAATGAACTATTGGCTGAATCGTTAGAATTGATGCGGGAAATGCTCGACGCGGCAATCTATTGGGATTATACAGAAATCCGCTTTATCCACGGAAAAGGTAAGGGCATATTGCGCCAAGCCGTTTATGAAGAATTAGCTCATTACAAACAGGGAGGCGCAATTGCCAGCTATCATCCCTCCTATCATAACGTCGATATAGTCGTGGTTAATATCGGTTTATAGCACTTTCACACGATAAACCTCATAGGGATAAGAAACCTTATCTTTGCCATCATTCCATTGTGGCAAACGGTTCATTTGTGCACACGAAAAATACAAGTACCCGTCGCTTCCCACACCCAAAGAATCCGGCCAGATCAACCGACTATCTTGCACGACCATCTCCACTTTACCTTCGGGGGTGTACCGTTTAATACTATAATCCAAGGAAGAAGTCAAATAGATATTCCCCTTTACATCGGCGACTAAACCATGTGTAATCGTCGTTTCTCCAAGGTCTTCAACCTTTGCTTTCAATTCATCTGCCGTTAGCGAGGCATCTGCAAGATAAACTGTTTCTATCCGATAAAGCTTAGTTGTATTGATCGGCTTAAAATAAAAATATCTATTGTCCTTTGTCAGCGCAATACCATTCACGTTGGAACGGAATGGATTACCTTTGCTATCACGCATATCGCTTCCTTCGTAGCTTAACACTACTCTAGGATCAGCTTTTGTAAAGGATGATTCTGCTAACAGCAATCTCGTTGTTCCCGTCTCTAAATCCAATACGACAATACCCGCCTGTCCGGGATCTGAAAGGTAAGCCAGTTTTTTGTCGGTATCCACGCGTACATCGTTTAAACCTGATTTCGCTTTGTCCAAATCGTCGAAAATATATTGTCGAACCACTTTGTCTTTTGCTAAGTCTATCTGTACCAATTTGAATTGTCCTTGCTGCCCCTCTGCTGAACCATCTTTTCCGAACACAGAACCTGCCGAAGAAGGTTTAGAATCCAACACCCATAATTGATCGTCCGTATCCACATAAATATCCTGTACATTTACGAAATGACTATCCGGCAATCCCTCTTTCGCATTCCATTTCATATCCGGATAAGGTTTACGCTCCCCATTGATAATTTCGGACAGGCCCATCGTATAAGGCTCCTTTCGCGGAAAAGACACGAATACACGACTATCACTTGATACACTCACCCCTATCGGTTGCGACTTTCCAGAGGAAGCGACGACCTCTAAACGAGGGTCTTTTATCTCTTGGGCAAACACACTTAAGCTCATGATTGTTAAATAGATAAAAATTAAATTTTTCAGCATAATATTTCGTTTTTTCATATCGATATGTCTATAATTTTAAACAAGATAATACGTATTTGGTTTGTTTTTTATGATTTGATAATGGTAAGAAGCCGCACGTTACCCACGATGTTGCCAAATGTAGATCAAATCCGTTAAATTTGATTATGAACAACTTTAAATATGGCATCGATGACCTCAACAGCTCCACGGCGTTACGTTTAGCGCGAGGAGAACAAAAAGGCATTTTATCGGACGAAACAAAAGAAGTGGTGCAACGAAGTGCACGATACGTTCAAGATATAGTGGCTTCCGGCAATACGGTATACGGTGTAAATACCGGTTTTGGTCCGTTGTGTACAACAATTATCAATGCCAGTGACACGCAAAAACTACAAGAGAATATTTTGAAAAGCCATGCCGTGGGTGTCGGTAAGCCTGTTTCCCCATTGCTTGCTAAACTCATGCTCGTTCTAAAGATCCATGCGCTAGCGAAGGGCTTTTCTGGTGTTCAGTGGCAAACCATAGAGCGCTTACTATGGCACATTGATCACGATATCATACCTATAGTCCCTGAACAAGGTTCGGTAGGTGCTTCGGGTGATCTCGCTCCGCTAGCCCATCTGTTCCTGCCCCTTATCGGATTGGGAAAGGTTTGCATAGATGGAGAAGTTAGAGACACGGCATCCGTTCTGGCGGAATACCAACTTGCTCCCATTACGTTAGGTGCCAAAGAGGGTTTAGCACTTATTAACGGCACCCAATTTATGGCTGCGCACGCGGTCATGGCGGTAGCAGAAATGCATAATGCATTAACAAATGCTGACCTTATAGCTACATTGATGCTCGAAGGATTAAACGCTTCCGTTAAACCATTTTTCACCGAATTGCATGATCTTCGCCCGCATCCGGGGAATCAATTTGTTGCCAGTACGATTTATAATTTACTCAAGGGCTCCGAAATCGTGGAATCTCATAAAAACTGTTCCCGGGTTCAAGATCCCTATTCGCTACGCTGTATTCCCCAAATCCACGGTGCATCGCGACAATCCTGGCTGCATCTAAAGGGTATTGTTGAAACAGAAATTAATGCCGTTACGGACAATCCGATTATCATCAACGAAAACTTCACTATCAGCGGCGGCAATTTTCATGGGCAAACTATTGCACTACCCATGGATTATGCTACATTAGCTATCTCTGAGATAGGGAATGTGTCCGATAGACGTATTTATCTTTCGTTGGAAGGAGACACCGCCGGTGTACCTAAATTGCTACTCCAATCTACCGGGTTAAACTCCGGTTTCATGATCCTGCAATATACAACAGCTGCTTTGGCAAGCGAAAATAAAGGGTTGTGCTTCCCTGCTAGTGCCGATAGTATTCCTACCTCTCTCGGACAGGAAGACCATGTGAGCATGGGGTCCATCAGTGGACGTAAGCTTCGTCAAGTCATCCAAAACGTCAGCCGAATCCTCAGCATCGAATTGATTTGTGCGGGCCAGGCATTTGATTTCCATAGGCCTTTACAATCGACTCCTATCATAGAAGCTGTCCATCAACGAATTAGGCAACATATTCCGCATATCGAAGCCGACCAACCGATGGAAGACATCTTATCCAAAGCGCAAGAATTGGTCAGTTCCGGTGAGCTTGTTAGATTAGCATTACAGGTGGCTGAAGAACAAGGTATACCCTATTATGGTCAACATGCAGAACAATTCAATACATTTTAATCATGGCAAAAAAACTAATAGGCCCGTTCACCCAATTATTGCCTTTAGCGAACATGCCCCTACATGGCGCATTGGCCGATAATACATTGGAGATTATCGAAAAGGGCGGTATTATCATAGAACATAACCGCATTGTTGATATGGGGCCATATTCTATTTTACGGGAAAAATATGGTTCTACAGTAGCGTTCGCCGACATCGATACGCCAGCCGTATGTGTGCCGGGTTATATCGACTGCCATACCCACATTGCTTTTAGCGGAAACCGGGCAAATGATTTTGCCCTGCGCAATGCCGGTGCTACCTATTTGGAAATAGCAGAAGCAGGCGGCGGTATTTGGAGCACCGTACAACATACACGGGAAACTTCTGAGGAAAAACTTGCTGCCCATATTATAGAGCGGGTCGATACATTGATTAAACAAGGTATTACGACCGTAGAAATAAAAAGTGGTTATGGGCTTTCAATAGAACAAGAAGTCAAAACCTTACATGCCATACAGTTGGCTCAAAAGGAAGTTCTTGTCGATTTGGTGCCTACCTGCCTTGCGGCGCACATGAAACCTCGGGATTTTGATGGAGACGCTACGACATATTTGGAAAAAATGGTGGCTGAATTATTTCCTATCCTACGACAGGAGAACTTAACGAATAGAATCGATGCATTCGTCGAAAAAAGTGCATTTAACGCTATCGAAATAAGGCCTTATCTCCGTAGCGCTAAAGAACAAGGTTTTGATATTACGGTACATGCCGATCAGTTTACACCGTCAGGGTCTGTTATTGCCATTGAATTTGGAGCCATCAGCGCCGACCATCTGGAAGCCTCTACAGAAGACGAAATCCACTTGCTCGCGAAGTCGGATACTGTTGCCGTGGCATTGCCCGGCGCATCTCTCGGACTAGGCTGCTCCTATACTCCTGCACGCCGCCTGCTGGACGAAGGGGCAATCCTAGCCATTGCAACCGATTGGAACCCCGGCTCTGCACCTATGGGACAGCTTATGGTACAGGCATCTATTTTAGCGACCGCCGAAAAACTCAGCAATGCAGAAGTCTTTTCCGCTATTACCTTTAGGGCGGCGAGAGCGTTGAATTTATCAGATAGAGGTCAGTTAAAACGTGGACAGCTTGCCGACTTCAATATCTATACGACCTCTAACTATCAAAACATCACCTATATGCAAGGGACACTCCTACCCCAACAAGTTTGGAAAAGTGGTAAGCTGATTTATACGAAAGGAGAGCAACTATGACCTTTCAAGAACAGATAAAACAAGGTATCCCGACAACATTACCAACTAAAGCCATATACGATAACTCAGTCAGCCATGCACCGAAACGTAAAGACATATTGCAACCCGATGAGAAGAAACTTGCCGTTCGAAACGCGCTCCGTTATTTCCCGGCGGCATGGCACGAAGAACTGGCTTCAGAGTTTCTGGAAGAACTCAACACTTACGGTCGTATCTATATGTACAGATTTCGTCCTACATACTCCATGCATGCACGTCCGATTTCGGAATATCCTGCCAAAAGCAAGCAAGCCGCGGCTATTATGCTTATGATACAGAATAACCTTGACCCCGCCATAGCGCAACATCCGCACGAGTTGATTACGTACGGTGGAAATGGAGCCGTTTTTCAGAATTGGGCGCAGTACCTGCTAACGATGCAATATTTATCTGATATGACAGACGAACAAACACTCCACATTTACAGTGGGCATCCGATGGGTTTATTCCCATCTTCTGAAGTAGCACCACGGGTGGTTGTAACGAATGGTATGATGATTCCTAATTACTCCAAACCAGACGACTGGGAGCGATACAATGCACTTGGTGTGACACAATACGGGCAGATGACCGCCGGATCGTATATGTATATCGGTCCACAAGGTATCGTCCATGGCACGACGATCACGGTGATGAATGCCTTTCGAAAACAACTGCCCGAAAACGAAAGCCCACGCGGCAATATCTTCCTTACTTCGGGACTCGGTGGTATGAGTGGTGCACAACCCAAAGCCGGAAATATCGCGGAATGTATAACTGTATGTGCAGAAGTGAACCCTGCTGCTGCACATAAACGTCACGAACAAGGCTGGGTAGATTTATTGATTGAGGATATGGTTTCGCTTATTACACGCGTGAGACAAGCCGTTGAGCAGCAAGAGGTCATTTCGATCGCCTACATCGGGAATGTGGTTGATGTATGGGAAGCCTTTTGGGATGCCAACATAAAGGTATCAGTGGGTTCAGACCAAACATCTTTACATAATCCCTGGGCAGGTGGTTATTATCCTGTAGGGTTTTCGTTTGAAGAATCCAATAAACTGATGGTTGAACAACCAGAGGCTTTTAAAGAAGTGGTGCAACGTTCATTGATACGGCAAGTGGACGCCATCAACAAGCATGCGTCTCGCGGAACCTATTTCTTCGACTATGGCAATGCCTTTCTTTTGGAGAGTAGTCGGGCAGGTGCTGACGTGATGGCAGCAGATGGCATCAACTTCCGCTATCCTTCTTATGTACAAGATATTTTGGGTCCCCTGTGCTTTGATTATGGGTTTGGGCCTTTCCGATGGGTGTGTACGTCTGGGTTAGCCGAAGACCTTCACAAAACTGATAACATGGCTATCGAGGTATTGGAAGAGTTGTTGGCATCCACTTACTCGGAAATTGAACAACAACTACAAGATAATATCCAATGGATCCGGCAGGCTGAAGCTAATCAGCTTGTAGTCGGTTCGCAAGCGCGAATACTCTACGCCGATGCTCTCGGACGCATACGGATTGCCAAAGCATTCAATAAAGCCATTCGGGACGGAAAAATTACTGCGCCTATTGTTTTAGGACGCGATCACCATGATGTCAGTGGCACGGATTCCCCATATCGCGAGACGAGTAACATTTACGATGGCAGTAAATTCACGGCAGATATGGCGATCCATAACGTTATCGGTGACAGTTTCCGCGGCGCTACATGGGTTTCTATCCATAATGGGGGCGGTGTCGGTTGGGGTGAGGTCATCAATGGTGGCTTCGGCATGGTTTTGGACGGTTCTGCGGAAGCAGATCGAAAACTAGAAAGTATGTTATTTTACGATGTTAACAATGGTATAGCGCGTCGTGCATGGGCGCGTAATAAAGAAGCTCGTCAAGCCATCGAGACAGAATTGAACCGAACAAGTTCACTGAAAGTGACACTGGCAAATGAAGTCGATGACGACGTATTAAATAATATTTTCCAATAATCGGTCGATGGCATACCAAAACTATTATACAGCTCCTTCGTCGATAAATTGGACAGGAAGAGTGGATGGTCCTGACCAAGCGCATCTTCGTTGGCACCAAGTTGCAGCATGTATACACCTCGATGAAATTGACGATTTAAGTAATTGTTTTGTATTACTCGGTTACGCATGTGATGAAGGTGTGAAACGAAATCTAGGACGCGTAGGGGCAGCAAAAGCACCAGCGTTTTTAAGAAAAAGCTTATCGAATTTGCCCGTCTTCCAAGAACAACAAGTTCGTATTATAGATGTTGGTGACATCCATTGTTATAATAACGATTTGGAAGCATCGCAAGAAGCGTTGGGTGAAGCGATAGCGCACATTTTAAAGAAGGGCGGTTTTCCTATTGTGCTTGGTGGTGGACATGAGGTTACTTTTGGGCATTATCTCGGACTTCGGAAGGCCAGCGACAAAAAAATCGGTATTATCAACTTCGATGCTCACTTTGATATCCGGGAACCGAAAGATAATAGGGCTACTTCGGGTACAGGGTTTTATCAAATAGCACAACGAGAAGAAAGTTTCCATTATCTGCCTATTGGCATACAGCAAATAAGCAATACACAAGCACTATTCCATACCGCACATACCCATGGTGTAAATTGGATAGAAGCACAGGATTTTGATGTTTCCAATCTAGAAATAATACAGGAACAGCTATCTTCATTTATAAAGGAAATTGATCAGCTGTGCGTCACGGTCGATATGGATGTATTCGCTGCACCTTATGCCCCGGGTGTGAGTGCGCCTGCCTATAACGGGATAGTGCCTAACGCTTTCTTTATGTGGGTCTTTGAACGTATAATCAATTCCCCCAAATTTGTCAGTATAGATTTTGCCGAACTAAATCCCGATTATGATATCGATAACCGCACCGCAAAATTAGTCGCGGATTTGGTATTCAGGGTGGTCAAAAAATAGCGTCTTTAGTTATTTGAACCTTTCTACAATGTCATCTACCATTAGGTCAACAGAAGTCAACCCACCACCGGAAATAAACCACAAATCAGGGTCTAGATAAAATATCTTACCATTTTTGAACGCGTTTGTTTGTTTTACAAGCAGATTTTCCACTTCACTTAAATTTGCTTTTTTTCCAACAACAGCCGCATTCCTATCCACGATAAAAAGGTAATCTGGATTAGCGTTAGCGATAAGTTCGTTAGACACCCGTTGCCCGTGTACCGACTCGTCTTTTAATTCCATAACGGGTTTAATATGCAATACATCATGTATAAAGCCGAAACGACTTCCTTTACCGAAAGCACTGAATTTACCATTGTTATAAATTAGGAAAAGCGCCTTACCAGGATCTCCTTCAAATTCCTTCTGCGCAACCTTAATTTTTTCCTCCAATTTATGAAGCTTTTCCTCCGCCACGTGCTCCTTATCGACAATTTTCGCCAAAAGCATAACATTATGTTTGAATGAAGGTAAATAATCTTTATTATCTGTCCCGATAAAGATAGCAGGTGCAATATCATTCAGCTCGTCATAGAAACGTTCCTGACGGGTAGACATCAAAATCAAATCAGGAGACAATGCATTTATCCCCTCAAAATTGGGTTCGATTACAGATCCTACATCTGCAATATCCGGGTTGTTTTTAAGATCGTCTAAATATTCCGGCATATATTTCTTGGGAATCCCGATAGGCGTTACACCCAACTCTTTTAAAGTCTCCAATGCCCCTATATCCAGCACTACGATACGCGACGGATTTTTGGGGACCATGGTCGGCCCCAGTTTATGTTCTATTTCAAGTTGCTCTTCAGAAACCTGTTCCTGCTTCGGATTAGAATTACAACCTGTTTGAATAAGGGCGAATAAAAGGCATGTCAGAACGAGTGTTGATTTAAATATTTTATTCATTTCAAATATTAAAATAATTACAAATTTTCTTGTTGTTCTTTTCGATAATGTCAAATTCAATACCGAAAATCTCCTGCAGAATTTCGGGTCTGATAATATGATTGACTTCATCATTATAACGTATTTTACCATCTTTCATGGCAATGATATAGTCTGAATATTGTGCTGCAAAATTAATTTCATGAATAACAATCACCACGGTTTTCCCCAACTCGTCTACCAACCTCCGCAAAGTTTTCATCACATGTACAGAATGCTTCATATCGAGGTTATTTAATGGCTCATCCAACAATATATATTCGGTATCCTGTGCGATAATCATCGAAATAAACGCGCGCTGACGCTGTCCTCCACTTAGCTCATCAATATAGGCATCTGCCAAGTCCTCAAGATCAGAAAAAGCAATCGCTTCCTGCACTTTTTGCCAATCTGTTTCGGTCATTCTCCCCTTGCAATAAGGGAAACGCCCAAATGCGACCAAATCCCTGATTGTAATCTTCACATCCGTTTGGTTAGATTGCTTTAGAATAGAAAGCTTTGTCGCGAGATCATTGCTTTTATAATCACGGAGCGACTTATCCATAAAAGAAACTTCTCCCCCATCTTGTTTAAGCAATCGGCTGAGGATAGAAAGCAACGTACTTTTACCCGCACCATTTGGTCCAATAAGCGATGTAATATGGTTATCCGCTATCCCTCCTTCCAAGCCATCGATTACGCGTTTCTTTCCATAGTCTTTCACCAGACCTTGGAAAATCAACTTATTTTCTTTCTTGTGCTCCATATCAAATACATAAAGTAGACGCCACCCACAAAATTAATAACAATGCTCACCGTAGTCGAAAAGCTTAAAATATGTTCAACAAAAAATTGTCCTGCAATCAAACATATACAGGATACCGCACTGCAAAGCCATACGGTTTGTACATGTTTGTTCGTCTTGAACAACTCGTATGTTAAGTTTGTAACCAAAATACCCAAAAACGTAATAGGCCCCACCAAAGCTGTTGAGACGGACACCAACAGCGCGATGATAAGCATAAATGTACGTATCAACTTATTATAGTCCAAACCTAAGTTAATGGCGTGGTCTTTCCCCAGCGCAATTACATCTAAATATTTTAAATAGCGAATTGTCAAGATAAGTGTTCCTACCAAAGTTATCGTCGCTATTCCCAATAATTTAACGTTCATCTTGGCAAATGAAACGAACATAAAATTTTGTACAATCGAAAATTCGTTCGGATCGATGACGACATGGAGAAACTGACTCAACGTATTGAACAACGTCCCCATGACCATGCCCATTAATAATAAATAGAAGATATTTTTTCGTTGCCTTCCAAAAATCAGCAAATACATAAATACGGAAAAACCGAGCATCAGCAATACCGCATAGAAAAAGTTTTCTTGTTGTGAAATGACCTTAAACGCCTTATCCCCATAAAAGAAAACGATCAACGTCTGAAAGAGAATGAAGATCGACTCATATCCCATGATGGAAGGAGTCAATATCCTATTATTGGTAATCGTTTGAAAAACTACAGACGAAAAAGCTACACTGATACCCACAATGATCATAGTTGCTAACCGGATACCCCGACGGCTTAATACGTAATCAAGGTTATTACCCATATTGTATGTCATAAACATTACAATGGATATAACCAGCAACACAACCGACAATATAACCTTATACCCCAGCTTCATTTACTCTTTTTTAATATCAGCAAAAAGAAAGCAACGCCTCCAACAATACCTACTGTCATCCCAATGGGTATTTCATAAGGGAAGACCAGCAGTCGACCAATGATATCACATACTAACAACAGCACCGCCCCTAAAAAGGCAGTCAGAGGCAAGGCGCGCCGAAGATTGTCACCGATGAGCATACTTACTACATTGGGTACGATAAGCCCAACAAACGGAATTGCTCCGACGGTTACAACCGATGCACTGACGACGAGTGACACGGCCACAAGACCTATATTAACAACCGTATGATAGGATAATCCCAAGTTGGTAGCAAAACTTTTTCCCATGCCGGCAATGGTAAACCGCTCTGCATACAGATAACTAATTACTACGATGGGCAAAATGATATAAATGGCTTCATATTGTCCCTGCATAACAGATGAGAAATCCCCTAATAACCATTCTTGTGTATTCTGAACGATATTATTTTTGTAAGCAAAAAATGTGGAAATAGATGCTAAAATACTTCCAAACATAATACCTACCAAGGGGATGAAAACGGTATTTTTATCTTTGACCTGTTCTACGAACCAAATAAAAAGAAGCGAAGACAAAAATGTAAAAACCAAGGCAGAAAGCATCCGAACCATCAAAGAGGCTTCTGGTGAAAATACGAGCGCAAACAGTATTCCCATTTTTGCGGCTTCCAATGCACCAGAGGTCGTCGGCGAAACAAACCTGTTTTGCGATAGCTGTTGCATAATGAAGCCTGAAATACTCAGTCCTGCACCAACCAGAATTAACGCCAATGTGCGCGGAATACGACTGATTAAAAAAACCATAAGTTTATCGTCATCACCTAGCAAATCCATGATGCGAATATCCTTAACCCCCGTAAACAAAGAAATCCATGCCAACAGCAGGATACAGCATACAGAGATAGTATAATAGATTACACTCCGGTTCTTTGTTCTCAAATTAATGTGTTTACAAATGTAGAGACGCAACATGTTGCGTCTCTACAGAAAATCCTATTTATATACAAAGGTATTAATTTATTTTTGTCACCGTATCACCGTTGGTATCTACCGGAGGAGCTGGTTGACCTTCTACCGGTCTTCCGCCCTTAGTCTTGTTGATAACATAGGCTGTTCCCTGAGCGTCAACTTTTACGTGGTTAGGATGAGAACCTGTCTGCAAGTCAGCTAGTACTTCGTATGATTTTGCATCAATAACTGTCGTCGTCCCGGTCTGGCGGTTTGCAGAGTATATCCTGTTTTTAACCGGATCGTAGGCTACGCCGATGGCACCCGCACCTGTTTCAATAGTTTTTAATAGCTTTCCATCTGTATCTAAAACAGTCAGTGTACCCGATTTCTGGTTAGTCACAAACAAGCGTTTACCGTCACTCACAATATTAACAGGTGCTTCGCCACCAGAAGGAAAAGTCTTCTCAATGCTTTTCGTTTTGGTATTCACAACAGCTACTGTGTTATCACTCATGATCGTCACATAAATTTTACCCTTGTTATCGACGAAAGCCATTCCCGTTAGGGTTTTCCCTAGATTCTCAATCAGATGTGAGAACTTATTTGTCTTGCCGTCGATCACCCAAATACTGCTTGGATCACCCACATCACTTACATATACGATGTTATTATCTTCGTCCACAAGCACTTCTCGGGTATGGGATTTTTCACCTCCATGATTAAACGTCGCGATCAGTTTACCCGATTTCAAATCAACTGCACTAACGGAATTCGTTCTTGTATTCGTCGTATAAACCGTCTGTGTTTTGTTGTTGATACCAATTCCAAAAGGTGGATTTTCGGCCAAGCTGATGCTGTCTACTATCGAAAGGTCTGCGCGATCGATCTTATATAACGCGCCCCCCGGGCTAGTTCGGGATCCTGCTCCGGTAACATACAAAAAACCATCCTGTTGGTTAATAACTGCTTCATATACACCGCGACCGGCTGGCGCAGATTTTTCTACTTGCTGAGCGGACACCTGTAAAGCCGGTAACGCGGCTAGTCCTGCAAGCAACAAGAGACTCGTTCTGTTGCTTTTTTTAAAGGATTTATTCGTAACCATAAAATTATTGTAATTAAGTAATCTATATATGTTAATTGTCTGAAATTTCCTGTTGCCAGCGTTCATAAAAACGGGTAAAAGCTTTCTGCCAGTACAACGCACCGTGTTTTCCCTCTTCATCTATATCAATCATAATTTTCACACACATCGCTTTTTTATGCTCATCAATAAAATCGAGCATATCCGCGCGCATATCGCCTTGCCCTTCCGGCGCATTTTTGCGTTTTTCCTTCCCCCCAACATAAAAATAATAGCGTTGTCCACAGAGCAGACAAGGATTCTCCTTTAACTTTTCGGCAAAAAAATCCGCCAACTGCTGCTTTCCTGTCCAAATCGACGGCGAAAAAACACCTAACGTACCAAATACACTCGCATGGAGCGCTCCGGCATAGAGCGTGAGTAACCCGCCAAAGGAACTACCTACCATGCCCGTATGCCTTTTATCTGATAATGTCCTGTAACGCTTATCTACATAAGGTTTCAATACCTCCACGAGATCACGCAGGTACAAGTGTCCTACAGGTTCCGTTACTTCTTTAAATGGGACCATCAGAAATTCCCGCGCTCTGTCGTTCGTTTGAGCTGGATGCTCGATTCCAATAACAATAGCTTGACAGTTTGCCGCATCGATCGTCTCATCCACCATCCATTCCACCGGGCCAGACCGGCCTACGGAAGTCGCCTCATCGAAAAGATGTTGCCCATCATGCATATATAGCACGGGGTAATGTGTATCGGATACCGTATAATCCTGGGGTAGATAAATCCATATTTTCCTATAGGTATCCAAGTGCGGAAAATAGAAGTTATCCGCCAATACCTGCACCTGTGGGCTAGCTGTCGAAACCGGAAACTCATCCCGCCACGCATCAACGCTGATTTCCATTTCCATATCCCGTCTGACATCTATCTGATAAGGCGCCAAAAGTTCACCTTTGCTGCTACTGTTTAAGGTATGCCAGCTTCCTCGTGTAAGTTTAAAGGCTAACTCGCCTTCCTTCAATCCCTGTAATACATAGCTGATTCGTTTCCCTTGTTCGGGAATCGTCCCTACAAAACGTCCATTTACTTGCCAGTTGTCGACATCACTCGCCAAATAGCAAGGCTCTCCAATAAAGCTGCTGCTATTATTGAGAACATGGACTACGACGGTAAATGTTTTCTTTGACATACGTAAATTATTCTTGCTCGGCGTCATCTTTCTTAAAAATACCGCCGCTAATTTAGATAGATTCTAAACAAATAGCAAGATATATTTATATTTAATCTAAATTACCTTATATTTGCAGCAATTATTATAGAGAATATCCATGCGCTATAGAATATACATGTTACCGGTACTGCTTTTGATATCCAGGTTTGTATTAGCACAGACGACCGATTTAGCAACAGGTTATGTACACAATGAAGAGGGAATTCCTCTTGGGGACGTCACTGTACAGTTGGGCGGTAACGGCACAACGACATTGTCTAACGGTTATTTTAGTCTCAAAAACATCTCGACAGGCAAGCATCTATTAACTGTTTCCGTTGTTGGATATACGACTTTTCAAGATACGGTAGTCAAATTAGCGCAGGAAAATTTGGCATTACAAATTCGTCTGTCTAAAGATGATAAGGTCTTGCAGGAGGTGACAGTTTTGGGTAAATCGGAAACTCAGCAGGTAAGGGAGCAAACGGTGCGCGCCGTGGTCGTGGATACACGGGCGGTATCTACTCAAGCTACGACACTAACTGATTTGATGAATAGAAGTACAGGCGTACGTATTCGGCAAAACGGTGGATTGGGCAGTCCACCGGAAATATCTATCAATGGTTTTCAAGGGAAAGCTGTTAAATATTTCAGAGATGGCATTCCTTTAGACTATATGGGGGATGGATATAACATTGCCAGTTTACCGTTGGAGGCATTGGAACGTATAGAAGTCTATAAAGGTGTACTTCCTGTTTCATTGGGTGCGGATGCGTTAGGAGGTGCTGTTAATATGGTAACCGCAAAGAAAAGAGGCACACAAATGCATGCTTTTTATGAAATAGGTTCCTTCAATACACATCGTTTAGGTGTGACAGCAGGTCATGAAACGAAAAATCAAAAATGGTCGTATGGCGCCGATCTCTTCTTTAATCACTCCGATAACGATTATAATGCTTTTGTTGGTGTACGTAATCCAAACACTGCCAATCTGGAATACAAGTATATGCGTATGTTTCATAATGCCTTTCAAAATTACTATGGTGAAGGATATATTAACATACAAAACCGAAACTGGGCAGACGAGCTTCGCGTAAGTCTGGCGGCATTTGCGCTGGAAAGAGAACAACAACACCCGGCTTTGATGACCGATCCCTATGGTGCTATCCTTGGAAAGCAACAAACCGTCGTACCTAGCCTGCGGTACAAAAAAAAGTTATTGGATGGTAGGCTCTCCATTGATCAATTCGCATCCTATAATAATTTGCAGACACAACGTATCGATACCTTAATGGGACGTTACGATTGGTATGGCGAATTCACACCGAAAACGACTCCAGGAGAAAGTCGTTTACCTTCTCTTTCCGATGTTCGCGAGCGCCAAGCCGTCCTAAGAACGAATATCGGGTATCAAATTAACCCTACTTCGAAATTAGATTTCAACTACGTATTTACAAATGCTGAAAGAGGCGGTGAAGATCCTTACGGGCAACGCCTGGCCGGTACCGATATCGACGTTCTCTCGTTAGCGTCAACTTACCAAAAGCAAGTATTCGGATTATCCTTAGACAAATATTGGATGGATGAAAAGCTTCATAATCAATTGATGGGGAAATTTTATCGGTATAGTGCATCCGGTATCCAAAATACGTGGTTTTCCTCCGGTGTAACAGAGGCTGACAAACGCCAGCTATCCGGGAATTATTGGGGCATTGCGGAAGCGCTCCGGTATCGGTTAACTCCAAGCGCGTTCATCCGAGGATCTTTAGAATATACCTATCGTCTTCCAGAAAGAGAAGAATTATTTGGAAATAACATTTTCGTTGTGCCGAACTTTGAGCTGAACCCCGAACAAAGCTTCAACACTAGTTTAGGTTATCAGCAGATTTTCGGTGGCAATTTCACTGTCGAAGCCAATGGATTTTACCGTCGGACAAAGGGACTTATTTTATTAGTTCCTATTCAAGCACCAAACGCACAATACCAAAACCAAGAGCATGTGAAAGGTTTCGGCTTTGATCTCGATATGAATTATCGTTTTGCAACACGTTACACATTAAGTGGTAATGCCACCTGGCAAAATCTTCGGCTGTTTGGCATTACACACGAAACAGATCGATGGAAAAACGATGCCCGACTAAGAAACACGCCTTATTTCTTTGCCAATGCCGGTATACAATCCAGCTATGACGACCTTTTTTCCAGTAAAGACAATTTGAAAGTATTCGTAAATTATAATTTTCTTAAGGAATTCTATTTGGAAACTATACGGAGAGATTTAGAACCCCGCGGCTTTTTAGGTTTATCCGGACAAGCAAATATCAATTCGAATCTCCGCATCCCCAATCAGCATCTGCTGAACGCCGGATTCACCTACAAATTATCTTCGAGAAACGTCAACCTAGGTGCGGAAGTTCGCAATTTGTTAGATAAGGACCTGTACGATTATTATCGCGTACAGCGACCGGGAAGGAGTTTCCATCTGAAAGTAAGTTATGGATTATAGCATTATCAATGCAATTCATCAATCAATATAGTCATGAACAAAATAGATATAAAAATGAAAACTTCAACATTTAAAACAGGAATAATTGCGTTCGCGATGGGCATGCTTTTCGTAGGATGTAGTGACAACGATGGTCCGGAACCGGATCCTGATGGTGATCAAGACAGTAAATACGTCTTGATTACCATGAGTCAAAATATCAACACAAAGCCAGGTTATGCCACTGCATTTGATGAGTTACCTTCTGGTAATATAACCAATAACGGAAGCAACAGTTTGCAAGGTTTAGGTTTGGGCGGCTGGCGTCCATATGGCAACTGGCTATTTAAAATGTTCAGTACGGACGCCAATGCGTTGGGGATAGAGCGGCTGGAAGTAAACGCAAACGGTGAAGTAACACCGGGACAGTTTATTGCCGGAGATAATACTACTAATGGAACAGGTAATTTCGTAATCGTAGACGAAACAAAGGGTTATTATTGGGATGGCGCTTCTCCGCTGAAAATCCAGACATTCAACCCAACCAACCTATCCAGAACAGGCGAAATCGATTTGGCAAATGCTGTTAACGAACGTGGCACTGGCGAAGCCGGAATTTTATATCGTGCTATCGGACAAAAGTTCTTAGCCGTTAAAGGCGGAAAGCTATTTGCCAACATTACCTACGCGACCACAAACGGTACCCAAAAAGGTTTCTGGGATGACTTTTATGATGATGTATATATTGCTGTAATTGATATTGCCACTGGCGCGCATGAAAAAACTATCAAAATAGAAGATACAGGTTCTATTGCCTATATCAACGACAACAACATGTACGATTTCGATACCAATGGTGATCTATATATTGTCACACAAGGTGTGCATCCCCAAGGTATTGGTGGAAAATCAAAAATTGTGCGTATCAAAGCCAATGAGACGGATATCGATTCTGATTGGAGCTTAAATATGGATGATATTCCGGGAGACGGTCCGCGTAAATTTGTTTCTGTATTTGCCAAAGATGGAAAAATCATTACACTCATCCCGAATCAGCCATTAGTACCAGGTCCAACCGGCAATATTAACTTTGAAGATGTGTGGGAATTTTATAGCATCGATATTGCTTCTAAAGAAAGAACAAAAATTAACGGTATCCCTGCGGTAACTAACCCAGGTGCTGCCTTCTGTGCTATTGAAATCGATGACAAAATATTACTGCGTGTTACTACGAAGGACGGAAGTAAAAACGGTTATTTTGAATATAATGCCTCCACAAACTCGGCTGCCGAACTGTTTAAAGTCACTGCAGGTGGTTCTGTTTCTGGCTTACACAAAGTAAACATTGGAAACTAACAGCTTGATTTTATAAAAAGCATAAGTCATTATAAACAAATCACTTATACTTTATTAAAAAAACGCATATACATTTTAGGGAAAATGCATATGCGTTTTGTATAAATTGCATATGCGTTTTCAACAAAACGCATATGCAATTTTTCAAGAACAAGCTTCGCTTCTGTGAAATTTAAAGGTCATCTATTAAAAAGACCAGTACCTGTCAACAAAAAAGGCTTATTATTTACCCGGAATAACCGTAATCTTCCTAAATTCTACTCCGGTATGATCCCCTTGTAGATAAATCGGTCCCGGTTCGCCTTCACGGCTATCCAAAGCTCCTCCGGTAATACCTGGAATCTCTTGATTGCTGATGATGGTTTTGCCATTAGCTACAATCGTTACCATGCGCCCGCGTAGGGTTATTTCGTACTTATTCCACTCATTCGGACCCAAAGTTGCCATTTCGCTTGGTGAAAGGAAGCCATATACACCACCAAAATACAGTGAACCGGGGTGTTTATCTTTTGGAGAATCTTCAATCTGCACTTCGTAACGACCTCTCAAATAGATTCCCGAATTTGCTCCTTCTTTATAACGAAATTCTGCGATAAGTTTAAAATCATCAAATTTCTGTTCACTAATCAGATTTGCGCCTGTTTCTTTATTAATTAAAATACCATCTTCTACCGTCCATTGGCTATTATCTCCCGATGTTGTCCAACCTGTTAAATCTGTTCCGTTAAAAAGTTCAATAGGTTCGCCCCACTGCGCTTCGCCTGTACGAACAAGATAAGGCGCTTTCACACCGGTAAAGTCGAATTTGTTGCCTTTGTTAGTTGTGATAGTCCCTTTGATTCCATCTCCTGCCAACTCGCCTTCGATCGTGAAGAGCCCATCTCCTCCCTCCCATTGTGGTGGAATCTGAAACGAAAACTTACCATCTTTAAGCTGAATGTGTGAAACCGGACGGGCACTTCCAGCATCTGCCACAAATGATCCCACCAATACATTGAAGCCGGACAATTTGACTTCCAACCAAGATGGAGCCTCTTTGCCTTCTTTGTTTACTGTGAGATCCCAGCGGCCGATCAACCCTTCGGCTTCCTCCGGAACAACCTGGGTAGCAACATTATGTATCTCTTCTTCTTGCTTTTGTTCTGTGGTACCGTTATTACACGAAACCACACCTGCTGTTAATAAGCACATCAACGTGCTGTATCCTAGATATTTTTTTAGCATAGCTTTAGTTAGGGTTTTTAAAGGCACTAATCTACAAAAATTATTTATATAGATAATAAATCGATAATTTAGCCAAAAACAATGCATAGCACATCATGGGCAAAGTCAATATAAAATCTATTGCAGCGGCACTTAATCTATCTCCGGCAACGGTTTCCAGAGCGTTAAATGACAGTTATGAAATTAAAAAGGAAACAAAGGAGCGGGTTCTAGCGTATGCGGCACAGCATAACTATAGACCCAACCCTTTTGCAAAACATCTCAAAACAGGCAAAACTAATCTCATCGGTGTGGTGATTCCTTTTCTATCCAGCCCATTTTTTTTGGAGTTTATCGATGAGCTCTATAAAGCCGTTTTGCCGAAACACTATACACTTATCCCATTTCAGACGCAGAACTGTGAGAAAGTTGAAAAAGAAGCACTGGATTTTCTGATTCGTCAGCATGTGGCGGGAATTATCATTTCGCCCGCTCATGAAAACTCCAACACCGAATTACTGAAGCATATCCATCATCATACTTGTCCTGTCATTCTTTTTGACCGTATCCAACACGACTTGGACACTTATAAGATTGGTATCCACAATAGCTTAGAAACTTATAATGCTACAGAAGAGCTGATCAGGAAAGGGCGGACAAAGATAGCTCTGCTTTGTGGTAAAGATATTGGAAATACCAAAGACCGCATACGTGGTTATAAGAATGCGCTCCATAACTACGCTATTCCTTTTCGCGAAGAATACGTTATCCATGCAGACTATCAAGATCCCGCTGAAAACATTGACAATGAACTAAAAGAGGTTTTCAATAAACTAAATGATACCGATAAAATGCCCAATGCCATTGTCGGTGGAACGGATACACTTTCCATTAAGATATTAGGTGTGTTAACCAATCTAAACCTGACTGTTCCCGAGGACGTCGCCGTTATTGGTTTTACCAATACAAATCTCGCTAATTATTTAAACCCAGCACTATCCACGATTCGGCAGCCAACACAAGAAATGGCTGGACTAGCATTGGAATTGCTATTAGCATTAATTGATAAAGATCACGACAGACGTGATTTGACATATAAAAATTTCTTGCTTCAGGCGACCACTACTTATCGGAAATCAACGGATATTTAGTAAAAAGTACCGTTTCACTCCAAAAAACAAAATAAAATAAAATGAAAATCTTGCATACCGATATTTTTAGGCTAAGCATAAAAATGGAGCCCTTTACCATAGCAACTGGAACAATGGACTACGCCCAAAATGTGTTCATACGTATACATACGGATAGCGGTATATATGGTGTGGGTGAATGTTCTGCCTTTCCGGTGATTACAGGAGAAACACAGGAAACCTGTTTGGCGGTTGCAAAGGATTTTGCCAAATTATGGAAAAGTAAAGATCCCAGTGCAATAGAAGAGCGTTTAGCGGAATTGGATTTGTTTATAGCCGGTAATAGAACCATAAAAAGTGCTTTCGATATGGCCTTATATGATATTGCAGCGAAAGCTAACGGACAACCCTTATATCAATACCTTGGTGGAACGAAAAAAACAATAGAAACCGACATCACCATCGGAATTGGCGACATAGATAGTATGGCAGAAAAAGCATTGGCTTTCAAAAAAAGTGGTGCGACCTGCATTAAAGTGAAGCTAGGTAAAGAAGTTGAGCAGGATGTAGCAAGAATGCAAAAAATAAGAGCAGTCGTCGGCGACGCGACAAAGCTACGGATAGATGCCAATCAAGGATGGAGTTTTGAAGAGGCACAGTACGCATTAACAGCTATGAAGGACTTACAAATCCAATTTTGTGAGCAACCTATGCGGGCGTGGAATGATGACTATTTACCGGAACTCAGGAAGGTATCATCTGTTAAGATCATGGCAGACGAAAGCTGCTATACCCACCACGATGCAAAAAGGCTAATAAGAGCAGGAGCTTGCGATTATATCAATATCAAACTGGTGAAGTCGGGAGGAATTTGCGAAGCAATAAAGATCCAGGAACTAGCAAAACAGGCCGGTATCGCCTGTATGTTAGGAGGCATGCTAGAGAGTCGTTTGGCTTTAAGTGCCAAACTACATTTTGCTTATGCTGCAGACAATGTCATCTTTCATGATATGGATACCTGTTTAATTGGTCATCTTGAAGATCCGGTAATCAATGGAGCAAAGTATAATGGATATTTCCTAGATATAGATGATCTGCCGGGTATCGGAGCCGATATAGATGAAGATTTTTTAAAATCATGTGACCATTGGACCATATAAAGCGAAAAATCCAATAAATATGAAGGGTGAGCCTCGCCGTTAGTTAAACTGGCGGGGCTCGTCTTTCCTAAAACTTCTCGAACTCTGCATCAGAAGATGACTGTATATCCGCTTCGCTAATCATTTTTCCATTTATTAACACATTATCAAACTGCATTCCTTTGGTAAAATTAGCTTGGATAGGCACATCAACTCCTTCTATTGTCGAATTAATGATTTTTAAATTCTCAGCGGGAGATTCTTCATATGCATTGATTAAGATCCCAAACTTTCCACCCTTTTTCACATTTAGATTCTCGACAGTAATGTTGCGTACAGTAGGCATAAAATCACCTGGGTTTTCATAAAACATATCTACCAAAACTGCTGCTTCTTTATAGGTGCCAACCTCTACATTACGCATGTATATATTTTCGATGATACCTCCACGAAGCGAGCTCGTTTTAATTCGTAATATTCTATCCAATTCTGGACTGTCCATTTTAAGATTTTGTGCAAATATATTCTTCGCTCCGCCTGAGATTTCACTGCCAATCACAATGCCACCGTGGCCATCTTTCATCTCACAATTTTCAATGATGTGATTTTCGGCAGGGCGCCCAATCGAGCGGCCATCTTCATTACGACCGGATTTAATGGCTATACAGTCATCGCCTGTATCAAAATAGCAATCTGTTATCAGCACATTTTTACTAGACTCCGGATTACAACCGTCGTTGTTCGGTCCATGCGTAACCACGCTTACATTGCGTACCGTTACATTCTCGCACAACACCGGGTTGATATTCCAAAATGGAGCATTGATAATTTTAACATCGGCAATCAATATATTCGAAGAATTATATGGTTGGATGAAAGGCGGACGTAAGAAATATCCGTCGCCATATACCCTGTCTTCTACAGAAACGCCGTCTTTCACTTCCTGTGTTAGTTTTTTTACTGCTGCTAGTTGACTATCCATGCCGTCAGTCCATCCATATTCTTTCTTCGCTTTCCATGGCCACCAATGCTCGCTATTCGCATTTCCATCGAGAATCCCCTTCCCTGTTATGGCGATATTTTCTTGTCCATACGCATAAATTAAAGGTGAGTAATTCATGCACTCCATGCCTTCCCAACGTGTTTTCACCAATGGTTTATAGTCTTCTGTATTTCTGCTGAACAACAGTTTGGCATCATCTTCCAAATGTAAATTGACATTGCTTTTCAGATGGATAGCGCCTGTCAAAAATGTTCCTTTCGGAATTATAACGCGTCCACCACCATCCAGATGACAAGCCTCGATAGCTTGATTGATAGCAGTAGTACTTAGCTTCGTACTATCAGAGCTCGCGCCGTAATCGGTAATTACAAAATCTTTCTTTGCAAAGCTGGGTTCTACAATTAGCGTACGAATACTATCTGCCACTTCCCATGCTCGATCATTGATTTGCTCTTGTTTTTTTTGATTCTCTCCACAACCCGCCAACAAACTAAAGGGCAAAATTGCTGCGATCAACAAATTACGTATCACCTTCATATACCATTTATTTGGTTCAAAATTTAGTTATGTTAATAGTCCTAAAAACCGTGCCGCCATTGCATTGAATGCTTTTGGATTCTCTGCTTGCACCCAATGTCCTGCATTTGGGATCTTCTCGATTGACGAATGCGGAAACATCTCTTTTATCATCGAATAATCGGCGGGTAAGATATAGTTTGATTTTTCTCCCGCTATAAATAGCGTTTCTCCCTCATAAACGCCTGGCTCAACGCCGACGGTGATAAAATCTGTATATTTCTCCGTTAAAACTTTCAAATTGAACCGCCAATCCAACGTTCTGTCCTCCTTTATATAAACATTTTTGAGTAAAAACTGGATGACACCAACTTCATCTAAATACTGCCGCAATTGTTCTTCCACCTCTTTACGATTGCTCAATTTGCCGATCTTAACGGCGGCCAGTGCTTCCAATATCTTTTGATGGTGCGGGGGGTAGGCTTTTGGTGCGATATCAACGATAATAAGTTTTCGAATATTTGTCGACTTCGAAATAGCATATTGCATAGCAACTTTACCACCAAGCGAATGTCCGAGTATATCGACTTCTTGAAGCCCGTGGTGTTGTATATAAGCTTCCAGATCTTCTACCATGACCGACAACGACATATCATCGTCGTGAAAACTATGTCCATGGTTACGTAAATCAATTAAATGTAGCGGTGTTTTTTCTCCAAACTCCCGTCCGAAACTTCCCCAATTATCGGACATGCCAAATAAGCCATGCATAACCAATAAAGGTGTGCCCGGTTTGTCTTCTCCGTATATTCGTGAATGTAAAATCTCCATAAGGGGTAAAGATAAGGTTTATCTTCTTCTTTTTTTCCCTCAAAAAAAGAAGCAAAAAAAATCGCCACTTTAAAATTTTGAATGAGGGGATAGTACATTTATAACATTTCTACATATTTCAAAATTTCACATGTGGCATTAAAAGGTTAAGAATGAGACAATACAATTGCACAATCCTTCCCTTAACTTCTAAGTCGCATCCGGATTTTTGAGATATGTAGAAACTCATCCTTAGTACTATCCACTTCTCTCAAACATCCGAAGCGATTGTTATGACTATTGCAAGTTTATTTCTTTTTTCTGTTAACCAGCCTCTAGGTAATGATCTATATATTTTGTTTTATTTTTTATTACCGCTGCTACCCTTAGTGCTATCTTGTTT
>PJTZ01000142.1_pt1 | contig 45255 bp, 30 predicted proteins | sample 1512131 | NCBI WGS metagenome assembly PJTZ01 (sample SAMN08177679, study PRJNA422409) | Soil metagenome, whole genome shotgun sequencing project. | reverse complement strand
CTTATTCCCTTGGCAAACAATAATATTCAAAACGAAAGAGTAAATTTTGCTACAAGTAAGAAGGTTATCGATTATCCGGATTTCTTGGATGTGCAATTGCAATCTTTCAAGGAGTTTTTTCAATTAGAAACTACTTCTGACAACCGCCATCAGGAAGGGCTGTTCAAGGTTTTCTCGGAAAACTTCCCTATTTCTGATTCAAGAAACATCTTTGTACTAGAGTTTTTGGATTATTTCATCGATCCTCCTCGTTACGATATACAGGAGTGTATTGAGCGTGGATTGACGTATAGTGTTCCACTCAAAGCAAAGTTGAAGTTATCTTGTAATGATGAAGAACACGAGGATTTCGAAACCATTGTACAGGATGTATATTTGGGAACGATTCCTTATATGACGCCGAAAGGTACCTTTGTTATCAATGGTGCGGAGCGTGTCATCGTGTCCCAATTGCACCGTTCTCCCGGCGTGTTCTTTGGTCAGAGTAGACACACAAATGGTACGAAACTTTATTCTGCAAGGGTAATTCCTTTTAAAGGATCTTGGATCGAATTTGCGACAGACGTAAACAACGTGATGTATGCTTATATCGATCGTAAAAAGAAATTCCCAGTTACTACTTTGTTACGTGCGATCGGCTACGATTCCGATAAGGATATCTTGGAGCTATTTGATCTTGCAGATGAAGTAAAAGTAAGTAAATCTGGTCTTAAGAAATATGTTGGCCGTCGCTTAGCGGCTAGGGTATTGAAAAAATGGATCGAAGATTTTGTGGACGAGGATACAGGAGAGGTGGTGTCTATCGATCGGAATGAAATTATCTTAGAACGTGAAACTGTTTTAGAGGAGGATCACATTGAAATGATCATCGATGCAGGGGTAAAATCTATTATTCTTGCCAAAGAAGATGGCGCTAACAATGCGGACTACTCGATTATATATAATACTTTACAGAAAGATACCTCAAACTCTGAAAAAGAGGCTGTAGAACACATCTATCGTCAGCTGCGTAACGCAGAACCACCAGATGAGGAAACAGCACGTGGTATTATCGATCGTTTGTTCTTTTCGGATAAACGTTATGATTTGGGCGATGTGGGGCGTTACCGCATTAACCGTAAATTAGGATTAGATACAGCGGATGATACGAAAGTATTGACACGACAGGACATCATTGCCATCGTGAAGTATCTGATCAACTTGATTAACTCCAAAGCTGAAGTGGATGATATTGACCACTTATCCAATCGGCGTGTTCGTACGGTAGGTGAGCAGTTATATGCACAATTTGGGGTTGGCCTTTCCCGTATGGCGCGTACCATCCGCGAGCGGATGAATATCCGTGACAACGAGGTGTTTACACCAACAGATTTGATCAATGCACGTACATTGTCGTCTGTTATCAACTCGTTCTTCGGAACGAACCAGTTGTCGCAATTTATGGATCAAACTAACCCATTGGCGGAGATTACGCACAAGCGTCGTTTATCAGCTTTAGGTCCGGGTGGTCTATCGCGTGAACGTGCAGGTTTCGAAGTACGTGACGTTCATTACACACACTATGGTCGTCTGTGTACGATCGAAACCCCAGAAGGTCCGAACATCGGTTTGATTTCTTCTTTAGCTGTACACGCGAAAATCAACAACTTAGGTTTCATTGAGACTCCTTACCGTCAAGTTAGAGATGGTAAAGTCGTGGTTGATGAGCCCGTAGTATATTTGTCAGCAGAAGATGAAGATGATAAAACGATTGCGCAGGCAAATGCACAATATGATGATCAAGGTAACTTTGAAGATCCGAAGGTAAAGGCGAGATACGAAGGTGACTTCCCGATTATCGAACCAGAGAAATTGGATTATATGGACGTTGCACCAAACCAGATTACGTCAATAGCAGCCTCATTGATTCCATTCCTGGAGCATGATGATGCTAACCGTGCGTTGATGGGATCGAACATGCAGCGTCAAGCTGTTCCTTTGTTGAAACCACAAGCACCTATCGTGGGTACAGGTTTGGAAGCTCGTGTAGCATCCGATTCCCGCACATTGATCAACGCAGAAGGTGATGGTGTGGTCGAATATGTAGATGCAAACGAGATTAAAATTCGTTACGAGCGTAACGATAACGACCGTTTGGTGTCGTTTGATAATGATATCAAAACATATACACTCACGAAGTTTAAGAAAACCAACCAGAATACCTGTATCAACTTGAAGCCAATCGTTACGAAAGGACAGAAGGTAACCAAAGGTCAGGTACTATGTGAAGGTTATGCAACAGAGAATGGGGAATTGGCACTTGGTCGTAACTTGAAGGTGGCTTTCATGCCTTGGCAGGGATACAACTTTGAGGATGCGATCGTCATCTCTGAACGTGTTGTATCGCAAGACTTATTTACTTCCTTGCATATTGAGGAGTTTGAGTTGGAAGTTCGCGATACGAAACGTGGTGAAGAGGAATTGACATCCGATATCCCGAATGTTTCGGAAGAGGCAACAAAAGATTTGGATGAAAATGGTATTATCCGTGTTGGTGCTGAGGTTAATGGAGGTGATATCTTAATTGGTAAAATCACTCCGAAAGGCGAATCTGATCCTTCTCCGGAAGAGAAGTTATTACGTGCTATCTTTGGTGACAAAGCTGGTGATGTGAAAGATGCGTCATTAAAAGCATCACCTTCTTTGAAAGGGGTGGTTATTGATACGAAGCTATTCTCCCGTGCGAAAAAAATGTCTAAAGAAGCGGAAAGAAAAGCGTTAGACAAATTAGAAGTCGCACACGATAAAGCCGTAAAAGCGTTGAAAGATCGTTTGGTAGAGAAGTTATTCACTGTTGTGAATGGCAAAACCAGCCAAGGGGTATATAATGTGTATAAAGAGTTGTTGGTACCGAAAGGGGCTAAATTCACGCAGAAAATCTTAATGGATTTGGATTATGCACATATTAATCCAACGGGATGGACGACGGACGAAGACAAAAATGAATTGATCAAGTTAGCCCTTCACTTTTACAACATCAAGATCAATGAAGAACTTGGTGCTTTCAAAAGAGAGAAGTTTGCTATCTCTGTCGGAGACGAATTACCATCCGGTATTGTTCAAATGGCGAAAGTTTACGTGGCTAAGAAACGTAAACTGAAAGTAGGAGACAAGATGGCGGGGCGCCACGGTAACAAAGGTATCGTTGCCCGTATCGTTCGTGATGAGGATATGCCATTCTTAGAAGATGGTACGCCAGTAGACATCGTGTTGAATCCATTAGGGGTACCTTCGCGGATGAACTTAGGACAGATTTACGAAACTGTTCTGGGATGGGCAGGTCAAAAACTCGGAACCAAATTTGCAACGCCAATTTTTGACGGAGCGGAAATGGACGAAGTGGAAGAGTGGATCGCTAAAGCTAAATTACCGATGTCTGGTAGAACCTACCTATACAATGGTTTGACAGGTGAGCGTTTTGACCAACCGACTACAGTTGGGGTTATCTACATGTTGAAATTAGGACACATGGTAGATGATAAAATGCACGCGCGTTCTATCGGACCGTACTCGTTGATTACGCAACAACCATTAGGTGGTAAAGCACAATTTGGTGGTCAGCGTTTTGGTGAGATGGAGGTATGGGCATTGGAAGCATTTGGTGCGTCAAATATCCTACAAGAGATCTTAACCGTGAAATCAGATGATGTTGTTGGCCGTGCGAAAACTTACGAGGCTATCGTGAAAGGTAACAACCTTCCAACACCATCCGTACCGGAATCGTTCAACGTATTGGTACATGAATTACGTGGTTTAGGATTAGATATCACATTGGATTAATAAAATTTAGACCTATCTGTTTTTTAATGCGATAGGTCTTGCATACATCTTTAAGTTATACAACGTATGTCTTATAAAAAAGATAATAAAATTAAAAGTAACTTCACTTCGATTACCATTAGCTTAGCTTCTCCAGAAACTATTTTGGAGCGGTCTAGCGGTGAGGTTACAAAGCCAGAGACGATCAACTATCGTACCTACAAACCTGAGCGTGACGGTTTATTTTGTGAGCGTATTTTTGGCCCGGTAAAAGACTACGAATGCCACTGTGGTAAATACAAGCGTATTCGTTATAAGGGTATCGTGTGTGACCGTTGTGGTGTGGAAGTAACGGAGAAAAAAGTACGTCGTGAACGCATGGGGCACATCAATTTGGTTGTTCCCGTAGCACACATTTGGTATTTCCGTTCTCTTCCTAACAAAATCGGCTATTTATTGGGACTTCCGACCAAGAAATTGGATATGATCATCTACTACGAAAGATATGTGGTTATTCAACCAGGTATCAAAGAAGAAGATGGCATTTCATACATGGATTTCTTAACGGAGGAAGAGTATCTGGATATTTTGGATACCTTACCAAAAGAAAACCAATATTTAGATGATACCGATCCACAGAAATTCATCGCGAAGATGGGTGCTGAGGCGATGGAGGAACTTTTGAAACGTATCGATTTAGATCAATTATCGTACGATTTACGTCACCAAGCTGCTAACGAAACTTCGCAACAACGTAAAAATGAAGCGTTGAAACGTCTTCATGTCGTCGAAGCTTTCCGTGGCGCGAACACCCGGATTGAAAACCGTCCGGAGTGGATGATCGTAAAAATTGTTCCGATTATTCCACCGGAATTACGTCCGTTGGTACCGTTGGACGGTGGACGCTTTGCGACGTCTGATTTGAACGACTTGTATCGTCGTGTGATTATCCGTAACAACCGTCTAAAACGTTTGATTGAAATCAAAGCGCCGGAAGTAATCTTACGTAATGAAAAACGTATGCTTCAAGAGGCAGTAGACTCTTTGTTCGATAACTCGCGTAAAGTGAATGCTGTGAAAACGGAAGGTAACCGCGCATTGAAATCGTTATCTGATATTTTGAAAGGTAAACAAGGACGTTTCCGTCAAAACTTATTGGGTAAACGTGTGGATTACTCGGCTCGTTCCGTAATCGTCGTTGGTCCGCATTTGAAATTACACGAGTGTGGTCTTCCTAAAGATATGGCTGCGGAGCTTTACAAACCGTTCATCATTCGCAAGATGATTGAAAGAGGTATTGTAAAAACGGTTAAATCAGCTAAAAAAATCGTTGATCGCAAGGATCCGGTCGTGTGGGATATTCTAGAAAATGTATTGAAAGGACACCCGGTATTGCTCAACCGTGCGCCTACACTCCACCGTTTGGGTATCCAAGCTTTCCAACCTACGTTGGTAGAGGGTAAAGCAATCCAGTTACATCCATTGGTATGTACGGCGTTTAACGCCGACTTTGACGGTGACCAGATGGCGGTTCACTTACCTTTAGGTAATGCAGCTATTTTGGAAGCCCAGATATTGATGTTGGCCTCGCACAACATCCTTAACCCGGCAAATGGTTCTCCGGTAACTGTACCATCTCAAGATATGGTATTGGGTCTTTATTATATTACAAAAGGCCGGAAATCTACAGAAGATCATAAAGTGAGAGGCGAGGGCATGACATTTTATTCTCCGGAAGAGGTGATTATTGCCCTGAATGAGAATCAAATTGACCTGCACGCTTTCATTAAAGTAAAAACAAAAACAAGAAATAAAGACGGACAAATCGTTGAAGGTCTCATCGAGACTACGGTTGGCCGGGTTATTTTTAATCAGATCGTACCTGACGAGATGGGTTATGTCAACGAACTGTTGACCAAGAAGTCATTGCGTAATATCATTGGGGATATTGTGAAGAGTACGGGTATGGCTCGTGCAGCACAGTTCTTGGATGATATGAAAGAGTTAGGATTCCAAACGGCCTTTAAAGGTGGTTTGTCATTCAACTTGCAAGATTTGAATATTCCGGCTGCTAAAGCGGATTTGATTGGACAAGCGACCAATGAAGTTGAAGAAGTAATGAACAATTATAACATGGGTTTCATTACCAACAACGAACGCTACAATCAAATTATCGATATCTGGACACGTATCAACAATAGATTGACGGCATACGTGATGGACATTCTTTCTAACGATAACCAAGGATTTAACTCTGTTTATATGATGTTGGATTCCGGTGCCCGTGGTTCGAAAGAACAGATCCGTCAGTTGTGTGGTATGCGTGGTCTGATGGCGAAACCACAGAAGTCTGGTACCTCGGGAGGAGAGATTATCGAAAACCCGATTTTATCGAACTTCAAAGAAGGTCTATCGGTATTGGAGTACTTTATTTCTACCCACGGTGCGCGTAAAGGTCTTGCCGATACGGCATTGAAAACAGCCGATGCGGGTTACTTGACTCGTCGTTTGCACGACGTTGCGCAAGATATGATCGTAGTGGAAGAAGATTGTAATACATTACGTGGTCTATACAAAACAGCACTTAAAGAAAATGATGATATTGTAGAGCCATTATATGATCGTATCCTAGGACGTACACCGTTAAATGACGTATATCATCCGGAAACTGGGGCGTTAATTGTTGCTGCAGATGAAGATATTACCGAAGATATAGCAACAGCGATTGAAGAAGCTGGTATCGAAGGTGTCGAGATTCGCTCTGTATTGACTTGTGAGGCTAAACGTGGCGTTTGTGCTGCTTGTTATGGACGAAATCTAGCCTCGGGTAAACGTGTTCAAATGGGTGAAGCTGTCGGTGTTATTGCAGCCCAATCTGTAGGTGAGCCTGGTACACAGTTGACATTACGGACATTCCACGTGGGGGGTACGGCGTCGAATATCGCGGCAGAATCTAGTATCGTTGCAAAATACGACGGTAAGATTGAGTTTGAAAATGTTCGCTCCGTAGCTAAAGAAGGTGAGGAAGGACCTTATCAAATTGCTATCGGTCGTTCTGGAGAGCTCCGTATCGTAAGTGATGATAGAAAAGTACTATATACACAGATTATTCCTTACGGTGCTAATGTATATGTGAACGAAGGTGATAAGGTAGAAAAAGGTAAAGTATTGGCTGACTGGGATCCATATAACGCGGTAATTATCTCTGAATTCCCAGGTAAAATTGAGTTCGAAGCTATTATTGAAGGAGTTACGTTCCGTGATGAATCGGATGAACAAACCGGACACAAGGAGAAGGTTATTATCGAGACACGTGATAAAACGAAAAACCCAACGATTAAGATTGCAGACTTGGCAGGAGATACCCTGCGCTCATATAATATTCCAGTAGGAGCACACGTCTCTGTTCAAAATGGACAAAAAATCAAAGAGGGTACAATCTTAGCGAAGATTCCTCGTGCGACAGGAAAAACACGCGATATTACAGGAGGTCTTCCTCGTGTAACGGAGTTGTTTGAGGCACGTAATCCATCGAATCCGGCTGTTGTTACCGAAATTGATGGTGTGGTTACGCTTGGCGGTGTGAAACGTGGTAATCGTGAAATTTCGATCGAATCCAGAGATGGACAGATTAAGAAATACTTGGTGCCACTTTCTAAGCATATCTTAGTACAAGATAATGACTTTGTAAAGGCAGGTATGCCATTGTCAGATGGTTCTATTTCGCCATCGGATATCCTTTCTATTAAAGGCCCAGCGGCAGTTCAAGAGTATATCGTAAACGGTATCCAAGAGGTTTACCGCCTACAGGGGGTGAAAATCAACGATAAACACTTCGAAACCATCGTTCACCAGATGATGCAGAAAGTGAATATCGAGGATCCGGGCGATACACGCTTCTTGGAAAAAGAGGCTGCTAATAAATGGGACTTCATGGAAGAAAACGACTCCTTGTTTGATAAAAAAGTTGTCGTTGATTCGGGAGATTCGAAGGAGTTGAAAGCAGGTCAAATTGTAACCATGCGTAAACTTCGTGAGGAAAATTCAAGCTTACGTCGTCAAGATTTGAAAACAGTAGAAGTTCGTGATGCTATTTCTGCAACTTCAAGTCCATTGTTGCAGGGTATTACCCGTGCTTCATTGGGAACGAAGTCATTCATTTCAGCTGCGTCGTTCCAGGAAACAACTAAAGTCTTAAACGAGGCTGCTATTGCAGGTAAACGTGACGACTTGTTAGGTTTGAAAGAAAACGTAATTGTAGGTCACTTGATCCCATCAGGAACTGGTTTACGCGAGTATAGCAATATTATTGTTGGTTCGCGTGAAGAATACGATCAGTTATTGGCCTCGAAAGAAGAGGACTAATCGTTCTGATATAAACAATAAAAAAGGCAGCAAAAATTTTTGCTGCCTTTTTTATTGTTTATCTTTTTACTTTATCTTTCCGTTACCAAAATCTCCTTTTACAAATAGCTTTTGAAAGCCTGCGCCCGTAGCTGTATCAATAACCTCTTGCGTTGTCATGTTGTTGACCAAGGCATGAATGTATCCCCCCATAAACGCATCTCCGCTTCCGATACGGTCAATGACCTCGAAAGTTTCCATAACATCGGAGCTGACGTTTTCCGTAGGCGTATGGTATGTTCCGTAAAACAGGTTGTGATTTGGACTATCCATAAAGCGAAAGGTGTAAGCGACGTGTTTACACTTTGGATATTTCTGAAAAATTTCTTTAGCAGATTTTTCTGCAGCAGCAAGATATGTTGCTTGCGGTGTATTCCTGTCAAAAGATTCGTCAACAGTGGTACCTAGCATTTTATTTGCAGCCCAGATATTACCCATAATGACATTACAGTACGCCACCAATTGCGGCATGATATCTATGGGTTCTTTCCCATATTGCCATAAACGGTTTCTATAATTCAAGTCTACCGATATCGTAATATTGCGGTTGGATGCCTCTTGAAGCAGACGAGCTACCAGATCCGCCATATTTTGGTTAAGGGCCGGTGTAAGTGCTGTCCAATGAAGCCAAGAAACGTTCTCAAATAACTTATCTATATCGACATCCTCTATAGTTAACTGGCTAAAACTGGAGTACTTTCTATCGTAGATAACCTCTCCCTTAGAAAGTCCATTTGCCGACATCAACATGTAAGTGCCTAATCGATCGCCTGTGCGAAGGGCTTTCTGGGTATGCACGCCCAAATTATTGAGAATTGCTAAGATTTCATCTGATAAAGCATTTTCTGGTAATGCACTACAGTAAGCTACGTTATCGCCCATTTGTGCCAGTGAAGCGGCTACATTGGCTTCCGAGCCTCCTGGAAAAATTTCTAAACGATTGTTGTTTTTATCAAAAAATGTGTCGCCCAAACTTTGTTGCCGGATTAATATTTCGCCGAAGGATAATATAAGGTTCATGAATAATTTATTTTGGTCGTTAAATTAGGGTTATTTTTTTAAACTTTATAGTGTTGTTTGCGAAATCGTTGCCGTTACATGGTCGTATTTATCTTTATAAGTACAAGCGAAATCGTTATCGTGAATAAACCTGCGGTAAATACTTGAGAATGACTAAAAAATAGCTATCATTGAATGTTATAAACTTAGGACTATAATAACATGAATATTTTAGAGAGATTCTCATTAAAAGGAAAAGTTATCGTGGTAACCGGCGGTACAGGTATTCTGGGAAAAGCGTTTGTCAAAGCTTTAGCAGAAGCAGGGGCTAAAGTCTGTATTATCGGAAGAAGCCAGGAGAAAGCAGACGAGCGGGTGAAAATGGTGCAGACATTGGGTGCTGAAGCCTTAGCAGTGGTCGCAGATGTAATGGATGAAGATTCTGTCCGTAAAGCAAAAGAACAAATTTTGAGTAAATGGAGTACCATAGACGGATTGGTGAATGCGGCGGGAGGAAATATTCCGGGCGCTACCATTGGGCCAGATGACGATCTATTTGGAAACAAAATAGGGGATACTATTAAGGCAATCGAATTGAATCTATATGGTACGATTATTCCAACACTTGTCTTTGGAGAGGTTATTGCCAAGCAGGGAAAAGGATCTATTATCAATATATCATCGTTGGCCGCGAGTTTGCCTATTACACGTGTTTTAGGCTATACCGTAGCAAAACACGGCGTAGACGGTTTTACGAAATGGATGGCAACCGAATTGGCGTTGCGTTATGGTGACAAGGTACGTGTAAATGCTATAGCCCCCGGCGTATTTCTTACGGAGCAAAACCGTAATTTGTTGACCAATTCTGATGGTAGTTATACGGACAGAGCAGATAAATTTGTAAAAGGTACGCCTTTCTCCCGCCTAGGGGATCCATCAGAATTGGAAGGCACGTTGGTGTATCTGCTAAGCGATGCTTCGGCTTTTGTTTCTGGCGAAACGATCTTTGTAGATGGCGGTTTTAATAGCTGGTGTGGAGTTTAGGTTTTAATATTATGAATAAACGATTTTTAGAACAGACGTGGCGTTGGTACGGACCCAATGACCCGGTATCCTTACAGGATGTAAAGCAGGCAGGTGCAACAGGTATTGTATCCGCATTGCATCATATTCCGCACGGTGATGTATGGCCTAAAGAAGATATTTTGGAGCGGAAGAGAATAATAGAGGAAGCAGGACTGGTGTGGTCGGTAGTGGAAAGCGTGACTGTACATGAAGCTATCAAAACGCGTTCGGAGCAAGTCGATTTTTATTTAGATAATTATCGTCAAACACTGACTAATTTAGCGGAATGTGGAATTAAAACGGTATGTTATAACTTTATGCCGGTACTCGATTGGACGCGTACGCAATTAGATAAAGTGATGCATGATGGATCTAAAGCACTCTATTTCGATTGGATTGATTTGGCGATCTTTGATATCTTTATTTTAGAACGTCCTAATGCCAGATCATCGTATTCAACAGAAATTGTAGAGAAAGTGGAGAGCCGTTACGCTACTTTTGACGAAGAGGCAAAGAAATTCTTGCTTTCTAATGTATTAATGGGTATCCCAGGAGAGAAAGATCCATCACTGGAAGATTTACAACGCAGTATTGATATTTATGCAAAGATTGGCTTCGAGGGACTGCGGGAAAATTTAACTTATTTTCTTTCTTCTATTGCAGACGTTTGTGAGAAATATGGTATAAAAATGACCATTCATCCAGATGATCCCCCGTATCCCATTTTAGGACTTCCAAGAATTGCCGGCAATTTGGCAGATTTTGAATATATTATAACAACGGTAGACAAACCGTTTAATGGGGTCTGTTTTTGCACGGGTTCATTAGGTGCAGGACCTGACAACGATTTAGTACAAATATTTAAACAGGTACAACACCGGGTGAATTTTGTGCATTTACGTAATGTTAAGAAAGACGCCTTAGGAAGTTTCTATGAGGCCGACCATTTGGATGGTGATGTGGATATGTATGCCGTTATGAAGGAGTTGGCTGCAGAGAACCAAAAACGGGAAAAACCTATTCCGTTTAGACCAGATCACGGACATCAAATGTTGGATGATCTGCATAAAATTACCAATCCGGGGTATTCTGCCATTGGTCGATTAAGAGGACTAGCAGAATTAAGAGGGTTGGAATTGGGTATTGTTAGACAGCTTTAGGTTATAAGCAGTAGGCTTGCGGCAAAATCTTATTGCTTATGGCCTATAGCTCTCAGCTATTATCCAATAGTAGAGCGTCGAAGCTGAATGGAGGTGGGGAGCTTAATGTCTTCCCACTCGATTTGGCTTCGATTCTTTTTTTGCATAATTTCCACCAATTTATGGACAGAAATCTCGCCTATTTCCGTTGTGGGTTGTCGAATGGTGCTTAAGGATGGGTTCAGTGAAAGAACCAGATCGGTGTTTGCAAAGCCGATGACGGCAAGGGTTTCCGGTACTTTTATATCCAATTTAGCTAAAATGCCCAATAAATGTGTGGTGATGGTATCGGCAACACCGACAATGGCATTCGGAGGTTCGGGCAATTGCAATAGGCTTTTTACATGTTTTTCCAGGTCATCTTGTAAATCTGCCAAGCTTTTCACATTGCAATGTACGATATACTCCGGCGTGACGGGGATCTGAAAATCGTGATGAGCTTCTATGTATCCGGATAGTCGTTTGGTAGTGATACCCTGATGCGCTCCACAGAATATAGCAATTTTCCGTCGGTCTATATCTATGAGGTGTTTGCATGCATTATACATCCCTTCGGCATTCAGCACACCTACTTTATGGGTTTCTATCGGATAATGTGTCCGGTCAAAGATGACAACAGGTGTTGTTTTAAGGATTTGCTTTGCCAGATCGATATTTGACTCTTCATGAATGGGGCAGAAAAGAATCCCATCCACCGATTTGTCTAACATGGATTGAAGAGCCAGTTTTTCCAGTTCTTCATTTTCCATGGTATTCATAATGATTGTCCTATAATGATGAGCAGTAGCCGCTTTTTGCATGCCCGCAATAATTTGTGCTTCGAAGGATCCAGTCATTTTCGGCAGAACAACACCAATCGTATTTGTTTTTCCTGTTTTAAGGAATTTAGCATGTACATTGGGTTGATAATTGTGCTTTTTTGCAAACTCCTGTACCGTTCTTTTCGTTACCTCACTAATTTCGTAACTATCATTTAGCGCTTTTGATACCGTAGAAACAGACATATTTAATGCCTGGGCTAAACTTTTAAGTGTCGTCTTCGCCATTGTTATCTCATCTAAGGTCAACTATCTCATAATTGGGATAATCTGCGGTATGAAATGTAAACGTTGCTCTTGGAATTTGATGATTTACATATAGTGTGTTAATCTTATAGATGTATCGAGCTCCTGATTTATCGACTACTGCAACATCATGGATATGTTTGTTTTTATTTATCCGTAGGGTGATTTTAGCATAATTCGTCTTCGTGTCAGTAGGTGTTAATTCTATAACATTCAGCAGGTCCTTGCCTAGCATTTCGTCTTTTTTACTTTTATAAATAAATCCCTTTTTATAGAAAGTAAAAAGATTATTAGGACCAATACTCTCTGTGTTATTGTCTGCGTCACTGACTTGTATCTCTTGATCTTCTTTCAGAATAGACCAAGTACTTTTGCCGTCATTTATGATATCTTGCTCGCTTAAAGCTATTCGGAACTGATTTTTTGGTTTGTTCAGGAACAGCGTGCCCTTATCCACATGGTTTCCTCCTTGTGCTTGCTGTACGGAAAAACTAAAGTCCGACTGTATGGTCTGATACGCATCATATTTTGCAGATACTTCTTCCAATAACTTTTTTGCTTGGGTATCCGTTTGTGTGAATGCTATTAGTGATGTACAAATGAAAGCCATCAGAACTATTATTTTCTTCTCCATCTTATTCGTTGTTTCTTAACGTTTCCAGATACTGTTCTAGCGAATATTCGTCGGGATAAAGTACTTCGCGTGCTTTGCTTCCCTCAAAAGGGCCTACAATACCGGCAGCCTCCAATTGATCGATTATTCGTCCCGCTCTGTTGTAGCCTAGCTTTAATTTACGTTGAATCAATGACGTTGAACCTTGTTGATGCATGACAATCAGTCGCGCAGCCTCTTCGAAAAGTTGATCGCGATCGCTCGAATCAAATTCCATTCCGCCACTTCCTTCTCCATTTTCATCGACGTATTCGGGCAGCATAAAAGCAGATGGATAGCCACGTTGATTTCCGATAAACTCCGAGATTTGCTCTACTTCCGGTGTGTCTACAAAGGCACATTGGATACGTGTTAAATCACTTCCTGTTGCCAAGAGCATATCCCCACGACCGATCAGTTGGTCAGCACCCCCCGCGTCCAAAATGGTCCGAGAATCAACTTTTGACAATACCCGGAAGGCTAAACGTGCCGGGAAGTTTGCTTTGATCGTACCGGTAATAATATTTACCGATGGTCGTTGCGTAGCAATAACCAAATGTATTCCTACAGCTCGTGCTAACTGAGCGAGACGTGCAATCGGCGTTTCCACTTCTTTACCTGCTGTCATCATCAAATCTGCAAACTCATCAACTACCAGAACGATATAAGGTAAGAATCGATGACCCTCTTCAGGGTTTAATCGACGGTTGACAAATTTTGCATTATACTCTTTTAAGTTACGTACTGCTGCGTTCTTTAACAGGTCGTAACGTTGGTCCATCTCGATACAAAGTGAATTGAGCGTGTTGATGACCTTTTTTGTGTCGGTAATGATCGCCTCGTCTTCATTCGGTAGTTTTGCCAAGAAGTGACGCTCTATCGTTTTGAAAAGAGAAAGTTCCACCTTTTTAGGATCAACCATGACAAATTTTAGCTCGGCTGGGTGTTTCTTATATAGTAAAGAAGTTAGAATTGCATTGATACCAACCGATTTACCTTGTCCTGTGGCACCAGCTACCAATAAGTGAGGCATTTTTGCCAAATCGGCTATATATACCTCATTTGATATTGTTTTACCAAGCGCAATAGGTAAATCCATCTCCGTTTTTTGGAACTTCTCTGTAGCTAGAACAGAACGCATGGATACCATTTCTGGCGAACTGTTAGGTACCTCGATACCTATAGTTCCTTTGCCAGGCATAGGTGCGATAATGCGTATGCCTAATGCTGCAAGGCTCAATGCAATGTCGTCTTCCAGATTTTTGATTTTGGAGATGCGTACACCTGGTTTGGGTATGATTTCATATAATGTTACCGTTGGGCCGATTGTGGCTTTAATATGTTCAATCTCAATACTATAATTACGGAGCGTTTCGACAATACGGTTTTTATTGGCTTCCAACTCTTGTTGATTAATGGTGATTTTGCCGCTTCCATATTCCTTTAGCAAATCGAGCGTTGGATATTGATAGCCTGAAAGATCTAGTTTGGGATCATATTCGCCGAATTCGGCAACTAGATCATTTGCAGTAATAGCTTTTTCTTCCACCACTTTCTCTACACTAAGTGCAGGGCCTTCGGAAGAAGGCTCTCGTTCGTTATGTATGGTCTCATCTATAACCACTGGCGTATCTACGGTAAAAGTAATCTCCCCGTCATTATCTTTGTGATTCTCTCCGGGCACGTTTAATGTTAAGGGGGTATGAGGAATAAATGCCTCATCTAGCGGTTCTTCCTTTTCTTCAACCGCTAACGGACGGGGAGCGGTATTGCGAGAAACATTGGAAATAGGATTTGATTTGGTTGCAAACGTATCAAAATTATCTTCCTCGTCTTCTTCTACATCTTCATCCGTCTTTTTCGGTGACCAAGTCCATTTCAAATCTAAATTGTAAATAAGAATGAGTATGGCTAAATAAGCAAATGCCAAAAGGGCAGCGATCCCAGTACTACCTATCTGGACTTTTAACAGCTGGTTTGTCCAATAGCCGAACTTTCCTTCCAATATATGGGGGGAGTCCGTCAGAAAATCCTGTAAAAACCCAAGCGTTACGGATAGATAAATGATAGCCGTTGCTGAATAGATGATCGTTTTCCATACCGGTAAAAGGGATTTTCGATAGAGGAGTTTATACCCCACTACAAATAGAATAAATGCGAAAAGGAAAGAGGCTATTCCAAACCATTCGTAAATAAATTGATTGGCGAGTAATGCCCCTAGTTTTCCTAGTTTATTTTCAACGACGGGAAGTTCTACAGCCTCATCTGCTATTTCATCGACACTCCGAAACAGCGTTGACCATCCGCCATTTGTTTCTGTTATATAACTTTGGTCTTGTTTCCATGTGAAAACATAGGAAACAAACGAAACAGCCATGATGAAAGAAGCAAATAGTAAGAATATGCCCAGTATTTTCAGTGCTTTGCGCTGTCCTTCTGAAAAATTGATGTTCTCAAACGAGTTAAACCGTTTTTTCTTATTATATGAAACATTCCCTGTGGTACGCGGAGCACGTTTGTTGCTTGCATTGCCGGAATTTTTAAATGTATTTCCTTTGTTTGACATGAAAATCAGCTACCTTTCCTAGTTACAAACTTAGGAAAAATAAAGGAAATGCTATCTCCCTGTTACGTGACAATAACCAAAAAATAGTTTTTCTTGCCACGCTGCGCCACGATGTACCTGTCATTAATTAAGTGTGTAGTGTCAATCGTTAATTCAATATCATTGATTTTCTCTTTGTTGATGGCCACACCACCACCTTGTAACATTTTTCGGGCTTCGCCTTTTGATGGGAAAACTTGTGTATGGCTTGCCAGAAAATCCAGCACGTTGATGCCGGGGGTAAGCTGATCTCTGTTAATTTCAAATTGCGGGACGCCGTCGAAAACCTCCAATACACTATCATGATCCAGTTCCGCCAAGAATTCTAGAGACCCGTTTCCGAATAGAAATTCGGATGTTTTGACGGCTGTTTCATAGTCTTTTTCCGAGTGCGTACGTATCGTGATATCCTTCGCCAATGCTTTTTGCACCGCACGGGTATGCGGGGCAACATCGTGTTCTGCAATGATGGCGTCAATTTCTTCTTTTGTTTTTAACGTGAAGATCTTGACCCAGTTTTTGGCATCGTCATCTGTAGTGTTCAGCCAAAACTGATAAAACTTATAGGGAGATGTTTTCTTAGGATCTAACCAAACTGCTCCGGACTCGGTTTTGCCAAACTTTTGTCCGTCTGCTTTTTTAATCAATTGTGTCGTAATAGCATATGCTGTTCCCTGATCTTGACGACGGATGATTTCACTACCGGTTACGATATTCCCCCATTGGTCTGATCCACCCATCTGCACCTTACAATTATGGTGTTTCCACAGATAATAAAAATCGTATCCTTGTATAAGTTGGTAGGTAAACTCCGTAAAGGAAAGACCATTGTCGCCCTCTAGGCGTTTTTTTACAGAGTCTTTCGCCATCATATAATTGACTGTAATCAGCTTGCCCACGTCGCGGATAAAATCCAAAAATTTAAAATCCTTAAACCAATCATAATTATTAACCATTTTCGCATCGTTGTCCGCATCCCCAAAATGTAGGAATTTGGCAAGCTGTGTTTTTAAACTAGTAACATTGTACTGTAATGTGGCTTCATCTAACAGATTTCGTTCAGCAGACTTAAATGAGGGGTCGCCAATCATCCCAGTAGCTCCACCTACCAATGCAACAGGCTTGTGCCCCGCATTTTGAAAGTGGATGAGGGTCATAATCTGTGTTAAATGTCCCACATGCAGTGAATCTCCTGTTGGGTCGAAGCCGATATAGCCAGAAACTTTTTCTTTATTCAGTAAATCTTCTGTTCCAGGCATGATATCTTGTAACATCCCTCTCCAACGTAGTTCTTCTACAAAGCTCATCTTTTTTGTGGTTAAATTTTTTTAATTAAGATTGCAAAGATACGAGATTAAGCCGTATCTTACGATAAATAAATAAGAAGTTTGGGTTCGTGAATTTTTTGTCGCATTATTATTTTGAACGCTATAGCCCACATTCCGAAAGGATACTAGGCGCATTACTTCCGGATTTGCTGAAGAATGTGGATAAGGGATACAATTTTCATCCGCAGCGGTTTGAAGAGGTGCTGTTTACCCATCCCAAAACAATGTCGGTATCGGAAGGTTGGTACAGGCATGTAGAGGTCGATAGACTTTTTCATACCTCTAATTTTTTCCTGGAGCACACACATGCATTGCGGCGCAAATTGGATACCGTGGTGGCGCATCTTCCCATACGTGCATCCTTTTTAGCCCATATCTCGCTGGAGCTTTTGCTAGACCATTTGCTAATAGATCATACACATGTCAATCCCAATAGACTATACGAACATTTGGAACAAGTCCAGAAAGCAACTATCGAAAAATATTTACAGACGATCGGGGAGATAGATACAGTGCGTTTTTTGGAGTTTTACGACCGATTTGTGACGTCACGCTATGTTTTGGACTATGCAGATATAAGCAATCTTTCTTATGCACTTTTCAATATATGTAAACGTGTTTGGACGTTTGAAAATAACGCCGAGGATTATGATCGATTAACGGAATGCCTACGATTATATAAAGAACAGTCTCTTCTGAATTATATGGATATCTTTCAGGAAATACAAGATAAAATAGTTTAGATTACTTTTGCAGCTATGATGAATAAACTTTTCCGAAAGAAGAGTGTCGACCGCATAGTCGCAGATGCTCAACAGGGAACAGGACTTGCCAAAGTATTGGGCGTTCGTGATTTAGTTTCGCTTGGGATTGCGGCTATTGTAGGTGCAGGAATATTTAGTACCATTGGATTGGCTAGCTACGAGGGAGGTCCCGCAATTTCCTTACTTTTTATTTTTGTAGCCTTTGCCTGCGTGTTTACGGCACTCGCATATGCCCAATTTGCGAGTACTGTTCCGGTATCCGGCAGCGCGTATACCTATGCTTATGTCACCTTTGGAGAGCTCTTTGCCTGGATTATCGGATGGGCATTGGTTTTAGAATATGCGGTGTCTAATACCGTAGTCGCCATTTCTTGGTCTCAATATTTTGTGTCAATGCTGGAGGGCTTCGGTTTCCATATTCCAAAATGGTTGACGATGGCTCCCGGATATGCTACGGATGCGCATGAAAAGTTCGTTTCCGTAGGGATGAACGCCCTCAGTCCTTCAGATAAAGTCGGGCTACATGCTTATCTTTCCGCTCCTCGGATCGGAGATGTACCCATTATTTTTGATTTACCTGCGGGTTTGATTACCGTGCTAGTGACTTGGTTGGTATACGTTGGCATTAAAGAGTCGCAGCGGGCAAGTAATATTATGGTTGCGGTTAAAGTAGGAATTATTTTATTGGTTATTGCCGGCGGTATTTTCTTTATTAAGCCGGAAAACTGGACACCTTTTATGCCTAATGGCGTTTCGGGGGTAATGGGGTCGGTAGCAGCCGTATTCTTTGCTTTTATTGGATTCGATTCCATATCTACAACAGCAGAAGAGTGTAAAAATCCGCAACGTGATTTGCCCCGGGCAATGATTCTATGTTTGATAATATGTACGATATTATATGTAGCCATTACCCTGGTTTTGACGGGTATGGTAAACTATACCGAATTGAATGTGAAAGATCCCTTGGCATTTGTGTTTAAGTATGTCGGCTTTGATCACATGGCGGGTATTGTGTCGGTTACCTCTGTTGTAGCTATCACAAGTGCATTGGTCGTGTATCAATTAGCACAACCGAGAATATGGATGACGATGAGTCGTGATGGCTTGCTATGGAAAAGATTTTCTCGTGTACACCCGAAGTATAAAACACCTTCGTTTGCAACAATTGTAACAGGTGTCGTGGTAGCGGTGCCATCCTTATTTTTTAAAATGGACTTTTTCGTTGATTTGACTAGTGTGGGGACGTTCTTCGCATTTATCCTAGTTTGTGCTGGCGTGCTGTATATGGATTATACCGGATTATCGTCTAAATCGAAATTCAGAGTGCCTTATATAAACGGTAAGTATTTAATTGGGCTGGGATTTGTTATTGCCTGGATTATCCTTTATCACTATGGACAGGATGCACTACAGGAATGGCGAGAAATGTCATGGCAAGAGATAATAGAGCATAAATCATTGTTGGTCATTTTCTGGATAGTGTGGTTCATATTGGCCGTGATGGGTTTTAAGTATAGGTTTTCTTTGCTGCCCGTTACTGGAATTCTGATCAATCTTTATCTAATGAGCCAGCTCGGTGCGAGTAATTGGATTATATTTTTGATATGGTTAGCCGTGGGGCTGGTACTTTATTTCGTATATGGTTATAAACACTCGAAGTTGAATAAGGAAATGTAGTAACCAGTTTTCGGAAAGTGCTAAGCATGAGGTGAGATGATTATAATCATGGTTTTCGTGGATTGATAGGATGTTCGTGATATCGTAATTTTGAATATAAACATTTAATATGCATTGTTATGAAAAAGAATTTATTCGTTCTGGTTATTATTCTTCTAATATTACCCCATATAGGAGTTTCACAGTCATCGTTAACAACCCCAAAAAAAGGCAGCAAAATTTACGTAGCAGGTGTGTCGAAAAATGAAGATGCGATCCAAGCAACGAACAAACTCATCGGAGATCTAAAAGATTGGTCCTATTGGGAACTAAAATCGATTAAAGACGAAGCTGACTTTATATTGGAAGTCGATATTAAAACCTCGAAAGGGGTGACACTTACATCATGGGGAGGAACATCTTATCGTTTGGTCGCTCAAATCATGGATAAAGGAGGGGATGTTTTATGGGAATCTTCCGAATATAAAGCAAGTCCGAATGGAACAAATGGTTTCAATGCCGCTAATGCCGTTGTGAAAAAGTTTATGCGTGCGCTAAAGAAAAAAATTGAACAATAAACGCTGACATAGAAGCAGGTATTCTAGGTTAAAAAATCGTTAATCAATCGATTGCATTAGTAATTTTTTTATATTTACGACCTATTTAAAATAAAACTATTGAAACCTGCAGGGATCGTTCATATTTTTTATGAATGTGGTAATCATGCAAGTTTCACCATCTTTAAATAAAATAAAAATTATGTGTGGAATCGTTGGTTACGTCGGTAGCAACCTGGCATATCCGGTACTTATAGACGGATTAAAAAAATTAGAATACAGAGGCTACGACAGCGCAGGTGTGGCTCTACATACTGGAAATTCAATTGAAGTTTACAAAAAAGAAGGTAAAGTATCGGCGTTAGAGGGGTCTGTGTACGGAAAAAATATTCAAGCGACGATAGGGATTGGACACACACGTTGGGCAACGCACGGCGAACCGTCCGACAGGAATGCCCATCCACATTCTTCCAACTCTGGAAATATTGCCATGATACATAATGGTATAATTGAAAACTACGCACAACTAAAAAGCGAACTCCTTCAAAAAGGCTATACATTCAAAAGCGATACCGATTCGGAAGTTCTGGTCAATTTCATTGAAGATATTAAAATTAACAACGAGTGTTCATTGGAAGAAGCTGTACGAATCGCATTGAAGAGAGTCGTAGGGGCTTATGTGATTTTATTGTTAGATAAAGATTTGCCGGATACTATTATTGCTGCGCGCAAAGGAAGTCCATTAGTTATAGGGATAGGAGAGAATGCGCACTATCTAGGATCTGATGCTTCGCCAATGTTGGCCTATACAAAGGAGGTTGTCTATATTAATGATTACGAATTAGCCATTGTACGTCCGGATGAGTTGATTCTAAAAAATCTAGGGAACGAACGCATTACACCTTTTGTACAGAAGTTGGATATTGAATTAGCGGCTATCGAAAAAGGTGGTTTCGACCATTTTATGCTGAAAGAAATATTTGAACAACCACAGACTATTTTTGATTCTTTGCGTGGTCGTATGGATGCTGAACAGCAGTCTATTACATTAAGTGGCGTGGACAAGATTGCGGACAAACTATTAAAAGCAAACCGGATTATTATAGTTGCTTGCGGAACGAGTTGGCATGCGGGTTTATTGGCAGAATATGTGATTGAAGAACTATGCCGTATTAACGTAGAGGTGGAGTATGCTTCCGAGTTTCGGTACAGAAACCCTATTATCACCAATCAAGATGTCATCATCGCCATTTCCCAAAGTGGCGAAACAGCGGATACATTGGTTGCATTGGAGAATGCGAAAAAGCAGGGTGCTACCATTTTCGGGCTAGTCAACGTGGTGGGGTCGTCCATCGCTCGCCTATCCGATGCAGGAGCTTATACACATGCCGGACCTGAAATAGGAGTGGCGAGCACTAAAGCATTTACTGCTCAATTGGCGGTACTTTATTTGATCGCACTGAAAGTTGCGCAATTAAAGGGTACTATTGAGGCGACATTGTTCAATCGATTGTTGGCGGATTTGGCGAAAGTTCCCGAACATGTAAAGGAAATTCTAGCCGATCAGGATGCGGTTATTCAAGATATAGCAAGAAAGTATAACGATGCAAGAGATTTCCTTTATTTAGGAAGGGGCTATAACTTCCCGATTGCATTGGAAGGTGCTTTAAAGCTGAAAGAAGTTTCTTATATCCATGCAGAGGGATACCCTGCAGCGGAGATGAAACATGGACCCATTGCATTGGTTGATGAACAACTGCCCGTTGTTTTTGTTGCCACGAAAGACAGTTATCACGAAAAGATTATTAGCAATATTCAGGAAATTAAAGCGAGGAAAGGGAAAGTCCTTGCTGTAGTGTCACAAGGTGATGAGGTCGCCGCAGGCATGGCGGATGATGTGATGTTTGTTCCACAAGTACATGAAATAATCGCACCTATTTTATCGGTTATTCCTTTACAACTATTGTCATACCATATCGGTATAAATAGAGGGTTAGATGTAGATAAACCAAGAAATTTGGCGAAATCGGTAACCGTTGAATAGGAAAGTATGTCAAAGATAATTAAAGAAAAGCTGGCCGATCTGGGATACCATTTTATCCCCAAGGCCTACCTGCAACATAATGACGAATATTATTTTCGTAATCAGCAGTTCCCTGAGCACGGGAAATTCCGAAATCTAACGCAAGAAGAGATTAAAATTCTAGTCAGAAATGACAACTATTCCAATAATTGGGATCATGTTTTGGTTACCGATAAGTTTCTTCCCGAACAAATTCAGCATTCTAAATTTTACGGATTAGTGCGTATAGGTGACATGGACGACGTTTATCTTAATTTTCGAGATCTTCGTTTACCCTGTGGCATATACAATTCTACCATTATCAGCAGTGATTTTGGATGTACGGTAGCTGTTCATAATGTACGTTATATGGCTCATTTTATTATTGGTGATGAAGTAATGTTAGCCAATATCAATGAAATGGAAACCAGCAGTAGCGCGAAATTTGGGAATGGTATTCTAAAAACAGGCGATGTAGAAGAACGTCGGATTCGTTTGGAGCTTTGTAATGAGAATGGTGGACGTTCGGTATTGCCTTTTGATGGTATGCAGGCTGGTGATGTTTATCTATGGTCCCGCTATCGAGATGATCAGGAATTGCAACATCGTTTTCAGGAAATGATGGAGGCTCAATTCTCATCCCATCACGGTTTTTATAGTGAAATCGGTCATCATTCGGTGATCAAGAATACACATACCATTAAAGATATAAAAATGGGCTCACATGCTTATGTGAAAGGTGTGAATAAGCTGAAAAACCTCACGATTAACTCTTCAGCAGAATCATATACCCAAATAGGCGAGGGCTGCGAACTGGTAAATGGGATTATTGGATATGGATGTCGTATTTTCTATGGTGTAAAGGCCGTTCGTTTTATCCTTTCCTCTAACTCCCAGCTGAAGTACGGTGCGCGATTAATTAATTCATTTTTAGGAGACAATTCCACTATTTCTTGTTGTGAGGTGTTAAATTCGTTGATTTTTCCAGCGCATGAACAACACCATAACAACTCTTTCCTTTGCGCAGCACTCGTCAAGGGGCAGAGTAATATGGCGGCGGGCGCTACGGTGGGATCTAATCATAATTCACGGGCAGCGGATGGCGAAATTATTGCCGGACGTGGATTTTGGCCAGGTTTATGCGTAAGCCTAAAACACAATTCATATTTTGCGTCCTATACGCTTATCGTAAAAGGAGATTTCTTGCATGAATTGAATGTCCGATTTCCTTTCTGTTTAGTAAGCAATGAAGCAGATACCAATCGGCTGATTGTTTTGCCGGCGTATTGGTTTTTGTATAATATGTATGCCATGATGCGCAACACTTCCAAATTCCAGTCACGTGACAAACGGAAATTCAAAAACCAATATATTGAATATGATATATTGGCGCCAGATACGGTGAATGAGATGTTTGACGCGTTGATAGAAATCGAAAAGGCAGTAGGTAAAGCATATATCCATGAGGAGGACGTTGTGTCGGATATACAAGCCGTTGGCAAAAGTATCTTATTGTCTGATGAAAAACTTACAGGAAAAGATATTTTATTAGATAACGTCGAATTCTCCAGACGAAAGGTGGTACTAGCTAAACCAAAAGAAGCGTATAAAACGTATCGGCGCATGATTCGGTATTATGCTGTTAAACAGATTATTGAGTTGATGGAAAGTAGGTCCTTTACCGATTTACACACGCTTGTCAGTTCCTTTCCTACAACACGTAGTCAATTTGAAAACATTGGCGGGCAGTTGGTTCCAAAAACAAAATTGGATACCTTATTAGCGGACATTCGCCATAATAAGATTTTATCGTGGAAGGATGCGCATGTGCGTTATCATGCCTGGAGCGATCTGTATATAGAAGATAAGTTTAAACATGCAGTTGCTTCACTCGCGGAGGTAACAGGTCAAGGTCCATCGTCTTGGGATCCAAAATTTATGATGGATCTTATAGAGGAAGCGATGGAGACGCGCCGTTGGATTTTTGCGGAGATTGAAAGCTCGCGTTCGAAGGATTATCAAAATCCGTTTAAACAAATGGTCTATGATTCTTATCAGGAGATGGAGGAAGTGGTTGGCCGTTTAGAAGATAACGACTTCATCAATAAGGAACGGGATGGACTTTTTGATTTTGAACGATCTGTAAAAAAGATAGTCGATTCTTTATCTTTGGTTCACTAACTTTTGTAAAGAAACCTGTATTGCGTCTCTTTTTTGTGATAAGATTTCTATCCTTATCTAATTGCTCGAAAGCAACAAAAGCTAACTAATCGTTGATGTTAAATTAATCGTAAGTTAATAATGTGACTCTACTTTTGTCGAAAGAAAAACGATTGTGTTTATACACTGACAAATCAAGTAGATGTTATGAAAATTATGAAGGGAAACGCATTACGGCAAGTGCGAACTTTAGCTTTTTTTACTGCGCTAATTTTATGCTCCACATCATGTAAAGACGAAGAAGCGGCTTCGGTAGGTAAGGACTACGATCCTTCCAGACCGATTACGCTGACTTCCTTTTATCCAGTAGAAGGTGGTGCGCGAGATAAAATTCTCTTGGACGGAGAGAATTTTGGAACTGACCACAATCAGATTAAGGTTTATTTCAACAATAAAAAAGCTGCGATTGTGTCTTCCAGCGGTAATCGTATCTACGCCATTGTACCACGTCTTCCGGGGGAAAACCCAAGCATATCCGTTGTGATTGGCGAGGATTCGGTTGCTTATGATCAGCATTTTAATTATACACCTCAAGCACAGGTTACTACCGTGACAGGTTCTGGTGATAGAGAGTTTGTTCCTGGAACGCTTGATCAGGCTCATGTATGTGCGAAATATCTGGAATTGGACGCTGAAGGTAACTTATTCATGACCTGGCGAGATGGTGTCGGGGATGAAAAATTTGGCGTGGGCCGTGTTAGCGAAGCAGAAAATCTCGTGACTTCCATGTATCTGGCTGCGAGTAGTCCATATCCGTATGCCAACGGTATCACGGTGGATCGTACCACCGGTATGATGACCGTTTCCCATGAGTCGGTTGTCGAAGTATTTTTCTCCTTTGACCCCAGAGAGGGCTGGTATCCCCGGCAACGCAATGCCTCATTTGCAGGTAATCACGGAATTCCAACCGGCGACCAATATATGAACTTTGTCTCTTTCTCTCCGTATGATGGTTATCTCTATACACGATCCCGTGACGGTAGTGTGGTCAGAATTCATCCTGATACTTACGAAGCGACTGTCGTACATAAGGGATCAAATACGGCGGGATCAAAGTGGCCGTATGGATCGCAATACGGACAGGGTATTAACCCTAAGAAGCCTTGGGAACTTTGGATGACGCTCCATTCGAATGCCAGTCCGAATGAATTCAGACAGGGACTTATGGTGTTGGATTTGCGTCCCGAACATATTGATAAAGGTTTTAGACGAGTCAATGCGACAGGTGGGAGTGGCCATCGCGATGGACCACTCGAAGACGCGGTATTTAACTACCCAAAAGATATCAAGTTTGATAACGACGGAAACATGTTCGTGGCAGACTATGGTAACCATTGTATCAGGATGGTATCGGCAGATGGTATTGTTACCACAGTAGCCGGACAGCCGGGTGTATCCGGTTACCGAGACGGAGGCCCCATTGAGTCTATGTTTAACAACCCTTGGGGGGTTGCTGTCAATGAACAAGGAGATATATATATTGCTGACTTTGGCAATTCACGGATTCGTAAACTAGTTATCGAATAATAAAGCCTACTATAATAATGAGAATCATGTATGTTTTGTGCATGCTGCCATTCCTATGGCTCACGGCAACCTTTGCACAGCAACCAAAAGAATTAACGATTGGTGGTACCGTCATCAACGAAAATGGTGAGCCACTATCCAATGTGTCCATTTATCTCAAAGACAAATCTGCGGCAGGTACATCCACCGATGACAATGGAAAATTTAGTATTCAAGCCGTGTATGGTGATAGAGTTGTATTCAGCTATGTCGGATATAATCCTGTTGAACATTTAGCTACGGAATCGAACACCAATTTGACCATCTCGCTCTTCGAAAAGGGAGATGCTATCGAAGAAGTCGTTGTGGTCGGTCTGGGAGCGCAACAACGGAAAATCAGTTCTGTTGGAGCAATTACGACAGTTGATGTCAAGGATTTGCAATCTCCTGCACCTTCTATTGCCAACTTGCTTGGTGGGCGGGCAGCTGGCGTGATTTCCATGCAGACCAGCGGTGAACCCGGACAGAATATTGCAGACTTTTGGGTAAGGGGTATCGGAACCTTTGGTGCCAATAGCAGTGCGTTGGTTTTGATCGATGGACTGGAAGGTGACCTGAATACGATCGACCCGGCTGATGTAGAAAGCTTCTCCATACTGAAAGATGCGTCAGCGACTGCTGTATATGGTGTGCGTGGGGCAAACGGCGTGGTATTAGTCACAACCAAGAGAGGTACGGTCGACCGTATACAGATTACCGGACGTGCCAACACGACGCTTTCCCGTCTTAATCGACTGCCACAGTACCTACGTGCTTATGATTATGCGCAATTGGCTAATGAAGCAGCTTTTGCTCGGAACGAGTCACCCGTTTATACTGACACGGAGTTAGGTATCATCCAGAACGGCCTAGATCCTGATATGTATCCGGATGTCAGCTGGCAAGATGAAATTCTTAACAATAGCTTTTGGCGCCAAAGCTATTATGTCAGCGGACGCGGAGGATCTGAGGTTGCCCGTTATTTTCTGAGCTTGGGTGGTAACAGTGAAACGGCTGCTTACAAAGTGGATAAAGGCAGTCCGTACAGCTCAAATGTAGGTTTCAATACCTATAACTATCGGATCAACTTGGATATTAACCTTACCCCGACTACAAAAGTATACCTAGGATCAGATGGCTATCTATCCCAATTGAATCAACCCGGGGTATCCAATACGGATTATATATGGGCTGCACAATCAGGGCTCACACCCCTTGCTATCCCCACACAATATACTAATGGGATGTTGCCCGCCATGGGAAGTGGAGCAGGATCGTCGCCCTATGTCTTGATTAACCGTACCGGAAAAGCCTCTGAACAATGGTATAAAGGAAAAACGACCCTTTCTTTAGACCAGGATCTTTCTCCTATTCTTGATGGACTCAAATTCCGTGTACAAGGAGCCTACGATATCCACAGTAGATTTTTTGAGCGTAGATGGGTACAGCCAGCTCTCTATCAGGCAATGGGTCGGGATTATGACGGGTCGCTCATCATGAAAGAAACGGTGCAGGAAAGTGCTGCTATTTATGGTAAGGACACAAGACAGTACCGCAAGTACCACTTCGAATCCATGATCAATTATGACCAGAAATTCGGTTACGACCACCGCACGTCTGCATTAATTTATTATTATGTTAGTGATGCCAAAAACACCCAAGATGCAGTCAACAATTTAACCGCTATTCCTTTGCGTTATCAAGGGGTGTCCAGTAGGCTAACTTATGGTTTCCGCGATACCTACTTATTGGATGTAAACTTTGGATACACCGGCTCCGAAAACTTTCAGCCGGGCAGGCAGTACGGCTTTTTCCCTTCGGTTGCATTGGGTTGGGTGCCCACAAGTTATGAATTTATGCAAGAAAAGGCGCCTTGGCTAAATTACTTCAAGATCCGGGCATCCTATGGTACAGTGGGTAACGACCGTATCATTAACGATGTTCGTTTTCCTTACTTGACGAAAGCCGATCAAGGGTTCAGTTCTGTATGGGGAGTCAGCGGTATAGAAACCATTACGGAAACTCGTATTGGAGCGGATAATCTCGCTTGGGAAAGAGCGATCAAGTCTAATCTGGGAATTGAGGGTAAACTCTTCAATAATAAAATAGATTTTGTCATTGATTTCTTTCAAGACCAACGTAATGGCATCTTCCAGCAGCGTGTACAGGTTCCCAAATATGTGGGAGTTGTCACCAATCCCTATGCCAATGTCGGTCGAATGAAAAGCACGGGTGCGGATGGAAATATCAGCTACAATATGCAAGTTACGCCTGACTTCGGTTTTACGGTACGGGGTAATTTCACTTATTCTAAAAACATCGTGCAAAATTGGGAACAGTCTTATATGGAATATCCGTACCTGGAATACAATGGCTTTCCGTATGGCTCCATCCGTGGCTATCAAGCCTTAGGGCTGTTTAAGGACGAAGACGACGTTAAATACAGTCCCCAACAGACCTTCGGTACGGTTATGCCAGGCGATATCAAATACAAAGATGTTAACGGTGATGGTGTAATCAATACGCTGGATAAAGTGCCTTTGACCCATAGTGATTATCCATTGCTAATGTATGGTTTTGGTGGAGAGTTTCGTTACAAGAATCTGTCGTTAGGTGTGCTATTCAAAGGAACCGGAAGAACGCCATTCTACTATGTAGGCATGCCTAAAACTTATAAAGGTGTGACAGAGATTAACGGTATGGGGTATATGCCTTTTTATAACGGTACTGAAGGTAATGTGATCACGTTGGTGAACGATCCTGCAAATCGTTGGATTCCACGGGAATATGCATTGCAGGAGGGGATAGATCTTTCCTTGGCAGAAAATCCGGACGCCCGTTTCCCACGATTGCAATATGGTAAAAATAATAACAATACGCAGCTGTCCTCATTTTGGCAAGACGACGCCCGCTATATACGATTGCAGGAGATCACACTGAGTTACCGTGTCAGTCCGGCATTGTTGAAACGTATCGGGGTTACATCTATGGATTTGCAATTTGTAGGAAATAATCTCTATATATGGGATAATGTGAAAATATTTGATCCGGAACAAGCTGCGTGGAACGGACGTAAGTATCCGATACCGTCCACATATTCATTACAAGCGTATATCAATTTTTAATACAGATAGAATGAAGGATATGAGAACATCAATCATAAATAAAATAGTGAAAGCAGTTATCGTCGTCCAATTGGTCGTTATGGCGACATCCTGCAAGGATTATCTGAATATCGACGAATACTTTGACGATGAATTTAATATCGACGAGGCATTCAACAATATCCGCAATATGGAAGCCTATATGTGGGGGGCTGCTGCGGAGTTCAATGACGAAGCGAGAACGATTCGGAGCAATTATACACCTGGACCTATGGCAACGGATGAGGCCTTCAACGGGCTAACCGGTGCAGGAACGACCAACATATATTATGGGATGGATTTTGCTACCGGAAACATTAACCCAACCAAATTTGGAGGACTCAACCAATGGGGCAAATATTATATAATTATCCGAAAATGTAACCTCATTTTGCAGAACCTTGAACGGCCTGAGGACATGACTACTATAGACCGCCAACGAATAGAAGGGTACACGCGTTTCATACGCGCTTATGCCTACTACAATATTTTAGTGGATTACGGCCCACCGATATTGGTGGGTGATGAAGTACTTAACACGAACGAGACCATGGAATATTATGACCGTCCGCGGGCGACCTACGACGAGGCGATGGATTATACCTGTGGAGAATTGGAAAAAGCGGCACAATTGATGCCGGCGGATGTGGGGCTTTTGAACTTTGGACGTCCGACCAAAGGCGCGGCACTTGCGCTGGTCGCCCGTTTGCGCCTGATACACGCTAGTCCATTGTATAATGGTGGCGCTGCGGCCCGTTCGTACTTCGGTAACTGGACACGCAAGACCGACGGGGTTCACTATGTTTCTCAACAATACGACGAAACCCGTTGGGCTGTAGCCGCTGCAGCTGCCAAACGGGTGATGGACATGGGGCAATATAAGCTTTATACGGTTCCGGCAGATGAAAAAACACCTGTTCTGCCAGCAAATATTACCTCGGATCTCGACTTTTATAAGCCTTATCCTAGTGGGGCGTCCGGTATAGACGCATTTAGGTCTTATTCGGATATTTTTACCGGTGAATCTGTTGCGGCGATTAATCCAGAGATTATCTGGGGGAAAAGTGCTCCGTATATCAATTCGGATCTAAATCAAGGCGCTCTTCCACCAACGCTTGGTGGCTGGGGACGCTTCTGTGTTACGCAAAAAGTCGTAGACGCTTACTTGATGGAGGACGGACGAACTATACATGAAGCACGTGGAGATACCTATTTTGAAACCGTTGCCGATCTTCCTTCCGGCAGTACGTTTAATGATCTCTTTACCGAACAATCGAGAAGCTTTTCTGGTTATCCCCTCAATGCGGGTGTATTTAAGATGTATGCCAACCGGGAGATGCGTTTTTACGCCTCTGTAGGATTCAACGAGGCCGTGTGGCAGGCGCTGTCCTCCACAACACTTTACAATCACACGGCCAAGTACTATTTTCAGGATCTGGATGGACGTGGTGGCGTAAGTGCGAGTTCTCCGAATTACCCGATAACAGGATATGTGATTAAGAAATGGGTTCACCCCTACGACGCAAAAAATGGTACCGGAGCGCGACAATTACCTAAATTCTACGCGATGATCCGGTACGCAGAAATCCTATTGTCGTATGCGGAAGCGCTCAATAACCTAACTGGTACCCATACTGTGCAGCTGGATGAAAAATCGTATACTTTGAGTCGAAATACAGACGAGATTAAAAATGCATTTAATCTGATTCGTTATCGTGCAGGGCTGCCGGGCTTATCAGTCAGCCAGCTAGTCAGTCAAACGGAAGTGCAGAAACAAATCGAACGAGAGCGCATGGTTGAGTTTTTATGGGAAAATAGACGTTTTTATGATGTGCGTCGGTGGGGTATATATGAGGAGACTGAACGTGAGCCCATCATGGGAATGAACCCCGACGGTGCTACCAAAGAGGCGTATTACAGACGTGTCATTCCAGGAACTTCCTCTTTCCTGACCAGAGAAGTCAATAAGCGAGCGAATTGGGTACCCTTACCACAAGACGAATTGAGAAACCTGCCTTCGGTCGACCAAAATCCGGGCTATAATTAGAATAAGACGAAGAAAGAAATGAAAAGAAGATATATAGCAATCCTTGCACTCATGACGATGTTTACGGCCTGTAAGGACAATGAAGTTTTCGAGAAAGAGATGTATAAAAATGAAGTCTCTTTGATCAGCAGTGACAGTTACAATGTTTTTCAGGAGGTCGTAAAGTTGACCGGAGACGAAATTATCGGTTATGTCGTCGCGTCTGTCGGTGGTACGCATGCTCCTGAACAGGATATGGTAATCGGATTGCAGGAAGATCCTGAGCCTTTGGAAGAATACAATTGGTCTAATTTTGATGCCGCAGAGGATTTGTATGCCAAACTGGTACCGGCTGACAAATATGAGCTTCTTGACGATAAGATAGTGATTAAAGCAGGCGAGCGTACGGGACGAACCATGATAAAGCTGCGTCCGGAAGGCCTATCACCCGATTCGACGTATTTTATCGGTTTAAAAGTCTCCGATATTTCGGGTGTGGAAATCAATCCCAATAAAAATACCATGCTTTATCAGGTGTCTTTTGAGAACGAGTATGCCTCGCAGGTGACGAATTCTAGGTATACGATGACGGGCATAAAAGACGGCGAGATACCCGTTGCGGCAAATAAACAACTTTTTCCGCTGACTTATAATAGTGTACGGATGGTTGCAGGCAACGAACTGTATGAGTCCAAGGTAGCGGAAATCAATAAAAAATCCGTCATATTGGAAGTGGACGAGTTTAACAAGGTGACGATCAAACCGTATAAGGATATAGAGATTGTCCAATTAGATAATGACCCGAAGTATCCGAATGTTTTTCTGGTCGAAGAAGCTTTTGGAAGAAAAACAAACGTATTCCTGCTATCGTACGAGTATACCTTGGACGGTATCACACAGGTGATAAAAGAACGGGTAGAAATGCAGATAAGATAAAAATATATTGAATTCATGAGCGCAACTAACTATTACAATGTAGGGAACCTATCTAAGGTAATCTATACCTTTTGTATACTTTTTATTATATTGTCCGTGTCCTGCACGAAAGACGATGATCAAAGGGGAACATTTGAGCTGAAAGATAACCCTGAAACGCTTACAATTCCTGAGCAAGGATCTTCAGAAACATTTACTTTTCAGGCTAATGGAAATTGGAAGATCGAACCCTTGCGCAAAGAAAGATGGTTAAAAATCGATCCGGCAGAAGGGAACGGAGACGGTACTTTCACGGTGACCGTGTCTAAGAACACCACCTCAGAAGTACGTACGACAACCTTGTTTTTTGCTGTCGACGGACAGTTACAAAATGATGTGCTCAAAATTCAGCAGACAGCGGCTACTGGCGGAGAGGCTGGAGAAGGGCATAGGTTTATTTATATTGAAGGTGCTGAGACGGGGTTGCAAATCCCGGAAACTGGTCTTACAGAACGTCGTGTAATACGTGCTACAGGGGCATGGAGAGCTGAGTTGTCAGATGAAGACGCCGACTGGATTCAAATTGAACCGATGCAAGGAACGGGAGATACGCCTATTCAATTGAGTGTGGATATAAACCCCGGGGATGTTCGGGCTGTTAACCTAAACTTTTATCTTGACGATGTGTTACAAACAGAGTCATTGCTTATCACGCAAGAAAATGTGATAGTGGTTTTAGAGGAGTATTTTGATTGGTTAAGTTATGGAAGTCCTATTTTCTATACTACAGGCGGTGAAACAAGAATAGACAACTGGACTATCGAACAAAAAGCACGAGGTTGGACAACTTCACCGTCCGCAGATGGCATTACATCAACATATGCACGTCAGGGTTTTGTGAAGCTTGGCAAGACGAATTATGGATCTGATTTTATTTCGCCTAAGTTAAATGAGGTAGAAGGTACGAAAAATTTAGAAGTCAGATTTAAAGCTGTACCATATATGACCGCAGGCGGTACAAAAGATGATACACGTTTGTATGTGAATGTGATTGGTCCGGGAGCAGTCAGTGTGGATGAATTTAACATCAACAACTGGCCAGATTATTCCGCAGATCCAAACTGTACAGATATCTGGAAAACAAAGGAAACAGAGCGATCTTTTGTGATCACAGGTGCTACCGCTGAGACACAAATTCGCTTCTTGGGTGGAGCTTTAGATTTGCGTGAAGCGACCGGTGCACCAATTAATAGAAACCGTATATTCTTGGATGATATTATCGTCACCGTTAAAAAAAGATAATTAATCTGAATATTACATAATCTAACTGCTCGAGGTTTAAATCTCGAGCAATTAGATTATTTAACGACACAATTTTTCCCTTAAATATGAAAAAAAGCCGCCATTATACTCGCCGTACTTTTATCCAGAACTCCTTTATTACCGGTCTTGGATTAACATTTAGTTTATATAGTTGCTCAAAATCTTCGCCGCAACCCGATCCCCAACCAACTCCCGATCCCGATAGAAATGTTGATGGCAAACTGGCTATTATGGGTGCTGTTATACCTGCTCGCATTGATACCAATAAGGGAGCGGATCTGGTTATTCAAGGTAGGGGATTTGCGGAAGGAGATCAGATTATATTCGAATATTTGACCAACAGACATACGGTTGATGCGAAGGCGGTCACGGATAATAATATGACTATTGCCTTGCCGGAAGCTTTAATCTCTGGAAACACGTATAGGGTGACTGTAAAACGTGGTGCACAGTCGTCCATATTAGGCTCGACAGTGATCAATATATACTTTAACGCCCATATTCCTGACAAAGAAGGTATGACCATAAAAGGATCCGTCTATGCTGCCGGTGTCGGTCTTGCCAACGTGGTCGTGTCTGATGGCTTTGAAGTAACGAAAACCGACGAAAACGGTATTTATTATCTGCCTTCAGCCAAAAAAGGGAAATATGTTTTCGTATCTATTCCGGGTAACTATGAGGTAGCTACAACTGGAAAAGCACCACAGTTTTTTCAACGGCTTAACCAAGCGGCCAATGTGGTAGAAACTAGAGATTTTGAGTTGACAGCTGTAAATAACGACAAGCACGTTCTTATGGTGTTGGGCGATATGCATCTGGCCAATAGAAGTAATACAAGAGATGTGGATCAGTTTCAACAGGGCCTCTTGAAAGATGTCAATCAAACTATTGATGCATATAAGAATACGGGTACTAAAGTGTATGCCCTGACGCTAGGTGATATGACATGGGAAACCTACTGGGACGATTTCGGTTTTGGCCTTCCGCAGTATCTTACAGAAATGAATAAAATTAATACGATGGTGTTCAACACGATGGGCAATCACGATAACGACCCGAATTTTGTTGCCGATTGGGGAGCCGAAGACAGATTCCGGGATGTCATCGGACCTACTTATTATTCGTTTAATATCGGAAAAGTACACTATGTCGTACTGGACAACATTGAATATCTCAATACCAATAACCGAAACTACAATGCAAAGGTTGTTGCCGATCAAATCGCTTGGTTAAAAAAAGATTTAGCGACGATATCGGATAAGAATGCACCGCTCGTGATTTCGATGCATATACAGCTCCATTCAAATCCGGGATTGTCCGGTGGAAACGAGACGACGGGCTACCGCCTTAGCAATGCGCAGGAATTTGTCGATACGCTAACTGGATTTACGAAAGTGCACGTGCTGACTGGACATACGCATATCAACTATAATATCGAACGGGATGCTACACCTGCTATTATGGAACATAATACGGCTGCGGTCTGTGCGACATGGTGGTGGACAGGACACCCTAGTTATGCAGCCCAGAATCATATATGCAAAGATGGTACACCGGGAGGCTACGCTATATGGGAAATGGATGGGAGCGATTTAAAATGGACATACAAAGGCATCGGTCACCCGGCGGATTATCAATTCAGAGCGTATGACCTAAATAAGTGCCATATCACGAAGGAGATCTTCGCACCAAATTATACAGGCTCCGCATGGAATACCTACGCCGCAGAATACGCTGCGGAAAACGCAAACAATGAGGTATTAATCAATGTCTGGAACTATGATAAAAACTGGCAAATAGAAGTCACGGAAAATGGACAAACACTAGCAGTTACGCGAGTCTCTGTTCTGGATCCGTTACATATTGTTTCCTATTCGGCGCAGCGGCTCAACGTGAATGCTGTACCAACAGCAGACTTTGTAACGACCAAATCAGCGCATATGTTTAAAGTAAAAGCATCGTCGCGTATGAGTACGTTGGAGATAAAAGTCACCGATCGCTTCGGTAGGTTGTATCGGGAAACGATGGTCAGACCGAAAGCATTCGGATATCAGATGACTTAGTTTTTATTTTTCCCTTCGGCTTCCTTTTACATTTTCACCTTAGAAACTTTATACGGTTTCTTAACCGCCTTATGTGCAGCTTCTTTCGCTATTTTTGCCTGTAGCTCCGTTACCTTCTCCGGCTTATAGGAGTTTTTGCGTACATCTTCTCCAAAAATCTTCTCATACCAAGTACAAGCAGCGGTAAAACGACCGTAATCTAATTGGAGGTGATAGCCGTCACGGGTAAAAGTATCGCCCATGGAGCTGGTACGTGCATTTTGGATAGCTGTACCCGCAGGAATGATGTATTTAAACTTGTCGAGTTTGGATACTTTTTTAGAAACTTCAGCAATCGCTTTGTACATGGTGAGCTGATCACGATTATAGTTTGCGAAACCTTTATGATCGGAGTCATGTTGATAAGCCCATGTCTGGTGATAAACAAATTGCGTTTCAGGATTTACCTTTTCTCGCACATAGTTTACAAGCTCCGGTAAGCTTTCCATGATCACATCGTATTTTCCTGAAAGTGGGCTGGCCTGTTGGAAACTTATATAATCCCAGTTTTCATCGCTTAGTGTGTGGGATATACTGACGTCCTGTGTGGTATTTTTCTTTCCATCCAGCCCAGTTTTACGATAACGATATTTGTTCGCATCCTCGTTAACATTCTTTAGATGTAACGACAACGGAGCTCCGCCGATATACAGATTGGCAATGATTGTTTTTTTATCAGTACTGGTTGCCAGATCGTACAGGTAATTTTCGATGGCATCTTCGGAGAAACTATTGCCTATCGCTAAAATTTTGACAATACCGTCGCCGTTGCGGTCGCCTTTTACGCTTTGCGCAAAAGTAATAGATACCGCACTGATGGATAAAAGAATAAAGAAATACAGTTTTTTCATTTTATTTGTGTTTTTACAGTATTTAAGTGTTAAGAACACCGGCCCACCCTTGACATAAAATGTCGCATCCAAATGTTTTAAAACTGTACAAAATTATTTTTAGTACTATCCCACACATGTAAAACATTTGAAGCGACGAGTTTTGCTCCACTTTTGACCGCAAAAGTGGAAATAACAAATGCAATATAACGAAACTACATTTTTTTATCGTATTGAACTAAAACATTTTGTACTTTAATACACGAAACCGAGATGTAAATAGCATTAACATATAAGGGAATGATTATTTATTCGAGCTCTCATCAGCCATTAAAAAGAAAAATAAATAGATGAAATGTCTATTAACAATGGTATTTTTGGGGTATAATGGCTTATAAGTTTGTAGACAACTATCGGGAAAGAGGCGCGAGGAAACAACTCGTAAAACATCTGGAAAAACGGGGAATAGAGGATAAGCGGGTATTGCAGGCTATTGGAAAAGTGCCTCGTCACTTTTTCTTTGATGAGACCTTCTGGAATCAGGCCTATCGAGATATTGCGTTTCCAATTGGTGATGGTCAAACTATCTCTCAACCGTATACCGTTGCTTATCAATCCGAGTTGCTCCACGTTAAAAAAGGAGACAAAATATTAGAGATCGGAACCGGATCGGGTTATCAAACTTGTATTTTGATGGAATTAGGGGCAGACGTATACACTATTGAGCGCCAGGAAAGTTTATACGGTCGAACCATTCAGGTGTTGCCTTACATGGGATATAAACCACATTTTTTCTTGGGGGATGGCTCACGAGGTATTGCTGAGCACGCACCCTACGATAAAATTATTGTAACTGCTGGGGCGCCTTTTGTACCCGAAGTGATGCTGAAACAATTGAAATACGGAGGGCTATTGGTTATTCCGGTAGGTGATGAGAAATTCCAAAAAATGGTAACGATCTTGCGAGTAGGAGAAAATGATTTTGAGCGTATAGAACTGGATACATTCCGTTTTGTTCCACTCGTAGGAGACCAGGCTTGGTAAGTGGTAAGAAGTATTAATAAGAATGATCTATAACAAATATCAAGAACGCATTCAACGGGCGAAGGACGAAATCCAGCGTTTGCATAAATCGATAAATCAAAATAGTTTTGCCCGTTTATTTGTCATAATTGGAGGCGGTGGTTTATTATTTTATCTGATTCAACAGGAAAATCTGTTGTTGTTATTATTAGCTGTTTTAGTCATTGTATTCCTATTTGCGTTTCTAATAAGAAGGCAGAGTAAATTGGAAAAACAACATGCCGATGCGGAGGCTTTTCTAAAGGTTAATGAAAATGAAATAAGGTTGCGGAATACCCGTCAGACACTTTATAGCGATGGTACAAACTTTGAAGATGGTCGCCATCCCTATACATCAGATTTAGATATTTTTGGCCAATTCTCTTTGTTTTCGTTGATCAATCGATGTGCGACAGCTCTGGGCATTGCTAAATTAGCGGGTTGGCTGCAAGGTGCGGCCACGAAACAGGAGATAGAAGGTAGACAAAAAGCGGTAGCCGAAATAGCCGAGGATCTAGATTGGAGCCAGAACTTCCAGTCGAAACTCCTATTTAATATCCATCAGAAGATAGAAGTCAAATCTTTTTTGTTACGCTATTTTGAAGGATCTAGTTTAGCATTTGGTAATGTATTTATGCGTTTGTACGTGCCTGCCGCTCCTTATGTCTTACTTTCGGGCGTATTATTTTCGCTGCTAGTGACGCCTATATGGACGGGATTGTCGTTATTGGGATTAATACATTTGTTTTGGACGCTGGGATTGGCTGGCAAAGTCGGGTTGTTTTCTAGCAGGATAGATAAAGTCGGACAAATTTTGGCAGCCTATGCGGAAGGATTGACATTGATTGAAGAAAAAACATTTGAAGCGGCAGAAAACCAACGTTTGCAACAACAATTAGGTGTTGGAGGCAAGCCGCTTTCTACTGCCTTTCGGGAACTGTCAACACTCATCAATAATCTAGATGCGCGAAATAATATGCTCATGGGTGCGATCCTCAATATAATCTTGCTGTGGGATTTTAAATATGTCATGAAGATTGTACAATGGAAATCGAGATACGAAGCAGATATTTTGGAAGCCTTTGATGTTATTGCAGGATTTGAAGCGCTAAATTCATTGGCTATATTAAAGCGTAACCATCCTTCTTGGGCTAACCCCGAATTGCTAAGCGATACAGCAGCAGATAAAATTTTAGCAATGGAAATTTCACACCCTCTGATTCCCTCAGGCCAATCTATAGCGAATGACTATAATAACGCGCACCACCGTATTGCTTTGATTACGGGGTCAAATATGGCAGGCAAAAGTACGTTTCTTCGAACCATCGGCATTAACGCGGTTTTGGCTTACGCCGGAGCAGTAACATGTGCCGCGAGATTTAAATTGCCTATATATAACCTTATTTCCTATATGCGGATAAGAGATTCTTTAAATGAGAGTACTTCTACTTTTAAAGCAGAATTGGATAGAATGAAGTTTATTTTGGATACTGTGAAGGAGGATAAAAATAGCTTTTTTCTTATCGATGAGATGTTGCGTGGAACTAACTCGGTGGATAAATACCTTGGGTCCCGAGCCATTATCCGTAAATTGATTGCAATGGAAGGTAAAGGAATGGTGGCGACGCACGATTTACAATTGGCGTCATTGGAAGAGGAAAATGTAGGTAAGGTACAAAACTACCATTTTGATATTCGTGTAGAAGAAGGCGAAATGCTTTTTGATTATAAATTAAAACATGGACGCTGTACCATTTTCAATGCATCGTTATTGCTGAAAGGTATTGGAATTGACGTGGAATCCTAGGTACGAATCACTCTAAAAATGACATTAGAAGAAAGAATAGAAGAATCAGAAACACGGCTATGTACGACTGTGTTTCCTTTTTTGACAAATCACCACGATACGTTATTTGGCGGGAAGGCCATGGCGATTATGGATGAAGTGTCGTTTATGGCGGCAACGCGGTTTTGTCGCAAGCGTCTGGTGACAGTTTCAACGGATCGGATTGACTTTGAGAAAGCTATACCAAACGGAAGTATTATCGAGGCTATTGCACGTGTACATAGCGTAGGGCGGACAAGTGTCAAAGTAAAAGTAGAAGTTTTTTTGGAAAAGATGTATGAAGAAGGTCGGGAACTGGCTATTCAGGGAATGTTTACCCTTGTGGCGTTGGACGATAACAAACAGCCTATTCCCGTTGTACAAGGATTGGATTTGGAGTAACAACATCTCATTACCTTTTCATTGCACGGTCTAATTCCCTTTTGCTTTCACGCTCTTTGATGGTCTCCCGTTTATCGAAATCTTTTTTACCTTGCGCTAAAGCGATTTCTACTTTTGCATAGCCCCTTTCGTTGATAAAAATACGTAAGGGGACGATGGTGAAACCTTTTTCCTCGCCTTTTTCTTTTAGTTTTTTCAGTTCCTTTTTACTCAACAAAAGCTGACGATCTCTTTTTGCCTCGTGATTATAGAAAGAACCAAACGAATACTCGGCAATATGCATGTTTCGAATGTATAGACCATCCTCGAAGAAAGAACAGAAACTATCGTTGATATTCGCTTTGCCTTCTCGAATAGATTTAATTTCTGTACCCAATAAACATATTCCAGCCACATATTTATCTAATAAGTGGTACTCGAAAGATGCGCGTTTATTTTTGATATTTATATTTGCCGATATAGCCATTCCAAATTGATTTAGACGCAAAAATAATGATTTTATAGGTTTATAGAACTTTTCGCGATAAACTGTTGCTAATATCTTAACAATAATTTAATTTTATGATATTTATATGGTTTTTCCATGGTAGGGAATCGGGAGAATTTTGTATGTTTGCTCCGATTTTTTTGGACGGAAAGTATGCAAAAAAGATTCTGAAAGGGGGTGCCAATTAATAACGTGGTGGTTAACAGCTTGATTGGAAAGGAAATTGTATATTTTCGTTTTTTTAATTTATTTTTGACGATTGAATATAAATAGTCAAAAGGTAAGTTAGGTTGGATTAAGAAATTATGTCACATATAATACAAACACCTACAACATGAGTAAGGGAAAGTTAAGTGAAAGAACATCTAAGTTCCTAAAAAGTGAACTAGAGCCCATTAAGTCTAATAATCTCTATGCTTATTTTAGACCGATTCAGTCAAAACAGGATACAGAGGTTTTGATTGATGGCAAACGTGTGTTGATGTTCGGCTCAAACTCTTATTTAGGGTTGACAACAGATACGAGGATCATAAAGGCTGCGCAGGACGCGTTGGAAAAATATGGCACTGGTTGTGCTGGATCCCGTTTTTTAAATGGAACATTGGATATCCACGTGGAATTGGAGGAAAAACTGGCAGCCTATGTAGGTAAGGAGGCAGCTATATTATTTAGCACCGGCTTTCAATCTAATTTAGGACCGCTCTCGTGTCTGACGGGACGGAATGATTATATATTATTGGATGACAGAAATCATGCATCTATTATCGATGGAAGCAGGTTGTCGTTTTCTAAAGTTATTAAATATGCCCATAATGATATGGAGGATTTGCGTGGTAAGATCGCAAGACTTCCGGAAGACAGCTTCAAACTAATTGCGACAGACGGTATTTTCAGTATGGAGGGAGATATTGTAAAGTTGCCCGAATTAGTTGCTGTGGCCGATGAGTTTGATGCGGCTATTTTATGTGATGATGCGCATAGCTTGGGGGTGATAGGAGAGAGAGGTGCAGGTACGGCATCTCATTTCGGTTTGACGGACAAAGTCGATCTGATTATGGGAACATTCAGTAAATCGTTGGCGTCATTGGGTGGTTTTGTAGCTGCGGATGCGGACACTATTGAATATTTAAAGCACCGTGCACGTTCATTGATGTTTAGTGCCAGCATGACACCTGCTTCAGTAGCATCTACATTAAAAGCATTGGAAATTATCGAGACAGAACCTGAACATATCGAAAGATTGTGGGCAAATACAGCGTATGCAAAGCAACTTTTGCTTGACCAAGGTTTCGATCTAGGAGAGACTGAAAGTCCGATTTTGCCGATTTTTATCCGTAACAATGATAAAACGTACTATGTGACTAAATTACTTCAGGATAATGGTGTCTTTGTTAATCCGGTTGTTGCGCCGGCGGTACCTGCTGAGGAGTCGCTTATACGTTTCTCCTTAATGGCGACGCATACTTTTGATCAAATTGACGAGGCTGTTGATAAGATGTCTAAAGTGTTCAAGACGCTAGAGGTTGAGTCTTTCATAAATTAAGGGAATGGTAAAGATAGTTCCTGTCCAATCGAAAAAGCAAATTGCGCAATTTATCGACTTGCCGCATAATTTGTATGCAAATGATCCAAATTACGTACCGGAGTTGTTTTTAGGACAGCGGGACATACTCTCTCCAGATAAACATCCTTTTTATAAGCATTCTTCTGCGCAACCCTTTCTTGCCTATAAAGACGGGCAGATGGTTGGTCGCGTTTTGGCTATATGGAATACCAACCATAATACATTCAATGACGTAACGGAAGGGCAATTTGGTTTCTTTGAATCCATTAATGACCAAGAAGTGGCGAATAATTTGTTGGATACGGCTGCTGAATGGGTTAAATCCAAAGGAGGTACTCGTATCGTAGGTCCCATTAATCTCACAACGAATGACACTTGTGGGCTTCTGGTGGATGGATTTGATAAACCACCTATGGTCATGATGCCTTATAACCCTCCGTATTATTTAGAGCTGATGGAGCGTGCTGGTTACAGTAAGAAAGTAGATTTACGTGCTTATCTTGTAAGAACCGAAACAGCCAATCGACGTTCCGTGCTTCTTTTGGAAAGATTAGAAGAAAGATTAAAGAGATCCGGCATTGTGTTGCGCCAAATCAATTTAAAAGATTTCGCGAACGAGGCGAAGAAAATAAAAGCGGTGTATAATAAAGCTTGGGACAAAAATTTGGGCTTTGTTCCCATGACGGATGAGGAGTTTGATTATACCGCTAAAGAGTTGAAAATGATTGTGGATCCCAAATATTGTATTGTAGCAGAACGAGGAGAGGAGATTGTCGGTTTTGCTTTGGGGATTCCGAATATTAACGAAATTTTGATTGGTATAAAAAAGGGTAGGCTCTTGCCATTTGGTATCTTTAAATTGCTTTTTGGCCTGAAAAAGATCAAAATGATTCGGGTTTTAATGCTAGGGGTTATAGAAGGATATAGAAAATTGGGAATAGAAGCTTGCCTGTATGGCCGTATTATAAAAAATGCAACCCCATCGGGGATAGAAGCTGCAGAGTGTTCGTGGATGTTAGACGACAATTATATGATGAACCATGCCATTGAGCAAATTAATGCAGACTTCTATAAGCGCTATCGTCTGTATGAAAAATCGACATGAATATGTTGTTCCCACAACTGGACACGCATTAGCCGATAGAATAAAATAAGGTAATGAAAAAGATTTTAGTAACCGGAGCAAGTGGTTTTGTGGGGTTTCATTTAGTGTCGGCAGCATATGAAGCCGGTTATGAAATTCACGCTGCGGTGCGGAGATCAAGTCAGATTACAGATATTAACCCCTTTGTTGGGAAATTCGTTTATCCCGATTTTAATCAGATAAATTCGTGGGCAACATTATTCGCTTCTGAAAAGTATGATTATGTTATTCATGCAGCAGCAATGACAAAGGCAAAATCAGAAGTTGAAATGATGGATGCAAACGTAGGTGTAACGGAAAGGCTACTGCAAGCAGCCTTTCAATCTCCCAATCCTCCTCAACGACTGGTGTATGTGAGCAGTCTGGCCGCTATTGGACCAGTATCTTACCTGGATGGTCCGATAACCGAATCCACACCTTATCGCCCCGTGACGATGTATGGTCGTAGTAAACGGGAGGCAGAAAAGATGATCCGTGGAAAGTTTGCGGATAAACCGATTTCTATTATTCGTCCTACGGCAGTCTACGGTCCACGAGAGAAAGACTTGTTTATTCTTTTCAATACCATGAATAAGGGGATTGATGCCTATGTTGGGAGAGCTCCACAAAAGCTTTCTTTCGTGTACGTGAAAGATTTGGTGGAGATTTTATTGCGAGCCTGCGTTTCTTCGCAAACAATACTGGATATTTTTAATATTTCGGATGGAAATGTTTATTCCCGTTACGAGATGGCGGAAATATTTAAGCAGACATTTCGTAAAAAGCTGGTCCGTGTCCACGTTCCCTATGCTATAGTCAAGAGTGTAGCACATGTCTCCCAGTGGTTATATAGCAACTCTGTGAAAACACCGGTTATTTATCCGGAACGTCTGGGAGAGTTGACGGCAGAGAATTGGGCCTGTGATATCAGTCATGCGGAGACAGTGTTGGGCTACCGGCCGGTATATGATTTGAATAGAGGGCTGACGGATAGTTTACGGTGGTATAAACAAAATAATTGGTTTTAAAGACGGCAACATGAGTCAAAAAATAAATAAAAAGCTTTTCCAAGATCGGAAGAGAACAAATATTTTAAGCTCTTCGGAGCAAAAATTGATTTCTTATTTTGTTCCACGCGTTCCAAATTGGATTTCGTCAGACGGTTTAACAGGCATCGGACTCTTCGGATCATTTATGATACTAGGAAGTTTTCTGTTGGCTGAATATGTCGCTCGTCCGTGGTTGCTGCTGGGAATTATAGGTTTTTTTGTACAATGGTTTGGAGACTCGTTGGATGGCCGTATCGCGTACTATCGAAATAAATCGCGTAAGTGGTATGGCTTCGCATTAGATATCGTCATGGACTGGATCAGTACCGTGATGATAGGGTTGGGATATGTGTTTTATGCTTCTGGCGATTTTAAGTATTCAGGTTTTGCGCTTGTCGCTTTATACGGCTGGGCAATGATTATTTCGCAACTGCGGTATCGTATAACGGATAAATACACTATTGATGCAGGATTATTGGGGCCCACGGAGATTCGTGTTATTATATGCGCCGTATTGTTGAGTGAAGTTCTTTTTGTCGGAAGCATTAATTATTTGGTGATCATGATTTGTATTGCGCTGTTTGTTATTAATTGTGTAGATACCAAAAAATTGTTGAATATGGGGGATGAGCGAGATTGGGCGGAAAAAAAGAACAAGGAGGTTTCTCTAAATGAGGAAGAAGCGTAGCGCGAAAATATGTGACTTTTTTCTTTCCTTCGGGAAAGCGCAGGTGTCTGCTTTTCTTGGAGGTCTATTCGACTTTTCGATTTACACGTTTGGTATACAAATCTTAGGTTTTACACCTTATATATCGAACATTCTTAGTGGCTCTTTAGGGGCGGTGCTCAATTTTACAGTTAACAGGTATTGGACTTTTGAGAAGACCAATGCACCTGTTGGTAAGCAGTTGGCAAAATTTGTGGTAGTTGTTATAGGTAGTATATTTCTGAAATCAACAGGTATATTTTTTTTGGTAGGTCATCTTTCCGCAAATCCCTATTACTCGAAAATTGCAGTAGAGATTTTTGTGTCGCTTGGCTTTAATTTTTTGATGCAAAAATATTGGGTATTTAATAAGTAATATAACGAAGGATGTTGCAGTAATATTTTGAAAAAATATATTGCAGTTAATCAGTTAATTGTGCATTTGAGGTTGTGAAAAATAGAAAGACGTTTGGATAGAATATGTAAAGTTTCTACCTTTGCACCACTCCGCGAGGGAGGGCAGGCAAACCGGTTACCCGGGGCGGAAATTTTGGGAAAAATATTTTTTGTTTTCGTGAAACTTCCTTACCTTTGCCAACCCGAAAGGGGTTAAAAAAAGAGAGGATCCATACGGCGTTTAGCTGTATCGATATAAAGGCCAAAGCGCGAAGCGGCGGCGAGAGAAGTTCTTTAAGATATATGATCATGTAGCGCAGCAGGAGTCCTTTAGAGGGACGAGAGCTGTAAGAGATTACAATTTTTTCGGTCCGGGCCGTACAG
>PJTZ01000139.1_pt1 | contig 47857 bp, 42 predicted proteins | sample 1512131 | NCBI WGS metagenome assembly PJTZ01 (sample SAMN08177679, study PRJNA422409) | Soil metagenome, whole genome shotgun sequencing project. | reverse complement strand
CGGTCAGATCAAGACCGGCTCGCTGTCGCGTTCGGACCGTATGGCCAAGTATAACCAGCTGATCCGTATTGAAGAGCAGCTTGGCTCGTCTGCGCGTTACGCCGGTTACTCGGTGGTCAAGGGCCGCTGATTTACAGCACAGCAATGAATTTAAAGGCCGGGCAAGATGCCCGGCCTTTTCTATTTTGGTGATGCTCAAAATTTGAGCATAGAGTGATCGGGTTAGAATCAACTCGCTTGGGAGTATTTGGGCATGATAAAGCGTCTATCAGCCGAAGCTTTTGGTACATTCTGGCTCGTATTCGGGGGATGCGGCTCTGCCGTTCTCGCCGCGGGCATTCCTGAACTTGGCATCGGCTATGCCGGTGTCGCACTGGCCTTCGGCCTCACCGTCTTGACCATGGCCTATACGGTCGGTCACATTTCCGGCGGTCATTTCAATCCTGCCGTTTCGCTGGGCCTCGCCGTTGCTGGTCGCTTTGAATACAAGAATTTGCTGCCATATTGGGCCGCACAGGTTATTGGCGGTGTGCTCGGCGCGACGGTTCTGTTCATCGTCGCTTCGGGCACAGCAGGCTTTGCAGCGGGCGGTTTCGCCTCGAACGGCTATGATGCGCTGTCGCCGCATGGCTATAGCCTGGTCTCCGTTCTCATCATCGAAGTCGTGCTCACGGCCTTCTTCCTGCTGATCATTCTCGGCTCGACCTCGGCCAAGGCACCGGCTGGCTTTGCGCCCATCGCTATCGGTCTCGGACTGACATTGATCCACCTGATCTCAATCCCAGTCAGCAATACCTCGGTCAATCCGGCCCGCTCCATTGCCGCCGCCATCTTCGCGGATAATGGCGCATTGGGTCAGGTCTGGCTGTTCATCGTTGCGCCACTCGCCGGTGCCGCTCTGGGTGCAATCATCTGGAAAACGCTGCTCGACCGCGACTAATCCTACCCAACAAAAATACCCTCGGCTTTCAGCCGAGGGTGGTGCTTCAGCCCGTCAAGACAGCTTACTGGAACGCCGTCTCCGCAAAGCTCCTGAGCTTGCGCGAATGCAGCCGTTCGGCCGGCTGATCCCGCAGGATTTCCATGGCGCGCAGCCCAACCAGCAAATGCTGGTTCACCTGCGTGCGATAAAAATCCGAAGCCATGCCCGGCAGCTTAAGTTCGCCATGCAGCGGCTTGTCGGAGACGCAGAGCAGGGTGCCGTAGGGCACGCGGAAGCGGAAGCCATTGGCGGCGATTGTCGCCGATTCCATATCCAGCGCCACGGCGCGGGACTGGCTCAATTGCCGGGTGATCGCAGTCTGGTCCCAGAGTTCCCAATTGCGGTTGTCGAAGGTTGCGACCGTCCCGGTGCGCATGATCTTTTTGGTTTCGACGCCCTCGGTGTGGGTGATTTCCTCCACCGCCTGTTCCAGCGCCACCTGAATTTCTGCAAGTGCGGGAATCGGCACGGAGAGCGGCAGGTCGGCGTCGAGCACGTGATCTTCACGCACATAAGCGTGGGCCAGCACGTAGTCGCCCAGTTCCTGCGAATTGCGCAGGCCGGCGCAATGGCCGAGCATGATCCATGCGTGCGGGCGCAGGACGGCAATGTGGTCGGTGATAGTTTTGGCGTTGGACGGGCCGACGCCGATATTGACCATGGTGATGCCTTTGCCGCGCTCCGCAATCAGGTGATAGGCGGGCATTTGCGGGCTACGCACCGGAACTGTGCCCGAGACGCCGCCGCCGGTCAGCATATTGTCGGTGACCACGTTTCCCGGCTCGACAAAGCGCTGATAGACCTCATGACCATTCTTGAGGTGCTCTTTGGCAATGCGGCAGAACTCGTCGATATAGAAGGCGTAATTCGTGAAGATCACGAAATTCTGGAAATGGTCGGCATCGGTGCCGGTGTAATGCGCCAGCCGGAACAGCGAATAATCGACGCGCGGTGCGGTGAAGGCCGAGAGCGGGTATGGTCCGCCACGCGGCGGCACATAAGTGCCATTGGCGATTTCGTCATCGGTATTGGCCAGGTCCGGCGCGTCGAACAGGTCACGCAGCGGAATATCCAGCGCATTGATGGTGGCGCCGTCGACATGGTCGCGTGGGCCGAGCGCAAAGTGCAGCGGGATCGGCGTTTCCGACTCGCCAACGTCAATCGTGCCGCCGTGGTTCTTCAGAATCACCGCGAACTGTTCCTGCAAATAGCCTTTGAACAGGTCTGGCGCTGTCACCGTGGTACGATAGAGGCCCGGTGTGTGTAGATAGCCATAAGGCAGGGTGCTTTCGTGCTTGGAATAGCTGGTCGAGCGCACTTCCACCTGCGGATAAAAGGCGCGGACCCGCCCTTCGGGCACCTTGCCGTCCGTCAAGCCTTCAAGATGGCCGCGGATGAAGTCACAATTGCGGTGATAGATGTGGGCGACATGGGCCCAGGCCTCGGCGGGGTCGGTAAAAGACTGCTTTTCAAGGCGCGGCGGGGTGAGGGTGGTCATCTTTTCCTCTGGTCGCAGGCCCGCGGATCGGGCCATTTGTCTGGAATCGTCTTCGGTTGCTCGGTTTGATTATAGAAGCGCTATGACGCCTTCTCAACGCAGAGCAAAAGCGTCGGTTAAAGGCTTCACAAAGCGGTGAACCGCTCTTTTCTTGCCGCAATTGGCCACCATCTTCTGAGGCAGTTCATCGGCACGGCAAGCGACCCATGCATCCGATGAGCGGGAAGTGGTTTGCCGCTTGTCCCCCAAGCCCTCAACAGCGCGGCGGGCCACATCCCCAGAGAGGCCGCCCGGCAGAAATGCCGAGGCGGCCTTTCTAATCAGCGGCCAGTATAATCGAGCACCGTTTCCGGATTGATTTCGTCGTCATAGCTGGCGTCGACATCGTAGCGCACCAGCACGAACTCGCCTTCGCGGAATTCCCAAGTGCCCGCTGAGCTGGCATCGCCCAGACCGCGCCATTTTGAATAGGACGTTATGGTTCTTGTTTCTTCGTCGAAGTCCGAATTCACCAGTACCAGTGAAGTGCTCATGCCTATAACGGGAACGCTCAGCAATTCGCCTTCGATAACATCGCCGTCATATTGCGGGTCGATCATGGGAATGGCGAAGGCCAGCGGTGTCAGGCCCTCGAAATCGCGGTAGATATAATAGGAATAATTGATGTTGTAGGCGCCTGCCATGCAGAACACCTGGAACAGAGTGACCTCCTCGGGCTCTGCATCCTCGCTCCAGCTCGGTTTGTAGCTGAATGTCCAGCTCTGGACGGGCTGCTGGTCCATGAAACTGTCATCCATGCTGCACCATTCGCCGCCCGCCAGCGCGTGCAGCGCCTTGACGCGCTCTTCCAGTGTTGCGTCCTCGGCGGCGACTGCCGGGGTTAATGAAAGCGCTGCCAGCGGCAGCCAAAGCAATGGACGGATCATCCCGCATCCCTTATGTCGAAGCCGAAACGCGGGAGCCTTTCCCGCGCCTCCAATCAAACAGATCGAGGCCGATATGACCGCAAAAATCATCGATGGCAAAGCATTCGCTGAAAAGCTGCGTGTCTCCATAGCCGGTCATGTCGAGCGGCTGAAAAAAGATCATGGCATCACTCCCGGTCTGGCGGTCGTGATTGTCGGCGAAGACCCTGCCAGCCAGGTCTATGTGTCGAGCAAGGCCAAGCAGACCGCTGAAGTCGGTATGAATTCCTACAAGCACGAATTGCCCGCCGATGTGGCCGAGGCTGACCTTTTGGCGCTGATCCATCAGCTCAACGCCGATCCTGCCGTCCACGGCATTCTGGTGCAGATGCCGGTGCCCGATCACATCGACCCCAACAAGGTCATCGAAGCCATCGACCCGGCCAAGGACGTGGACAGTTTCACACCGGCCAATGTCGGCAAGGTGCAGATCGGCCTGCCGGGGCCGGTGTCCTGCACACCGCTTGGGTGCCTGATGCTGCTGCGCGACGAGCTGGGAATCCTTGAGGGCAAGAATGCAGTCATCATCGGGCGCTCCAATCTGGTGGGCAAGCCGATGATGCAGTTGCTGCTGCGCGACAATTGCACCGTGACTGTCGCCCATTCGCGCACCAAGAACCTGCCCGATGTCGTGCGTCAGGCCGATATCGTTGTCGCCGCCGTGGGGCGGCCACAGATGGTCAAGGGCGACTGGATCAAGCCGGGTGCCGTGGTCATCGATGTGGGCATCAACCGCATTGCCGCGCCGGAAAAGGGCGAGGGCAAGACACGGCTTGTTGGCGATGTCGACACTGCTTCTGCTGCGGAAGTGGCTGCGGCGATCACCCCTGTGCCCGGCGGCGTCGGCCCCATGACCATCGCATGCCTGCTCGCCAATACAATCACAACGGCCTCGCTGATCAATGGCCTTGTGCCGCCGAGCGATCTCACCGCATGAGTGCTGAAGCGCACGATCCCGGCGGCAAAGTGCGCCTTCGTCTCGGCGAAGGCGTGCGCGGCGATGCGGTGATGAGCGACTGTGGCCGCTATCGGCAGATCATGCGCCGCTGGTTGGGCGACGCGTTTCCCGCCGACTACATTTTGTTCATCGGCATGAACCCGTCCACGGCTGATGCGAGCGTGGATGACCCAACGTGTGCGCGCGAATGGAACTTCGCCCGCCGCGAGGGTTTTTCGGCCATGGTCAAGTGCAATGTGGGTGACTACCGTGCAACCGACCCGAAAATGCTGATCGCGCCGGGTGTTGTAGCTGTCTCCGACGCGAATATTCCGGCCATTCGTAAGGCGGCTTCAGGGGCAGGGCGGGTCGTCCTCTGCCACGGAAAGCTCAATAAGGCGCTGGCGCCCGCCGGTCGGGAATTGGTGGCTGCTCTCCGCGCAGATGGGGCAGAACTCTGGTGTTTCGGCACCAATGCCGACGGCTCACCTAAACACCCGCTCTATCTTCGGGCCGATACCCCGTTGGTGTCTTTTCCCGTCTGAAACGCACACACTTCGGTTTGCCGCCGGTTACCGATTTTTGCTCAAATTCAATCGCCGTGAACGATGCGCTGCTGCCAGTTCCTGGCGTGCAATGCCTTGAGAACACGACTCCGTCTTGCCGCCAAAGCCGCGGCAACCTAAATCAGCTTGCCCCCTGCGATCTTGGTGAAGCCAGACGATCCTTCGTGGCTGATCTTGGAGCAGATTTCATGAACAAGGCGCTTGTTGTCATTCTGGCGGCTGTGATGCTGGATGCGGTCGGCATCGGTCTCATCTTTCCCATTCTTCCGGCGCTGCTCCGCGAAGTTGGGCACACATCCGACATTTCGATGATCCTTGGGGTCATGCTGGCGCTGTATTCAGCGTGCCAGTTTCTGTTCTCACCCATTCTCGGCGTTCTCAGCGATCGCTTTGGGCGCCGTCCGACTCTGCTTATTTCGCTTGCCGGCGCGGCCATCGACTATGTGGTCATGGCCTTCGCGCCCGAGCTTTGGCTTTTGGTCATAGGCCGCGCCATTGCCGGTGTCACCAGTGCCAATATGGCGGTTGCCACTGCCTATATCACCGACATTTCGACCGAAGATGAGCGGGCCAAGCGATTCGGTCTGTTCCACGCCATGTTCGGCATAGGCTTCATCATTGGGCCGGTTCTTGGCGGGATATTGAGCGACATCTGGCTGCGGTCGCCGTTTCTGGTTGCCGCGCTGCTCAATGGCATCAATTTCGCGCTGGCCCTGTTCGTTCTGCCCGAATCCCGTCCCGGTCAGCGCGACGCCCGCTTCACTTGGGATACACTCAATCCCTTCAAGCCTTTGGCATGGGCGTTGACCTTTAAAGCGCTGATTCCGCTGATGGCGATCTATTTCATCATGAATCTGGTCGGCACGGTCTATGGCACGACCTGGGCTATCTATAGCGAGGATACGTTCCAGTTTAACGGCATGATGATCGGACTTTCGCTCGGTGCGTTCGGCGTGTTCCATGCCCTTGCGCAGGCTTTCCTCACCGGACCAGCGGTGGCACGGTTGGGCGAGCGGTGGGCGCTTATCGTCGGCATGGCGTTTGAAACGGGTGCGATGCTCACCTTGGCCTTTGCGTCCAATGGCCTGCTGCTCTTTCTTATGGCCCCTGTCTTTGCGTTGGGCGGTATCGGCATGCCTGCGCTGCAATCATTGACCACGCGACAGGTCGGCGCGGATCGGCAGGGACAGTTGCAGGGCGTCTTGGCCAGTCTTGTCAGCCTCGCCTCGGTGTTTGGTCCACTCTTTTTCAGCTTTGTCTATCATGGCTTCCGGCCAAGCTGGCCCGGCGCAATCTGGGTGGTGGCGCTGACCATTTATTTGTTGGCCCTGCCACTGATGCTGGGTATCAGGCGGGCGCGGTCGCAGATGGCAAGTCCACAAAGCTGACGTCTTACCTGTTCACAATCGCCGGGAAACCGGGGTTTTCAGCGTAAACTAGGCTTGCGGGGCCAGTTTTTCCGGTCCATTAACAGCTTTGCACCGTCGGGCTGACGGAAAACCCCGGATTTCCTTGCGTTTCGTACAGAATCGCCAAAGGTTGTCGGCGTTTTCGTTCGCCAGAGACGGCGGGCATTCACTGTGAGGAAACGCTATGAACAAAAACGATCTGGTTGGCGTCGTTGCCGACAAGGCTACGATCACCAAGGCACAGGCCGCCGAAGCGGTTGACGCAGTGTTCGAAGCCATCACCGCAGCCCTCAAGGGCGGCGACGAGGTTCGTCTGGTCGGTTTCGGCACCTTTGCCGTCTCCAAGCGCAAGGCATCCACCGGCCGCAATCCGGCCACTGGCGCCGAGATTCAGATTCCGGCTTCGAACCAGGCCAAGTTCAAGCCCGGTAAAGGCCTTAAGGACGCGATCAACTAAGATCGGCTCCTTTGCCTACGGCGATCGGCTCCACGCAGGATGCGTTGGAGCCGTTTTGCTTTGTAAGAGACGATAATGCCAGTTGACGGGACGAGGCTGGCACCCTAATCAGGGCCGCGTTCCGTTTTAAACGGCACGGGCGATTAGCTCAGTTGGTAGAGCGCCTCGTTTACACCGAGGATGTCGGCGGTTCGAGTCCGTCATCGCCCACCAAGTTCCCTGTTCCCTCATCGGTGCCGCGAATTTGGTTTTTCGAGATTCGCTTCAGCGCGTATCTGGTTCAACATCACTCTCAGTGTTAGCAGTCTGTCAGCGAAGTCGCCGTGAAGGTGATGTCGATGCGAAAAAGTACGCTTTTGATATCTGGGTTTAGGAAAACCCCGTTACCGCTTCTGATAATTGAAGTTTTCCACAGGCAGGCGCATCTTTTTTGAAAATGTCATCTGATTGTCTGAAGGGCGCTTGACTTCACAATAGGGGGTCGGTAAACGAACCACACGTTGCGCGGATGACTTGTTCGCAAGCGCTGCGGGAGTAGCTCAGTTGGTTAGAGCGCCGGCCTGTCACGCCGGAGGTCGCGGGTTCGAGCCCCGTCTCTCGCGCCACCCTTTCCCTTCAAATCGTTGAAGTTTTCCGGGTGGCGCCTTTCGCTTCTGTAGCGTGTTCCCACTTTCACGGCTGACGTGTTCCCACTTTTGATCGCGGTCCGTTCCTTACCGCAGTTTGGTCCTGCCGCGCCTGCGGGCCTCTGTGACGGAACGAATCGTCTCTGCATTGACTGGAACGTATGTTGCAAACAGAGTGTTCGATGCGCTCAGTGTGTTTCCCATAGCGTGGGACAGAGCATCGGCTGTTCCGCCGCCGACAATGGCCTCAACTGCCCCTGAGCGCCGGAAGTCGTGGCCTAGCGTTCTCCGTTCGTCTTTTCCAAATTCAGCGCAGCGAACATCTCGGAAATCATCACCCAAAGTGTCTTTGCTATATGGCTGGCCAGAACGATTCCGAAAAACCGGCGCATCGCCATGGATCTCCACGCCGAGCTGGGCCAAGTATGCTTGAAGCGCGAACGCTGACCGCCTGCTCAGAGCTCCTCCGACGGGCTTGCCGGTCTTGCCACGCTCAGTGAAGAAGAGTTCTCCATGGCCAGCCGTTGCGAGCTGAGAAGCTGTCAGCAGACGAATGTCGCCAGGGTTGAGTTGTGTGTCCCAAGCAACAGCTATGACGGCTGAGAGCCCGAAGAACCCCATCCGCCATGCTCTCTTTGCCAGCCGAACGGCCTCGCCCTCTTGCCACGTCTCCTTTCGGCCTTTCGCGGCGCTGTTGCGCACGCCCATGGATGGATCTGCGTCACGGACGCAGTAGCCCATGGCGGCCGCAACCTTCCAGAGCGCACGCCATATCTTGATGACGCGATGAGCCTCTCGAAGGCTTACTTTTCGCTCGACCATGGACCGAAACGCGCTGATAGTCACCAGCGTAACTCGGCTTGGGCGGACATCTCCAAAGGCGGGTTTGATTAGGCGGCCTGCTCTGGCGTCAACCTCTGTGACGGAATGCCTTTTTCTCACGGACGCGCGTGGGCGCGGTCTTTTCTTTCTTCTCTTTTCTTTCTTCCGTTCCTGGATAAGGCCGCCTCTGGCGGCCTCTTTGGTGCCTGGTTACCCCGACCATCGGGAGTGAAGTAACCTGGCACCAGCAGCCCGCGACATCGGAATGTCCCGGGCTGTTTCTTTTCTCTTTTAGTGAGAGTTGCGGCGGTTGATCGAGGGGCCAAACCTTGGCGCCTTGACCAGCAACTTGAAGCCGAGCCAGGGGAACAGGACCGACAGCATCTGAGCGTGGTTGCGGATGACGGATGTTGTGTGCTCGTCGGTCGCCAGCAACACGTTGAGCTGGTCGCGGTGATCCGCCGCAAGCGCCGCCTTTACTGGAGGCGACATCTTGCACACGGTTTCCACCAGCGGCTTCCAGTCCTTAGCGTTGCGAATGGTCAGCACAGCTGCGGATGCATGGCGGCGAGGGCAGCGGGGCGTGCCGTTGGTACGTTGCACGACGCATACGCTTCCACTGCAAACAACCAAGCCAGAACCGCGCCCACTCCTTGAGCGATCGCGGTGTCGATATCGCGGCCCTTGATTTGAAGCGCGATCGTGTCCATTCGGGCCGCATCCATTCGAGCGGCTTGCCCTCGGCAAGAGCTGAGCGCATGGCTGCCCGCTCCGGGCCAAAGTGCTGGGCGAACTGGGTAGCCAGGGCGTGGCGATAGCGCTTTTGACCTTCCGCCTTGCGCGCCGCCGGATCCATGAGGATGGTCTCCTGGTCGACCACGTCGCGCTCCCAGACGTTGTGCAGGGGAAGGGGCGAGCCTGGGCATGATGCTCAGTTCCCAGAGCTGAAGCCTGCTCTGCTCGACGCAGGCGGCGACCACGTCGGCGTCGAGCGCAAAGATGCGACCGCCCATATTGAGGTAAATGTCGCGGAAGGCCAACTGGCTCAGGCGGTCGAGATCGGCAGTGTCCGTTACCCAGGTGTGACGGATTTTGTTGGCTGCGTAAAAGGCGCCCCGCTCCAAGATGGTCGCGAGTGGCGCGGCCGCCAGTTGCACGTCGACCGCCACGGCCTGGCCATTGAGCACGAAGCTCAAATCGGGCTGGCGCCAGGAGCCATCGAGCGCTCTGATCTGGCGTTCGACCTCAATGTCAGTGACGTTGGGATCTTGCGACAGGCAGAACGCCAGCATGTGCTTGAGGTTGGAATGGTCAGCGCCTTCGCCCAACCCGGCGAACTTGACTGCACCGATGTCGTGCAGATTTGCAGCGGTGCGTTTCCGGCAGACGGGAGCGTCCGCGTTGGAATAATGTTTAAAGTGCGCGCCCCGACCGTCAGGCGGGGTGTCCGCAGATGCCGGGTTCTGTGCAACAAACAAAGGCTCATTGCAGTCCGGGCACCGAAAGCGCGGATGACCGGCGACATGAGCCGTCCGCACATCGGCCCGGAGTTCGCTGAGCCCAACTTCTGTCAGAGGATCGAGGATATTTCGGGCCAGACGGACCTGCTGGCCCGGAGGCATCGTGGTGTCGTCGGCGTGCTCGGCTCTGGGCGGGCTTCGCCACCAAAAACATCGGCAGACCCCTTCCAGAAGCTGGCTGCGACATTGCGTGATCTGATTGGCATGCACGACAAACTGTTGGGCCAGTTCCGCCAAGGTCTTCTCGCCCTTGATCGCGGCAAGCGCCACTTTCGTCTTGAACGCAGGCGTGTGATTGCGGCGGGGGCATCTCGTCATCCTTTCTCCTGTTCGCAGCCATAATGACCGCCATCAGGCACAAAATCCACCTAGCCCGCTGTCCAGTTTTCCCGAGCCACCTCTGGCAAGCCAATGTTACGAGCGGCATCTAAGGGTGCCTAAGCCAAAATTGGTGCCGTGGCTCTGAAGCTGAGCAAGCGCCTAAACTATTTTGATTAACGCACTTGAGTTAAGTTAATCGGTCTGCAAGCTTGTCACATGATCGTTGCAATCGGCCGTGGAGGGTCGGGCAGCATGGAGATCATGGAGAGGAATAACACCAATGACACGTTTGACCCGGCGAACCTTTATCGCCTCCGTGCCGCCTTTGCTGGCGGCAACGCAGATTCCGGCCTGGGCGGCTCCTGCGTCCAACCTGGAGCTGATCGCGGCTCAGAAGGGCGAGCCTGCAATCGTCAAGCTGTATCGTCAGCTTGAGCGGCTCACTTCGACCGTCACGCTGATGACAACCGGCGCGCATCCCGATGACGAGCCCAGCGGCATGCTGGCGGCTCTGCGCCATGTCTATGGCATTCATCCGGTGCTCTATTGCATCACGCGCGGCGAAGGCGGACAGAACGCCATCGGTCCGGAACGCGGTTCGGTTCTCGGCGTTCTGCGCACCCGTGAAATGACCGAAGCCTCGCGCGCGCTCGACGCCTCTCTGGCCTTTGGCGGCCAGGGCCACCATGACAGCGTGCACGATTTCGGCTTCTCCAAGGACCCGAACCAGACCATCGACCGCTGGGGCCGCGACCGCGTCATCGAGCGCATGACCTGGGCGTTCCGCTACTATCGCCCCGACGTGATCATGAACTGCTTCCTCGATGTCGGCGGTCAGCACGGTCATCACCGCGCCGCCAATGTCGCGACTTTCGTGACTGCCGAGATTTCCGGCGACGAGAACGAATTCCCTAACCAGATCGCTGCCGGCCTCAAGCCGTGGAGCGTGCCGAAGATCTACCAGCCCGCATGGGGTGGTGGTGGTGGCGTCTATGACGACGAAACCCCGCCGCCGCCGCAGACCCTGGTGGTCAAGGCGCCCGAGCGCGACCCGATTTCCGGTGCTACCTTCCCGCAGATGGGCGAATGGTCCCGCTCCTGCCACCTGACGCAGGGCATGGGCTCCTGGCGTCCCGATCCGCAGACCGAATGGCCGCTCAACCTGAGCTGGGCCGCCAATGGCGAAGCCGGTCGCCAGGAAACCGACATCCGCGACGGCCTGATCGCCACCGTCGGTCATGTCGCGGCCCTGGACGGCATGCCCGCCTCGGCGGCCGACGCACTGCGCAATGCCCATGGCCTGATCGAAGAAGCCATTTCCGATTACGGCGATCCTGTGGTCGTGACCAAGAAGCTGGTCGAAATCGGCAAGGCCATTGCCGAAGCCCGCGCCAACCTGCCCGAAGAACTGGAACTGCAGGCCGGTCACCGTCTCGATCGCAAGATCAAGGAAGTCGACCTGGCGCTCTCCACCGCTGCCGGCATGCATATCCGCGCCTTCACCGATGGCGGCGACCTGCGTCCGGGCCAGGACATCGTGGTCAAGACGATTGTCGATGCGCCTGAGGCCGTGAAGGTGGAGTCGGTTGCTGTCGTCGCTCGCGACGGCATTACCAGCGAAGAGACCGCAGACGGCGTCAAGGTTTCCATCGCTGCCGATGCCGCCTTGACCAACCCGCTCAACGAGCAGTTCGATCCGCTTGGCGGCAATGGCGATGCCTATGTGCAGCTGACCGCCGATATCGATGGCTACAAGGCCGTGCTCGATATCGACCTCGAAGATGCGCTGCGCGTGCTGCCCGAGGCTTCGCTCGAGCTCAAGCCCGATGCCGTGGTGTTCAACACCGAAAAGGAAATCGTGCCGGTCGAGATGACCGCCGTGGTTTCCGGCGCGACGACGGCTGATCTCGACTTCAACCTGCCCGAGGGCTGGTCGATGACGGCAACCGGTGAGACCGGTTCGGAAGCCGGTACGTTCGAGCTGGCCCCGCCGGCGGAACTGGGCACCGAGCGCATCACCATCGCGCCCAAGCTGCTGGGCACCGAGGCCTATGCCATCAACGTCTTCTCCTATCCCCATATCGGCCGCTCGGTCGTGCCGACGGAAGTCGCCGTGCCGGTGCAGTCGGTCGGGGCGGTGATCCCCGAGGGCAAGATCGGCTATATCGGTGGCGGCAACGACAATGTTGCATTGTGGCTCAAGCGCCTGGGCGTCAGCCTCAAGGAACTGACCCCGGCGGATATGGAAGCGGGTGCCTATCGCGACCTCGATACCCTGGTCGTGGGCATCTTCTCCTTTGGTCGCCGCCAGGACCTCGTGGCCGCCCTGCCGGGCATTCACGAATGGGTCAAGAATGGCGGTCACCTGGTGACGCTCTATCACCGTCCCTCGGACGGCTGGAACACCGACACCGTGCCGCTGGCCTTCCTCAAGATCGGTACGCCCTCGATCCGCTATCGCGTCACTGATGCCAAGGCGCCTGTGACGGTTCTGGAGCCCGATCATCCGCTGCTCAACTACCCCAATGTCATCACCGAAGAGGACTGGGCCGGTTGGGACAAGGAGCGTGGCCTCTATTTCGCTTCGGAATGGGACGAGGTCTATAAGCCTCTGCTCGCCATGAACGATGCGGGCGAAGAGCCGCTGACCGGTTCGCTGCTCTCGGCAGAGATCGGCGAAGGCCGCCACACCCATACCAGCCTCGTCTTGCATCACCAGCTCGACAAGTTGACCCCCGGTGCGTTCCGCATCATGGCCAACCTGATCCAGCCGGCAAAGCGCTGACGGCTTCCGGCTCGCGGTACCCTCCCTTCCGCGAGCCGCTTTCGCCGCGCAAGCGGCAAGAAAGACCTCCGATCCTGCCCCGGATCGGAGGTCTTGGCGTTTCTGGAGGGGCTGGAGTTCAGCGCTGGGACAGCAGGCGGGCCAGGTTGAAGCTGGAGAGATCGATGGCGGACTGCCCCTCGAGAACCCATTGGGCGACGCTTTCCCCGATGGCGGCGGAATGCTTGAAGCCATGGCCGGAGCAGGGGGAGACCACCAGCATATTGTCATGGTCCGGATGCCGGTCGATGAGGAACATGCTGTCGGCCGTTGCGGTATAGATGCAGGTCGCGGTCTTGACCGCATGGGGCGTGACGCCGGCGAAGCGGCCCCGGATATGGCTGTCGAACATGCGCTGGCTGTCCGAGCCCGGCACGGTGCGGTCGAGGCGGTCGGGATCGCTGGCCGCGCCATAGAACTCGTCGGCGGTCTTGAAGCTCTGCCCGTCGAGCGAGGGGAAGCCGTAGAAGAAGCCGTCCTCGCTCTCGCCATGCGGCCACATGAAGACCGGTGACTGGTTCCAGGAGGCCGGAGCGTCGGAAGCCAGTGCAAACCAGTGCATCACCTGCCGCGTCGGCTTCAGCACCCGGTCGAATGGCGCGCCGAGAAGGCCCGGCGCCCAGGGGCCGGCCGAAACCACGGCCTGCGCGGCATGGACGCTGCTGCCATCGGCGAGGCGGATTTCGACGCTGCCGGGCCGGGCCACCAGGCCGACGACCTGCTGGCCGAGCAATGTGGTGGCGCCGAGCGCCTTGGCCCGTGCCAGTTGCGCGGCAACGCAGTGTTCGGGCACGAGAAAGCCGCCGCCCGGCTCGAAATAGCCGATTTCAGACTCCATCGGCAGCATATGCGGATAGCGATGGCGGATTTCCGCAGCGTCGAGAATCTCGTGGGCGATGCCGTAGCGCTGGGCCGCGGCGATGGAGCGGCGGATGAAACCGGTGCGGCCCGGTCGAACGACGTCGTCGTCATGCTCGGAGACGATGATGCTGCCCACTTCATGGAACAGTGTCATGCCGGTATCCGATTCCACCTCCCGCCAGATTTCGTGCGAGCGGGCGGCCAGTGGCACATAGACTTCGCCTTCGCCGATGCCGCGCCGTGTGATGCGGGTCTCGCCATGGGTCGAGCCCTGGGCGTGCGGCGGGTGATAGCGGTCGATGCCGATCACCTTGGCGCCGCGCCTTGCCAGCTGGTAGAGCGCCGCGCTGCCCATGGCGCCGAGGCCGATAATGGCGATGTCACATGTCTGGGCCATTGCTGGGAGCTTTCTTGGCTGGATGGCGGCGGTCGAGGCGCGAGGTCAGCGCCAGCGCGAACAGAATGATGGCGATGCCGGCAATGGTGGTCCAGGCGGGCACTTCGCCAAAGGCGAGGAAGCCGGCCAGGCTGGCGAGGACGATGGAGAGATAACCGAGCGGCGCCAGCACATTGGCCGGCGTCGATTGATAGGCGCGCAGGTAGCAGTATTGCGCGATCTGGGCGATGACGCCGATGCCCAGCAGCAGCGGCCAGTCGGCAATGGCAACGGGTTGCCACGCAAAGCCGGCGGGGATGGCGGAAAAGACGGTCAGGCCGACGGTGTAGAAGACCATCATCACCGTGGTGTTCTCGCCTTTCAGCGCGCGGGTCTGCACCGTGGCGAGTGAGCCGAAGACCACGGAGGCCAGCGCCGCGAGAATGCCGGCACTCCAGGCCACTTCGCCCGGCGCGACCATGATGAGAACGCCGACGAAACCGATACCGGCGCCGATCCAGCGCCAGGGGCCGGAGCGTTCGCCCAGCATGAACGTCGCCAGCGCCAGAACCACAAGCGGGCGCATGAAGCCGATGGCATTGGCGAGGGCCAGGGGCAGGGCGGTGAGGGCCGCGAAATTGGCATTGAGCGCGGCGGTATTGCAGAAGACACGGAAGGCATGGCGGCCCCAGGCCTTTGTCTGGCGCAGCGCCTGACGATGCCGCCAGGCCAGAGGCAGGACGCTGACCAGGCCCACAAGGGAGCGTATGAACACCATCTGAACGGCGGGATAGTCGGCCCCGCCGAGCTTGACCATGACGGTCATGATGGTCACCAGCACCATGTCGCAGAGCAGCCAAACCATGCCGATATCGGCCGCGGCGGGTTTGGGCATGCTAGGCCTGCTGCAAGAGATTGGCCATGATGCGGAAGGCGCCGGGCACCAGCTTGTCGAGCTGATGATGCAGAACGAGGCTGGTATGGGTGTGCCGTCCCTTGCCGATCTCGGCGGAGAGCAGCGAGCCTGACAGAGGAGCCTCGCCCGCGTCACTCATCGACAGCAGCGGCACATAGGCTTGGTCCCAGTCCGAAGCGAAATAGAGCCCGCGCTCCTTGTCCCAGCCGGCAAAATCCTCGGCGGAAATGCGGTTTGGCCCGGTGAACAGCGTGTGGTCGGGCGAAAGGAACGTCACTTCGGCGGCGGGATTGGTGACGCGCCAGCGCAGCGAGGGCGAGCCGATGACCAGGCGGCGCGGCGGCGTGGCGTCCGGCGACCAGCCGTCGCTGGGGCGATGATAGAGTGTGACCAGATGGCCACCTTGTTCGACCCAGTGATGCAGGCGTTTGCTGGCGGCGGCGAGATCGGGGCGCGTGCCGAAGGCAAAGGTGCCAACCACGATCGTGTCGAAGCCATCCAGCGGTCCGGCCAGCGCTTCGGCATCGAGCTGGGTGACATCGGCGCCCATGCGCTCCAGCCAATGTCCGACACGATCGCTGCCGCCGCCGATATAGCCGACGCGCGTTTTGGGCACGACGAGGTCGAGCGCCAGCACGTCGAGCGTCAGGGGGCGCACGAAACGAGTGCTGCCAATATGCGGATAGTCGATCGGCGCGACGACATGGGCGGGCGCACCATCCACCGTTACCGGCATGGCATAACGTCCCGGCGCCAGTTCGCTGCTCACGACAAGCGCGAGCTCATCGTCGTGCCGTTGCACCGAAAGGCTGTCGGGCGTCGCGATGTCCAGGCGGTCGGCCGCGATATGCGGCTTGGTGGCAATGCGATGGCTGCCGGTTGCCGGCAGCGGAAGAATGAGGGTTTCGGGCGAGAGCCGCAGCGGATGCGGCGGGGCCACCTGAAATGGCTCCTCGGTATCGACACGGAACCTGACTGATTCCCCGGCCAGCTTGGCGGTGACCTCAAGGGACACCGCGCCATTGCCGCCCAGGCTCAGCCAATCCGGCGCGAAGGCATTGGTGACGGGGGCATCGGGACGCACCGAAAGCGCAATAGTGTCGCGCGTCTGGACGACAAGGCTCGACACCGGCTGCAGCGCCGCGCTGGTGACCGGAGCGACAGTGATCGAATCGGCAAGACCGGGCTCGACTTCCACGACCAGCTCCAGGCTGCCGCCGGGCACGACATTGGCCGAGGACAGGCTGGCCATGATGCGGATATTGGCGGCGGCGGCGATTGCGGCGTCGATCTCGTCCTGCTTGCGGGCGAGGCGATGGCCATGCAGCGTCAATGTATCCGCGCTCAGCTCTGCCTGCGCGCGGGCAATGGCGGCACGCGCCGACAGCAGCATCCTGATGATCGCTTCCGCATTGGGGAAGGCGGTCAGGGCGTCGGCAAGGGCGGCGTCGGCCTCGGCCAGCGCGGGGTGATCTGCCAGGTCGGCGAGTGTTTTGGGCAGGCCGGCGGTAATGTCGGCTTCGTTGCCGCCGCCGACCAGATGCAGGTCCCAGCTGGTGAGGGGCGGATGGATCCAGTGCCCCATATTCTGGCTGGCATGATAGGCGCGGGAAATCTCGCCCATGCGGGCATAGGCGAGGCCCGTCGCCGCATCGCTGCCCAGGGCGCGGACGGTCGATGTGGCCGGCGGCGGCGGCACTTCGTCGTCGTAATAGCCGTTTTCGCCCCCGGTCCAGGCCGGCAGGTAATACTTGGCGACGCGCCAGGGCTTCAGGCCCTCGGTCGCGTGTTCGGGGAAGGCCGTGGCATCGGCGGCCAGGGCCAGCGCGATTTCGGCGGCCTGGGTCATGGCGCGATGGTGGCCATGCTGGCCCGGCACGTCGAGAAAGGTGGGGATGACGATATCGGGGCGGAACTGCCGATAGGCGCGGACCAGCCGCTCGATGGTGCGATCGCGGCCCCAGCGGGCCAGGGTATCGGGGCCGGATTTGGAGAAACCGAAATCGTGCAGGGGATCGTCGGGACCATGGCCAAGCCAGGCGACATCGGCATCGATGGCGCGCGCCGCCTCTTCCATTTCCCGGCTGCGCATGACGCCCAGCGCGCCGCTGCGCTCGGGCCCGAGCGTGTTCTGCCCGCCTTCGCCGCGCGTCGAACAGGCGATGACAATGCGCATGCCATATTGATGGCGCAGCGTCGCCAACATCTCGTTCTGCTCGTCGTCCGGGTGCGCGCCAGTATTCATGACGGTCAGCGGCGAGCCCAGGCGGCCAAGCGCGTGGCGCAGGGTGACGAGATAGGGTTTGGCGGCCTGGTGGCGAAGCCTTTGGCGATCGGTCAGCATAGCGAATTCCGAATTCAGAAAGGGTCAGTTTGCCGGATCGGCAACGCTGAGATGGGGCGAGACGGTGTCGAGCAGCGGCAGCGCGGCGGCTCCGAGGGCTGCGGTCAACTGTCCGGTCTGGCCGCGCGACACGCGGGGCAGGGAGCGCTGCAGGCGCGTCGCCACCGAGACCGGCAGCGGATCGAGCGCGGCGATGACGGCGTCGAGCACCGAATCGGGCAGGCCGCCGCCGAAGATCACCGTTTCAGGATCGAAAATATTCTCCAGCATGGCGACCGTGGGCGCCAGATAGTCGGCAGCCGTGGCGATCCAGTCGAGCAGCGCCTTGTTGTTCGCGTCATGCAGCTTCTGGATGTCTTCGACCGTGGCGGTGTAAATCCCGGCCATGGCAAGGCGTTCGCGCAGGGCAAAGACCGAGACGAAGCGTTCCAGCGCGCCTGCAGCGCCATAAACGCCCTTCCCACGGCGCGGAGTGAGGCCGACATGGCCGATTTCGCCGGCATTGCCGAAGGCGCCGCGCACCGGGCGGCCTTCTTGAATGACGCCGAGGCCCAGGCCAACCCCGAAATAGAGATAGCAGAAATTGCCCAATTGCCGCCCGGCGCCATAGAGGCGCTCGCCGACCACGGCGGCCGTGGCGTCGTTTTCCACAACCACGTGCTGGTCGGTGGCCTTGGCGAAAAGCGGCGCCGGATCGACCCCGGTCCAGCCAGGCAGGGTGGCCGGGCCAACCGAGCTCATACCCTCGATCTCGAACGGGCCAGGCATCACGACGCCAACGCCGAGCAGGGAATTGTTGTCGGCGCCGAGACTGTCCTGGAGCTTGCGCACTTCAGCGGCGGCAAGGCCCGGCACGACGTCGGGTCCCTGGCCGTCGGGGGCAAGGGCAATGATGGACTGGCCGCGTATGCCGCCGGAAAGGTCGAGCAGCACCGTGACCATGTGGTCGGCGGCGACTTCGATGCCGGCGGTGAGCGGTCCATTGGGATTGACGGCGAACTGGATCGGCGGCTGACCGCGGCCGGAGCGCAGGCGCCCCAGCTCGATCAGCAGCCCCTCTTCGAGCAGTTCCTCAACGATATTGGCGACGGCCTGAGCGGTAAGCTGCGCGCGGCGCGCGATCTCGGTTCGTCCCAGATGCTCGTGCATGCGGATGACTTCAAGCACGACGCGGCGATTATGGGCCCGATTGCGCTCCGGGTTGGAGCCAATCGCGACGCGCTGACGCAAATTGCGTTTGCTGCGGCTGTTCAAGATCAGCTTTCCTCCCGGGACGTTACAGCTAGCACATGGAACTGAAACCAGACTAGACCACGAACATAATAACTCAAGTAGATTATTTTATTGACAACCGGCCGTCGCATATCTCACGCTAAAGGTGGATTGGCGGTCGTGCGCCTGTCTCGCACCAGAGATGGCTGCCGGAGGATCGGCGGCCCAACGGAGGGAATTAATGTTCACCAAGGCAAAGATGGCCGGACTCGCGGCCGGCATCAGCTTTCTCGCACTGGGCTCCGCCCAGGCCGTGGAAATCGAATATTGGCAGTATGTGTTCGACAGCCGCGTCCAGGCCATGGACAAGCTGATCGAGAATTTCGAGGCCGCAAACCCCGACATCACCGTCAAGCACACCACATTCCCCTATGCCGACTACCAGACCCGCGTCGTCGCGGCCAAGGTCGCAGGGCAGGGCCCCGATGTCGTGCAGCTGTTCTATGGCTGGACCGACCAGTTCGTGAATGGCGGGCTGATCAAGCCGCTCGACCCGGCCGTATTCCCGCATGACCAAATCGAAGCCGACTTCTTCCCGATCGTGTCGGCGATGAAGCGTGGCGACGACTATTATGGTCTGCCGACCGCCGTGCGTTCGCTCGCCCTGTTCTACAACAAGGCGCTGCTCGAAGAAGCCGGTGTCGAGCCCCCGACCACGCTCGACGAACTGCTGGCCGTTGCCGAGGCAACCACCAAGCGTGACGGTGGTGGCAACATCACCACGGCCGGTATCACCATGGACATGGCCGGCCAGGACCACCACTGGTGGCGTGAGGATCTCGTCCGCCAGTTCGGCGGGGTGCCTTACGATGCCGAAGGCAATGTCGCCTATAACGACGAGGCCGGCGCTGCCGCTCTCAAGTTCTACACCGACCTGCAGACCGAACAGAAGGTCGGCCTTGTCGGCTTCATGGACGAAGGTCAGGCCGCTTTCCGCGCTGGTCTTGCCGCCATGACCATCGACGGCACGTTCCGTCTCGGCGCATTCGCCAACAACCCGTTTGAATGGGGCGTTGTCGAGCTGCCGGCCAATGCCGAAGGCGTCAAGTCGAACTATTCGAGCTATTTCGCCAACGCCATCGGCGCGACCTCGGAAGGCGAAGAGCTGGAAGCTGCCCAGAAGTTCCTGGCCTACATCTCCTCGCCCGAAGCGATGGAAATCTGGCTCGACATCGTGGGCGAACTGCCGGCTCGCCGTGACGTTGCCCTGACCGAGACGAACCTGGCCGACCCGATCCGTGGGCCGTTCCTCAAGGGCCTCGAATACGCGCAGACCACGCAGTTCTACGACGAAGCCGCCCAGCGCCAGACCGCGATCGACATGGTCAATCGCGTCCTGCTCGAAGGCCAGTCGATCGAAGACTCGCTCGCCCAGGCCGCACAGGCCGAGCAGGCGATCATCGACGCCGCCCGTCAGTAAGCCTAACGTCAAACACCGGATCGGTGGCGGACCAACCGCCGCCGATCACCTGTCTCCCGAGGAGCGATCATGGCGTCGGCAAACGCAACTTCCCCCGCAGGTCCGTCTCGCTTCTGGGATCGCCTGAATATCAGCACCAAGCGTGTCATCTGGGCCTGGGCCTTCCTGGCTTTGCCCATTCTGTTCTACGCTGGCATTCGCTTTTATCCCACATTCCAGGCCTTTTGGCTGTCCCTGACCAATTGGGACCTGCTGCGCCCGGCACAGTTTATCGGCTTTGCGAACTATCAGAAGATGTTCGCCGATCCCATCTTCTGGAAAGTGTTCCAGAACACCTTCCTCTATCTGCTCATCGGTACGCCGATCAGCCTCGTGATCTCCTTCGTGATCGCCTATTACCTCGATCGCGTCCGCTTCATGCACGGCTTTATCCGCGCCCTCTATTTCCTGCCTTTCCTGACCACGGCTGCGGCCATGGGCTGGGTGTGGCGCTGGTTCTACCAGCCGGTTCCGATCGGGGTGATCAACGGTTTCCTGAGCTCGATCGGCATTGCCCAGCAGCCGTTCCTGCGCTCGGTCGACCAGGCGCTGATCTCAATCCTGATCCCGGCCATCTGGGCGGGCCTGGGTTTCCAGATCATCATCTTCATGGCCGGTCTGCGCGCCATCCCCAATACCTTCTATGAGGCTGCCAAGATCGACGGCCTCGGCGATGGGGCCATCCTGCGCAAGATCACCATTCCGCTGCTGAAACCCACGACGGTCTTCCTCGTCGTCTTCTCCTCGATCGGTTTCCTCCGCATCTTCGACCAGGTCTACAACATGACCACGAACGATCCGGGCGGGCCGCTCAATTCCACCAAACCGCTGGTGCTGATGATCTATCAGACCGCCTTCTCCTCCTACCAGATGGGCTATGCCGCTGCGCAGACCGTGGTGCTGTTCACCATCCTGCTCATCGTCTCGCTGCTCCAGCTCTATGTGCTGAGGGAAAAGAAATGACCGCCATGTCCACCTCATCCACCGAGCTGGCGGCCAATCGCCGCGATATCCGGCCGGGCCGCATCATCATCTGGACCCTGCTGCTGATCGGCGGGCTCATCATGATCACGCCGCTGCTGTTCATGTTTTCGACCTCGCTCAAAACCTCGGGCCAGGTCTATGACCTGCGCCTGATCCCGGCGGCGCCGACCCTTGATAACTATATCAAGGTGCTGGGCGACGGGCGTTTCATGCGCTGGTTCTTCAACTCGACCTTCATCGCGCTGACGGTGACGCTGTCCAACGTCTTCTTCGACTCTCTGGTCGGCTACACGCTGGCCAAGTTCGAGTTCCGCGGCCGCTATTTCATCTTCCTGGCCATTCTCTCGACCCTGATGATCCCGACTGAAATGCTGGTGATCCCGTGGTATCTGATGTCGAGCCAGCTTGGTTGGATCGACAGCTATTGGGGCATCATGTTCCCGGGCATGATGACGGCTTTCGGCACCTTCCTGATGAAGCAGTTCTTCGAAGGCGTGCCCAATGACTTCCTCGAAGCCGCACGTGTCGACGGGCTCAACGAGTTCACCATCTGGTGGAAGATCGCCATGCCCATGGTCGTGCCTGCGATCTCGGCGCTCGCCATCTTCACCTTCCTCGGCAACTGGACGGCCTTCTTCTGGCCGCTGATCGTAACCACGTCCAAGGAGCTCTACACGCTGCCCGTCGGCATCTCGAGCTTCTCGGCGGAATCCTCGATCCAGTGGGAACTAATCATGACCGGCGCCGCCATCGGCACCATCCCGACCCTCATCGTTTTCCTGGCTCTGCAGCGCTTCATCGTCCGTGGCGTCATGCTGGCTGGTCTGAAGGGTTGATGCGATGACCGATCCCCGTCTCTCCGATACTTCGGTCTTCCCCGATCCGGTCTACAAGGAAACCGTCCTGGCGCCATTGTTCGATGGCGCCAAGGACCACCATGTCGAAGGCTTCCGAGCCATCGACCGCGCCCATCTGGTCATGCTGGCCGAAACCGGCATTCTCGACGCTGCCCAGGCCGGCGAGATCGCCAATGCGCTGGACAGCATCGACGCCGAAATCGTGCCCGCCGCCCTGGTCTATACCGGCGAGGTGGAGGACTTCTTCTTCCTCATCGAGAAGGAACTCAAAAAGCGCGTCGGCCCCGATCTCGGCGGGCGCCTGCATACGGCGCGCTCGCGTAACGATATCGACCACACCCTGTTCAAGCTCGGCCTGCGCGAGCGGCTCAATGTGCTGATCGGTAAAGCGCTCAACCTGCACAGCGCATTGATCGAGGCCGCCGAACGGGAAAAGCACACGCTGATCGTGGCCTATACCCACGGCCAGCCGGCGCAGCCCACGACCTTCGGGCATTACCTCTCGGCCGTGATCGAATTCGTGGGTCGCGATATCGAGCGCCTGTTCGAGGCCTATCGCATCGTCGATCTGTCGCCCATGGGCGCGGCGGCGATCACCACCACCGGCTTCCCCACCGATAGAGCATTGGTGGCCGAACTGCTGGGCTTCGCCGCACCCTTGCAGAATTCCTATTCCTGCATCGCCGGGGTCGACTACATCACCTCGACCTATGCGGCCATCGAGCTGATGTTCCTCCATCTCGGGCGTCCGATCCAGGACTTCCAGGTCTGGACCAGTTTCGAGGTCGGGCAGATCTATGTGCCCAATTCCCTGGTGCAGATCTCCTCGATCATGCCGCAGAAGCGCAATCCGGTGCCGATCGAGCATCTGCGTCACCTGTCGAGCCAGACCATGGGCCGCGCCCACGCCATGCTGACGGTGATGCATAATACTCCCTTCACCGACATGAATGACAGCGAGGGCGAAACCCAGTCCATGGGCTATGGCGCCTTTGCCAGCGCCTATCGCGTGCTCGACCTCTTGGCGGCCCTGGTCACCCAGATCCGCATCGATCCGGCGCGGGTGGCGCAGAACATCCGCCGCTCCTGCATCACCATTACCGAGCTGGCCGACAGTCTCGTCCGTCGCGAGGGCCTGTCCTTTCGCGAGGGCCACGAGATCGCTGCCGCCGTCGCCAAGGCCGTCGTGGCCATGGGCGGCGACCTGATGAGCGATGGTTATGCCCCGTTCGGGGCCGCCTTCGAACAGGCGACCGGCCGCGCCTCCACGCTGGACGAAGCCACCTTCGCCGAACTGGTGTCGCCCGAATATTTCGTTTCGGTGCGCACCCGCTTCGGCGGCCCGGCGCCGGAACCGCTCAACGCGGCCATTGCCGGCTACCGGCAGGACGCTGCGCGTCTCGCCCAAACCCATGAAAACCTGCTGCGCCGCCAGGCTGACGCCGCGCGCCTGCTCAAAACCCGCTTCGACGCATTGAAGGGAAGCCGCTGATGGCCAAGATCGAACTCCAGAAACTGGTCAAGGAATACGGCAAGACCCGTGCCGTCCACGGTATCGACCTCACCATCGAGGACGGCGAATTCGTCGTCTTCGTCGGCCCCTCGGGCTGCGGCAAGTCCACCACTCTGCGCATGATTGCCGGGCTGGAAGACATTTCCGGCGGCAAGCTGCTCATTGGCGACGAGGTGGTGAACCAGCGCGAGCCCAAGCAGCGCAATATCGCTATGGTGTTCCAGAACTACGCCATCTATCCGCATATGACCGTGGGCCAGAATATCGGCTTCGGGCTCTATACGTCCAAGCTTTCCAAGGAAGAAAAGCAGAAGCGGATCCAGGAAACCGGCAAGATCCTGGGGCTTGAAAAACTGCTCGACCGCCGCCCGGCGGCCCTCTCGGGTGGCCAGCGCCAGCGCGTCGCCATCGGTCGCGCCATGGTGCGCGATCCCGTGGCCTTCCTGTTCGACGAACCGCTCTCCAATCTCGACGCGCAATTGCGGAGCCAGATGCGCATGGAGATCAAGAGCCTGCACCGCCGGCTCGGCACCACCATCGTCTATGTGACGCACGACCAGGTCGAAGCCATGACCATGGCCGACAAGATCGTCGTTATGCGCGATGGCAATATCCTGCAGGTTGGAACGCCCACTGACCTCTATGAAAAACCCGTCGACGTATTTACGGCCCGCTTTATCGGTAGTCCGTCGATGAACATGATGGACGGCACCATCACCAATGGTAGCCTCACCATCAAGGGCGCGTCAGTGTCGGGTCTGACATTGCCGGCCCATGAGGGCAAGGTGCTTGTGGGTTTGCGTCCGCACGATCTGCTGGTTGGGGAGGCCGGCGGCTCGGGTATTTCCGGCGCTGGCGTGGTGGAAGCCGTGGAGCCACTCGGCTCGGAAACGCTCGTTCACCTAATGCTTGGCAAGACACTGGTGACGGCGACGGCGCCCGGCCGCGTTGTGCCAGCCATTGGCAGCACCGTTTCTGTGCATGCCGATGTGGGTGCTCCCTACCTTTTCGATGCCGCCAACGAAAAGGCTCTGGGCCGCGCATGACCTCGACATCATCGGAAGCTAAGGCTGTCCTTAGCCTTGGCCGGATTTATTGCGACATGGTGTTTCGGGGTCTCGATGGCATGCCGCAACTTGGGCGTGAATTATTTGCCCGCGATTTTACCATGACTCCGGGTGGTGGCGCGTTGATCACTGCGGCCCATCTAGCGGCATCTGGACGAAATGCTGCACTTCTGGCGCGATTCGGGACGGATTCCCTCTCCATCGCCCTCTCGGAACAGATCGAAGGGCTTGGTCTCGATCTTCAGTTTCTGGATCGAAATGACAGTGCCGGCCCGCAGTTAACCGTTGTCATGGTGAACGATGATGACCGCGCGTTTCTTTCCCGACGGGCCGGGCATGCGCGTCCGGCAAGTTTCGAGCAGGCGCTGATCTGGCCCGAAGCGGCGCATCTCCATATCGCAGAATATGCCACGCTGTACGAAATGCGCGATGCTATCAGTGCGGCCAAAGCGAAGGGGCTCACCGTGTCGCTCGACCCGAGCTGGGACGACGAGTTAATCCGCGACCCGCTATTCTTTGAGCGCACTATCGGCACCGATATCTTCATGCCCAATCTGGAAGAAGCCCATGCTTTGACAGGCCTTGATGATCCGTATGAGGCGTTGGCTGTTCTGGCGCGGCATTTCTCGATTGTCGCCCTTAAATGCGGCGGCAATGGTGCCATGTTGGCGACAGGCCAGACCGTCATTTCGCTCCCAAGCCCACAGGTTCGTGTGATCGACACAACCGGGGCCGGTGATGCGTTTAATGCTGGTTTCCTTGATGCCTGGCTGGATGGTGCCGAGCCGGAAGCCTGCCTTGCGGCGGCTATAGGGGCGGGGTCCCGGTCTGTTCAGGCGTCGGGCGGAACCGGCTCGCTCGCCGCCATCGCCTAATTTCATCTCAGAGATGAGCTAAAGAAGCTCACCGTAGAAAAATGAATTTGAATAGTCCTCAATTTCGTATCTTCTCTTCAGGGGAAGCGACCGCTGCTGCCGTCGCCGACTATCTGGCCCGAACGCTGAAAAGCCAGCCCTGCCTGCGAATTGGCTTGGCGACCGGCAACACTTTCGTGCCCATCTATGCTGCGCTGGTGGAGCTGTACCAAGCTGGCGGATTCTCGTTTGCCGAGGTCATAAGCTTTAATCTCGACGAATATCTCGGCCTGCCTCAGGATCATCCTGCGTCCTTCTCAGCCTATATGGAGCGGCATTTGTTCGCTCACGTCGATCTGCCCACTGGCAAGGGGCTGTTGCCCGGCGTCGAAGGCGACATTGAAGCGGCCAGCCGGGATTATGAGGCAGCAATTGCCTCTGGTGGCATCGATATTCAGGTGCTGGGCATCGGTCGTAATGGCCATATCGGATTTAATGAACCGGGCTCACCCTTCGACAGTCGTACCCGCAAGGTCGAGCTGGCACCTTTGACGCGCGAGGCCAACAGCGGCGATTTTCCACTAGGCGAAACTGTGCCACCATCAGCGGTGACAATGGGCATCGGCACCATTCTCGACGCGAGGCAGATCTTGCTTGTGGCTATTGGCGCATCTAAGGCCCAGGCACTTCACGCTGCGTTTCAGTCGGTGCCAAATCCGGACTGCCCAGCATCAGCCCTTCAGTACCACGCCAATGTATTGATCTTTTGTGACGAGGCCGCTGCCAGCACAGTGACAGCTTCTTGACCTGAAGACGCAGAACGAACGTCTGTAGCGGAATTCAGGTGGCGTGACCACGACGACACGGTAGCTTAATGAGCGAGCTAGGTGTGCCAATGAGGTAGTGCCCAGAGCGGCCAGGGTTATCGCAGGCAGGTTTCTATGGGCAAAACCCATCGTCATGAAAGCGCCGGCTTCGGCGTCGCTCGCAAGCATCAAGCTGACAAGACCCGTGTAACCCATCCCACAGGGCACGAAGCCCCAGAGAACACCAGTTAGAAACGCGTTTGCGCCCCAAAATTGTCCATCGGCACGACTATATGGGCGCCTGTTGCAGCCACCGTTTGGGCAAGACGCTCAGATTGAACTCCCAATCTTGTGAGGCCATGCCACCACCTGAACACTTCGACTTTGTTACGGCGCAACAGTGGCGCAGCCAGAAGGTGAGCTTGCGCAATCAACGCGCATCACCTTCTTGGCATGCTCAACGATGTCGGACCTGCGATCGATGATCGAGTTGAGTCAAAAGGCTGGTTTGTTGCTGCGGGGTTTGATCGCATCGAGACTTCGTTCGCTCCTGAGTTCGAATGGTTAAAGGTCATCGCTAGGCGCTGTTGACGGAAAACACTTGTTTTCCCTAGGCCCTGCGTCAGGCCCCAGCCTTGGCTCCGGCATCGCCGCCGTGGAAGGAGTGGCGATCCGAGCCAGACGTTGGAGCCGAACCAATACCTTTTTGGATATCGCCACGGGGCCGCCGGCCGTATTTGGAGCAGGCCGATGGGTAATCCGCACGTCGCGCGCCGTTCTCACCGAGACCAAGGCGAGTGCCTCTTTTCCTTGGCTCTTGCTTCCATAGTTGGCCTGCGTTTTCGTAACGTAGTGATCGAGCATCTTGGCGATCAATATTTTCTGCTGGTCGGGGCTTAGGCTCTTGCTGCCGATCACAGCTTTCTTCAGTCGGTCCGCGATTAGGTGGCGAAAGGAATATGGGCTTAGGCCACTGAAGCCAGCTGCCCTTGCTGCACTTTGGACATCTCGATGAAGCGGCCGACGCCTGCGTTTGACGATCAACCTTCCACCGGCTTTTGCAACAACCTGTTGGAGATCAGATGTAATTCTGGATCGCTTGGGGGATGCAGAGAGTATCCGCCGAGGATGTCCCGCTTTTTCGGTGACCTTGGCCCCCTGAATGGAAATTTTGAGCATGCCCGTGGAATCGAGCTCTACGAGCACACCGCGCTCAAGCTCGAGAGTACGGCATCCGGGGATGCTTCAGCAGCGATCGACTAATCTTTATCTCCGTGTTCCGCCGACCTTTTGCTCCAGTCGGAATATTGTATACGGGGACGCGATGTAAAAAGCTGCTTAGAGTCTTCCATGCGTAAAGTACTGACGAGCGAACCACTTTTCTAGGACCTGGCCTCGTACCCCGACATAGGCGGCGCGCGCCACGGTTTCTGCGAGACAGGGCGGCTTGCACCATAAACGCACACGCTAGCCGTACTCCAACCGCCGACACCTAGTTCTCGTCAGCACAAGACCGCCAGTAGCACAAACAGCTGCAGGTATTAAATGCGCCGACTGGCTGCTTCCGGATTGAGTAGGTCCAGAAGCGGGCTGTCCGCTTCCGGCCCCAAGCCGGACATGGGTTGCCAATACGATCGGGTAACAAAAGGGCAGGGGCCCTCGCAGAGATTGTGAAAGCCATTTAGCCAGCGCGAATGATCTTCGTGGCGTTCCCACTATCGCGATTACTGCAGCACTATCCGGGTTCTCCAAAGTAGGAACATTCATTGGCGGCATTGAAAAAATAGCTGGCCTGTCACGCCGGAGGTCGCGGGTTCGAGCCCCGTCTCTCGCGCCACCCTTTCCCTTCAAATCGTTGAAGTTTTTCGGGTGGTACACGAAGCTCGAGGCCTGAGGCTCCTAGATCTGCCTGCACTGAATCCCGCCATCTGCGTCCGATTTCATTTCTCCGTGTCATTGATGATTTCGTTTCGGAGGACGCGCATAGTGCCCGCATGTTGAATGCCGGGGACACGTTTCCATGACCTCAATTGTAAGCTCTTCCAATGTTTCAAGGCGGTCGGTCCTGTTCGGACTCGCTGCTATGCCATTGGTGCTTCAGTCCATTTCTGCGTCACCTGTCCGGGCGCAAGAGGAGGCGGTGATCATTCCTCCGCCTGGAACTGATATTGACGACGAAAGTGACCTGGCTGTCGCGGTATTCGCTGGTGGGTGCTTTTGGGGAGTGCAGGGCGTTTTCCAGCGTGTGAAGGGCGTCATCAACGCGGTGTCCGGCTATTCAGGCGGTTCGGCAGAAACGGCAACCTATGATCAGACCAGCCGCGGCGACACCGGCCATGCCGAAGCTGTCGAGATCACCTATGATCCCCGGCAGGTCAGCTTTGGAACGTTGCTGCATATCTATTTTTCCGTCGCTCACAATCCGACCCAGCTCAATTTTCAGGGGCCGGATCGTGGCACGCAATACCGCTCGACAATCTTTGTGCGCAATGCGGCGCAGGAGGACGTGGCGCGTAAATATATAGACGATTTGAACGGTGCTGGGGTCTTCGACGGGCCTATTGTGACTACGCTTGAGCCATTCTCGGCATTTTACCCAGCTGAGCAATATCATCAGAACTTTCTAACGCTGAACCCGACCTGGCCCTATATCGTTGTGCACGATTTGCCGAAGATCGACGCACTTGAGCGGATTTTCCCCGATCAATACCGTTCAGAGCCAGTTCTCGTTGGCATGTTGCCGACGTCATAACTGCAGGCGCTGGCCTTCAGGCGACGCGGTTGATGGAACTGACCCGATGTGCTGGCGTTGCCATTTGACCTGCGCCCTGAACGGGAGTTGTGCAATGCATGCAATTGGCAAAATTTTGGTCCCGGCCCTTTTATCTGCCGCCGGTTTTCAGAGCGCTTTTGCTGTCGATGCAATTACGGTTCCTGTTTCCACAAACTCCAGCCTGCCGGTGACCGAATCCGAAGCCTTTGACTGGAAAGGTTTTTACGCGGGCTTGAGTGTCGGCGTTCAAAGCAGCGGCCTTTATGATGCGCAGGTCGGCCTTGGCGTCAGTTTGGGCATCAACGCGCAATTCGACTTCTATCTTCTTGGCGCTGAAGTGGCCGTGCGCGGCCTGGGCGATAGTGGGGCAGGGGAAACGGTTTATGGCCAGATATTGGGCAAGGCGGGCCTGATTGTTTCAGACAATGTGGCAATCTATGCGGCGGGTGGTTACGGGCTCGACCTTGGGCCGCCGAGCGAAGAGGATATTCTGGCGGGCGGCGGGGTCGAGCTGTCGGTGAACGATTCCATTTCACTACGCGCGGAATATCTGCATGGTTTTCCGACGCTTGGCGGCAATCCGAAAAACCAGTTTACACTCGGTGCCAGCTATCATTTCTAATTTGAGACCCAACGGCGACCAGGTGTCGTTGCGCACTGCGGGTGAGTCGTTGCGTTTGTGGCCGCAATGTGGCAGCTTCAGCCGCGAATTGCGTTGAGATCATGCGCCTTAGTCGTTTCAGGCACCGTCATACAGACCGAAAACGGGCGCATTTGTATCAAATTGAACCAATTCCGGGACATTCCTGCAACAGGTGCCCTGAAATTGTCATTGAATGTTATCCGCATTCGGGAATTTGACGTTGTAGCGTCTTGTCAGCCCCGCGCTCGTGGGGCATTTATCGGTCGACTACGGTTAACTCTATTGGGAGTGCAAGATATGTTTGTACGTTCTCTCGTCATCGGCGTTTCCGCCGCTGCTCTTATGGTTGGTGGCGCTCAGGCTGCTGACCTCATCATCCCGACCACTCCGCAGCCGGTTTACACCCCTGCTGGTTTTGACTGGGAAGGTCTCTATGTTGGTGCCCGTCTGGGTGGCCAGTTCATTGGTTCCGACACCTATGCCGAAAACGGCGGTGCTGTAGTTGACACCACCTATGGCGTCATCGGTGCTGCTGTTGGCGTGAACTTCATCCCCGTCGACCCGATCCTGCTCGGCGTTGAAGTCACCGCTGACTACAACTTCGGCGCTCCGATTGCTGGCTACGAGCAGACTGGCGAATTCTTCGCTAATGTCCGCGCCGGTGCCATCGTGACCGACAACGCTCTCGTTTACGCACTCGCTGGTGTTGGTATCAACAACTCCGACGCCAATGGCTCGGTTGGTGTGTACCAGCTCGGTGGTGGTGTTGAATTCGCCGTTACCGATGCGATCACCGTCCGTGGTGAACTCGTTGGCCAGGGCGACTTCAGCGACGTCGGCGCGACCGATGCGTTCTTCGAATCCGCCAAGGCAACTGTCGGCGTGTTCTACCACTTCTAAGAATTGCGTGGCGGGCGTCCTGCCTGCCGCCATTTTCTTGCAGCCCATCTCGGCGAACCGGTTTACCGGTTCGCCGTTTTGGTTTTTGGGCAGAGAATCGGTGTTCACATGAGTGCCTTCGCGAGCGGGCCGCTCGCCGTTTCCACGATCTGACGAGAACACTGCTGTTTTGTCGGTGACGGATTTTGCGAAAAGAATGTTCTCAGCGCGCTGATTTGCTGGCCTAACCTTCCGATTTCCTTTTCTTTGTTACATGATTGTTTTGGTCATATTTTCTTTCCCTTGAAACGTTTTGGGGGAAGGTCTAAGCCGTTCCGCATCACCTGCGCGTCGGTTGGTTTGCCCCAATTGCAGATGGACCCGCGCGCATCAAGGCCGCTCTGGCCGCTTGAACTTTAGGCTGCCGCATGACCGATCTGCTCAGCGATTATTTGCCCATTGTCATCTTCATAGCTTTGTCTGCCGTTATCGGTGGTGCGCTTCTGATTGCGCCGTTTCTGGTGTCATTGAAGCGCCCGGACCCCGAGAAGGTGTCGGCATTCGAAGCCGGGTTTGAGGCGTTTGGCGACGCGCGCATGAAGGTGGACGTTCGCTTCTACCTTGTGGCGATTCTTTTCATCATCTTCGATCTGGAAGTGGCCTTCCTCTTTCCGTGGGCTGTGGCCTTCCGCGATGTAGGTTGGTTCGGCTTCTGGTCCATGATGGTCTTCCTTGGTGTTCTCACCATTGGCTTTATTTATGAATGGCGTAAGGGAGCTCTGGAATGGGATTGAGCCCGTCCAGTTCGACACTGGTTACCCCGCGTCCCACGGGCGCTCTTGATCCTGCGACCGGCAAGCCCTTCGGTGCTGATGATCCGTTCTTCGCTGGCGTTAATAACGAGCTGGCCGACAAGGGCTTCCTTGTCACCACCGTGTCGCAGCTCATCACCTGGGCGCGCACCGGCTCATTGATGTGGATGCAGACGGGTCTGGCCTGCTGCGCCGTTGAAATGATGCAGATGTCGATGCCGCGCTACGATATCGAGCGTTTTGGTACGGCTCCGCGCGCTTCGCCACGCCAGTCCGACGTGCTTATTGTCGCTGGCACGCTGACCAACAAAATGGCTCCGGCACTGCGCAAGGTCTATGACCAGATGCCTGAGCCTCGCTATGTCATCTCCATGGGCTCCTGCGCCAATGGCGGTGGCTATTACCACTACTCTTATTCCGTCGTGCGTGGCTGCGATCGCGTGCTGCCGGTGGACGTCTATGTCCCGGGCTGCCCTCCGACCGCTGAAGCGCTTCTGTACGGTATTCTTCTTCTGCAGAAGAAGATTCGCCGTGACGGCACGATTGAACGGTAGGGCAGGGGCATGGACGAAACTGTTGTTGTCGAACCCGTCGCTGTCGATCCTCTGATCGTACTCGGCCAGCACATTGCGGCATCGCTAGGCGATGCTGTTCTGGGCTTCGAGGTTGCATTCGGCGATCTCACCGTCACTGTGCAGCGCGATTCCATCGTCAATGTGGCGGCTTTCCTGCGCGATGACGCGCAATGCCGCTTCATTGCCTTTGTCGATGTCTGCGGCGCTGACTATCCGGCTCGAGAATTCCGGTTCGAGGTGGTCTATCACTTCCTCAGTCCGCATCTGAACCAGCGCATCCGCGTCAAGCTGGAGGCCAGCGAAGATACGTTGGTTCCATCGATCTGCGGCGTCTATCCCGGCGCTGACTGGTTCGAGCGCGAAACCTATGATCTTTACGGCGTGTCCTTCTCAGGTCACCCCGATCTGCGGCGTATTCTTACTGATTACGGTTTTGACGGCCATCCGCTGCGCAAAGACTTCCCGACCACAGGTTTTGTGGAAGTGCGCTATGACGAAGAGCGCAAGCGCGTGGTCTATGAGCCGGTCAAGCTGACGCAGGAATTCCGCTCGTTCGATTATTTGTCGCCCTGGGAAGGCACCGATTATGTGCTGCCCGGCGATGAGAAGGCGAAGAACTGATGTCTGAAGTCGATGTTCGCAATTTCACAATCAACTTTGGTCCGGTCCATCCTTCGGCTCACGGCGTGTTGCGCTTGATTCTGGAGCTGGATGGGGAGCTGGTCGAGCGCGTTGACCCCCATGTCGGCCTTCTGCATCGCGGCACCGAGAAGCTGATCGAAACCAAGACCTACTTACAGGCTGTTCCTTATTTCGACCGCCTCGACTATGTGGCGCCGATGAATCAGGAGCATGCCTTTGCTCTTGCGGTTGAGCGCATGCTCAACATCGAAGTGCCGCGCCGCGGTCAGCTCATCCGTGTGCTCTATGCCGAAATCGGCCGTATCCTGGCGCATCTGATGAACGTGACCACACAGGCCATGGACGTCGGCGCGCTAACGCCTCCGGTCTGGGGCTTTGAGTGGCGCGAAAAGCTCATGATTTTCTATGAGCGTGCTTCGGGCGCCCGCATGCATGCTGCCTATTACCGCCCCGGTGGTGTCCATCAGGACCTGCCGCAGGCGCTGATCGATGACATCGACGTTTTCTGCGACGAATTCCTTGAATTCCTTGTCGATCTCGACCGCCTTCTGACCGGCAACCGCATCTTTAAGCAGCGTAACGTCGATATCGGCGTGGTGACGCAGGAAGAAGCATGGGGCCTCGGTTTTTCGGGCGCGATGATCCGCAGCGCCGGTGCGGCATGGGATTTGCGCAAAGCGCAGCCCTACGACGCCTATGCCGAAATGGATTTCGATATTGCAATCGGCTCCAACGGCGACTGCTATGATCGCTACCTGATCCGCATGGAAGAAATGCGTCAGGCAGCCCGCATTATGAAACAGTGCGTGCAGAAGCTGAACGCGCCGGACGGGAAGGGGCCTGTCGCCTCCACCGATGGCAAGGTCGTTCCGCCCAAGCGCGGTGAGATGAAGCAGTCGATGGAAGCACTTATCCATCACTTCAAGCTCTACACTGAGGGCTACAAGGTGCCGGCTGGCGAGATTTATGCCGCCGTTGAAGCGCCCAAGGGTGAATTCGGGGTTTATCTGGTGTCTGATGGCACCAATAAGCCCTATCGCTGCCATATCCGCGCTCCGGGCTTTGCCCATCTGAGCGCAATGGATCGCCTCTGCCGCGGCCACATGCTGGCCGACGTCACGGCAATTCTGGGTTCGATTGATATTGTGTTCGGAGAGGTTGATCGCTGATGTCCGTGCGACGCCTTGCAGACGAGTCGGTACAGCCGGCAAGTTTCGCCTTTACCGCTGAAAATATGGCCTGGGCTGAAAAGCGCATCGGGCTCTATCCGCCTGGCCGCCAGCAGTCCGCAGTGATCCCGCTGCTCATGCGGGCACAGGACCAGGATGGCTGGGTGACGCGCGCGACCATCGAAAAGGTCGCCGAGATGCTGGATATGCCCTATATCCGCGTTCTCGAAGTGGCGACGTTCTACACCCAGTTCCAACTGGTGCCCGTAGGCAAGCGTGCCCATATCCAGGTCTGTGGCACGACGCCCTGCATGCTGCGCGGTGCCGAAGGGCTCATCGATGTCTGCAAGAGCAAGATTCATCCCGAGCCGCACCATCTCAATGAAGATGGCTCGTTGAGCTGGGAAGAAGTGGAATGCGCCGGGGCTTGCGTGAATGCGCCCATGGTCGCCATTTTCCACGACACATATGAAGATCTGACGCCGGCCCGCCTCGAAGAAATCATTGATGCCTTCCAGGCCGGTAATGGTGCCAGCATTAAGCCGGGTCCGCAGATCGATCGTCTCCATGGTGCTGCAGAAGGTGGCCAGACGACGCTGCTCGAAAAGCCAACGGCCAAGCGCGAAAAGTTCGTGCCGCCTCCTGCTCCGGAAGCTGCCCCAGCGGCTGCTGCCCCTGCAGCTCCTGCGCCAACGACCGCTGCCAAGCCGAAAGACGTTGCCGAAGAAAACGCTCCTGCGCTGAAGGGGACGCCCAAGGAAGCCAAGGTTTCTGAGGGCAAGGCCGAAAGTGAACGCAAGGCGGCTGATGCAGCTGCCAAGGCAGATGGCACGCCGAATACTGCGATGCGCGAAGGGGCAACCGGCGCTGAATCGAAGGCTGAGGCCATCGACGGTGGCAAGGCTGTCGGCAAAGCCAAGACGAGCGCCCCCGCCGATGGTGGCACATCTGCTTCTGTGAAGAAGGCGAAGCCCGCGGTTAAGGCCCCCGCTGCCGACCCCAAGGAAGTCTCGCCGACGCGCGACGCAGGCGGCCTTCAGCCGCTCTTCGAGCGTCCTGCGGGTGAGCCGGACGATCTTAAACTGATCTCAGGCGTCGGTCCGGTGCTTGAAGGCAAGCTGCATGCGCTTGGCATCACGACCTATGCGCAGATTGCCAAGTTCAAGCAGGCCGATATTGCCAAGGTCGATGAAGTGCTGAACTTCAAGGGCCGTATTGAGCGCGATGAATGGGTCAAGCAGGCCAAGGCGCTCGCCAAGGGCGGGGTTGAGGAATACCGCAAGGTGTTCGGGAAGGACCCGCGCTAAATGGCCAATCGCAAGATCGACTTCGGCAAGCTCTCTCTTCTGGATTACGTCATCGGCGTGATTCTGACGATTGTTGCCACTGCCATGGTCACTGGCGTTGAAATGGCTGCAAATCTTAACGTGCCGAGCCTATTGGTTTCGGCGGCAGGGGCGGCGATCGGCGTCGCTGTCTGGTTTACTTATCTGTTGAAGCGGAAAAGCTGATCATGCTCGCTGACAAGGATCGCATTTTCACCAATCTCTATGGCCACCATGACTGGGGCCTGAAGGGCGCGCGCGAACGCGGTGCCTGGGTTGGCACCAAGGAATTCATCGACCAGGGTCGTGACTGGATCGTCAGCGAGGTCAAGGCCTCTGGGCTGCGCGGTCGCGGCGGTGCGGGTTTCCCCACGGCGCTGAAATGGACTTTTATGCCCAAGGAAGGCGCCGGCGACGGCCGCCCCAGCCAACTCCTCGTCAATGCCGATGAGTCAGAGCCCGGCACCTGTAAGGACCGTGAGATTCTGCGCCACGATCCGCACCATCTGGTCGAAGGTTGCCTGCTCGCAGGCCGGGCCATGGGTGCGCATATTGCCTATATCTATGTGCGTGGCGAGTTCATCCGTGAGCGCCAGAACCTCGAAGCCGCAGTTCAGGAAGCGTATGACGCCAAGCTGATCGGCAAGAACAACGTTCATGGCTGGGATTTCGACATCGTCGTCCACCATGGCGCAGGCGCTTATATCTGCGGTGAAGAAACCGCGTTGATGGAATCGCTCGAAGGCAAAAAGGGCCAGCCGCGTCTCAAGCCGCCGTTCCCGGCGGCAATGGGCGTCTATGGCAATCCGACAACCGTCAACAATGTCGAATCCATCGCCGTTGTGCCGGAAATCCTGCGGCGCTCCGGCGCTTGGTTCGCGTCCATCGGTCGCCCGAACAATCAGGGCACGAAGCTCTTCATGGTCTCCGGCCATGTGAACAAGCCCGCCGTGTTCGAAGAGGCGCTCGGCGAGAGCTTCAAGGACATTATCGAAAAGCATTGCGGCGGTATTCGCGGCGGCTGGGACAACCTGCTTGCCGTGATCCCCGGCGGCGCATCCTGCCCGGTCGTGCGTGGCGAAGACATGATGGATGCCATCATGGACTTTGACGGTCTGCGCGAGAAGAAAAGCTCGTTCGGCACCGGCGGCATGATCGTCATGGACAAGTCCACAGACATCATCAAAGCCATCTGGCGCATTTCGGCCTTCTTCAAGCATGAGAGCTGCGGCCAGTGCACGCCATGCCGCGAAGGCACGGGCTGGATGATGCGCGTTCTCGACCGCATGGTGCAGGGTCGCGCTCAGAAGCGCGAGATCGACATGCTGTTCGAAGTGACCAAGCAGATCGAAGGTCACACGATCTGCGCCCTTGGCGACGCTGCTGCCTGGCCCGTTCAGGGCCTGATCCGCAACTTCCGCGACGTGATCGAAGCGCGGATCGAGCAATATACCTATTCGTCCACCAGCGATGGCGCTGTGCCGTCGATCGCTGCGGAGTAAGTCGATGGCTTCCATCAAAGTCGACGGACAACTCGTCGAAGTTCCAGATCACTACACGCTTATGCAGGCCGCTGAAGCAGCTGGCGCGGAAATCCCGCGCTTCTGCTACCATGAGCGTCTGTCGGTTGCCGGCAATTGCCGCATGTGCCTTGTTGAGGTGAAGGGTGGCCCGCCAAAGCCGCAGGCCTCCTGCGCCATGTCGGTGCGCGATCTGCGCCCCGGCCCGAACGGCGAACCGCCTGAAATGTTCACCAACACGCCTATGGTCAAAAAGGCCCGCGAAGGCGTGATGGAATTTCTGCTGATCAACCATCCGCTCGATTGCCCGATCTGTGATCAGGGCGGCGAGTGCGATCTGCAAGATCAGGCCATGGCCTATGGCGTCTCCGGCTCGCGCTTCTCCGAGAACAAGCGCGCCGTCGAAGACAAGTATATGGGCCCGCTGATCAAGACCTCAATGAACCGCTGCATTCACTGCACGCGCTGTGTTCGCTTCACCACCGAGGTTGCCGGTATTTCCGAGCTCGGCCTTCTGGGTCGTGGCGAAGACGCCGAGATCACGCCTTATCTCGAGCGTGCGCTGACCAGCGAATTGCAGGGCAATGTCATCGATCTTTGTCCTGTTGGCGCGCTGACCTCCAAGCCCTATGCCTTCCATGCCCGTCCTTGGGAATTGACCAAGACCGAAAGCGTGGACGTGATGGATGCGGTCGGTTCGGCCATCCGCGTCGATAGTCGTGGCCGCGAAGTGATGCGCATTCTGCCGCGTATCAATGAAGCGATCAACGAAGAGTGGATTTCGGACAAGACTCGTTTCGTCTGGGATGGCCTCAAGAGTCAGCGCCTCGATCGCCCCTATGTCCGCAAGGGTGGCAAGCTGCAGGCGGCAAGCTGGGACGAAGCCCTGGCCGCCGTTGCCGCGCGTATCAAGAAGGCTGGCAACAAGGTTGGTGCCATCGCTGGTGATCTGGCCGCGGTCGAGGAAATGTATGCCCTCAAGGGCCTGCTTGCCTCCATCGGCTCGGGCATGACTGATGTGCGTCCGGCCATGTCTGGTATCGATCCGTCCATGCCGCGTTCGGCCTATCTCTTCAACCCGACCATTGCCGGGATCGAAGAAGCCGACGCTATCCTCATCATCGGGTCGAACCCGCGCAAGGAAGCCTCTCTGATCAATGCGCGCATTCGCAAGACGTGGCGCGCCAAGGGTCTGCCGATTGCCGTTATCGGCGAGCAGGCTGACCTCACCTATGACTACACCTATCTTGGCAATGGCCTCGAAACTCTGGCCGATCTGGCCGCAGGGCAGGGCGCTTTTGCCGAAATTCTGGCCAACGCCCAGCGCCCGCTGATCATTGTCGGTGAAGGTGCGGTTTCGCATGCTTCCCTGGGCAAGCAGGCCGGGCGCGACACTATTGCGCTGGCCGCCAAGCTGGCCGGTGGCGCTAATGTCGCCGAAGGCTGGAACGGCTTTGCCCTGCTGCACAGCGCGGCGAGCCGTGTCGGTGGCCTCGATATCGGCTTCGTGCCGCATGATGGTGGTGTCTGCTCGGCTGACCAGATCGCTCTGGCTGGCAAGGGTGAACTTGATGTTCTCTTCCTGCTCGGCGCCGACGAATACGACGCATCTGCCATGGGTAAGGCGTTCGTCGTCTATATCGGCTCGCATGGCGACCGCGGCGCACACCGCGCCGATGTCATCCTCCCGGGCGCGACCTATACCGAAAAGTCGGGCACCTATGTGAACACAGAGGGCCGCGTGCAGGTCACCACCCGCGCCGTGTTCCCGCCGGGCGACGCCAAGGAAGATTGGGCGATCATTCGCGCGCTCTCCGGCGCTGTCGGTCAGGCGCTGCCCTATGGCTCGCTGTCCCAGCTCCGTGCGGCGCTTTATGCGGAATTCCCGCATCTGGCGCGCATTGACGAGATCGCACCGGGTTCGGTTGCCGATGTTGCCAAGCTCGGCAAGGCCGCTATCAAGACCAAGTCGGCGCCTTACGCGTCGCTGGTTGACGATTTCTATCTCAGCAATCCGATTGCACGGTCGTCTGCGACCATGGGCGAATGTGCTGCGCTGGCCGCTGGCCTTCGTCAGGCTGCGGAATAGGGGAGCATTATGGACTTTATTATCGCTGCCCTCGACTACCTGCTGGGTATTCCGCTTCTCGGCTGGGGAACGCAGATCGGCTTTGTCTACAAGGCGCTGGCGCTGCTCGTCGGCCTTCTGCTGTTCACCGCCTTCATCCTTCTGGGTGACCGCAAGATCTGGGCTGCCGTGCAGCTGCGCCGGGGTCCGAACGTGGTCGGCCCCTTCGGCCTGTTGCAGTCCTTTGCCGACCTTTTGAAGTTCGCGCTCAAGGAAGCCATTATTCCGGCCGGCGCCGACAAGGTGCTTTTCCTGGCCGCCCCGCTGATCACCGCCACGCTGGCGCTCGGCGGCTGGGCCGTCGTGCCTGTAGACAATGGCTGGGCAATGGCGAATATCAATGTGGGTATTCTGTACCTGCTCGCCATTTCTTCGCTTGGCGTCTATGGCGTCATCATAGGCGGATGGGCATCCAACTCGAAATATCCGTTCTTTGGCTCGATCCGCGCTGCGGCGCAGATGGTGTCTTACGAAGTCTCCATTGGCCTCGTCATCATCACCGTGCTGCTCTGCGTCGGCTCGCTGAACCTCAACGACATTGTCGTGGCGCAATCTGAAATGGGCCTTGCTCATTCGTTGGGTGTGCCGTGGCTGAGCTTCCTCAACTGGTTCTGGTTGCCGCTCTTTCCGATGTTCGTGGTGTTCTACATTTCGGCCTTGGCTGAAACCAACCGTCCGCCATTCGACTTTGCCGAAGGTGAATCGGAACTGGTTGCCGGTTTCATGACCGAATATTCCTCGACGCCATACCTGCTGTTCATGCTGGGCGAATACATCTCGATCCTGCTCATGTGCGCCATGGCGACCATCCTGTTCCTTGGGGGCTGGGCCTCGCCCATCGATCTGCCGCCCTTCACCTGGATTCCGGGCATCATCTGGTTCTTCATCAAGGTCAGCATGATGTTCTTCTTCATCGCCATGGCCAAGGCCATGGTGCCCCGTTACCGCTATGACCAACTCATGCGGATCGGTTGGAAATTGTTCCTGCCGCTGTCGCTCATCATGGTTGTTATCGTTGCTTTCGTCCTTCAGCTGACCGGCTGGGGCTGGAACGGAGGGCTTGCTTGATGCGCGCCGGACAGCTCGTAAATACCCTTCTGCTACGCGAATTCGTGTCGGCCTTCTTCCTTGCCATGCGCTATTTCTTCGCGCCCAAGCCGACCATCAACTATCCGTTCGAAAAGGGCGCGGTTTCGCCGCGCTTCCGTGGCGAACATGCTCTGCGTCGTTATCCTAATGGGGAAGAGCGCTGCATTGCCTGTAAGTTGTGCGAAGCCATCTGCCCGGCCCAGGCCATCACCATTGAGGCCGGTCCGCGCCAGAATGACGGCACCCGCCGCACTGTGCGCTATGACATCGACATGGTGAAGTGCATCTATTGCGGCTTCTGTCAGGAAGCCTGCCCTGTGGATGCCATTGTCGAAGGCCCGAACTTCGAATTTGCAACCGAAACGCGCGAGGAACTCTATTTCTCCAAGGAGAAGCTCCTCAGCAATGGTGATCGTTGGGAGCGTGAAATCGCCGCCAACCTTGCCGCCGACGCGCCTTATCGCTGAGAGGGAAGAGCATGACCCTTCCACTGTTCTTCTTCTATGTGTTCTCGGCAATTGCCGTCGCCTCGGCCTTCATGGTCATTGCGTCGCGCAATCCGGTTCATGCCGTTCTGTTCCTGATCCTCACCTTCGTGAATGCCGCCGGGCTCTTCATGCTGGCCGGTGCCGAATTTCTGGCGCTGCTGCTGATCGTCGTCTATGTCGGCGCCGTCGCAGTGCTGTTCCTTTTCGTCGTGATGATGCTCGACGTGGACTTTGCCGAGTTGAAATCGGGTCTGCTGCAATATGCACCCATCGGCATTCTGGTCGGCGTCGTGCTCTTCCTTGAGCTGCTGCTGGTCGCCGGTAGCGCGTTCATTTCGCCTGAAATTGCAGGTGGTTCCGCGCTGCCGATCGATAACACTATCGAAAATACGCGGGCTCTCGGTCAGGTGCTCTATACGCGCTACGTCTTCCTGTTCCAGGGCGCTGCCGCCGTGCTGCTGGTCGCCATGATCGGCGCCATCGTGCTCACACTGCGTCATCGCCCGGGCATCAAGCGCCAGAGCACGGCCTCGCAAATCGGTCGCAAGCCGAGCGAGACGCTCAAGGTCGTCAAGGTCAAATCGGGTCAGGGGCTATAGGGGATTATCATGGGTCTGGAAATCGGGCTCGGTCACTACCTGACCGTTGCAGCCATCCTGTTCACGCTTGGCGTGTTCGGCATCTTCATCAACCGCAAGAACATCATCGTTATCCTGATGTCGGTCGAGTTGATCCTGCTTGCCGTCAATCTCAATCTGGTGGCCTTCAGCGCACATCTCAATGACCTTCAGGGTCAGGTGTTTGCGCTAATGATCCTCACCGTGGCGGCTGCTGAAGCTGCTATTGGTCTGGCCATCCTCGTAATTTTCTACCGCAACCGTGGGACTATCGCGGTTGAGGACGTCAACATGATGAAGGGCTAGGGGCACCCGCTATGATCATTCAGGCGATTGTTTTCCTGCCCCTTATCGGGGCGCTTGTTGCAGGCCTTCTTGGCCGTCAGATCGGGCACCGCCCATCTGAGTTCATCACCACGGGTCTGCTCATCGTAGCTGCCGTGCTGAGCTGGGTCGTGTTCATTCCTGTCGCTTTTGGTGACGGGCTGGTCGGCGCTGTAGGCGACGGCCATGCTGCGGTCCTTAAGGTCGAGGTCATGCGCTGGATCCAGGTCGGCGATATGGATCTGCGCTGGACGCTGCGCGTCGATACGCTCACTGCCATCATGCTGGTGGTCGTCAACACCGTCTCGGCGCTCGTTCACCTCTATTCTATTGGCTACATGAACGAAGATCCGCACCGCTCGCGCTTCTTCGCCTATCTCTCGCTCTTCACCTTCGCCATGCTGATGCTGGTGACGGCAGACAACTTCCTGCAGATGTTCTTCGGCTGGGAAGGCGTGGGGCTTGCCTCCTATCTGCTGATCGGCTTCTGGTACACCAAGCCTTCCGCTTCGGCCGCCGCCATGAAGGCCTTTATCGTCAACCGCGTTGGTGACTTCGGCTTCCTGCTTGGCATTTTCGGTTCATTCCTGGTGCTTGGTCAGATCGGGTTCGACGGTGCCTTTGCCGCCGTTGACGAATTCGCCGTGACCGGCATGCCGACCTTCCAGTTCCTTGCCTGGAACGTGGATGCGATGACTGTCATCTGCCTGCTGCTCTTCATGGGCGCCATGGGCAAGTCGGCGCAGTTCCTGTTGCACACCTGGCTGCCGGACGCGATGGAAGGCCCGACCCCTGTGTCGGCACTCATCCATGCTGCGACAATGGTGACCGCCGGTGTGTTCATGGTGGCGCGCCTGTCACCGCTGTTCGAAACCTCGCCTTTTGCGCTCAATTTCATCATCATCATTGGTGCCATCACCGCGTTCTTCGCGGCTACGGTTGGCCTCGTGCAGAACGATATCAAGCGCGTCATCGCCTATTCGACCTGTTCGCAGCTCGGCTACATGTTCGTTGCGCTTGGGGTAGGGGCCTATTCGGCTGGTGTGTTCCACCTGTTCACCCACGCCTTCTTCAAGGCCCTCTTGTTCTTGGGTGCGGGCTCAGTCATCCATGCGATGCATCATGAGCAGGACATGCGGAACATGGGCGGTCTGCGTAAGAAGATCCCCATCACCTATGCAATGATGATGATCGGTACGCTGGCCCTGACGGGTGTTGGCATTCCGGGCACCAATTTCGGCTTTGCCGGTTTCTTCTCCAAGGATTCCATCATCGAAAGCGCTTTCGCTTTCGGTGGCAATACCGGCAGCTTTGCGTTCTGGATGCTCGTCATCGCGGCCCTGTTCACCAGCTTCTATTCCTGGCGTCTGGTCCACCTGACCTTCCACGGCTCGCCGCGCGATGCGCAGCACAGCCATACCGCCCATCCTGATCCGGCACACTCGGACGCCGAGAGCCATCACGAGCCGATCGACGACAGCAATCTCGACGATCATGCGCACGCTGTGGTGTCTCATGACCAGGCCCACGAGCATGGCTCGGCTTACGAGCACACTCATGAATCGCCGAATGTCATGCTGATCCCGCTTTATGTGCTGGCTGTCGGTGCGGTTCTGGCGGGTGTCGTGTTCTATTCGATGTTCTTCTACGACGCAGAGCACGTTGAGCACTTCTTCGCCGGCTCGATCATCGTGGATCACAATATCATCGAAGAGGCCCACCATGTGCCGCTTTGGGTGAAGTGGAGCGCCACGGCCTCCATGATCCTCGGTTTTGTGGCCGCTTGGTATATGTATATCAAGCGTCCCGATGTGCCGGGCCGTCTGGCTGCAGCCAATCCGGGGCTCTACAAGTTCCTGCTCAATAAGTGGTACTTCGACGAACTCTACAATACGATCTTCGTGCGCCCCGCGCTCTGGGTCGGCAATGCCATCTGGAAGGGCTTCGATGACTGGCTGATCGACGGCAAGATTGCCGAGGGTCTTGGCCGTCGTGTCCAAAACGTCACCAGCTGGGTGGTCAAACTGCAGTCCGGCTATCTCTATCACTATGCCTTCGCCATGCTGATCGGCATTGCGGCGCTGCTGACCTGGGCCATTACGGCCGGGGGGCTCCTCTGATGACCTTCGATAATTCTATCCTTTCGCTCGTCACCTGGCTGCCGCTGCTTGGCGCTGCCATCCTGCTTGCGACCCCCAAGACTGCTATCGGCGCAATCCGTTGGATTTCGCTGGCAACGACGTTGGTTGTCTTCGCACTGTCGCTGGCGCTGTGGAATGCGTTCGACGCCTCCAATGCCGGCTTCCAGTTCGTGGTCAACATGCCCTGGATCGGCGACAGCATTGGCTATCGTGTTGGTGTCGACGGCATTTCGGTGCTGTTCGTCGTACTCACCGCTCTGCTAATGCCCGCCGTCGTGTTGGCGAGCTGGGAAGTCGATAAGCGCCTCAAGGAATACATGATCGTTTTCATGGTCCTTGAAACGCTGATGATCGGCGTGTTCACCACGCTCGATCTGGCCATGTTCTACGTGTTCTTCGAAGGCACACTGCTGCCGATGTTCCTGATCATCGGCATCTGGGGTGGTTCGCAGCGCATTCAGGCGGCTTACAAGTTCTTCTTCTACACCTTTGTCGGCTCGGTGCTGATGCTGCTGGCCATGATGGCGATGTATTGGGATGCCGGTACGACCGACATCGTGCGTCTGCTCAACCATGACTTCCCGGTTGGCATGCAGACATGGCTATGGCTTGCCTTCTTCGCCTCTCTGGCGGTGAAAATGCCGATGTGGCCGTTCCATCGCTGGTTGCCGGAAGCGCACGTTCAGGCGCCGACTGCTGGATCGGTCATTCTTGCGGCCATTCTGCTCAAGCTGGGCGGCTACGGTTTCCTGCGCTTCTCGCTGCCGATGTTCCCCGAAGCCTCGGCGCAGTTCGCCAACTTCGTCTTTGTACTCTCGGTCGCTGCCATCATTCTGACCTCGCTGGTCGCTCTGGTGCAGACCGACATCAAGAAACTGATCGCCTATTCGTCCGTCGCTCACATGGGCTTCGTGACCATGGGCATCTTTGCGGGTAATGCTCTGGGTGTTCAGGGCGCAATGTTCCAGATGATCTCGCACGGCATCGTGTCCGGCGCGCTCTTCCTGGCCGTTGGCGTCATCTATGACCGCATGCATACCCGCGAGATTTCTGCCTATGGTGGTCTGGTCGAGCGCATGCCGCGATATGCCTTTGCGTTCATGGTATTCACCATGGCCAATGTCGGCCTGCCGGGCACGTCGGGCTTTGTCGGTGAATTCCTGACGCTGATGGGCGTGTTCCAGGTCAATACCTGGGTGGCGTTCGGCGCGGCCTTTGGTGTTATCCTCTCGGCTGGCTATGCCCTCTGGCTCTATCGCCGGGTGATTTTCGGTGCACTGACTAAAGACAGCCTCAAGGGCATCCTTGATCTCAACCTGCGCGAAAAAATCGTTATGTATCCGCTGATCGTGCTGACGATCGTGTTCGGCTTCTACCCGGCGCCGATCCTCGATACGACGGCGGCAACGGTGAACAATCTGGTGAGCCACTATTCCACCAGCATTGGCCGTGACCCAGAAGTCGATCTGGCGAACCAGCGCATTGAACTTGAATATGTCGCGCCCACGGGCGAGGCACAGCCGGCCGCAGCGCCTGCTTCGCACTAGGAGACAGTCGTGAACTCTGACATTACCGATTTTGCGAGCCTGGCTCCCGCCTATCCCGAACTGCTGATGGCTGTCGGCGCCCTGGTGCTGCTGCTGGTTGGCATTGTGGTCAACAAGGAAAAGTCGGCTCTGGTGAGCTGGCTTGCCATCGGCTTGCTGGCAGCCACGGCGGTTCTCGTCGTCACGCAGCCTGCCGATGGGGTTATCTTCAATGGCCTTTTCATTGCGGATAGCTTTGCCCGTTACATGAAGGTGCTGGTGCTTGGTGGGGCGGCGCTTGCTCTGATCCTCGGGCTCTCCAATGCCGAAGAGAACGGCATCCACAAATACGAGTATTCGATCCTCGCCGTGCTTGCGACGCTGGGCATGATGGTCATGGTTTCGGCCAATGACCTGATGAGCCTCTATGTCGGCCTTGAGCTGCAGTCGCTGGCGCTCTACGTCATGGCCGCCATCAAGCGCGACGATAGCCGCGCTTCGGAAGCGGGTCTCAAGTACTTTGTGCTGGGCGCACTGTCCTCAGGCATGCTGCTCTATGGCGCGTCACTGGTCTACGGTTTTACTGGCCACACCAACCTCTCCGAGATCGTCATTGCCATTGCCAATGAAGGTCGCTCGGTTGGCCTGATCTTCGGCATGGTCTTCCTGCTCGCGGGCGTGGCCTTCAAGATTTCTGCTGTGCCGTTCCACATGTGGACGCCGGACGTTTATGAAGGCGCGCCGACACCGGTAACCGCGTTCTTCGCCATGGCCCCCAAGGTTGCGGCGATGACGCTGATGGTGCGTTTGGTGGTCGACACCTTTGCTCCGATGACCAGCGACTGGCAGCAGATCGTGGTGTTCCTTTCGATCGCCTCGATGGTTCTCGCGGCTTTCGCTGCCATCGGTCAGAAGTCGATCAAGCGCCTGATTGCCTATTCCTCGATCGGTCACGTGGGCTTCGCCCTTGTTGGGCTGTCGTCGGGCACGCAGGTTGGCGTTGAAGGCGTTGCAATCTATATGGCCATCTATGTCGGCATGACGGTTGCGCTCTTTGCGTGCCTGCTCTCGCTGCGCACGGAAAAGGGCTATGTAGAGACCATCGACGATCTGGCCGGTGCCTCGAAAGCCCGCCCGTTTGTCGCGGCGGTCATGGCCATCGTCATGTTCTCGCTGATCGGTCTGCCGCCGCTTGCCGGGTTCTTCGCCAAGTGGCAGGTCTTCCTCGCCGCCATCGAAGCGAACCTCTATGTGCTGGCAGTGATCGGCATGCTGGCCTCTGCCATCAGCGCCTTCTACTATCTGCGCGTGGTCAAGGTGATGTACTTCGACGAGCCCAAGGACGAGTTCGTTGCCGTTCCGGGCGAACTCAATTTCATCATGGGCGTGTTCGGTTTCCTGATCGTGACCTATTTCTTTACGGTCGGTAATCCGCTCTCCACGCTGGCGCATAACGCTGCCGGAAGCCTGTTCTAGGTGAGCAGCTTTACGCTCGGCGCCAAGGCCAAGTCAGCCGGTTATAGGCTGGCTGGCTTTGACGAAATCGGCTCAACAAATATCGAGGCGCTTGCGGCGGCTGCGGCGGGCGATCTTGGCGGTATATGGTTTGCTGCCCGTCACCAGACGGCGGGCAGAGGCAGGCGAGGTCGCCAATGGCACAGTGTGCCGGGCAATCTTGCTGCCAGCCTTCTTATCGTGCCCGATACAACGCCTGAGCTGATCGCCACACTTGGCTTTGTCGCCGGTGTAGCGCTCAATCGGGGCCTTGCCGCGGTGCTGCCAGAGGGCACGTTCCGGATCGGCATTGATGGGGCAGATGGTGCCGACGGGCGTTCGCGCATTGCGCTCAAATGGCCTAATGATGTGCTGGCCGATGGCGCCAAGCTTTCGGGTATTCTGCTTGAGGCGAGTAAGACGCCCGATGGCCGCAGCGCCATTGTCATCGGCTGTGGTGTCAACGTCGTGTCCGCACCTGAAAATACGCCTTATCCCGCAACATCTCTTGCGGCGCTTGGCATCGAACGCAGCGCTGAGGATGTGTTCGAGGCGATTTCCGATGCCTGGGTTGAGGTCTTCAGCCTTTGGGATGACGGACGGGGCGTGTCCGCAGTGCTTGAGCTCTGGCGCGGTTCCGCCGCCGGGATCGGCGCGCCGGTCGCCGTCCAGCAGGACGGCGTCGTGCTGCGCGGTATTTTTGAAACTATCGATGCTGCCGGTCGATTGATCATCCGCGACGAAGACGGTTCGCGGTTCCCGATCACGGCGGGCGATGTGCATTTTGGGGCAACGGCCAGCGCCCGAAGCTGACCACAACATAAGGCGACGCGACCGACGACCAGAGTTCGTCCGGCGTTGCGCCGATAAAAAGGAAAAAGAACCCATGGCTAAGAACCAAAGGGATGAACTCGTCTTCGTGCCGCTTGGCGGCGTCGGCGAGATTGGGATGAACATGGCGGCTTACGGCTTCGGTCCGGAGCGTTCGCGCAAGTGGATCGTTGTCGATTGCGGCGTCAGCTTCGGTGGCCCCGACCTGCCGGGCATCGAACTCATCATGGCCAATCCGGAATTTCTCGAAGAACATGCCGACGATGTTCTCGCACTCATTCTCACCCATAGCCACGAAGATCATTACGGCGCAGTCCTCGACCTCTGGCCTGTCTTCGACAAGCCGGTTTATGCAACGCCGTTCACCGCGGCCATGCTGGCGGCGAAGAGGGCAGGGGACGGCATTGTCGAAAATGTCGACGTCACCATCATGCGCCCCGGCAAGGCCTTTACGGTCGGCCCCTTCACCATCGAGCCCATCAACGTCGCGCACTCGATTCCTGAATCCAATGCGCTGCTGATCACCACGCCCGTTGGCCGCGCGCTGCATACCGGCGACTGGAAGCTCGACCCGACCCCGATCACCAGCGCACCCACCGATGTGGCGCGTTTGGAAAAGATCGGCACTGAAAGCGACCTGCCGCT
>PJTZ01000138.1_pt1 | contig 50337 bp, 48 predicted proteins | sample 1512131 | NCBI WGS metagenome assembly PJTZ01 (sample SAMN08177679, study PRJNA422409) | Soil metagenome, whole genome shotgun sequencing project. | reverse complement strand
CGCGCTTGGCCAGTCAAACCTCATGCTTATCGCACGCATCCATGCGCTTGTCTTCCCTCAAAAAACGCAAGCGTTTCCTGCACTGGCGCAAGCGTGAACCCCTATGCAAGTGCCGGCGCCGATGCTATTGACCCTCGCCAACCTGAACCCCCGCCGCACAGGCGCCGGTTCATATTCCAAACAACTCTGAGACAATCAGAAGGCAGGAAGGGTCTGGCCTTGGCGAAGATTATTACCACCATCACTGGCGATGCCGCGCTTACGTTCGATGACGTGCTGCTCCAGCCCGCGCGCTCCGATATCCTGCCAACCGAAACCGACATTTCCACCTATGTCACCAAGGACATAGCGCTCAAACTTCCCATTCTGTCTTCCGCCATGGACACGGTGACCGAAGCCAATATGGCTATTGCCATGGCCCAGGCCGGTGGCATGGGCGTCATTCACAAGAACCTGACCGCCGCCGAACAGGCCGAACAGGTGCGCATGGTGAAGTCCTTTGAATCCGGCATGGTGGTGAACCCGATCACCATTGGCCCGGACGCGACACTGGCCGATGCCCATGCGCTGATGCAGAAGAGCCGTATTTCCGGCATTCCAGTGGTTGAAAACGGCGGCCAAGGCGGTCGCGCCATCGGCAAGCTGGTCGGCATCCTGACCAATCGTGATGTGCGCTTCGCCTCCAATCCCAATCAGCCGATCTCCGAGCTGATGACGCACCAGAACCTGATCACGGTGCGCGAAGGCGTCTCCAAGGAAGAGGCAAAAATCCTTCTCCACCGCCACCGCATCGAAAAGCTGCTGGTTGTCGATGAAGACTATCGCTGCATAGGCCTCATCACCGTCAAGGATATCGAGAAGGCCCAGCTTCATCCCAATGCCGTCAAGGATGAGCAGGGGCGTCTACGCGTTGCCGCTGCCTCCACCGTTGGCGATGGCGGCTTCGAGCGTTCGCTCGCGCTGATCGATGCCGGTGTCGACCTGCTGGTCATCGACACCGCACACGGTCATTCGGTGCGCGTCGCCGAGGCCGTCGAGCGCGTCAAGCGCGAGAGCAATTCCACCCGCATCGTCGCCGGTAACGTCGCCACCGCCGAAGCCACCAAGGCGCTGATCGACGCTGGCGCCGACGCGGTCAAAGTCGGTATCGGCCCCGGCTCGATTTGCACCACGCGCATCGTCGCTGGTGTTGGCGTTCCGCAGCTCGCCGCCGTCATGGGCTGTGCCGAGGAAGGCGCCAAGCAGGGCGTCCCCGTCATCGCCGATGGCGGAATCAAATTCTCAGGCGATATGGCTAAGGCCTTGGCCGGTGGTGCTTCTTGCGTCATGGTCGGCTCGCTCCTGGCAGGCACCGACGAAAGCCCCGGCGAGGTCTATCTCTATCAAGGCCGCTCCTACAAATCCTATCGCGGCATGGGCTCCGTTGGTGCCATGGGCGCCGGGTCCGCCGACCGCTATTTCCAGCAGGATGTGCGCGACCAGATGAAGCTGGTGCCCGAAGGCATCGAAGGCCAGGTGCCCTATAAGGGCTCGGTCGGGGCGGTGCTGCACCAGCTCGCTGGCGGTCTTCGCGCCTCCATGGGCTATACCGGCGCGCATAATCTCAAGGATTTCCGCGAGAACGCCACCTTCGTCAAAATCTCTGCTGCCGCTCTGGGCGAAAGCCACGTTCATGACGTGACCATCACCCGCGAAGCGCCGAACTATCGCAGCGGTCGCTGATTGGGCTCCCGCCACGATTTAGATTGAATCCACTGACATGACAGGCATTACGTAAATGTCTGTCATGTCCGGGATTTCGACCCTATGCATAATGCCGTCCGCGCTTTTCTGGCTCTTGCCCTCCTTCCCGTCTCTTTGTCCCTGGCCGCTCAGGCCAGCGATGATCCTCTCTGGCTGTCCGAATGCCAAGCCCAGGGCACTGACACGATCGAATGCCTCAGCACGCATCTCGAAACGCTTGAGGCCGACCAGGAAAACGACCTCATCGTCCTGCACACATCGCTTGACGTAGAAGGCCCAGACGGCACCGATTTTGCTGCCGCGCGCGAGCTTCTCGACATTGCGCAGGCTGATTGGGAAAATTTTGTGCAGTCAGATTGCCGGATGCTCGATCTGGTCATGGGCGACTTTGGCGGCATGGGCGGCGAACCGCTCTATTGTCTCATCGAGCACTATGAAACCCGTAATTCACAGATCGCCCGCTGGATCGCTCGGGTAGAATAGGCCCGCCTGTCGGCCTTGCGGTCGGGGCGCTGTTCTGGCTATGGCTGGTGAAGCGCTCCTTCTTCCACACCCGAGTACCTGATCCATGCGTTTTCCCGGCCGTCTTTCCGCCGCCATCGATGTTCTGACCGATGTGGAGCTGCGCAAGCGTCCGGTTTCGGAGGCCTTGAAGGCTTGGGGGCTGAACAATCGCTTCGCCGGGGCAGGGGATCGCGCGGCCATCGGCAATCTGGTCTATGACGCGCTGCGCCGCCGCGCCTCGCATGCTTTTGTGATGGGTAGCGACAGCCCTCGCGCCTTGGTGCTGGCCGTTGCCATGCGCGATTGGGGTGAAACGCCGGAAAGCCTCAGCGCGGCCTTTGCTGCCGACACGCATGCGCCCGCCACCCTGACGCCCGAAGAAATTGCGGTGGTCAATGCAGATTTGACTGCTGCGCCGCCGGCCACGCGCGCAGATTTCCCTGAATGGCTCGCGCCTTCGCTTGAGCGCGCCTTTGGTTCTGAATGGGTGGTCGAGGGCGAAGCCATGGCAGGCCGCCCTTCGCTAGATCTGCGCGTCAATGCTCTCAAAGCGAAGCCGGAAAAGGTGATGAAATCGCTGGCGCGCTTCTCGCCTCAACCTGCTGCAATTGCCCCCTTCGGCCTTACCAGGCCAGCTGGCCCACGCGACGCGCGTACGCCCAACGTCACGACAGACGAAGGCTATTTGAAGGGCTGGTTCGAGGTGCAGGATCAAGGCAGCCAGATCGTGTCCGCTCTCGCCAATGCCCGCGAGGGCGAACAGGTGCTCGATCTTTGCGCGGGGGCAGGGGGAAAGACCTTGGCGCTCGCCGCAAACATGGGCAATTCCGGCCAGATTTTCGCCTATGACAGCGATCGCTCCCGTCTTGCCCCGATCTATGATCGGCTGAAACGCAATGGCGTGCGCAATGCGCAGGTGCGGGCGCCCAATGATGGCGCGCTCGATGATCTCGTCGGCAAGATCGATCGTGTCGTCGTCGATGCGCCTTGCACAGGCACCGGAACATGGCGTCGCCGTCCCGATACAAAATGGAAGTTGACGCCCGAACTTCTCGCCCAGCGCCAATCCGAGCAGGGTGCATTGCTGGTTGAGGCCGCGCGCTATCTCAAGCCCGGCGGCACGCTTGTTTACATTACGTGCTCCATTCTCCCCGAAGAGAACGATGATCAGATCGCGGCATTCCTTGCGGCGAATCCCAGCTTTGAAAGCGTGGATATTGCAAGGGCATGGCGCAGTGCGCTGATCACCGATCTGCCCGATGGTCTAGCCACTTCCGCAGGCGGTATCTGCCTCACGCCGCGCCGTACCCGGACAGACGGATTTTACCTTCACCTTCTGCGCAAAGCAGATTGAAAGGCAAAGGTGAACCAGCGCGCTTTTGCAAACGTTGTTGAGTCAAACAACGCATTGCAGGAGCGTCGCCATGCACGCCAATACCGCTGAATACCGCACACCCCAATCGTGGGTTGCCTTGGCCGTCTTTCTGGTTTTGGTCATCGGCATCGGTGCCCTGATCGGCACACAATCCACGCCCGGCGTCTGGTATGAAAACCTGACCAAGCCACCGCTCAATCCGCCCAATTGGGTCTTTGGTGCGGTCTGGTTCACCCTCTATGTCATGATTGCGGTCGCGGGCTGGCGGGTCTGGGTCGCCGCATCCCATTCCAGCGCCTTGAAATTCTGGGTCGCGCAAATGCTGCTCAACTGGGCATGGTCGCCGATCTGGTTCCTTGCTCAGCAGCCGTGGTTGGCCTTTATCGTGCTTGTTGCGATGTGGCTCAGCATCGCGGGCTTCATCATAACCAGCCGTCGCCACGATAATATCGCGCCATTGCTTTTCGTGCCCTACATAGCTTGGGTCAGCTTTGCCGGTTACCTCAACCTGTCCATCGCCCTGTTGAACTAGGGCGTCTTTCCGGACGCCATGCAAAAACGCATGGCGTCCCAGTCGTTGCAGGCCGCTTGCGGAATCCGTTTTCTGACGCTAAAGCCTCGCCATGCTGCACCCAGACACCGCCCCCCGCAACGATACCATTCTCATTGTCGATTTCGGATCGCAAGTTACGCAATTGATTGCGCGCCGCATCCGCGAAACCGGCGTTTATTGCGAAATCCATCCGTTCCAGTCGGCTGGTGCGGCCATGGTCGCGCTCAATCCCAAGGGCGTTGTGCTCTCGGGTAGCCCGGCCTCGACGCTGGATGAGAATGCGCCGACCATCGATCCGGCGATCCTTGCGGCCAATGTGCCGGTTCTGGGCATCTGCTATGGCCAGCAGGCACTCTGCATGGCGCTGGGTGGCAAGGTCGAAGCGGGCCATCACCGCGAGTTCGGTCGTGCCGAGATGACGCTGCAAAAGGCGAACTCGCTGTCCGAAGGCGTCTGGGATGTTGGCACCGACCATCAGGTGTGGATGAGCCATGGCGACCGCGTCGTCGCGCTGCCGGAAGGCTTTGAGGTCGTCGGCACCTCGCCCAACGCGCCTTTCGCCATGATAGCCAACGAGCAGCGTCGCATCTGGGCCGTGCAGTTCCACCCGGAAGTGGTGCACACGCCCGATGGCGCAAAGCTCTACGCGAACTTCGTGCACAAGATTTGTGGCATCGAGTCCAGCTGGACCATGTCCGCCTATCGCCAGAAGATGATCGAAAAAATTCGCGATCAGGTCGGCTCTGGCAAGGTTATCTGCGGCCTTTCCGGCGGTGTCGATTCCTCAGTTGCTGCCGTGCTGATCCACGAGGCCATCGGCGATCAGCTCACCTGCATCTATGTCGATCACGGCCTGATGCGCCAGAACGAGAGCGAACAGGTCGTCACCATGTTCCGCGATCAGTTCAACATCCCGCTGGTTCATGTCGACGCATCCAAGAAATTCCTTGGCGAGCTGGAAGGCCAGTCCGACCCCGAAACCAAGCGCAAGATCATTGGTCGCCTCTTCATCGAAGTCTTCGAGGAAGAAGCCAACAAACTCGGCGGTGCGCAATTCCTCGCGCAGGGCACGCTCTATCCCGACGTTATTGAATCGGTGTCATTCACTGGTGGACCTTCGGTCACAATCAAGAGCCACCACAATGTCGGCGGTCTGCCGGAGCGCATGAACATGCAGCTCGTCGAGCCGCTGCGTGAGCTGTTCAAGGACGAAGTCCGCGTACTTGGCCGCGAACTGGGCATTCCCGACAGCTTCATTGGCCGTCACCCCTTCCCGGGCCCGGGCCTCGCCATCCGTTGCCCCGGCGGCATCACGCCAGAAAAGCTCGACATCCTCCGTCAGGCTGATGCCATCTATCTCGATGAAATCCGCAAGTCGGGCCAATACGACAAGATCTGGCAGGCCTTTGCCGTGCTGCTCCCGGTGCAGACGGTGGGCGTCATGGGCGATGGCCGCACTTACGAATTCGTCTGTGCCCTGCGCGCGGTGACCTCGGTGGATGGCATGACAGCCGACTTCTACCAGTTCGATATGAACTTCCTCGGCAAGACGGCCACCCGCATCATCAATGAAGTGCGTGGCATCAATCGCGTTGTTTATGACGTGACCAGCAAACCACCCGGCACGATCGAGTGGGAATAATCTGACAAGGAGCGGGGCGAGTCCCCGCTCTTATTGTATGGGCTGGCGGTTTGTGGCGGCGCGCAATGCGGTGAGGCGCTTTCCGGCCCATTCCAGCATGAACATGACAGCCGCCTCGACTGGCTTTCGGAAACGCCACTCGAAAAGATTGGCAAAAGCCACGGCCATGAGAAACGTGCCGATAACCACGAGCCAGAGCGCCATCTGTGCCGGCAGGTAGATGTCCAGCGTCGCCAGCATGCTCATCCCAACATTTTCGTGGATGAGATACCAGGAAAAGCTGAGCAGCCCGACCTGCGCCACGGCCCATGTCACACCGGGAATGGATGGAATAACGCCGCCGCGCACAAAGCGCGCAAACAAAAGGCCAAGCGCCAGATAGGCGATGGCACAGATTGTCGCCACGCCCCAGCCGTCATGCAGCTCGAACGAATAAGCCTCCACCCAGACGATCAGGGCGGACAGGGCAAGGTTTGCGGCAAGCAGCCGACCTGTTCCCGCGCGGCCCTGCTCATATTGCCAGCCCAGAATGCCGACGGCGAAGAATGACAGATAGGGCGCGATGGTGAGGAATTTGAGCAGTGATTGCGGTGTGATCGAGCCGCTTCCAATGGTGGTCAGAAGTGTCGAGCCCAGCCACAATAGTCCCATGCCCAATGCCAGACCGCCGAAAACGCGCCCAAACTGGCCTCGGTCTGGAATGAGTAAAGCAAGCAGCGCGACTAGCGCGTAGAACTTGACTTCGACTGCTATTGACCAGAACGCGCCGTCGACCCATTCCCCGATCTCGCCGATGAACAACAGATTCAATATGACATCGAGCGGCCCGGGCTCGGCCTCGTGGAAATTGGCCTCGGGCACTGATGGCACGATAAAGACCAGCCCAAATACGAAAAGCAGCAGTATCGCCGCCACGAAGGCTGGATAAATGCGGGAAATGCGCCGCGCCAGAAACTGGCTGACGCTGGCTGAGCGCTCCAGCGTCATAAAGATGCAATAGCCAGAGATGATGAAAAAGAAATAGACCCCGACCCAACCGAAGAACACCGGCAGTGGCGCGCCTTCCGTGATGTTGAGCGCCTCATTGGGAAGCCGGGCTGTAAAATGAAACAGCACGACGAGCAGGATGGCCAGCCCTCGAAAGAAATCTATGGTCTGATCGCGCTTGCCGCTCATGGGGAACCCGCCTGATTTCCGCGCAAGCTACACCCGCGCAGCGCACCCGGCATGCTCAGCCTCAAACGACGGTTAATGCCGTAAAACCAGCGCTCCGATGCGGTTTGCATTCCGGGGGCCGCATGATAAAGCTGCGCGCGACTTTGAACGCATTGACGGCTGGCCATGTCCAACGAGAACATCTTCCGCGAAATCGACGAAGAACTGCGCTCCGATCGCATGCGGGCACTGTGGCGCCGCTTTGCGCCCTTCGTTATCGGCGGCGCAATCGCCATCGTGGCGCTGGTCGCCATCAATGAAGGCTGGTCCTGGTACACAAAGAGCCAGTCTTCTGCAGCTTCGCAGGAACTCTATTCCGCACTGGATGCCGCCGAGCGTGGCGACCTGGCTGGCGCACAGGCCCAGCTCGATCAGCTCGCTGCCAATGGCTCGGGTGGCTATCCGGTGCTTGCCGAGTTCCGCAAGGCTGCACTGCTGGTTGAAGAAGGCGACGTGCCCGGCGCGGTCGCCGCCTATGATTCCCTCGCCAACAGTCAGTCCAATGCACGCCTGCGTGAGCTGGCCCTGCTGCTGGCCGGAAACCTGCTGGTCGACAACGGCACGCTGGCGGATGTCGAAGCCCGCGTGGGCACGCTCGCGACCGACGACAGCCAGATGCGCCGTGTCGCCCGCGAAACGCTCGGCCTCGCCCATTACAAGGCCGGTGATTTCGCAGCTGCGGAAACCAATTTCCAGGCTGTGCTAGATGATCCGCTGGCCACATCAAGCGTCCGCACGCGCATGGCTTTCTACATGGCGCAGATGCTGGCCTCTGGCACCGCTACAACTGATGTTGCCGCAACTGCCGAAGAGCCCGTCGCAATCGACGCGCCTGCGGCAGACGAGCCGGTCGCAGAATAAAAACCGGCTCTGCCGAAGGGATTACCGCCATGACGGTCACACTAGCCATTGTCGGTCGTCCCAATGTGGGCAAGTCCACTTTGTTCAATCGCCTTGTCGGTCGCAAGATCGCACTCGTCGATGATACACCCGGCGTCACGCGCGACCGCCGCGAGGCCGAGGGCCATATCGCTGACCTCACCTTCAAGGTGCTGGACACCGCTGGCTACGAAGACGTCCGCGACGGTTCGCTCGAAGACCGCATGCGCCAGCAGACCGAACTGGCCATTCGCGAGGCCGACATTATCCTGTTTATGATCGACGCAAGGGCCGGTGTGGTCCCGCTCGATCAGCGCTTCGCGCAGGTGCTCCGCAAGGCGGGCAAGTCCGTGCATCTGGTCGGCAACAAGGCTGAAAGCAAGGCCTCCGAGGCCGGTCTGGTTGAAGCCTTCAAGCTCGGTTTTGGCGAGCCGATCCCGCTGTCTGCCGAGCATGGTCTTGGCCTCTCCGAACTCTATTCCATCGTTTCCGCTGCCATCGACAAACAAATCGAGAAGCAGGCGCAGCAGGACGCTGCGGACGCCGAAGCAGCCGGTGATCTCGACATCATGCCCGATGTCGATGTCGACATCACCCCCGATATGCTGGAAGGCGAGGGCGACGAAGCCACCCTGCGCTGGAACCCGCGCCGCTATCTCAACGTCGCCATCGTCGGTCGCCCCAATGCGGGCAAATCCACGCTCGTCAACCGCATGGTCGGCGAAGAGCGCGTTCTGGTCGGCCCCGAAGCGGGTATCACCCGCGACTCCATTCTCGTGCCGTGGGAGTGGGAGGGCCGTACGATCAATCTGGTCGACACGGCGGGTATCCGTCGTCGCGCGCGCGTTCGGGAAAAGCTCGAAAAGCTGGCCGTGGGCGATAGCCTGCGCTCCATCCAATATGCCGAAGTCGTCGTGCTGTTGCTCGATGCCACCATTCCGTTCGAAAAGCAGGATCTGGCGCTGGCAGATCTCGTCGAGCGCGAGGGCAGGGCGATGGTCATTGCCCTCAACAAGTGGGACCTGATCGAAGACAAGAACGCCAAGCTGGCCGAGTTGCGTGAAGAATGCGAGCGCCTGCTGCCGCAGGTGCGCGGCGTGCCGCTCGTGACCCTGTCTGGTCTCACGGGTCGCAATATCGACAAGCTGATGGATGCCATCTTCACCATCGAGCGGAGCTGGAATTCCCATGTTTCCACAGCTCGTTTGAACCGCTGGCTGGCGGGCATGCTGGAAGGCCATCCGCCTCCGGCGGTTTCCGGTCGTCGTCTCAAGATGCGTTACATGACGCAGGCCAAGACTCGTCCGCCCAGCTTCATCATCTTCGCCTCACGCCCGGATGCTGTGCCTGCATCGTATCAGCGTTATCTGGTGAACGGTCTGCGCGAAGCCTTCGATATGCCCGGCACGCCAATCCGTCTCTGGCTGCGTGGCGGCAAGAATCCATACGCCGACAAGAAATGACGGGCGCCGTAAAGGCACCTGTCATCATCTGTTCATCCAATAGCCTATTCACTTCCCGGCGATCTGCCCTATATTGCGCGGCGTCGTAGCACCCCGCCATTGGTCGCGGCGTGTCAACATTGCACTTTGTTGCTTACAGAAATCATCATCGTCGTCGTTCTGATTCTCGTGAACGGCGCTCTGGCCATGTCCGAACTGGCCGTCGTTTCCTCCCGTCCCGCGCGTCTCAAAGTCCTGGCCGATCAGGGTAATAAAGGTGCCGCCACCGCTATAAGGCTGGCTGAGGACCCGGGCAGGTTCCTGTCTTCCGTACAAATCGGCATTACCCTTGTGGGTATTCTCTCGGGTGCCTTCTCTGGCGCCACGCTGGGCCTGCGCCTGGCCGAAACCCTGCGCGATGCAGGCATGGCCGCCAATCTGGCCGATATTTTCGGTACAGGTATCGTCGTCGTCGCCATCACCTATGTCACGTTGATCTGTGGTGAGCTGGTGCCCAAACAGGTCGCCCTGCGCAATCCAGAGGGCGTCGCCTCCCGCGTTGCTGGGCCTATGTCCGTCCTGGCGCTGATCGGTACGCCCATCGTCTGGTTCCTCGATATTTCCGGCAAGACCGTGCTGCGCCTTCTCGGCCAGAGCGGGCAGGCCGAAGAATCGGTGACCGAGGAAGAAGTCCGCACCATCATCGCCGAAGCCACCACGGCGGGTATCTTCGAGACTGAAGAACACTCGATGATCTCGGGCGTCATGCGTCTGGCCGACCGTTCGGCGCGCGGCATCATGACCCCGCGTCTCGATGTGGAAGTGGTTGATGTCGAGGATTCCTACGAGGAAAGCCTCAAGACCATTTTGGCCTCCAGCCATTCCCGCATTCTGGTGCAGGAAGGCGATGCAGACTCGATCCTTGGCGTGCTTTCGCTGTCGGATCTCCTGCCGGCGCTCGCCGCTGGCCAGCAGCCCGACCTGCGCAAGCTCGTCCGACCTGTTCCGGTGGTCATGGAACATGCCGATGCCCTCGACGTCATCGAGGCCATCCGCAAGGCGTCGGCGCAGCTGGCTCTGGTCGTCGACGAATACGGCCATTTCGAAGGAATCATCACCTTTGGTGACGTTCTTGAGGTGATCACCGGCGTCTATAACGAAGAGCCGGGCGATGAGCCTGCCGTCGTTCAGCGCGCCGATGGCTCCTGGCTTGTTGCCGGCTGGATGCCGGTCGACGACTTCCGCGAGCGCTTCAAGGTGCCTGTCCCCAAAGATGCCCGCTTTGAGACCTTGGCTGGCTATGTTCTGGCTAGCCTAAACCATCTGCCAAGAGTGGGCGAAACCTTCGAGCGCGATGGCTGGAAGTTTGAGGTCGTGGACCTCGACGGCCACCGTATCGATAAGGTGTTGATCGCCCCGCTGGTGATCCCAAGCTAAGCAAAAGGCCCGGAGAAATCCGGGCCTTTTTTATAGCTTCATGCCAAACCACACAGCGCCGTCGTCCCGCAGACGCGTAAAGCCGCCATGGCTCCAGAAGGCGATGCCTCCAGCATTGCTGACGCTGGCACCCAGATGGATGCCCGTGACACCATGCGCGCGGGCATGCGCCACCCATATAGCGAGCAGGCGAGAGCCAATGCGTTGGCCCCGTAGGCGCGGCAACAGGTTCATGTGAATATGGGCGGGATATTCGGCTACCAGATCAGCCGGGTTCTGGTGTGGCCGCATGATCGTTTCGATCCGCCCCTGATCTGCATCGCTTATGTCACTCGCGTTTGCGTAGCGCATACGCAGCTCCGGCCACCATTCGGCCTCCAGCCGCTCGGAAAACCTGTTCGTGTCGAATGTCCCGACGATATAGCCCGCGACGCCCTGTTCATCCTCGGCGACGAAGGCATTTTCCGGCTCCAGCACGCCATAGGGCGCGGCATAGATATGGCCGACAAGGTGTGGATCATTATGAAGTGGGGAGGCGTCCTGCCCGGCATCGCCGGTTTGCAGGCAAATGGCATAGAGCGCGTCCAGATCGCCAGGCGAATAAGGACGCAGCTCCACCATGATCAGATATCCTCAAACTGGCCCGTGGCCATATCGAACAGTCGGCCCTGCTCATTGAGCGAGGGGCTCAGCAGATCAACCAGCTTTGGCGCAATCTCGGTTGGCTGTGGCAGCGTTTCCGGGTTTTCGCCGGGCATGGCCTTGGCGCGCATCGCAGTGCGCACGGCGCCGGGATAAAACACATTGGCACGGACATTGGTCTGCGTGATTTCACCAGCATAGGATTTGACCAGCGCATCGAGCGCCGCCTTGCTGGCCGCATAGAGCCCCCAGAAAGGACGGGCCGAACGCGCCGACGAGGACGAAACGAACACCGCGCGACCAGCTTCAGACTGGCGCAGCAGCAGATCGAGCGAGCGCAGAAGCCGGTAATTGGCCGTCACATTGACCGCGAGAACCTTATCGAAATCTGTCGGCTTGATATGTGCCACCGGGCTCAAAACGCCGAGTTGACCAGCATTGGCAATGAGGCCGTCCAGCTGCCCCCAGCGCTCGAAAACCGCCGCGCCCAGCCGGTCGATGGCATCGCCATCGCGCAGGTCCATCGGCACAAGGGTGGTGGAACCGCCAAGGGCGACAATGGCGTCGTCGAGCTCTTCCAGCCCGCCGACAGTCCGCGCCACCGCGATCACATGCGCCCCGCGGCGAGCGGCTTCCAGCGATGCCGCATAGCCGATGCCGCGCGACGCGCCGGTGACCAGCACAGTCTTGCCGGCCAGTTCAGTATTTTCGGTCATTAACCCGCTTCCTTGAGCAGCGAAACCTGCTTGGGGCTGCTCATGGTCCCGCCATTGAGATCGGTCAAGTGCGTCGGATAGTCGCCCGTGAAGTAGTGGTCAGTGAACTGCGGCGCCTGCGCGTTACGCTTCTCCCCACCAACGGCGTCATAAAGCCCGTCGATGGACAGGAAAGCCAGCGAGTCCGCGCCAATGAAACGGCACATGGCGTCAAGGTCGGCATATTGGTTGGCCAGCAGCTTGTCGGGGTCTGGCGTGTCGATGCCATAATAATCCGAATGGAAAATCATCGGGCTGGCGACGCGAATATGCACTTCCGTGGCGCCTGCATCGCGGATCATTTGAACGATCTTCACCGATGTCGTGCCGCGCACGATGGAATCATCGATCAATACAACGCGCTTGCCTGCAATTTCTGCACGATTGGCCGAATGCTTGAGCCGCACGCCAAACGCGCGGATGGATTGGGTCGGCTCGATGAAGGTGCGGCCCACATAATGATTGCGGATAATGCCCAGCTCGAACGGAATGCCACTCTGCTGCGCAAAGCCGATGGCCGCAGGCGTGCCGCCATCGGGCACTGGCACCACCACGTCGGCCTCAACCGGCGCTTCCTTGGCCAGATTGATGCCCATATTCTTGCGCGCTTTGTAAACCGAACGACCGGAAACGATAGAATCCGGGCGCGCGAAATACACATATTCAAACAGGCACGGACGCTCGGGGGCAGGGCGGGCAGGCTTGCGCGCATCAATGCTGATCGAGCCGTCTGGCTGGATTTCGCAGATGATGACTTCGCCGTTTTCGACGTCGCGCACATATTTTGCGCCAACGATATCGAGCGCACAGGTTTCCGAGCAGAAGATCGGCTTGCCATCCAACTCGCCCATGACCAGCGGGCGAATCCCCACCGGGTCGCGTGCCGCAATCAGCTTGGTGCGGGTCATGGCCAGCATCGCATAGCCGCCTTCCATCTGGCGGATCGCGTCGATGAAGCGGTCGGTGCTGGAGGAGTGGCGCGACCGGGCAATGAGATGCAGCACCACTTCGCTGTCGGAGGTCGACTGGCAGATGGCGCCGGTCGCGATGATCTGGCGGCGCAGCGTCAACCCATTGGTGAAATTGCCATTATGGGCAATGGCGATGCCGCCCACTTCCAGCTCGGCAAACAGCGGCTGCACATTGCGCAGCGCCACTTCGCCGGTGGTCGAATAGCGGGTGTGGCCGATGGAAACATTGCCGGGCAGCTTCGCCAGCACGGCAGGGTCTGTATAGTGGTCGCCCACCAGCCCCATGCGCTTTTCCTGATGGAATTGCTGGCCATCAAAGCTGACGATACCCGCCGCCTCCTGTCCGCGATGCTGCAGGGCATGCAAGCCCAGAGCCGTCAGCGTCGAGGCATCGCTATGCCCCAAAATGCCAAACACGCCGCACTCTTCATGCAGCGTGTCACCAGAAAGATCGAAATCGTCATCGCGGGGATGTGTCACAGGGGGCTCCGTGCGAAATACGGCGAAACACTTGCTCGCCAATAGCGCATTTTCCTGCCGGCCACCAATGACAAGTGTGGTCGGCAGGTGTGCGGCGGATGCGCTACCCGCCTTTATGGCGTCGTCAGGTCTGCGTGTCAGTGACCGGATCGGTCGGATCGACCGTGCCATCAACTGTTCCGTCGAGCGGAGCAGTCGGGGCCGGGGGATCTTCCGTCAGGTTGGCACCGCCGCCCTGAAGAATATCTGTAACCTGCTGCTCAAGGCCGTCGGGCAGCATAGATATGAGCGTATTACCCATATCCTGCAAGGGCTGGCGGGTCTGCGCATTGGCCGCCCAATCGGGCAGGTTGTTCGGCAGAAGCCAGGTTCCGAAAATGGTGATGACAATGGCGATCAGAATGCCGCGCAGCACGCCAAAGACAAAGCCAAGTGTCCGGTCGATCGGCCCAATGCGGCTGTCGACCACGAAATCGGCGATGCGCATGGTGAGCAGATGCAGCACAATCAGTGCGACAATGAACGTGACGACCACAGTGGCAATGTCAGCGACAACCGGTTCGGCAATATATTGCCGGGCAATATCGGGATGGTACTGCCACATATAGACGGCAATTGCGGCGGAACCGGCCCAGGTTGCCAGCGAGAGCACTTCGCGGGTTAGTCCACGTGCAGTCGCCAGGATCGCTGAGATCAGAACCAGCACACCAACACCAACGTCGAAAGCAGTCAGCATATGTTTTTCGCCTGTTTTCAAGCCGCCCCGGCTAATTGTGGCGACCAATAAACACTTTACACTTCCCTGCCAAGACCAAGCGCCGTGGTACTTGTCAATCTCCCCGAAAACAATCTGTTTACCATTGGTCGGGGTCGGGCTCCGGCATGGGGCGCTTGCCCTGTGCCGCGATCCGGCTGACCATGTCGCTCAATTGCGCGTATTCGGTGACGTCGAGCCCATTATTACGATCGGCATTGCCGAGCTTGCCGGTAACTACCGAGCCAAAGCCCAGCTTTTGCGCCTCACGCAGTCGCAGCCCGGCATGCACCACCGGGCGAACCCCGCCCGCCAGCGAAATCTCCCCGAAATAGACTGCATCAGCAGGAAGTGACGCGCCGGTCAAAGACGAGATCAACGCAGCCGCTACCGCCAGATCGGCTGCGGGTTCATTAATTTTCAGCCCGCCCGCAACGTTGAGATAAATGTCATTGGCTCCAATCCGCACCCCGCATCGTGTTTCGAGCACTGCGAGCACCATGGAGAGACGTGAGGAATCCCAGCCGACAACGGCCCGTCGTGGCGTCCCGAGCGGGGAGGGGGCCACCAGTGCCTGAATTTCGATAAGCAAAGGGCGCGTGCCCTCCATCCCGGCGAAAACCGCCGAGCCTGCCGCATCCTTGTCGCGCTGGTCGAGAAACAGCGCCGATGGATTGGCCACCTGCTCCAGCCCGCGCTCGGTCATGGCGAAGACACCAATTTCGTCTGTCGCGCCATAGCGGTTCTTGACGCCACGGAGAATGCGGAATGTGTGGCTGCTGTCGCCCTCGAAATAGAGCACAGCATCGACCATGTGCTCGACCACGCGCGGCCCGGCAATCTGACCGTCCTTGGTCACATGGCCCACGAGAACTACTGCCGCGCCGGTCTTCTTGGCCAACCGCGTCAGCGCCTGCGCCGATGTACGCACCTGCGTTACCGTTCCGGGCGCAGAATCAACGCGGTCGGTCCAAAGCGTTTGAATCGAATCGATGATGACGAGATCGGCTGGCGGGCCGTTTTCGAGCGTTGCCAGAATGATCTCGACATTGGTTTCCGCCGCCAGCAGCACGCCGGCTTCGCCCAGCCCGAGCCGTTGCGCGCGCAACCGCACCTGGGCCACCGCTTCTTCACCGGAAACATAAACGACGCGCTTGCCCTTGTTGGCCAGCGCCGCTGCCGATTGCAGCAACAGCGTCGATTTGCCGATCCCCGGATCGCCACCCACCAGCAGCGCCGAGCCCTTGACGAAGCCGCCCCCCGTCACCCGATCAAGTTCGGCTAGCCCGGTGACGACGCGCGCCGCGCTCTCAGTCTCGCCGGATAGCGGCACCAGATTAGCCGGGCGCCCCCCAGCCTTGGCGGCCTTTGGACCTGCGCCGACGCCAGAATCCACCATCTCCTCAACAATGGTGTTCCACTCGCCGCACGCATCACACCGCCCCTGCCAGCGCGTCGACACCGCGCCGCAGGACTGGCAAACGAAGTTGGATCGGTTCTTGGCCATCTATAAATTTCCTCGCACTGCGCAACGCTCGGCAATCCGTCGCACGCTGCTCCAGTTTCGTGCCGTATTGAGCCCGCAATGCTTGTCGATCTGCCGGATCAGCCGGCTGGATTTGGCGACATCCTGGCTAAAGTCCACTACGAGGTGATTGGCGAGCACCTGAACGCGTTCAGGCCCTTCATGCTGCTTCAGCCAGCTGAAATCCGGTGCCTCTGCCGCAAAGAAAAATACACCGGTTTCTGCAGGGCGATCCTTTGCAGCGCGCAGCGGATCAGCCGCAACCAGCTTTTGCAAAAGGTCGGGAGTGCGTACAATCGGAATGACATTTTCACCCAGGGCAAAGCTGCGCAACACGCCAGTCATAGTAAGCGCCGCATCCTTTGCATCGCCTGCCAAACCGGCGATCATGTTGCCGGTATTCACCAACGTTTCCGGCGCAACAAAGCCTGCCTGCTCGGCAGCTGCGCGCCATTCCGCCATGCTCATCAACCTATGCGTCGCCGGACCGATAGCGCGCAGAAGGATGATGTAGGTCGGAGTGATTTCAGGCATGCTGGTCCGATCAGGTGACTTTGCTCGACGCTAGCAGCGCAAAGTCTCATAATCAAGAACAAATAAAGAACAAAGCCTAGTCCGGCAGCCGCCCATCACCCACATAGATGCGGTTATATCGCCCCTTGAGGCTGGTCAGCAGCTCGTAGCCGATGGTTCCGGCTGCATCAGCCTGATCGTCCAGCAACACGTTTGGGCCCATCACCTCCGCGCCCTCGCCGGGCATGGGCAGGTCGGAGCCGAGTTCAGTTACATCGACAATGGTTAGGTCCATCGAAATCTTGCCGACCACCGGGCAAAGCTTGCCACGAATGAACACCTTGCCGCCGGGGCGCTGATTGGTGCCCGAGAGCGAGCGGAAAAAACCATCCGCATAGCCATAGCCGAGCACGGCGAGTTTGGAGTTGCGATTGAGCGCATATGTCGCGCCATAGCCCACGGTTTCCCCGGTGCGCCCCTCGGTGACCTGCAAAATAGGCACATGCAGCGTCACAACAGGCTGCATCGGGTTTTTGCGGCCGTTGACCGCCCGCCCGCCATAAAGCGCAATGCCTGGCCGCACCATCTGGAAATGATAATCGCGCCCTGTCATCAGTCCCGCCGAATTGGCGAGCGAAGCCGGAATGCCGGGGAATTGTGACAGCACCGAACCGAACAGCGCCAGCTGCGTGCGGTTCTTTTCGTGGTTGGGCGTATCTGCGCAGGCGAGATGGCTCATCACCATTTGCGGCGCAAAACCCAGCTTGCCAATGCGCTCGCGCAGCGCCGATGCTTCGCTGAGGCGGAACCCAAGCCGGTTGATGCCGGTATCGAAATGGAAGGCTGCCGGATAGGCCTCGTTGCGCTCGACACACTTGGCCAGCCATTCTTCGAGCATGGCCATCGAGCCGAGCACCGGCATGAGATTCTGCCGGATATAAAGATTGGCCGCGCCCGGATAGAGCCCACCGAGAATGAAGATATGCGCGTCCGGCAGTGCGGCGCGCACTGCCATTCCCTCATCAACCGTGGCGACGAAGAAGAAGCGTGCCCCGGCAGCATAAAGCGCCTTGCTCGACATTTCGATGCCGGTGCCATAGGCGTCGGCCTTCACCACTGCACCAGTCAACGCGCCCGCGCTCACCTTGTCCAGCGCGCGCCAGTTGCGGGCCAAAGCCCCCAGATCGATGCTCAATTGGCCGCCAAGGCCAGAGGTCAGCGTCATACCTATTCCATGCGTTCAGGCAGATAGTCTGCCCGAGCAAGGTTACCAAACCGGGTAAATTGCGCCTCGAAACTGAGCTGGACCGTTCCAGTGGGGCCGTGACGCTGCTTGGCGATGATCACTTCCGCCTTGCCGTGCACTTTTTCCATTTCCCCCTGCCAGGCCAGATGCTCGGGCGTACCCTCTTTGGGTTCCTTGTTCTTGAGATAGTATTCTTCACGATACACGAACAGAACCACGTCCGCGTCCTGCTCGATAGAGCCCGATTCGCGAAGATCCGCCAGTTGCGGATGTTTGTCGTCGCGCGCTTCCACCTGACGCGAGAGCTGGGACAGGGCAATCACCGGCACTTCCAGCTCCTTGGCCAGCGCCTTGAGCGTGGTGGTGATTTCCGTCAGCTCCTGCACGCGGTTCTGGCTCGATGCCTTCGATGAGCCCGACAAAAGCTGCAAATAGTCGACGATCAGGAGGTCGAGCCCCTTCTGCCGCTTGAGGCGCCGGGCGCGAGCGGCGAGCTGGGCCACCGAGATACCACCGGTATCGTCGATGAACAGCGGCACCTTGCTCATCATATTGGACACGTCCACCAGCTTGGCGAACTGATTGTCGTGGATGCGCCCGCGACGAATGTCGGACGAGGAAATTTCGGCCTGCTCGGCCAGAATACGGGTTGCGAGCTGTTCGGAGCTCATTTCGAGGCTGAAAAAGCCGACATGACCGCCATTGACCGTCTTGGTGTTCCCGTCCGGCGTAATCTCGCCGCGCCAGTTCTTGGCGACGTTATAGGCGATATTGGTCACGAGCGATGTCTTGCCCATGGCGGGACGACCGGCCAGCACGATCAAGTCCGAACGCTGCAAGCCACCCATCTGCCGGTCGAGGTCATGCAGGTCCGTGGCAACGCCCGAAAGCCCGCCATCGCGCTGAAAGGCTTCGCCCGCCATCTGGATAGAGGCGCTGAGTGCCGTGCCGAAAGACTGGAAGCCGCCGTCATAGCGCCCCTTTTCAGCCAGCTGGAACAGCTCGCCTTCCACCTTTTCGATCTGCTTGACCGGGGTCATCTCGACATCGCTGTCATAGGCGACGGAGACCATTTCCTCGCCGACCTGAATCAGGTTGCGCCGAATGGCGAGATCATAAATGGCCTGCCCATAGTCGGCCGCGTTCAACACCGTTGTCGCTTCCGCTGCCAGCCGCGACAGATATTGCATCATCGTGACATCGGGCAGCAGCTGATCGGGCAGGTGGGTCTTAAGCGTCGCCGGTTCCGCCGCCTTGCCGGCCCGGATGATTTTGCCTGCCAGCTCATAGATTTCCCGATGGATCGGCTCGTAGAAATGCTCGGGCATCAGGAAGTCGGCAACGCGATAAAAGGCGTCGTTGTTGATCAGGATCGCGCCCAGGAGGGCCTGCTCCACATCCACATTGTGCGGCGCGGTGCGGAAGGTTTTGTCTTCGGCTGGGTGAATGCGTGCGATCTCGGCCATGGGTGTTCCTGAGGGGTTAACCTTTCTTAATCATGCGACTCGGGCACGAGTCTTTGGCTAATGGCGCTGCGGTTAATGTAGTGCGAATGCGTCCTGTGAACACCGGGGACAACGGGGATTGTGATCATCCACGCTTGTGAGACCGTTCACCGATTCTATTTGCGGCCAACAAGCCATTGCCCTGTCGTAACAAACACGCTGGCCAACAACAAAAAAGGCCGGGCACATGGCCCGGCCTTTAATCTTGTATAACCGACGAAGGTCAGTCTTCGAAACGGTCGTCCTGAGCGGCGTCGGCCTGACCAGCGGCGAAATCGCCGGCTTCGTCAGCTTCGAAGGTGTGGACGGAGACGTCTTCACCCTGAGCCTGACGCTCGGCTTCGTCAGCCGAACGGGCAACGTTGACGGTGATCGAAACTTCGACTTCGGCATGCAGCGACAGGGCAACATTATGGACACCGACGGTCTTGATCGGGTCAGCAAGGTCGACCTGGTTGCGCTGAACGGTGAAGCCTTCAGCGGCGAGGGCTTCCACGATGTCGCGGGCAGCAACCGAACCATAAAGCTGACCGGTTTCGCCAGCCTGACGGATCAGGACGACGGTGGTGCCGTTGAGGCCTTCGGCAATACCGGCAGCGGCATTGCGGCGCTCTTCGTTGCGCTGCTCGATGTGAGCGCGCTCGTTTTCAAAACGCTTGCGGTTGGCTTCCGTGGCGCGCAGGGCCTTGCCCTGTGGCAAGAGGAAGTTACGGGCAAAGCCGTCCTTGACGTTAACTTCGTCGCCGATCGTACCGGTGCGGCCAATGCGTTCGAGCAGAATGACTTTCATGTCTTTAATCCTTTGGCTGTCCCGCCTCTGAGGCGGTTAGGAGAAGCGAACCATTCGCGTCCCCAGCGTCTGTGCACGAATGCACTTGGTTCCTTCGCAGGAAGCCGTTGGGCTGGATGAGATAGTGGTGGTTTGCGAGAACCGGAGCGGAGCGTACATGAGTACGTGAGCACCGGAAGCGCAGCGAACCGCCGCTAGATCGCCAGCCCAGCGAGCTTACTGAACTGCGTAGGGCATCAGGCCGATGAAACGGGCACGCTTGATGGCACGAGCCAGTTCACGCTGCTTCTTGGCAGAAACGGCGGTGATGCGGCTCGGCACGATCTTGCCGCGCTCGGAAACGTAGCGCGAAAGCAGGCGCACGTCCTTGAAGTCGATCTTTGGCGCGCCTTCACCCGAAAACGGGCAGGTCTTGCGACGACGCTGGAACGGGCGGCGGGCCTGGGAAGTGGTAAGGTCTTTGATTGCCATTTTTACTCGTTCCTTATCTTAGAAGCGGCGCGGACGGCGTTCGCCGGAGAAGCCACCACGGTCGCCGCCGGGACGGCCACCGCCATCGCGGTCATCGCGGTCGCGCTTCTGCATCATGGCAGACGGGCCTTCTTCAAGCGCGTCAACACGCACGGTCATGAAGCGCAGGATGTCTTCATTGATGCGCATCTGGCGTTCCATCTCGGCAATGGCAGCAGCCGGTGCGTCGAGATTCAGCAGGGTGTAGTGCGCCTTGCGGTTCTTGCGGATGCGGTAGGAGAGACCCTTGAGGCCCCAATATTCGTTCTTGGTCACCTTGCCGCCACCCTGTGCGAGGATGTCGGTGAGGGCAGTGGTCAGCTCTTCGACCTGCTGCTGGGAAACGTCCTGGCGAGCCAGGAAGATGTGTTCGTAGAGGGCCATGGATGCGCCTTCCTTTCGAGTTTCACTCAGCAATGTCTGGCGCGGAGCCCCTTCGAAGCCGGAAAGGCGTCAAAGCAGTCTTGCAAAGAGCGGGAACACGGGAGGCCAGGTCCGAAAGACCCTATCTTTCCAAAAGGAAAAACCCTCCGTTCAGCCCCCGGCCAAACGAATTGCTGGCGTCGCTATAGGGGAAAGAGCCGTATAAGGCAAGCGCGGCGCCAATCAGGGCATTGTCGCATCTTTACAGTGTATGGCGCGTTAGAGCCGAACCGTCGCCGAGACGGCAATAAAGACGAGATGCCCGAATGAACAGACTCCTTATCCCATCGGTTGCTATTCTGGCTGCTCTGACGCTGTCGGCCTGCGGCGATGCGCCCAACAATAGCGACGCGCAACCCTCGCAGCCCGCAGTGAACGTGCAGACGCAGCCGGATGGCTCCTCGACCATACAGATCAACGTGCCGGAATCGCTTACTCCGGCGGTCGAGGCCATCGCCAACCCGCAGCGGACTTTCGACGACATGCGCGCGCAGGCGGCGACCATGTCCGAACAGGCTAAACAGGAGGCTGTGGTCAACGCGCGGCGTGCTGCCGAAGCGGCGGCTCGCGCCCTCGGTCAGACCAAAGCGGAAATTGCCGAGGCCGGTGATGTTGCCGAACGCAGCGCCCGCGACGCCCTCGGCCTGCGCTAATCGTTGAAAACCGTGCCCGAGGCGGCTGTACAGCCAGCGGCAAGCCGCCTCGCGCCTTGACTCTGCCACACCGACCCTGCAAAGCCGCCATTAAGAGAGCCGCAAAAAGCAGCGGTCAGTGGATAGTCAGAGGGGCCAGCATGTCCATTTTCGCATTCACCTTCCCGGGTCAGGGCAGTCAGGTTGTTGGCATGGGCAAAGACCTTGCCGCTACCTATTCCGAGGCACGCGCCGTTTTTCAGGAAGTCGATGAGGCTCTTGGCGAGCGCCTGTCTGCAACCATGTTCGAAGGCCCAGAAGACATTCTGCGCCTCACCGAAAACGCGCAGCCGGCTCTGATGGCTGTGAGCGTCGCTGTTATTCGCGTGCTGGAATCGAAGGGCGTTTTTATCAAGGACCACGCCAAATACGTCGCTGGCCATTCACTGGGCGAATATTCCGCTCTTTGCGCTGCAGGCACCTTCTCGCTCGCCGATGCAGCGCGCCTGTTGCGCACGCGTGGACAGGCTATGCAAAAGGCCGTTCCCGTTGGACACGGCACAATGGCCGCTCTGCTCGGCCTTGATCTCGATACCGCCAAGGCCGTCGCCGCCGAAGCCGGGCAGGGCGAAGTCTGCGATGTCGCTAATGATAACGCGCCCGGCCAGGTTGTCGTCTCCGGTGCCACCGCCGCCGTCGAGCGCGCCGTGGAGATCGCCAAGAGCAAAGGTGCCAAGCGTGCTTTGCTGCTTCCGGTCAGCGCACCCTTCCATTGCTCTTTGATGCAGCCTGCCGCCGACGCCATGGCTGCTGCTCTGGCCGAAGTGACGATGAATGCGCCTGTCGTGCCTGTCGTCTCCAATGTTCTCGCGGCCCCAATTTCCGACCCCGCCGAAATTCGCCAGCGCCTGGTCGAGCAGGTCACCGGCGTTGTCCGCTGGACCGAAACGGTCACCTGGCTCACCTCCACCGGCGGTGTCACCAATCTGGTTGAACTCGGCACCGGCAAGGTTTTGACGGGCCTCGCAAAGCGCATCGCTGCCGACGCCTCCGCTCAGGCCATTGGCACGCCCGCCGACATCGACGCTTTCGTCGCCCAACTCACCGCTTGAATCTGTCTCTCAAGCGCTTGATTCAGTTTCTCTCGCAAGAGGCCCTAAATGTTTGATCTCACTGGTAAACGCGCCCTCGTTACTGGCGCAAGTGGCGGCATCGGCCGCGAAATTGCCAAGGCGCTTGCCGCTGCTGGCGCCACCGTCGCCCTCTCCGGCACCCGCGTTGGGGCGCTGGAAGACACGGCCAAGGAAATCGGCAAGGACTGCCCGATTCTCACAGCTAACCTCTCCAAGCTCGACGAGGTCGATAAGCTCGTTCCCGCTGCTGAAGCGGCCATGGGTGGCGTTGATATTCTCGTCAACAATGCCGGCATGACGCGCGATAACCTGTTCATGCGCATGAAGGATGAGGAATGGGATGACGTCATCGCCGTCAACCTCACCGCCGCCTTCCATCTCAACCGCGCCGTCTTGCGTGGCATGATGAAGGCCCGCTGGGGCCGCATTATCGGCATTTCCTCGGTTGTTGGCGTCATGGGCAATCCGGGGCAGGGCAACTATGCCGCGTCCAAAGCTGGCCTGATCGGCATGAACAAGGCGCTGGCTTATGAAGTTGCGTCGCGCAACATCACCGTCAATTCCATCGCCCCCGGCTTTATCGCTTCGGCCATGACCGACGAACTCAACGACAAGCAGCGTGAGTCGATCCTGTCGAGCGTTCCCGCTGGACGCCTCGGCACGGCTCAGGAAGTGGCCGCCTGCGCCGCCTTCCTTTCCAGCGATGCTGCAGCCTACATCACCGGTCACACGCTCAATGTAAACGGTGGCATGGCTATGCTTTGAGCCGTGCCTAAGCAAATTCGCTCCGGTGGAGCGAATTTAGGTGAAAAGGCCATGAGAGCTATGCTCGAATGGCGGCTAAGGCCAAAAGCCTTGGAAACCGGGCAAAACCCGGTTGGCTATTTGTGAGGAAACGTGTTACCTCGCGCCGCGTTTACCCTTGCCGGGCCGCCTTGCAGGTGCCTTTTGTGCGGCTTACAATGCTCCGGCAAGCCAACACCGCTTGAAGAATTGGCGCATCGCCAATAAGAAGCGAAATGAAACTTCGATTTCTACAAAGGGAAGTCAAATATGAGCGATGTCGCTGATCGGGTTCGCAAGATCGTTGTGGAACACCTCAATGTGGACGCCGAAAAGGTCGTCGAAAAGGCCAGCTTCATTGACGATCTGGGCGCAGACTCGCTGGATCAGGTCGAGCTGGTCATGGCTTTCGAGGAAGAATTCTCCGTCGAGATCCCTGACGACGCTGCTGAGTCGATCCAGACGTTCGGCGATGCTGTCGCCTTCCTGACCAAGGCCACCAGCTAAAAGCTGGGGTTGGGCCGCTGACCATGGAAATGCGCAGAGTCGTCGTAACCGGGCTCGGACTTGTCACGCCTCTTGGCTGTGGTGTTGAGCCCACATGGGCCAACATCCTTGCCAGCAAGAGTGGCGCCAAGCGTATCGACGACTTTGAAGTCGACGATATTGCCTGCCAGATTGCTCACCGCCTTCCACTTGGGGACTATGCCGATGGCAAGTATAACCCCGATGAGTGGATGGAGGTGAAGGAGCAGCGCAAGGTTGATCCCTTTATCGTTTACGCCATGGCAGCCGCCACACAGGCTATTCAGGATGCGGGCGTCGAGCCCAAGACGCCTGAAGAGCAGGAACGCACCGGCGTTCTGATCGGCTCGGGTATTGGTGGCGTTGGCGGCATCTATGATGCGTCCGTCACGCTGCACGAAAAAGGCCCCCGCCGTATCAGCCCCTTCTTCATTCCCGGACGCTTGATCAACCTGGCCTCTGGCCATGTCTCGATTCGTTTCGGTCTGAAGGGTCCAAATCATTCGGTCGTGACGGCGTGTTCGACCGGCGCACACGCCATTGGTGACGCAGCACGTCTTATCGCCCTTGGCGATGCCGACGTCATGGTCGCCGGCGGCACCGAAAGCTGCGTCAACCGCCTGTCTCTGGCTGGCTTCTCTGCTGCCCGTGCACTTTCGACCGGTTTTAACGACAACCCAGTTGCCGCCTCGCGGCCTTATGACAAGGACCGCGATGGTTTCGTCATGGGCGAAGGTGCTGGCATTGTTGTGCTGGAAGATTACGAGCGGGCCAAGGCTCGTGGCGCCAAGATTTATGGCGAAATCATCGGCTACGGCTTGTCGGGCGATGCCTATCACATCACCGCCCCGTCGCCCGATGGCGATGGTGGTTTCCGCGCCATGAGCGCGGCGATCAAGCGCGCTGGTATTTCTGCCGCCGATATCGATTATATCAACGCGCACGGCACTTCGACGCCGCTTGGCGACGAGATCGAACTGGGCGCGGTGACCCGCGTTCTCGGCGATGCCGCTCCCAAGACTGTCATGAGCTCTACCAAGTCGGCCGTCGGCCATCTGCTTGGTGCAGCGGGTTCGGTTGAGGCCATTTTCTGCCTTCTGGCCATGCGCGACAATATCGCGCCGCCAACGCTGAATCTTGATAATCCTTCGGTCGAGACCGAGATCAATCTCGTGCCTCACAAGCCGTTCAAGACGGAAATCAACGTGGCGCTGTCCAATAGCTTCGGCTTCGGCGGCACCAATGCGTCGCTGGTGATGCGCAAGGTTTCCTGATCGCATTGCGAAATTTGATGGGGGCACATGGCGCTAAAAGCCGTGTGCCCCTTGTCTTTATTGGCGCTTCGCCACACTTTGTCGCAAATTCAAATCAAGAACGGTCGCATCTGTTCCGAAGCGGCCTATTGCGAGTGAAGCTAGACCCATGAATGACCGCAAAAAACGGCGCCGCCGCCGTTCTGGAAATGCCTTGATCGACATCCTCAACGGCCTTCTCACTCTGCTGGTCATCGGTCTCGTCGTGGTCGCTGGCGGTTTCATTTACGTCGCTAGCCAATACTATGGCGAAGGCCCGCTCAACGAGGATCGTGTGTTCCGCGTCGAAACCGGTGCGTCGCTGTCCAGCACGGCGACCCGTCTGGAAGAGCAGGGGATTATCGGGAGTTCGCTGATCTTCACCCAGTTCGGCACGCGCGTGGAATCCAACACGGTCATTCGCGCCGGCGATTTCAATATTCCCGCCGATGCAAGCATGGCCGATGTCTACAAGGAACTGACTGAAGGCAATCCACTGCGCTACGCCGTGGTGATTCCCGAAGGCTGGACCGTCTGGCAGGCCATTCAGCGGATCAATGCCGATGATCGGCTCACCGGCGTTATCGGGCAATTGCCGCCCGAAGGTTCGATCCTGCCGGGTAGTTATGATTACATGCCGGGCGATACGCGCCAGTCGGTTCTCGACAAGATGCAACTGGCCATGACTCAGGCTCTGGCCGAAGTCTGGGAAACCCGCCAGCCCGATCTGCCGCTCGCTTCTCCCGCCGAGCTGCTGATTTTGGCATCCATCGTGGAGAAGGAAACCGGCGTCGCCTCCGAACGCCCGCAGATCGCGGCAGTCTTCGTCAACCGGCTGCGCGTGCCCATGCGCCTGCAGTCGGATCCGACCATCATCTATGGCATTACGCTGGGCCAGACGACGCTGGATCGTGGCATTCGCCGCTCCGAAATCGAACAGCGTACGGCCTATAACACCTACCAGATCGATGGCCTGCCGCCCACGCCCATTGCCAACCCGGGCATTGATGCGCTGCGCGCCGTGGCCAACCCAGACAGTCATGCCTATCTCTACTTCGTCGCCAAGGGGGCATCGCCGTCCGAAGGCCACGTCTTCGCCGAGACTTATCCAGAGCATCAGCGCAATGTGGCTGCCTACCGTGCTGTAGCCGCCGAAGCCGCGGCCCGGTCGGAGGCAGACACCGAAGCTGCCCGTCAGGCGCTTGAGGCTGAACAGGCAGAAGACGCAGAGGAAGACGCTCAGCCGTGAGCACTGCCCTCTCCAGCATGACTGGCTTTGCCCGCGCCGAGCGGCAAAGCGGGTCCATGCGCCTTCGGGTGGAGATCAAATCGGTCAATGGGCGCGGGCTCGATATGCGCCTGCGTCTTGCTCCGGGGCTCGATGCGTCGGAAATCGCCCTGCGCCAGCTTATTGGCAAGTCGCTGTCACGCGGTTCGGTCAATCTGGTGGTGACGCTCGACCGCTCCGGCGCGCAGGGCAGCGTCCGCGTCAATCAGCAGGCGCTCGAAGCCGTCCTGGCGGCCATCGACGATATCAAATCTCGCATCCAAACTGCACCCGCGCACCCTGATGGCATTCTGGCTCTGCCGGGCGTCATGCAGGTGGATGACGGTGCAGGGGACCATGACGAGGACGAGCTTTCGGCCCTTCTCCTCGCCTGCGCCGCCGAGGCTATCGACCGGCTCAAGGCTGCCCGCCAGCAGGAAGGCGCAGAGATCGCCAGCGTGCTTCTGGCCCAACTCGACACCATCGAAGCGTTGACGGCCCGCGCTGCGGTCCATCCCTCGCGCGCGCGGGACATTTTTGAAACCCGCCTGCGCGAGCAATTGGCCCTGCTGCAACAGGATGCCGGTCTGCCGGCAGAGCGCATCGCGCAGGAAGCCCTGCTGCTTGCCAGCAAGGCCGACATTCAGGAAGAACTCGACCGCCTCACCGCCCATACTGCTGCCGCGCGCAAGCTGATTGCCGAAGGCGGTCCCGTCGGGCGCCGCCTCGATTTCCTGGCGCAGGAATTCAACCGCGAGGCCAACACGCTCTGTTCCAAGGCAAACGCGGTGGAGCTGACCGCCATTGGTCTTGACCTCAAGGCAGCGATCGATCAACTACGCGAGCAGGTTCAGAACATCGAATAGAGTGCCCAAAATGGATTTTCAGCGCCGCGGCGTCATGCTGGTTATTGCGTCTCCCTCGGGCGCCGGAAAATCCTCCATATCGCGCTCGCTGTTCCAGCAAGACCCCAATATCCGCCTGTCCGTTTCGGTGACTACCCGCGCCCGCCGCAGCGATGAGGTCGAGGGCACCCACTATTATTTCGTCGACATCCCGACCTTCAATCGCATGAAGGACGAAGGCGGCTTGCTCGAATGGGCCGAGGTTCACGGCAATTTCTACGGCACGCCTCGCGCCAAGGTTGAGGAGCAACTGGCGGCCGGCAACGACATTCTGTTCGACGTCGATTATCAGGGCACCCTTCAGCTCTATGAAAAGTGCCGTGCCGACATGGTGACGGTCTTCATCCTGCCCCCTACGATCCAGGAACTGCGCGCCCGTCTGGAGCGCCGCGCTCAGGACAGCGTTGGCACCATCGAAAAGCGTCTGCGCAACGCACGGATCGAACTCGATCACGCCGCCGAATACGATTACGTCATCATTAATAAGGACCTAGAGCAATCGGTCCAGAACGTCCGCTCGATTCTCGCTTCATCGCGTCTGAAGCGCGAGCGCCAGACGGATTTAGCGAACTTTGTCAGCGACTTGCAGAGCCAGATCGACTCTCTATGAGAAGGTGAAGTGCAGGTGCCACCAACCCTGCGTTCATTGCCGCCACGATCGTCACCCTCGGGCTTGACCCGGGGGCTCTGCATTTTCAGGCTCGCCGTCAAACCCGCCGCCACATGGCGTGCCCAATGACCACCCCCGCCATCCGCCGTGGCATACCGGAATTTCGCCGCGCCAACATCGCCTTCTTCCTCTCGGCTTTTTCTGTCTTCGCCTCGCTCTATTCGGTCCAGCCATTGCTGCCCATGTTCGCGCAATACTGGGTGCGTGACGCGGGCACCGCCTCGCTTGCCCTCTCTGCCACCACGGCCACAATGGCCTTTGCGCTCATTCCAGCCAGCATGCTGGCCGACCGGATTGGTCGCCGCAACACTATCGTCGGCGCGCTGCTCATCACCGCCGCACTTGGCTGTCTTCTACCCTTCGCGCAGGTTTGGTGGCAGCTCATAACTCTGCGCACGCTCATGGGCATCACACTCGCCGGCATCCCTGCCGTCGCCATGGTCTATTTGTCCGAGGAGATGGACCCCGACGCCCTTGGCTTTTCCATGGGCCTCTATATAGGCGGCACCGCCCTTGGCGGCATGGCCGGGCGTGTTATTTCAGGCGTTCTGTCCGACTGGCTCGGCTGGCGTCTGGGCACTGGTATTCTCGCCGGACTGATCCTGTTCGCCGCCATCGCCGTCGCGCTGTTGTTGCCGCGTCCCCGCCATTCCGTACGTGATCCGATAAAGCTACCAGACCTCTGGAAACGCTGCCGCGCCAGTTTTTTCGATGCCGCCTTGCCCTGGCTCTTTGCCAGTTCATTCCTGCTCATGGGCGGCTTCGTTACGCTCTACAACTATGCAGGCTTCCGTCTGGCGCTTCCCCCCTACGCGCTTAGCCATTCCGCCATCGCAGCCATTTTTCTCGTCTACATGCTGGGCAGTCTCAGCTCGACATGGGCTGGCGGGCTTTCTCAGCGCCTTGGTCGTCGCAAAGTGTTCTGGGCATTGGTCGCCGTCCAATGCCTCGGCATTGCCATCACGGCCATTCCCTCGACGCCGTTCATAATCGGGGGCCTGGCTATCGCCACTATCGGTTTTTTCGCCGCCCACGGCATCGCCAGCGCCTGGGTCACCCGCCGGGCCCTCACCGGAAAAGCCCAGGCGTCGGCCATGTATCTCGTCGCCTACTACCTCGGCGCATCCATCCTCGGGACCCTCGGCGGCTACGCCTGGACGGCATGGAACTGGCCCGGCGTCATGCTGGTCAGTGGCGGGGCAGGATTGCTTGCTTTGCTGGTGGCAATCAGGCTGATCTTCGTTGCGCCGCTGCCGCTGCCGGAGAAAGGCAGCGCTCCCGTCTAGGCACCTAGGTCATGCCACAAACCGCGCTGCCCTCGGGCGTGAGCCGAGGGCCACTATCCACAACCGCGATACTGTTTGGTGCTGCAACAAGCCTTCTGATCAAGCTCGAAGGCAGCTTTGCGTGCCTGATGCTTAGCGCAGCCCCGGCAGCGCCCGCGCCATGGCCAGAAACGCCTCGACAGGCAATTCCTCAGCCCGCTCGTCACCCTTCAGCTCCGCAGCGGCCAATAGGGCATCCACCGGAACGCCCAACGACTTCAGCGATTGCCGCACCATTTTACGCCGTTGCCCAAACGCCGCCTTAGTGACCTGCTCGACAAGTTTGACCGCCAAGCCCTCTTCCACCGGCTTGGGCACGATATGCACGACCGCCGAGGTCACATTGGGCGGCGGCACAAAAGCCTGCCTGCCCACATTGAACGCAATCCGTGCATCGCTCCGCCACCCGGCCAATACACCCAGCCGTCCATACGCATCGTCACCGGGCTTGGCCACGATGCGCTCTGCCACTTCACGCTGGAACATCAGCGTCAGGCTTTCAAAAAACGGCGGCCACGGCTCCATGGTCAGCCAGCCCGTGAGCAGCTGCGTGCCGATATTATAAGGCAGGTTGGCGATCAACCGCGTCGGGCCGTCCGCCAGCGTGCGATAGTCGATCTCCATGGCGTCGCCACCAATCACCGTCAGTCGCCCCGGATAGGCATCTGCAACTTCCGCCAGTGCTGGCAGGGCACGCGCATCGCGCTCAATGGCAATGACCTCTTTGGCACCTTCGGCCAGCAAAGCCCGCGTCAAGCCTCCGGGGCCAGGCCCAACCTCGATCACCCGCACGCCTTCGAGCGATCCACCCACGCGGGCAATGCGCGCGGTCAGGTTGAGGTCGAGCAGAAAATTCTGTCCCAGCTCTTTCTTGGCACGCAGGCCGTGCGTGGTGATGACTTCGCGAAGCGGGGGAAGATTGTCGATCTGGCTCATGGCTTTGGCGCGCTCATTGTGTGCGCCATCTCGATAGCGGCTGCAAAGCTCGATGGCGAGCCCTTGCCGGTGCCCGCAAGGCCAAAAGCGGTGCCATGGTCCGGCGACGTGCGCACAAAGGGCAGGCCCAGCGTCACATTCACTCCGGCGTCGAAGGCAACAGTCTTGATCGGGATCAGCGCCTGATCGTGATACATGGCCAGCACCGCATCATATTGCCGCCAGTGCGGTGGGAAAAACAGCGTGTCGCCGGGCAGGGGCCCAACAGCGTCGATCCCCTCCGCCTGCGCTTCGGCAATGGCGGGTCCGATCACCTCGATCTCCTCGCGCCCGATAGCCCCATCTTCGCCCGCATGCGGGTTGAGCCCAGCCACCGCGATACGCGGAACCGCAATGCCGAACCGGCTGCGCAGGTCATGCGCCATCACCCGCAACGTCTTAAGGATCAAATCCCGTGTAATCAGCGCCGGAACATCCTTGATCGGAACATGAATGGTCAACGGCACAGTGCGCAGATCCTCATGCGCCAGCATCATCACCGGCAGCTTTGCGCCACACAGTTCTGCCAGAAATTCGGTATGTCCCGGATGCCGAAACCCTGCCTGATAAAGCGCGCCCTTATGGATCGGTGCGGTTATGAGCGCGCGGCACTCCCCCGTCATCACCGCGGCGACCGCGCCCTCAATCGCGCCAATGACGACAGGTGCGGACGTCGACTGCGCCTCGCCGGGCCGGTCCTCGACAACGCCGTCGATGGAAATCACCGGCAGAGCGTGCCCAAACAGATCAGCTGCGCCATCGGCTCTGGCCTCGACAATGGTAATATCGAGACCTAGGCGCTTGGCGCGTTCAGCCAAAAACTCGGCATGCCCAAACACAATGAATGGCGGCAGGTTGCGCGTGGCGCGCTCCGCATAAAGCCGCAGCAACAGATCTGGCCCAAGCCCTGCCGGTTCGCCCATGCTGATTGCCAGCGGTTTCATGGCATTGCCCCCGGAAACGACTGCAGCCGCACAGAATGCGGCTGCTTGCAAGAGATTGTAAGCCGGGGCGGTTAAGCCCCGTCAGCCTAGCGGATGATCTTGGCCTGTGCCCGAAGCCGATCGAGATAGGCCTTTGTTTCGCGCTCATATGCGCCGCTGCCGGCCTCGTCACGCAGTCCGCCCTTTACGAAGGTCAGGTCCTGTGCCGCCACCTTTTCGCAGACTGCGAGCATGGACAGGCCCGATTCAACGGCGCGAGGCTTGGTGATGCCTCCGGTATTGAGGCCGGCCAGTTCGCGCGCAATCGCATCGGGAACCTGTGTGGCGTGCCGACGGCCGACGTCAACAACCGCAACATCACTATAGGTCAGCGACAACTGCACGGCAGTGTCACATCCGGCAAAGTTGGCGCGGTAATTATTGGCCTGTCCCGACCGGCCATTGCCGATAAAGGTCACTTCCTTGAGGATATAGTCGAAGTTCTGATAATCGGCGACCTTCTGGGCGGCCTGCTGGTCCAGCTCCAGTTCGGAAATCTGCACGTTTGGCATGATTGCAGACTGCGCCACCGCATTCCAGGCAATCGCCGCGCGCAGGCGGGCCTGCAGCGTTTCGGCGCCGACGCCGCCCTGTTGCAACATCTGCTGCAACCGGTCACGGCTGACATTTAGGTTACGAGCAATCTGCAAAAAGGCTTCATCCACCTGGGCATTGGACACGGTAATGCCAAGCCGCTTGGCTTCCTGATTTTGAATGGCCTCGGTGATCAACTGTTCCAGCGCGCCGTTGCGGCCAGTGTTGTTGCCTTCCATGCGGAACAGGCGCATGCGCTGATCGACCTGAACGTCGCTGATCGCCTCGCCATTCACCGTCACCACAGTTGCGGCATAGGCGGGCAGGGCGGCACTGGCGGCAACGCCGATAGCCAGAATAAGGGCGGCGGTCGCGCGCCGGAAATCTGCAAATGTCATTCTCAGGTCCGCTCGTTTGATAACGCCTTCAATGCGGCGTCCGCTCCTTGCTGTCAATTGGGCGAAGAATACGGCCAAAATCGGATACAGCATGTCTCTCGAAAGTGGACACCGGTTTCGAGGCAAAGACATGCGCAAAAACAAAGAGCTAAAGCGCGTAGGGCGAATCTGAAAGATCGTGCGCGCTTTAGGTCCAGCCATCTTCCTTGTAGAGCAATACTGTCAGCCCAATCACGATTGCGACAATGGCGGGGCCGACCGCCGCGAAAGTAGGATCGAGCACCCCTGTAGTGCCCGCTCTGTCTGCCATTTCCGTGATGACGAAGACCACAAAGCCCAGCACGACACCGTAGAGGACCGAAGGCCCCAACTGGTTATGACGGCTATAGCCAGCGGTAAACGCAAAGGCGATGAGCAGCGATCCTGCCAGCACCAGCGGCAGCGCCAGCAGCTTGATCAGGCGCATGGTCGTCGCCGCACGAATGGACGGGTCGGCCACGCCCTTACTCAACAGGTCGGCAAGCTCGAAAAAGGTAAGGTCTTCGGTCGAAGCAGTCTTGAGTCCGATTTCCGGCGCTGAGGAGGTTGTGGGCACGCGCACATCGAACACGCGCTGCGGTGGGGCATTGGCGCTGCGAAGCGTTGCCACTGGCATATGCCAGAAACCATCGCTCAACACCGCTTCTTCGGCTTCGAGCCGGGGCACGTCGCTTTCGCCGAGGTGAAACAGGGTGACCCCGCCGAGCGCCGCGCCGCCTGGCGTCATACTGCGCGCCATCAGGACGTAATGGACCTCGCCGCTGCGCTGCTCCAGCCAGATTTCGCCCGCTGGCGTCAATTGTGTCGCCTGTCCGGGCGGCGTGGGGCTCAACTCGCGGTTGATTTGCGTGCTGATGGTTTCGGCCCCTAATGCGATAACGAAACTGATCAGCACCAGCGCCGCGACTGGTGCGCGCAAAACCCGCCAGATGGAAATCCCACTGGCCTTGATGACCGTGAGTTCCTGCCGCGCCTTGAGGTCGGCCAGGCCCAGAATGCCACCCATAAGGACGGTCACCGGCAGTGTCTTTATGGTCCAGCGGACTGCGCTCATCGCCACCATCAATATGGCGGTCGGCAGGCCCTTCTGTTCGCTCACATAGTTGAAACGCCAAGTGTCGAGCGATTCCACCAGCGCGATGAGCCCGTAGAAAATGAGCACGGTCACCAGAACGCGGCTGCCAATCCGTCCCAGAACCAGCCGGTCAATGCGGTGCATCATGCCATCGCCTCCATTTGCGGGCGGCGCGGCCACAGTCGAACGGCAAGGATGATGCTCGAAATAAGGATCAGAACGACTGCACCGGACCCGACACCGAGCGGGCTATAGGAGCCCACGCCGCGCTCGACAAAGGCCACCACCATGACGATGGCCTCAAGCGGCAGTTTGATGCGCGCCCGCCTGCCGCTGGGAAAACCGGCAATTGCCAACACGAACAGGCAAAGCCCGATTACCCGCAGCGCTTCGGCAGACCGATTGAGCAGGTTGGTGACCACGTTTTTGCGCCACTCTCCGCTGGCCAGCGCTTCGGCTATCAGTTGGAAACTGTCGGTTTCATAGAGCGGATTTCCCGCCTGCACCGACTGGCTGAAGCTCTCGACATTGATGTCGTAGCGCGCAAAGCGAATTTCAGAATATCGGCCATCCTTGCCCAGATATTGCAGCGCGCCGTCTTCCAGTTGCAGAATGTAATCTTCGCCCAGTGCCATCACCCGCGCGGTCTTGGCGATATAGGTGCGCCGCGTTTCGGGGTCGCGGCGGTCATCGGCGAAGAATTCGTTGATCAGCCCACCATCTTCACGACCGCCAATCAGCATCACCACGCCCGGCGTTGCCTGCGTAAATCGATTGGGCTTGAGGGTCGAGCTGACCAGATCAGCGGCAATGCTGGAGGAAAGCACGTTGAGCTGACGATTGGTCCAGGGTTCGGCCACATGCGACAGGAACATGACGGCCAGCGAGGCCATGCCGATCAATGCCGCAGTCGCCCGCCATAACCCTGGAAGGCCATTGCTGGTGTGGATAATGTGCAATTCATGGCTGTTTTGCAGCGCGGTCAGCGCGCGCACCATGCCGATGCCGACGCAGATATAGAAGAATGACAGCGCCAGCGGCGGCATCGTATAAAATGCCTGTAGCGCCAGTGTGCCAAAACCCTGACCTTTGACAGACACCACTTCGAACGACCGCAGGCAATTGACCAGCCAAAGCAGCACGCACACAATGCCAAACAGGACGAGTGCGTCTATGGCGAAAAGCCGGGTCAAATAGGCGGTCAGTCTTTTCATCAGCAACCATCAGGGCAAACCGGGCGCACCTTGCGGTAGTTTGCGTGGCGAAACAATGGTCAGCGGTGGTTTGATAGGGCGGGCCATGCACAAAACGCGCTAGCCGAACTGCCGTTACAAACGCTATTCTAGAGCAATGGCCGAAGTCCTTTTTTATCATCTCGAACCGCGCCCGCTTGAAGCGGTGATCCCGCTTCTGCTTGAAAAGACGCTGGAGCGTGGCTGGCGCGCCGTGATCGAAGTGGGCTCGCGCGAGCGCGCCGAAGCGCTGGACAGCCATCTCTGGACGTTCCGCGACGATTCATTCCTGCCGCATGGCCTTGCAGGCGATGAAACAGATGCGCTTCAGCCGGTTCTGCTGACCACCGGGCAGGACAATCCCAATGGCGCCAATGTGCGCTTTTTCGTCGATCGCGCTGTCCCCCAATCGGGCGAAGGCTATACGCGGCTGGTCTATCTGTTTTCCGGCCATGACCCCGATGCGGTTGCTGAGGCCCGTTTGGCGTGGCGAGCCTTGCGTGGCCCCAACGATCTCACCTATTGGCAGCAGGCCGAAAGCGGTCGTTGGGAGCAAAAGGCCAAGGAGAGTGCCGCGCCATGATGACGCCGGACCTCTCCTCTCCCAGCCACCACAAATGGTACGAAGACATCTTCGCCATCTTCATCGGCACCACGCTCGTCTCGTTGGGCATCGCCTTCTATGCCGAAGCGCAATTGGCCACAGGCAGCACGGCAGGTCTGGCTCTGCTCCTGCAATACGCCACCGGCATTCCGTTTGGCTGGTTGTTCTTCGCCATCAACCTGCCATTTTACGCGCTGGCCTTCTTGCGCATGGGCTGGCCCTTTGCGCTCAAGACCATGGCCAGCGTCGCCATCGTCTCGCTTTTTGCCGGCCAATTCCCGGCATGGATCGGTATTGACCGCATCGAGCCGCTCTTTGCGGCTTTGGTCGGCGGCGGGCTGATCGGGCTCGGCATTCTCTCGCTGTTTCGACACAAGGCCAGCGTCGGCGGCATCAACATTCTTGCGTTGTTTTTGCAGGACAATTTCGGCATTCGCGCTGGCTATTTCCAACTTGGCGTCGATGCCGTCATCCTCATCGCGGCCTTCTTCATCCTGCCTTTCGACCGCGTGCTCTATTCAATCCTTGGCGCGCTGGTCCTCAACATGATCATCGCCCTAAACCACCGCCGCGACCGTTACGTCGGGTTCAGCTAGGGCAGGGGGCAACGTCCAAACACCCTCGCGTCCCCCTCGGGCTTAACCCGAGGGTTCGTTTTATGTCTGGCGAGCGTTACGCCATCTTGCCGTAAAGCTCGTCCACGAACTTGGCGATCTGAATAGCGGAGTAAATGCTGCCATAATTGATATTGCCGTTCGAGAGGATCATCGCATCTCTCTCAACCGCGGGGAGCCGCTGCCAGAGTGGTTCATCCTTGAGCCCATTCACATCGTCCGGCTTGGACGTCACCAGCAATAAGCCGTCCATCTGGCCAAGTGTATCGACGAAGGCTTCGGCGGGCACTTCCTCGCTGTTGTATTTCTGGTCGGGCAATGGCGGGATGGTCTTAGCGCCGAGATCGGCAAGCACCTGCGTTTGCAGGTTCATCGTGCCGTTCATCAGGAAAAAGACCCCTTCGCCTGGCTGCACGCTGACCAGGCTCTTGCTGGCGATCAGATCGGCCCGGCGCGTCCTGATGTCGGCAATCAATGTCTCATATTCACCGATGGCAGCATCCGCAGCACCCGCCATGTCCATCAACGTGGCGAATTCGCGGAACGCATCCTTCCAGCCAAGGGCGCTATTGGTCGTCACCACCGGCGCGATGGTGCGCAGCCTGTTGGCTGGCCACCAGGTGCTGTCAGGGTCGTAGTCGGCGCAGATCACCAGATCGGGGTCCGCCGCCAGAACCTGTTCAATATTCACTTCGCCGCCGAAAAACGTCATTTCATCGGAAACCGGCACCCAGGGCCCCGGCACTGAATGCCCATAACCGATAACGGGCAGCCCGAGAGCCAGCGCCGGTTGCAAATCCAGCCGCGAGTCGATGGCGACAACCCGCTTTGGCGCGACGGGAATGTCATAGGTGCCATATTTCGTCGTCACGCTGCGCATGTCCTGCGCAAAAGCGTTTACGGGCAGGGTGCTGGCCAGCCCGAGCGAGGCGCTGCCCAACATGAACGCGCGGCGGTTTGTTTTGAACATGAAAGGAAAATCCAGAGGGAAACGACCCGCCGGTTCTGATGTGTTAAAAGATGATAGTCAATATCATCTTTTAACATGGCGATGGACTGTCCCACGCCCCACCAACGCTAGTCCGGCCTGCCGTGCCGCGCCGGCAATTCTTCCACATACATGTCCAGAAAATCCTGCACCAGTTCATAGCAGAAAATGACCTCGGTGGTTTCCGGATCATAAAACGCATTGGGCTCGCCGCAGCGCTGCGCGGTGAACTTGACGCGGCCGCTGAGCTTGTAGCCCTGGCGCACTTCCTCGGCCACATCGTCGAATATCCGGCTGCTGCGCAACACGCGCTCAGCCATTCTCAAACGGCGCCCGCTGTCCTCATAGCGCACATCGACGCGTGTGCCGGTTCCGGGGTTTTCAAGCAGGCTGCTGATTGAACGGTCGATCACTTCATAGTCGAAGTGACATGTCCTCTGCCGGTCCTGAGCCATGGAAAACGAATTGGCCACACGTCGGAAGGCCGAACCATCTGCACCCACCATCATGCAGACAATCTGCATCGAACGATGCCGGTCGGGCGTATAGCCAGCCGAGTAGTCATCGTCGTCATAGGTGTCGCCATAGCGAATGCCGGTCATCATCCAGCCTTCAGCCGCATCTTCCAGCGCCTGATTGGCCTCCGGCGTTCCCTTTTGCAGCATAATCCAGGTGGCGATATTGTCCGCGGCGTCCTCTTCGCGACCAAGCAGCGGCAGCTTCATCTTGTCGATGAGCAGGTGCCCCACCTCATGGTAGAGCGTGAACAGGCTATTATTGACCGCAAAGCGCAACGTGTCCGCACGCTCCTGCTTGCTCAGCCCCGCCATGGGATCGGCATAGGCGGGCAGTGCAGGGCCGAGGAGGAGAGCGATCAGCAGAAAAAGCAGGCGTTGCATAAGTCCCCTCGGATAGTCACGAGCCCCAAACAAAGGCCAGCTGATGCACCCTGTCAACGTACCTTCGGCCCAAGTGGTTACCCGCGATTGTGTCCGGCGCGTGACCGACTAAACCTTTTCCGCCGCTTCCAGTTCGGCGCTCAGTTCCAGCCATTTTTCTTCGATTGCCTCAAGTTCTGCGCCATACCGCGCCTTGTCCTTGCCAAGAGCAATCATCTTGTCCGGAGGGCCGTTGTAAACCTTGGGATCGTTAAGCTGCGCCTCGATCTTGTCGATTTCGGTCTTGAGCCGGTTCATCTTGTTTTCGGCATCGGAGACGGATTTCTTCAGCGGTGCCAGCTCGGCTCGGCGCGCTGCTGCCTCCTGCTTGCTGGCCTTGCGCGCGCCGGTGCTGCCGCCGCCACCCTTGCTGTCTTTTCCAGACGTGATGTTGCGCTGATAGCTGTCCAGATCCTCGTCCAGCTCGCGGATCGTGCCACCTTCGGCAATCCACAACGTGTCGCAGGTCGCCTCGATCAAATGGCGGTCGTGCGAAATGATCAGCACCGCGCCATTGTAATCATTGAGCGCATAGACCAGCGCATCGCGGCTATCGATATCGAGATGGTTGGTCGGCTCGTCGAGGATCATCATCGATGGCCCCGAGAACGTAATCAGCCCCATCAACAGCCGCGCCCGCTCGCCACCCGAAAGGTTCTTGGCCTTGGTGTCCATGCGCGACGTGGTGAGCCCCATCTGCGCCAGTCGGCTCCGGCGCTTGGCCTCATTGTCCATGGGCATCAGCTCGGTCACATGCTCCAGTGGCGTCTGCTCGGGCTTGAGCTTGTCCATCTGGTGCTGTGCGAAATGGGCGATATTCAGCTTCTTGTTGATCTTGAGGCTGCCGTCGATGACGGGAATGTCGCCCGCCAGCAGTTTGGCAAAGGTCGACTTGCCGTTACCGTTCACACCAATCAGCGCGATGCGCGCATCCGGGTCGATCCGCTGGGTAACATTGCGCAAAATCACCTTGTCGCCATAGCCGGTGGATACGCCGTCCATGGTGATCATCGGCGTCGGCAATTCCACCTTGGGCTGCTGGAAAATGAACGGCGCGCCATGCTCGTCGAACATCGCCTCGGGCGGCTTGAGCTTCTCGATCATCTTGACGCGCGCCTGCGCCTGCTTGGCCTTGGTCGCCTTAGCCTTAAAGCGATCCACGAATTTCTGCAGATGCGCGATCTGGTCCAGCGTCTTCTCGCGGCTCTTGTTGTTCAGCTCCATCTGCATCCGGCGCGTTTCTTCAAACGTGTCGTAATTGCCCTTGTAGAAGGTCAATTTGCGATGCTCGAGATGCACGATGGAATTGACCGCCTTGTTGAGCAGGTCACGGTCGTGGCTGATCAGAAACACGGTGTAAGGGTAGGTCGCCAGATACTTTTCCAGCCACAGCGTCCCCTCAAGGTCGAGATAGTTGGTCGGCTCGTCCAGCAGCAGCAGGTCGGGCTGGCTAAACAGCACTGCCGCCAAAGCAACGCGCATCCGCCAGCCGCCCGAAAGCTCCCGCGTCGGCGCATTCTGGCGGTCCTGCTCGAACCCCAAACCCTTCAAAATCGAAGATGCCCGCGCCTCGGCTGTATGCGCGTCGATGTCCGCCAGCCGGGTATAGATTTCCCCGATCCGGTCCGGATCAGTCGCCGTCTCGGCTTCCGCCATCAGCGCCGCGCGTTCCTTGTCAGCCGCCAGAACCACGTCCAGAACAGTTTCGTCACCGGCGGGCGCTTCCTGCGCCACGGCACCGATCTTGGCCTTCTTGTTGACTTCGATTGAGCCGCTATCGGCGCTGATATGGCCCTGTATCAGATGAAACAGCGTGGTCTTGCCCGTGCCATTCTTGCCGACGAAACCGGCCTTCGCGTTGTCAGGCAAAACGAATGACGCATTTTCCAGCAGCACCCGGCCCTGAATGCGATAGGTCAGGTCATTGATACTCAACATGGCAATCGATCAATCCGTTGGCGTCGACCCCGCGCACACCAATGGGGCAGGGGACGCATGAAAACGCGTTGTGAGGGAATTAGGGGCTCGCTGCCGATAAGGCAACCGCGCGTCATGCTCCTGCCGGATTTGCAGGCATCCAATTGCGCTGGGCGGACGTTCTCAACGCGACACTATCCGAAGAGGAAAACCCATGCTTGCCAATCGTATCGCCATTCTCGCTCTTGCCGCGACCGCGCTTACCCTGCCTGCCTTCGCGCAGGACAAGGGCAAGACGACAACACCAGAAGCCACCTCTGCCGAGCAGCCGCTACGGCTGGATGATCTCGATGCCAAGCGCATCAACCCCAATCAGATCACCATCGATTTTGAGTATGACGGTGGCGCTTGCGAAGAAGTGGGTCCTGCCGAAGTCGGTGAACTGGTCGATGGCACATTGTCAGTGACATTCCCCACCATTTCCACCGCGGAAGTGTGCACCATGCAGATGGTGGAAATCGAAGTCGAGCAAACGATCCAGGCCGAAAACATCGTCTCCAAGATCGACGTGACATTGACTCGTCCCGATGGCTCGGTTCTTGCCACTGGCTCGACCGATGTTGATCACGACTAAACATGTTCAGGACTTAAGAGCCGTCTCGATATAATCCTGATCCACCATCAGAGCCTGTCCGGCATCGGGCAGGCTCTCTGTGCGGCGATCCTTCCAATTGGTATTGATCGCCCGGAAATGCCTATAAAAAATGCCTTCGGGCGTTGATTTAGAGAAGAACGGCCTGTTTTCGATCCAGTGCATGTAGGGATGCACCTTGAGGCTTTTCACCCAGCCCCGGCTCGAGTCCAATGCCCACTTTTTCGGGCGCGAGGTTGATAGCGCCGGATCGGCCAGATAGCGCGAATAATCCCGGTGGTCGCCAAACAGGCCCCCCTCATTCGGCACCGGCTCCATATACCGCCCCCGCATAACGATCAGTCCCTGCGGCGATTGCTGCACAAGATCATAGATAGTCGTGCCCTGTGGAGCCGCCACCAATTCATCAATGTCGCAATTGAGAATGCCCGCGCTGGCCATGCCGTATCGGCGCAGCACCACACTCATCGAGGCGACCTGCAAAAACTGCGTATAAAACGGGTTCAGCCGTACCGCGGGGTCCGGTGCGCCATAAATATAGGGCCAGCTATGCACCGCAACGCGCCTGATACCCTGAGCTGAGATCGTCGCCGCGATTTCGTCCATCTCGTAGCGCGTCGAGCCATTATCGAAAAACACGACCCCGTCCGTGCCATGCACGCGCGCATGATAGCGTGCCCATTCGGCAATCCAGGCCAGCTCATTGTCCTTGCTCATGGTGAACAGCAGCCGCGCGCCTGAAAATTCCGACACTGACGAAGGCTGGATCGGCAGATCAAAATGCTCGCCGCTATCCAGATCGGCCCGGATTGTCGTCACCTCGCCCGGCACATCCGCCAGCCGCGTGATCATCACCGATTCTGAACGATAGGTTTTTGCGCTGAGGCTGGCCTTTCCCGGCAGGCCGGAAAATCTGGTCCCGCCCAACCCATAGGGCGGTGGGCCCACCAGCAACACATCACGCCCGCTGCGGAAACAATCGTAATAGAGCACCCGCTGCTCATATCGTTCATAAAACGAGTCCGGACGTGCCCGGCTCGGCGCGCGCGTGGTGCGGCGGAGAGGCGAGCCGTCATCCAGAATGGCCGGCGAATGTGCCCTCAACATCGGTTCAGTCACGCGCGCCTCGCCATCTTCAAAGTCCAACATGCCCTAACCCATCGCGTCTCCAGCCTCAATATCGTCGCCGCACCGGGACAGTAAAACGCCCTGTGTGCTGATCTTTCGCGCTGTCTTGCGTCGGTCGCACTCTCCCGCTAAAAGGCCCCACCTTCTCCAAGAAAAACTAGGACCAGACCGCCATGGCGATCGAACGTACCTTCTCCATCATCAAGCCCGATGCCGTCCGCCGCAACCTCATCGGCAAGATCCTGACCAAGTTCGAGGAAGCCGGTCTCCGCCCGATCGCCCTCAAGAAAATCCACATGACTCGCGCTCAGGCCGAAGGCTTCTATGCGGTCCACAAGGAACGCCCCTTCTTTGGCGAACTCGTCGAGCAGATGATCGCGTCGCCGGTCGTCGTTCAGGTTCTGGAAGGCGAAGGCGCCATCCTCAAGAACCGCGAAATCATGGGCGCAACCAACCCGGCCAACGCTGCTGAAGGCACGATCCGCAAGGAATTCGCCCTCTCCGTCGGCGAAAACTCCGTCCACGGTTCGGATGCTCCCGAAACCGCTGCCGAAGAGATCAAGTTCTTCTTCTCGGACGACGAGTTGGTCGGCTAAGGCTGACATGCTACTTTGATTACGAAGGCCGCCCGCCGGGCGGCCTTTTTGCTTGTTCGTGCTATAATGCGCGAAGATTTCCCGGGTCACTCCGCCACAACGGCGAAACCCTATGATGAACACCATATTTCTGTCGGAGCACCCCGCATGAACGGGGACACGGCACCCATGGTGATCCCGCTCCGAAAGAATGACATTGTCACTGCCTGAAAATATTTCCCCGCCCATCGCCCGCGCCCTCACGGCCAAGGGCTATGAAACCCTGACCCCGGTTCAGTCGGCCATTCTGGAAGACCAGACCGAGGGCCGCGATCTTCTCGTCTCCGCCCAGACCGGCTCCGGCAAGACCGTCGCCTTCGGCATGGCCATCGCGCCGACCCTGCTTGGCGAAGACCGTATTCTCCCGCCGCCCGGCGCGCCGCTGGCCCTTGTCATTGCGCCGACCCGCGAGCTTGCTATGCAGGTGCAGCGCGAACTGACCTGGCTTTATGCCGAAACCGGCGCGCAGACAGCACAGGGCGTTGGCGGTATGGACCAGCGCAGCGAACGCCGCGCTCTGGAACGTGGCGCACATATTGTCGTCGGCACGCCGGGTCGCCTGCGTGACCATATTACCCGCGGCGCGCTCGACATGTCGGCCCTCCGCGCCGTCGTGCTCGACGAAGCCGACGAAATGCTCGATCTCGGCTTCCGCGAAGACCTCGAATTCATTCTCGCCGCCGCGCCGGAAGATCGCCGTACGTTGCTCTTCTCCGCGACCGTTCCCAAGCAGATCGCGCAACTGGCCAAGACCTTCCAGCGCGATGCCCTGCGTATCACTGCCGCCAGCACTGGCGAGCAGCATGCAGACATCGAATACAAGCTGATGGCCGTTCCCGCCGCCGAGCGCGAAAATGCCGTCATCAATACGCTGCTCTGGTACGAAAGCACCAATACCATCGTCTTCGCTTCCACGCGCGAAGCGGTGAAGCACCTCTCTGCTCGCCTCCACAATCGCGGCTTCGATGTCGTGACACTGTCCGGCGAGTTGAGCCAAGCCGAACGCACCAGCGCATTGCAATCCATGCGCGATGGCCGCGCCCGCATCTGTGTCGCCACCGACGTTGCGGCGCGCGGTATCGACCTGCCAAATCTTGATCTGGTGATCCACGCCGACCTACCGATGAACGCCGATACCCTGCTTCATCGTTCGGGCCGCACGGGCCGGGCAGGGCGCAAGGGCACCTGCGTCATCATCGCGCCGGCCCATCGCAAGCGCGTCGCGCAATCCATTTTGCGCACCGCCAAGATCGAGGCCGAAAACATTGCGCCGCCCTCTGCAGAGGCCATTGACGCCCGCTATCGCGAGTCAATTCTCACCAATGCACTCCTGAGTGACGCGATCACCGAAGATGAGAAGGTCAGCGTTGACAGTCTGCTAGCGAAATGGGCTCCGGAGGCACTTGCCGCCGCCTATCTGCGCATGCAGCTTGCCGCCCGTCAGGTGCCCGAAGAAGTCACCGCCACGGTCGACGATTTCGGTGACCGCACACCCCGCACCCGTGAGGCTTTCGCTGGTGGTTCCTGGTTCAAGGTCACGATCGGGCGCAAGCAGCGGGCCGAGCCACGCTGGCTCCTGCCAATGATCTGCAAGGCCGGTGGCGTCACCAAATCGGCTGTCGGTTCGATCCGTATTTTCGACACAGAAACCCATTTTGAAGTCGCCGCCGACAAAGTGGATTCTTTCCTCCGGAATGTCGGCAAGAACGGCACCGGCGAGCGCGGCGTCCACATCTCGGCCATCGATAGCCCCGGCGAACGGCAGGAACGCCCACAGTCCAAGCGCCGCCCGCCTGGCCCGCCGGAAAAGTACGATCCGATGGCGCCGCGCCCCGAACGCGCCGACCGCAAGCAGCGTTACGGATCGTCCAATCTGCGCCCCGACGACTTCGAGCAGTCCTCGGAGCGTCCGACGACGCGTCCGGCAGCAACGCGCCCTGTAGAGCCACAGACGTCAGAACACGTTACGGTCCGCCCCGCAAAGACGGCGAAAGCGGCAAAGCCGGTGAGCAAGGACAAGGGCAAGCCAAAATGGTCCAAGCCCGTTGCCGAAGCCGAACCGCGCCCGCCCAAGAAAAAGGTGGCCAAGCCCAAGGACCACAAGAAGAAGCGCGCAGCTGATTGAGTGGGCATAACCGGCTTTTGGGTTGGAATGCTGAGTGTGGCCGCTTGAGGTTTCATCACTGATTGAATTCGCGGCCCTATCGCCTCCCTCCCCCTTGAGGGGAGGGAATGAGGGTGGGGGTTCTGAACCATCCTTAATCCCACCGACATTGGGAATGTGCTGCACCTGCAGAACCCCCATCCCGGCCCTCCCCTCAAGGAGGAGGGGGAGATAGGGTCGATCAGTCTGAGCGTGAAATGGTGTTGTCTCGGGCAAATCCCGCGCTGCCCTCTGGCTTGACTCTAAGGCCATCGGAAGCGCGCTGTTACAGGGATTTTGCGTGACGATAAAGGCCCTCGGATCAAGCCCGAGGGCAGTCCGTCGTGAAAACCGGACCCTACGTGGTGGCTTTCCTCAAAATACCCAGCCGCCCCATATTTCCCAAAGCCATGATCGCCGCACCAAAGACAGAAATCCCCGCCGCGATCATCAGTGTGAAGCGGTAATCCCCACCTGCCGCCAGCAGTCCGAACGCCACTGCGCTCAAAAGATTAGCCCCGATTGCCACGACGTCCATAAGCGATGTCGAAAGCCCGACGCGGCCTTTGATCGCGTCCTGCACATAGGGAATATTGACGCTCATCAGCGCCGCCGTGCCCAGCCCGTTGAGTGCCAGCAACCAGAACAGTTCGCTGACGCTGGACAGCATGCTGGCAAGGCCAATGAACACGGCCATAACCAGCCCCGCACCGGCGAGCAGCGTTTCCTTTGTGACCTTGGTGGTAAGGTAGGCCAGCAGCAGCATGAAAGGCGCTTCAGTCGCAGCCGTGATGCCGGCATAAAATCCAACATCGGTGAGCGTTCCGCCCAGATCGGTGACGATAAAGAGCGAAATGGTCAGAGCCAGCAGACGCATGGCGCCAATCATGACGATAAGGCCCGCCAGCCCCGCCAGAATGCCCGGCTGCAACTGAAACATGGATGTCCAGGATGCACCCTCGACCCGGACAGGCGCGGCGATCTGTACGGCTGTCGTCTTGTCGCCAATCAGCACTGCAAAAATCACCGCGACCGCAGCGTAGCTGAGCGACGACACCAGATAGACATCGAAAATGCTGAACGTCGCCGCGATCCAGCCTGCCGCTGGCGGCACGACAATCCACGCCAGCGTGAACACGGTCCGCATCGCGGTGACCATGAAGTCGGCACGGGCCGGGTTATGGGTGAGGTAATAGACGCGCAAATAGCCGAAACACTGGCCGTAACAGGCGCCGGCCAGCGGCATGATCAGACCCATGGCCACGGCAAAACCGATCTGGCTTGGCCAGAAATAGATGAGTCCGTGCGCCACCATGCCTGCAGCTCCGGTGAGCAGCACCAGAAAACGCCGATCAGGCAATTTGTCTGAAATATATCCGAGCCCCAGCGACACAAAGGTCGCCAGCACCAGACCTGTTGCCATAATGGTGGCAAAGAGAGCAGGGGGCAGCCCCAGCGTATCCACCCCTACCAGCGATGCATAAGGCATGGTGGCGGCATAGGTTACGCCAAGGAAGAACATGTTCGTCCCAAGCAGAGCCGTCACCGGCAGGCGCGCTGTCGTCATTTTCGTTCCCCTCCCGAACGGAAATGACAGCTAACCTTCATCACTGCATCTGTCTATTTAAATCGATTGCACTGCTGTGATTACGCAGGTTCAGTCGCATCTGCGCCCTTTGGCAACAAGGCATGGATCTCCGCCGCATACTTCTCGACACTGGCGTCAATATTGTCGGTCCAACTGGCAAAACGCTTCAGCAGCGGTACGAAGGCCGCAAGGTCGTCCCGGCTCCATGAGCCGAGAAAGTCGCCCATGATGAGATATTTGTAAGCCCGCACGGCATCCGCCACAGCGCGGCCTTGATCGGTCAGTTCAATGATTGTCCGTCGCGCATCGGCCTGGCTGACGGCACGCCGCGCATAACCTTGCTCCACCATTTCGCTGACCAGTCGGCTCGCGCGCGACGGGTCGATATTGAGCCGTTCGGCGACGCTGGCGACCATTGTTTCGCCGACAACCTCGCCAAATTCCGGCTCCGGCCCCTCAATGGCGATCAGCACATCGAGCTGCGCCAGATCGATGCCAATGCGCAAATCCAGTAGCGCGCGCTGGCCCAGCTCTCGCTTCATGGCGCGCCGCCGCCATTGCTGCAACATGCCATCAATATCCATCACTGCCTCAGCCGTTGTGGCGTCGATCCCGGCCTTGCGCAGCAGGGCATTGAGTTCAGTCTTGGTGCTCAGAGGCATGGCAGCCCTCGTGAAATTGCATGTCGACAACAATTGCATGCTATTGACATGTAATTGCTGAAAGCACATGTATGCCCACAGAATTGAATACGCAAGGGCCGACGCAGGACGCCGACCCTCTCTTTTTGAGGATTGCCCCAATGTCCGAACCCATGCAACCGGCCGACGCGCCGGAGGACCAGTCCGTGCGGCTGGTTATCGGCGCTGTCGCCGTCACCCTTCTTCTGGCCTCGCTCGGCCAAACCATTGTTTCCACAGCTCTGCCCACCATTGTCGGCCAGCTCGGCGGGCTCGATCACTTGACCTGGGTGGTGATTGCCTATCTGCTGAGCTCCACCGTTGTCGCCCCCATCTATGGCAAGCTCGGTGACCTCTATGGCCGCAAGATCGTTTTGCAGGCGGCCATCGTCATTTTCCTCGGCGGTGCGGTTCTATCCGCCATGGCGACATCGATGACTTTCCTCATCATTGCTCGCGCCATCCAGGGCCTCGGCGGTGGTGGCCTCATGGTCGTGGCCATGACGGTGGTGGCCGACATCATCCCCCCGCGCCAGCGCGGTAAGGTGCAGGGCCTGTTCGGCGCGGTCTTCGGTGTCGCAACGGTCATCGGTCCATTGGCCGGCGGCTTCATTGTCGAGCACCTGTCCTGGCAGTGGATTTTCCTCATCAACCTGCCGCTTGGCCTTCTGGCACTGGTCGTCATCGGCGTCGCCCTCAAGCCGCGCGCCGAGCGGGTCAAGCATTCCATCGACTATGCAGGCTTCGTGCTGCTCTCGGGCGGGCTGACCGCCTTCGTGCTGGCAACCTCGCTGGGCGGCAATACCTGGCCCTGGTTCTCGGTCGAGATCATTGGACTGATTGTCTTCGCCATAGCCGCTCTCGGCGCTTTCCTCTGGGTCGAATCCCGCGCTGCCGAACCTGTCCTGCCGCTGACCCTGTTCCGCAACAACACCTTTGCCGTCACCAGCGCCGTCGGCTTCCTCGTCGGCATGGCCATGTTCGGCTCGATCACTTTCTTGCCCATGTATCTGCAGCTGGCCAAGGGCATTTCGCCCACCGATTCAGCGCTGCAACTGGTGCCGATGATGGTGGGCCTGATCGGCGCGTCCATGTTGTCGGGCTTCTTTATGACTCGCACGGGCCGCTACAAGCTGCTGCCGACACTGGCGACATTCATCCTCACCATCGGCCTGTTGCTGCTCGCCAATATGCAGCTCGATACGCCGTCCTGGCTCGTCGCAATCTATATGTTCCTCGTCGGCGTTGGCGTTGGCCCGGTCAACAGTGTCAGCGTCACCGCCACTCAAAACGCCGTGCCGCGCGAAGTGGTCGGCACCGCTACGGCGGGCAACACTCTGTTCCGCCAGATTGGCGGCTCCATCGGCGTGTCCATCTTCGGCGCCATCTTCACCAGCGGTCTTGCCTCCCGTCTCGGCGACGTCATGCCTTCGGGCAGCAGCGGCGGTACTGGCAGCTTCAGTGCTCAGGCCGTCGCGGCCTTGCCTGAACCAGTGCGCAATATGGTACTCGAAGCCTTTGCCAGCGCATTGCATCCGGTCTTCTATACCGCTGCCGGCGCGGCAGTGCTCGCCTTTGGTCTGTCCTTCCTTCTCGAAGAACGCCCGCTCGCGACGACCCTGCGTAAAGAGCCCGAGGCTGAAATCGACGCCGAGGAAGAAGCGACGGCTGCAATGGTCGGCGCACCCATTGCGGCACGTTAAGCGCGACAAACGTGTTTAAATACAAAGCGATAAGGGCGTTTGGCGATTCAGATTGCCAACGCCCTGACTCTTTTTCTGAGGCACCACGCTGTGTCCGCTTCGCAACGGTTCCAGATATGGCGAAATTGTGAATAGCCAAATCGGCTGGCATATCCCCCTTATAGTCCTATCAGCTTTGCCGAAATTGCGTCGCCGGCCTGCACCCTGGAGAGAACAAGAGTGCCTTTGCGTTGGCAGGAAGTGGCTTTGCCACTGTTTACGATTACCCTTCTGATCATTCTCAAACATATTCCGGCCACCGAGCATTTGCCGCTCGCGCGGGCTGCGGGCGTGGTGGCTTTCGGCTATGCCGCCTTCCTCGCGCTGCGTCTGGTGCAACCGGAAGAGGGGATCATAGTGGATGGCGGCTGGGCCGAGCTTCGCCCGTCGCTGGTCGAATATTTCGCCTGCTATGGCGCCGCCGCTCTCGCCGCCGTGCTGCTCTTTGCGGTGATAGTCATGGGCAACGTAGCTGACACGACCCAGCTCATCGCCACTTATATTTCAGTCCTGCTGCTGGCGGCAGGCTCAGTTGGCATCGGCGTGGCCGGGCTGTTTACCCACACCCGCTGGGACACTCGGCAAGTCACCCACCGCTCTGCTATGGGCCGCGAAACCGTGCTCGACTGGTCCGATGTGCGCGCCGTCCGGCCCAATTGGCGCGGTATCACCATCCATGCCCCCAATGGCCGGATTACCTTCTCCCAATTCCACGGCGGCGCAGCCCAACTGGCCACCCACGCCGCGACAAGGGCAAAGCGCAATGCGGAAACCGCTGCCAAGGCGTTTGCGGCTTAGCGAGACTATCCAAATCCCAGATCGTCACCCTCGGGCTTGACCCGAGGGTGTTGTACTTGCTGACTGTTTGGAAAAGTGAAGAGCCCTCGGGTCAAGCCCGAGGGTGACGAGCGGTGTGTGGGGCGAGTATCGCTTCGAGCAGCCTAAAGGTTGAGAAGGGTGCCCCCGCCCATCACACACCCTTATCCCTCCCATAACCACATTCCGTTTGCCGCCATGACCAGGCTGATTTAGCGTTCGCCCATGAACGCCCCAGCCCCCGCCCGCACTATCCGCTCTGTCTGCCCGCATGACTGTCCCTCGGTCTGTGCGCTTGATGTCGACATTCTTCCCGATGGCAAAATCGGGCGTGTGCGCGGCGCCAAGGATGATCCCTATACAGCTGGCGTCATCTGCGAGAAGGTCGCGCGCTACGCCGAGCGCCTCCATCACCCCGAGCGTCTGACCCATCCTATGCGCCGCATCGGCCCCAAGGGAGCAGGGCAGTGGCAACGCATATCCTGGGATGAAGCGCTGGACGAGATCGCCTCCCGCTTCCTCGCTGTCGAAACCGAACACGGCCCCGAATCCGTATGGCCCTATTTCTATGCCGGCACGATGGGCCATGTGCATCGCGATGGCATCGAGCGCCTGCGCGCAGTGCGCGGCTATTCGCATCAATACGACACGATCTGCATTGGCCTCTCCTGGCCCGGCTATATCGCGGGCACTGGCTACCTTGGCGGGGTCAATCCGGAACAGATGGCCGAAAGCGACTGTGTGGTGATCTGGGGCACCAATGCGGTGCATACGCAGGTCAACGTCATGACCCACGCCATGCGCGGGCGCAAACAGCGCGGCGCAAAAATCGTCGTCATCGATATCTACCGCAATGCGACGATGGAACAGGCGGATATGGGCCTCGTCCTTCGCCCCGGCACCGATGGCGCGCTGGCGGTTGCCGTCATGCATGTGCTGCTGCGCGACGGACTAGCCGACCGCGAATATATGGCCAAATTCACCGACTTCGGGCCCGATTTTGAATCACATCTTCAAACCCGTACGCCGGAGTGGGCCGCCGAAATCACCGGCCTCACCGTCGCCGAAATCGAGGCCTTCGCCCATCTCGTCGGCAAGACGCCAAAGACCTTTTTCCGTCTCGGCTATGGCTTTTCGCGCCAGCGCAATGGCTCGACTGCGGTTCACGCCGCGCTGTGCATTCCGGCGATGACCGGGGCGTGGCAGCATCGCGGCGGCGG
>PJTZ01000137.1_pt1 | contig 50369 bp, 44 predicted proteins | sample 1512131 | NCBI WGS metagenome assembly PJTZ01 (sample SAMN08177679, study PRJNA422409) | Soil metagenome, whole genome shotgun sequencing project. | reverse complement strand
TTTTCCCAAATGCGAAAAAACAATTACATAATCAATGCAGGGCGTAAGCAGAACCAAAAGTATTCCGAGCGTTACTATTGATGTTGTTGGAAAAACGCTTATTAAAACCCAAACCAATAGAGGGATTAGCACAAAATTCCCAAATAACAAAGCCTTGAAAAAAGAGCGGTCTTTTAGTGCTTGCTTCAACTCTAAAAACGGAATTTGGCAAAACATACTGTAAAGCAAAATTCCGATTATGGGTTCGATGGTTGGGAATCTTATATGGATATTGCTTTCTTAAATATAGATATTGCTCGATCAAGTTTATCCTCTTGAAGTGAAGCAAATCCAAATCGTAATGCGTTATACTCAGCATTTTCCGCTACTAAATACGTACTTCCCATTATTCGTAAACCTAAATGGGAAGCTTTTTTAATCGTATTAGACAAGGGAAAATCCTTATCAAATTTCAACCAAAGTGCCATACCTCCATTCGGTCGAAAAAACTGAATATAATTTTCAAGTTCAGTTTCCAGTAGCCCTTCGAGATAGTGGTATCTCTTTTTATAAATTTTGTTGGCTTTTTGGATCGTTCTACTTAGTTCCCCATTTACGATAAGACCTGCTGTAACTTGCTCCATGAATACATCTCCTTTAAGATCAACTATCGTCTTCCATTTTGTTGCTTCAGCAACAAATTTTTCACCAGCAATCAGATAGCCTAGCCTAAATGGCATCCCAAAGACTTTGGATATTGATCCAATATAGATTATGTTGCCGTTGTGGTTCTCTGTTGCCAGTGGTAAATAAGGCTCATATTGATACTGAAAATCATAGTCATAGTCATCCTCGATTACGACAAGTTGATATTTTCTAATGATCTGAAGAAGATGATTTCTTCGACTAACGCTCATTGTTACCGTAGTAGGATGATGATGATGTGGAATTACATATACTAATTTTACGTTGTTGCTCTCGATCAATTCAGCGACGCGGTCTGTAGACATACCAAATTCATCAACAGGAACATAAAGCAAATTCGCTCCCAAACTTTCGAACACTTTGTTTGCAAAAAAATATCCAGGTTCAGAAACAATCACTTTATCACCTGGTTTGATGATCATCGCTGCGGCGATATAAATCGCCATTTGCGCACCCCTAGTAGTTAACAAGTTTTCAGCTTTAATATCTAAACCTCTTGTTCGGTTTAAAAAATCGCATAGCACAGTTCTGAAATCTGCTAAACCTTGAGGTTCCCACAAATAATTAATTCTATTTAATACGGGAAAATCAAATGATTTCCTGAATTCTCGCAAGATAGGCTCCACAGGTAACAAGCTCGTATCGGGAAATCCATCATCGACGATTACATCATTTCTTTTTAACAAGAAGCTAGGATTATTAAAATTTTCCAACGCCCGGTAAGCAAAATTCGGCTCCACATTATATATTGGCGATCTATTTGCAGAATAAGACTTTGGCTTTATTATGGGCAACAAATCTGAAACAATATACCCTTTTCGCGGAAGGCTCTCGACCCATTCGTCTGCGACCAATTTGTTGTAAGCTGCCATCACTGTTTTTCGATGTAGATCCAATTCACTCGCTAATATACGTGTACTCGGAAGTATCGTTCCAGGTAATAATTTTCCGCTTTGTATCAATCCAACAATTTGTGTTGCAATCTGATCAAAAACTGCAGTACGTGCATATTTATCTATGCTGAGTAAATTCTTGTAAGGTAGCATGAACGTAAATAATAGGTCTATATATTAACGAATATAGACAAATTGGTCATTAAATCAAATTCGATACGAATCTTCATATCGGTCTCTTTCAACAATTCCGCACAAAGTTATAGAACTAAACACCTACTTCATAAATCTTTTGCCACCTCCTTAAAGTAAAGCCTTGATCCCACTATGCTATCCTATACTGGTCTACCTAAAAATGTACGTCTGGTACCTGAAACATTTTTTTAGCTTTTATAAATTTGACATGTCGAAACTTATTTACCGAAAGTTGAATAACCGAAATTATAAACAAATAAATGGAAAATAATGATTAACATTTTTAAAGGGGAACAAATGAAGAATAATCCACTTTTTTTTTCTGCTAATTATGAAAAGGAAATGGACATGGTTAACAACTGTTTAATGATGTATGCCCGATATGAAGCCACGTTACCTATCGTTCATAGTGAAGGAGACAGCTCTTAATTCAGCAAAGTAAGCCATTACCAGAGCGTATATGTTGAACTCTCCGCTATGAGTATTATACGTTCAAAAAAACAGGTGGAGCTAAAAACATTATTTTTTTACCAAAAAAAGCAACCGATTGCATTGATTGTAACCAACAGAGAAGACCGTCCATCTTTTGTGTACGTTACACAAAAAGGCCTCAAGAGGTCTTAAAATCATTTATTTCAATACTTAATTATTCTAAGCTATGTACAAGAGAGCTTTTGAAATAGTATGGGATACTCGTTTAAAGTTTCCTATACAAACGATAAGGACGTTCCTCATTGTTAATTTGATCCTACTGACGCAATTTGCCATTCAAGCTTCTCCGAAGAAACCGATGACAATAGACGATATTTTCTATCCTATAGAGGCAAATACTGAAAAAAAACCGGTTCCTCTCAGCAATCAGCATATGCTTGCCAACAAGATTAATATGCCGATCAGTGTCACGGTTCTGGATGAAGCTAGCACCCCACTCTCAGGGGTGACCATAACCGTAAAAAACACGGCTACAAGTGTGGCTACAGACAACCAGGGAAAGGCAATCATCACCGTACCAAACACAACAGCGACGCTTGTTGTCCGCTTTGTCGGTTACACCACACAGGAAATACCCTTGAATGGGCGAACATCCATTGACGTTATATTATACGCCGACGTCAATTCGTTGGATGAGGTCGCTGTAGTCGCATTCGGTACGCAAAAAAAATCGAGTATGGTCAGTTCGATCACGACCATCAACCCTAAGGAACTGAAAATCCCTTCGAGCAACCTGACCACGGCATTGGCTGGGCGTATGGCGGGCGTCATTGCCTTCCAGCGAAGTGGTGAACCGGGTAGGGACAATGCAGATTTTTTCATCCGGGGGGTCACAACTTTCGGTTACAAAAAAGATCCATTGATCCTGATCGATGGTATCGAGACCTCCACTACCGAATTAGCACGCCTGCAACCCGATGATATCGCAGCGTTCTCTATTCTAAAAGACGCAACGGCGACCGCATTGTATGGTGCTCGCGGAGCAAACGGGGTTATCCAGGTTTCAACAAAATCCGGAGTAGCCGGACAAGCGCAGATTTCGTTCCGTTTCGAAAATTCCATTTCTTCCAATACGCAGAACCTGGAGTTGGCCGATCCGGTAACCTTTATGAAAATGGCCAATGAAGCCGCCCGGACCCGCAACCCGTTAGCGCCACTGGAATATCCCAGAGAAAAAATTGACAACACGGTTGCCGGAGCGGACCCATACCGCTATCCAACGACCGACTGGCGCGACATGCTGATTAAAGATATAACGCAAAACAGACGCTTGAATTTCAACATCAGCGGCGGTGGACAAGCTGCCCGGTATTATATTGCCGGTACGGCCAATCAGGATAACGGAAACCTGAATGTACCCCGTATCAGTAATTTTAACAATAACATTGATCTCAAGTCCTATCAACTTCGGAGTAATGTCAATATCAACCTGACAAAGACCACCGAAGCCGTCGTCCGAATCTCCGGTAGTTTTGATGATTACAGAGGTCCTGTCAATTCGGGAGAAGACACGTATAAAATGATCATGAAAGCCAATCCGGTTTTGTTTCCGGCTGTCTTTCCCGCCGAATTCATGCCCGGCACCAACCACTTACTGTTTGGTAATGCCGTAGCTCCGAAGGGTACTGGTCCGGGCTACACAAACCCCTACGCAGAGACGGTCAAGGGCTATAAAGACTGGAGCAAGTCGCTGATGTATGCCCAGTTCGAAATGAAACAGGATCTTGCGGCCATCACACCGGGACTCCATATCCGTGGTATGTTCAATACATCCCGGTATTCTTACTTCGATGTTTCCCGCTATTATAATCCCTACTATTACAGCTTAGGGTTCTACGATCCGCTGAGCCAGACCTATAGCTTGTCATTGCTCAATGAAAAGATGCCCAACGAAGCGGATAACCCAACCGAGTATCTGAATTATTCGGAAGGGGCAAAAGATGTCAATACCACGACATACATGGAGGCCTCTGCCAATTATAACCGTCGCTTAGGAGAAATTCATGACATCGGTGCCATGCTCGTATACCAACGCAGAGATCAATTATATGCCAACAAAGGCACGTTGCAGAAGTCACTCCCGTACCGCAACCAAGGGGTTTCGGGAAGATTTACGTATGGATTCGATGATCGCTACCTGGCCGAATTTAACTTTGGCTACAACGGGTCCGAACGTTTCTATAAAAAAGAACGCTATGGATTTTTCCCTGCTGCAGGTCTTGGCTGGGTGATTTCCAATGAGAAGTTTTTCAAAAATCTGCGCAACGTAATCACGAACCTGAAACTACGCGGTACTTATGGTCTTGTCGGTAATGATGCTATTGGTACGGAAGATGACCGTTTCTTCTACCTGTCCGAAGTCAATATGAATGACGGCGGCAAAAGTTACGGTTTTGGCGAAAATTATCAGGAATCCAGAAATGGTATTACCGTTAAACGGTATGATAACCGGGAAATCACCTGGGAAAAGGCAGCAAAAATGAATGTGGGAATTGATTTATCGTTCTTTAATGCTGTTAATTTTCAGGGAGAATATTTCAGCGAGCACCGGACGAACATTTTAATGGACCGTAGTATGCCCGCTGATATGGGGCTGGCAGCTTCTGTACGAGCAAATGTAGGCGAGGCAAAAGCCAACGGTGTCGATATGTCCTTAGACTATAACCAAACGGTATCGCCTGACTTGTGGATACAGGCACGCGCAAACTTCACCTATGCGCATAGTGAATATTTGTATTACGAAGAGCCCGCCTATAATGAAGCGTACCGCTCCCACGTAGGCCAGTCTATCGATCAGATCAACGGGTTGATTGCCGAGCGATTATTTGTCGACGACTATGAGGTCGCTAACTCACCACTACAGACCTATGGATTCTATACAGCAGGTGATATAAAATATAGAGATGTCAATGGCGACGGTCAGATCTCGGACGAGGATAAGGTGCCCATTGGATTTCCGAGAGTTCCAGAAATCATATACGGATTTGGGTTCTCACTGGGCTACAAAAAAATTGACTTTTCGGCCTTTTTTCAAGGATCAGCACGCTCTTCCTTCTGGTTGGACGCATCTAATACAGCGCCTTTTCAGAATAACATCCCCTTGCTAAAAGCCTATGCGGATAGCCATTGGTCCGAAGACAACCGCGATATCTATGCGGTTTGGCCACGCTTTAGCACCGAGTATAGCGACAATAATTTTAGAAACTACAGTACCTGGTTCATGCGTAATGGAGCATTTTTACGTCTCAAAACGGTCGAACTAGGCTACACATTACCTGAACACTTGGGCAAACGCCTGCACATGTCCTCTGCCCGCATCTATACCAACGGGAACAATTTATTCTTGTTAAGCGGTTTCAAACTATGGGATGTAGAAATGGGGGGGAATGGGCTTGGTTATCCTATACAACGCGTAATCAACTTAGGTGTTCAAATTAAATTTTAACGAAGATGAAATTTAGAATAATAAATCTCGCATGTATACTCGCTGCAGTTGTGTCTGCGTCAAGCTGTAAAGATTACCTTGATATTGTACCAGACAATGTGGCAACCATAGATAATGCATTCAGTACCCGGCAGGAGGCTGAAAAATACCTATACACCTGCTATTCATACTTACCCTCACAAAACAGAGGCTCGGGCAATGTAGGCTTTTTAGGAGCCGATGAGTTGTGGACTCCAGGGTACGACAGCTTCTCGAGCTGGGAAATCGCTCGCGGTAACCAGAACGCCAACGACCCTTACATGAATTTTTGGGAAGGTCGCAGGGATGGGGTATCGCTCTATAAAGCGATCCACGACTGTAATATCTTTTTGGAACATGTCACAGATATTGAGCAGGTTAAAGACTTGGGAATCGGGACACGGAAGCGCTGGTTGGCGGAGGTTATGTTTTTAAAGGCCTACTACCACTTTTACCTTTTCAGGATGTATGGACCTATCGTCATTTTGGACAAGAATATTGATGTTACGGCTTCGGGTAACGAAATCAAACAAAAACGGACACCGGTGGATGAGGTTGTTGACTACATCGTCTCCACCCTGGATAGCTGCGCAGATGACCTACCCGAGATCATCACCGATCGCGGTACGGAATTGGGGCGGGTTACGAAGCCTGCAGCACTGAGTCTAAAAGCCAAAGTACTTGTGACCGCTGCCAGTCCACTTTTCAACGGAAATTCCGATTATAACGATTTTGTGGACAAAGATGGCATACATCTATTCAACCCGACGGCGAGCCCGGAAAAATGGCAACGCGCGGCCTTAGCCTGTAAAGAAGCCCTCGATCTGTGTGAAAAGAACGGTATCACGCTTTATAAGTTCTCGACTTTTTTCAATTTGAGCGACACGACTAAGCTACAGATGACCTTGCGAAATAGTGTCACTGAAAAATGGAACAACGAATTGATCTGGGGATTGTCCGGACGTAGAGGGGCAGAAATACAAGTCGATGCCATGGCAAGGATAGACCCGTCCTACCTAACTAATATGTTTAGTGCGCGCGAACGCATCACGCCGACTTTGGAGATCGCACAGCAGTTCTATTCGGAACACGGTGTCCCAATAAACGAAGATCTGGACTGGGGATATGCCAATCGATACGAGTTGCAGACGGCGATTCAACAAGACCGTTACAATATCATTGAAGGCTACGAGACTGCGCGATTCAACTTTAAGCGAGAGCCCAGATATTACGCCAGCCTGGGATTTGACGGAGGGATCTGGTATATGGAAAATAGCCGCAGCAGCACGGACCTGAATACCTTTAATGTACGAGCGAAAAAAGGTCAGCCCCAGGCACGACTAGGAGCATACAATTATTCCGTAACCGGCCTATGGGCAAAAAAATTGGTAAACTGGAAATTTGTGTTACGCGAGTCTAGCTATACTACAGAAGAATATCCTTGGCCAGAGATCCGACTGGCAGATCTGATTCTGCTCTATGCCGAGGCACTGAATGAAACAGGAGAACGAGAGGAGGCCATGGTATGGCTGGACAAGATCCGTGAACGTGCCGGTTTGGAAGGTGTAATTGATTCCTGGACGAAATATTCATCTAACAAGTCCAAATTTACGACAACGCCGGGATTGCGTTCGATCATTCGTCAGGAACGTACCGTGGAGCTGGCCTTTGAAGGACAGCGGTTTTGGGATTTACGCAGATGGAAAACGGCTGCTCAAGTGTTAAATCAAGGGATTCACGGTTGGAACATTGAACAGGAAGCGGCAGCAGGCTATTATCAACCACGACTACTTTGGAGTCAAAACTTTGTGGCACCACGGGATTATCTATGGCCATTGAGAGAGGATGAGTTAATCGTTAATACCAATCTAGTACAAAATCCAGGCTGGTAAACCTGTTATAGAAATTGATTAATATGAAAAAGACATTGGAAAAAGTATTGACCATAGGACTGTTGGCGATACTATGCTTCGGTTGTAAAGAGGATAATAACCTAAAACCCATCGAACAGGACGGAATACCGCCCGGGGAAGTGAGTAATATTAAGGTCGAGGGCGTTCCCGGTGGAGTGATCATCAGTTACACGCTACCAACAGACGAAGACCTGCTATATGTAGTCGGTCGATATCAGACCGCAACTGGTAAATCTCGCGAATTTAAGTCATCGTTCTATACCAATAGACTGCTGGTTGAAGGCTTTCCAGATACGGAAGTATACCAAGTCGAATTATTCTGCGTGGATAAGAGCGGAAACGCCTCCAAGATCATCATTGTTGATGTCCGACCACAGACACCTCAGATCATGTCTACGTTAGAGACCTTAGCAATCATACCCGACTTTGGCGGTTTTCAGCTTACTTATGCAAACTCTTCCAAAGCAGATCTGGCCATTCACATTAGTACACCTGACGAAGACGGTAACATGGCACTTGCCAATACGTTTTATACGGCTCGAGAGGGGGGCATTTTTGCAGTAAGAGGCTACGAGGCCAAATTGCGGAAATTCACCATTCAGATCGAGGACAAATGGTCCAATCTTTCAGAAAGTAAAGAGATTGAACTGATACCTATATACGAGATTATGATGGACAAGAGCAAGTTCAAACCAGTGTTATTACCGGGCGACGCCGCTACTACCTCCTATGATGGCAAGATGGAGAATATTTGGGACGGTAAAGTTTTACCGGATGGACCCAACTGTGCTGCGCACACCGGTATAGTGGCCACTGGAATTCCTAAATATTTCACCTTCGACATGGGTGCCACCGCACAGCTCAGTAGATTTTCGCTGCAAGCCATCGCCGATGACAAACATTGGTTCAATGACGTGACGCCTAAACGGTATGAAATCTGGGGCACATCGGAGTTCGCGGCAGACGGTAGTTTTGAGGGCTGGACAAAATTAGCAACCGTAACAACGATCAAACCATCAGGATTACCTGTTGGCGTACTAACAGAGGATGATCGTGTGGCAGGACGTATCGGCGATGAAGTAAACTTCCCGTTAGACCTTCCGAAAGTACGTTATATCCGTTTGCGTTGTCTCGAAAACTGGTCAGGCAATACGAATATGGCTATCTCGGAGGTTACATTCTGGGGTAATGATCAATAAAAATCTATAAACTAATTTTTGAGAAAATATGAAAACATGTAGTTTATACAGTTTCGCACTAGCGCTGTTTCTCGTGTCGCTGGCATCCTGTACCAAGATGGATGATTATCTGAAATACACCGATAATAAAGAGATAAAATATGCCGGCAAGCTGGATTCGGCACGTGTACTATCCGGAAAAGATCGTGTGGTTATTCAGGGCTTATTGACCTCAGACCCCAATATCAATTTGATCAAGATCTTCTACAACCTACGTCACGATTCTGTCTTGGTAGATATCACACGTACGGCTGGAATAGATACCATCGCAGTTTCGATCAGCCTACCGGAAGGTAGCCACAATTTTGAGATTGTTTCCTACGACAGGAAAGGAAATTCTTCTGTGCCGGTACAGATTACAGGGCGGTCTTACGGAGAGATTTATCAGGAAACCTTATTCAATCGTGTGGTCAAAAATGCGGAAAAAAGTGGTAATGATGCCGTTATCGATCTTTATCCTGCCGAAGAGACCTCTCCTTTTGCGGTATTTAAATATACCACTACACAGGGTGACGCCAAAACCGTAACGGTGAAAAGAGACGCAACCCAAGTGGTATTGAAGGATTTTAAATCCATGACCGATGTATCCATGCAAACCTTCTTTCTGCCGGATACAGCCGCTGTCGATACCTTCTCGGCACCGCTTCAGCATCTTGTGGTTGCAGAAGATGTAACATCTTTCTATTTGAAAAACCCTGGAACACCGATCGTCCGTGGTGACAATGAGACCGGCAAATGGGGCGTAGCGAAAGATTGGTTGTACAACAACAATGTACTCAACCAAAACAATAGTACTGCCGGAGGTTGGTCTACAGACGCCGGTGGCACCATCCATTTTGAATCGAAGGATTGGGGTGGCGAAGGATTGGTCAACGGTAAGATGTACCAAAAATTCGATCTGGCTCCCGGAACCTACGAACTCACCTATTACAGTGACGGTTCAGGCGGTGAAATACATTCTAATTTCTTGGCCGTAAGAGGTACAGAACTGCCAGACATCGATAACTTAGATAATAACAGTGATGTACTGGCGCGGTATCAAGCAAACTCTTCGAATGTAGGTGGTACCAGGAGCATTAAATTCAATATTACAGAAACGACACCGATGGCTGTTGGTTGGGTGGTCAGTACAGGTTCGTCTACTTGGTTGCACTTCAACTCCATCAAATTAAGACTTGTCGGACAATAAATTTATTAAAATAGAAACACATTTAATTACATTATCGATATAAGTTAACATGAATTTTAAGACTTCTTCATTTTTTTATGCTAAAGCTTTCATGGCATCTGTAGGATTCCTTTTCGTCCAGGAGTTAAATGCTCAACAAAAGATCTCTCTAAATAGTCCGGATGGACAGGTTTGGCGGGTTAAAGCACAAGATCAGATTGGATCTGATCTTGTGCCTCAACATGTTGAGTCAGATAACAAAGGATGGGTCAAAGCAGATGTACCCGGTACGGTGTATGCCGCATTTGTGAAACAGGGACTCGAAAAGGATCCTAATTTTGCAGACAATATTTGGGTAGCCGATCGTTCAAAATTCGACAAGCCTTTCTGGTATACCACCAGTTTCTCCATTCCGACATCATTTGATAAAACGAAAATCTGGCTGAATTTTGATGGCGTAAATCGGAATGCCAAAGTCTACTTAAATGGCAAATTACTCGGCGACGTCAAAAACTTCATGGATAACGCCCGCTTTGAGATCAGCACCGCCGTTAACAACGGCGGCAGTAACACGTTAGCCGTCCTCGTAGATATCCCGAAGCCCCCCATGGCCAATTTGGCCAGCCCAACATATATTTCCAGTGCCGGTTGGGACTGGATGCCTTATGTACCCGGGCTAAATTCAGGTATTACCGATAAGGTGTTTTTATCAAATTCAAATGATCTCACCATCCAGGATCCTTGGATCCAAACGGATCTGCCCACGTTGGCGCGTGCCGACCTACGTATTTCGTTTGCTATAAACAACCAATCTTCGGACAGCAAGCAAGCAACGATACGGGGAACGATTAATCCTGGAAATATCACATTTGAAGAAAAATTCAGCGTGTCTGGCTCAGAGCCTACTTCAATAACCTTAGATAAGAAAAACTTACCGCAACTCTCAATTGACCAGCCCAAACTATGGTGGCCGAATGGTTATGGTGATCCAAACTTGTATACCTGTAAATTAAGCTTAGAGTTAGACGGGATAGTCTCCGACCAAAAGGAAGTTACATTTGGTATCAAGAAATATGCTTATGATACCCTCGATAATGTGTTACACTTATCGATAAATGGCACTCGTGTATTTGCTAAAGGTGGCAATTGGAGCATGTCGGAATATATGTTGCGTACCACTGATAAAGAATATGACACAAAGGTACGTTTACAAAAGGAAATGAACTTTAACATGATCCGAAATTGGGTAGGTTCAGTCACCGATGCTGCATTTTATGAAGCCTGCGACCGTTATGGTATCATGGTATGGGACGATTTCTGGTTGAACTCAAGCCCGAATCTTCCACGTGACATCCACGAATTTAATGCCGCCGCGATTTCCAAGATCAAGCGTTTGCGCAATCATCCTTCAATCGCCGTGTGGTGTGGAGATAATGAAGGCTGGCCGGAGCAACCGTTGAACAACTGGTTAAAGGAAGCTATCCGTATGTACGACGGCGGCGCACGCTACTATCAGGCCAATTCACAGACGGATAACTTATCCGGTAGTGGACCTTGGGCCACTAAAGATCCACGTTATTATTTTACGGCTTATCCAAAAGGTGGTGGCGGTAACGATGGTTGGGGATTCCGGAGCGAATTAGGTACAGCGGTATTCACCAATGTGGAGAGTTTTAAAAAATTCATCCCGGAGGATAAGCTGTGGCCAAGAAACGATATGTGGGAAAAGCATTATTTCGGAAACTGGGCATTCAATGCAGATCCGGATGGCTATGAACGCATGATCAATGAGCGCTATGGTACACCACGGGGAATAGAAGAATTTTGCGAAAAAGCACAACTGTTAAATATTGAAAGCACCAAGGCTATGTACGAGGGTTGGCTGGATAATATATGGGAAGATGCCTCTGGTATATTGACATGGACCAGCAATGCGTCACTACCTACGCTGATCTGGCAGACATACGATTACTACTACGATTTGACGGGTGCTTACTGGGGAGCAAAAAAAGCATGTGAGCCAATCCACATACAATGGAACCCCGTGAATAACGCAGTCAAAGTAATAAATACTACCGCAGAATCCATGAAGGGGCTGACCGCTACCGCAACGGTCTACAATCTGGACGGCACCGAAGTCTCCAAATATAGACTGAGTAACACAGCCATTAATTCACCTTCGAATAGTGCAACACGAGTCTTCTCTATGGCATTCCCCGACGAAAATCGGGATCTCGCTTTGAAACGTGATATTGTGGCATCAAGTTCGTCAGTGGGAAAACCGATGGCTATTGTAGATGGTGATCATACCACCCGTTGGGCGAGTGATTCGAAAAATGAGGAGTGGATCTATGTAGACCTCAATCAATCCGATATCATCAGAGGCATCACGTTGAACTGGGAAGATGCTTATGCAAAGAAATTCAGCGTTCAAATTTCTGACGACGCCAAAATCTGGAAAGATGTCCTCACGAACGTCGCCGGCAGAAAAGGTAAGCAGGAACTCCTATTTTCACAAGATGAAAAAGCACGCTATGTACGCCTTGCACTGCACGAACGCGCTACCTCCTGGGGATTTTCGTTATGGGACTTAAATGTCTTGGGCGGTAACATCGTTGACCTCGCCTTGGATGCCACACATTTCATCAAATTAAGCTTGACTGACCGCAACGGAAAATTAATATCTGATAATTTTTATTGGAGAGGTAATAAGCGTACCGATTTCAAAGCATTGAATGGCCTTGCTAAGGTTGACCTAAAAGTAAAATCCGAAACGGTGCATACTTCGGGTAAATATAAAGTTGAGGCACAGATTACTAATCCAGTAAAAAGCGCAGCTGTAGCTTTCGCTGTACGGGTGCAAGCCGTTCGGAAAGATACAGGCGAGCAGATTGCTCCTGCTTTTATCAGTGACGGCTATTTCTCCCTACTGAAAGGCGAAACCAAGAACGTCACCTTTGAATTTGAGGATAACTTAGTTGCAGCAGATAATATCGCGATCAAAGTCACACCATTCAATGGAAATCGTTAATAGTATTGAAATTTTTATGAACAAAAAGTACCATTTTATATGAAGGTAATAAACATTAAATTATCCCTTACCATTGCCAGCGCTTTCTTTCTGTCTGTCAACGGATACGCGCAGCAGCCACTTTATAAGCAAAAAACCGCTCCTATTCACGATCGTGTAGAAGATCTTTTGGAGCGCATGACCTTACATGAGAAAGTACTGCAATTGCAGAATAAACCTATCAGTAAAAAGGAAGAAATCGAGCAAACCTTTAAAGGTGAAAGCTGGGGTACTACGCATGAGATGAGCAGAGAGGCACAATATGTTTCAGAGCTGTATGAGGAGGTCCAACAATATATGTTGACCAAAACGCGTCTTGGTATTCCGATCCTCACAGCAGCCGAAGGAATTCAGGGCATCTTGCAAAATAATGCTACCCTCTTCCCACATGCAATTGCCCAGGGGAGCACTTTTAATCCTGCGCTGATTCAAAGAATGACAATGGCTGCGGGAGAAGAAGCTTCCGTTATGGGAATACATCAAGTCCTCTCCCCTGTTTTAGATATCGCCCGGGAATTACGCTGGGGACGGGTAGAAGAAACCTATGGCGAAGATCCTTTCTTGATCGGAGAAATGGGAACAGCTTTTGTACGCGGTTACCAAACATTTAATATCACCTCTACACCAAAACATTTCCTGGCACATGGTTCTCCTTCTGGAGGGCTTAATTGTGCCAATGTAAGCGGTGGCGAGCGTGAGCTACGGTCCATTTACCTTTACCCGTTCAAACGTGTAATCCAGGCGACAAATCCGCTCTCCGTGATGTCCTGCTATAGTGCTTACGATGGTCTTCCTGTTACCGGCTCATCCTATTATATGACCGATATATTAAGAGGTGAGCTCGGCTTTAAAGGCTATGTATATTCCGATTGGGGATCGGTAGACCGGTTGAAAACCTTTCACCATGCCGTAGAGACTAGTGCAGAAGCAGCAAAAATGGCCTTAGAAGCTGGGGTGGATCTGAATGTCGATTCTGCTTTCGAGCATTTGGAAAAAATGATAGCAGATGGAACTTTGGATATTAAGTACATTGACAAAGCAGTACGAAGAATGCTGTTCGTAAAATTTTCACTGGGACTATTTGACACGATATATGCCAAGCCATCCGCTGTAGCCAGTACCGTTCGTAATAAAGAGAAAGTGGCCCTATCTAAGGAAATAGCGGACGAAAGTGCGATCTTACTGGAAAATAAAAACAATATATTGCCGCTATCTACCTCAAAATACAAAAGCATCGCTGTCATAGGTCCCAACAGCAATCAGACTGTTATGGGCGACTACGCTTGGACCTATTCGGATACCAAAGAAGGTGTAACGTTATACAAAGGTCTTCAGGAAGTCGTCGGAAAAGATGCCACCTTACATTTTGCGGAGGGCTGTGATTGGTGGAGTCGAGATACGACAGGCTTTGCTGAAGCTGTCGATGCCGCAAAGAAAAGTGATATTGCTATTGTAGCTGTAGGAACACGCAGTACTTTTCTCGGTCGAAGCCCCAATAAATCTACGTCGGGTGAAGGGTTTGATCTTTCTTCGTTAGACCTTCCTGGCGTACAACAGGATCTACTAAAGGCTATTAAAGCAACCGGAAAACCGCTAATTGTTGTTTTTATATCCGGAAAACCGCTCGCATTACCATGGGTAAAAGAGCATGCTGATGCGTTAGTCGTTCAGTGGTATGCAGGTGAAACACAGGGTCGTTCAATGGCAGATATATTATTCGGAAAAGTAAATCCTTCAGGTCGATTAAACGTCTCCTTCCCCCGTAGCACCGGTAACGCTCCAAGTTTCTACAACCACTACATTACCGATCGTGAAGAACCTTTTGATCAACCTGGTACGCCAGATGACCCTAAAGGCCATTATATCTTTGACAAACCAGATCCGCTTTGGAATTTTGGATATGGCCTTAGTTATACCACATTTGATTATTCAAATCTTACTATCAAAGATTCTATACTAACAAATAAAGATACCTTGCAGATCAGTTTAGATGTCGACAATATAGGGGACCGCGATGGCAAGGAAGTCGTACAAGTTTATGTGCGAGACTTATTCAGTAGTGTTGCCACGCCTATTCAAGAACTTAAGGCATTTAAAAAAGTATCCGTAAGAGCTGGAAATAAATCTAAGGTTCAACTTTCGATTCCTATTGTAGAATTAGGGCTTTACAATGAGCGTATGCAGTATGTAGTGGAGCCAGGAAAATTTGAGATACAGGTAGGAAGTGCCTCTGATCATATTAAATTCAGAAAGATTGTCACTGTTAAATAAAAAATCAAACTTTGTTATGCAAAAACTTGATTTATGAAATTTAGCACATTATGAAATATGGCTATACAAGCCATATTTCATAATGTTCCAGCAAAAGAAATGATATATTGGCCAACCCGGCCCCATTATTTACCGCCGAGAGGCATATACTCAGTTTCTTTTGTTTCGCTCTCTTTTTCCTAACGCGTACATACTTTCTATTTGTAGATGGTTGCACGTAGTATATCCACAGCCTTCATTAATTCGTCTTCGTTGAGTGACGCAAATCCAAATCTGACAGCATTGTAATCTGAATTGTTCCGTTGATTATAAATGCTCCCCATAATTTTTAATCCTTTGGCTGAAGCTCTTTCAATTATTTTGGCTAATTCGAGCTTGTTATTGAATTCCAACCACAATGCCATCCCCCCATTGGGTCGAGTAAATTTAATTGTTTCACTTAATTGTGAACTTAATAAATCTGTCAAAAGGTAGCAACGTTGACGATAAACCTTATTTGCCTTTTGTATTAGCCTCGTCAATTCGCCATTCTTTATTAATTCAGATACTACTTTTTCTGTAAAAACATCGCCTCTTAAATCGATAAGCATACGTTTCCGAGCAGCAGCTTGTACAAATTTTGAAGAGGCAACGAGATAGCCTAGCCGAAAAGGCGTTCCCAACACTTTGGTCAGAGATCCGATATAAATAATGTTTCCTTCATGATCACCGCTAGCTAATGGCAAGTAAGGCTCATACTGAAACTGAAAATCATAATCGTAGTCATCTTCAATAACTGCAAAGCGATATTCCTTTACTAACCTTAGCAAATGATTTCTACGTTCCAAACTCATTGTGACAGTAGTAGGGTGATGATGATGTGGAATTACATAAATTAATTTTATATCATGTTTTTTAAGTACCGCTTCAACCTTTTCGGTATCCATACCATGACCGTCAACAGGTACTCGAATTAATTCTGCACCAAGACTTTCAAATAACATGTTTGCAAAAAAATAGCTCGGATCACTAACAATGACCTTATCTCCCGGTTTTATAATTAATGATGCAGCTACATATATCGCCATTTGTGCTCCCCTTGTAGTAAGCAGATTTTCAACTTTAATATCTATTCCTCTGGTCTGATTTAGAAAATTACAAAGGGCATTTCTAAACGCTGAAGCACCTTCAAGTTCCCAGCCTGAATTTAATTTTTTAAGAGATGAATAATCCAATGCCTTCCTATATTCTCCTAACATTGCATGTGCAGGAATTAACGATATATCAGGAAAACCATCATCAACTACAATGTCAGCTTTCTTGGATAGAGATACAGGATAGGTAAAGCCCGCAAATTCCTCAAATTCAAATCCTGGATCAACTTGATATGTCGCTATCCGTCCATTATTGTAAGATCGTGGTCTAACTACAGGCAAGTTAGGCGATACAATAAATCCTTTACGTGGCAAATTATCAATCCAATCTTCGGAAACTAAAGCTTCGTAAGCAGCCACAATCGTTTTACGGTGTAAGCCTAAATCAAATGCTAATGAGCGGGTGCTCGGTAATTCCGTACCGGGTAAAAGCTTTCCTTCTTGTATAAGACGTATTAATTGCACAGCTATCTGCTTAAAAACGGCTATGTTGCTTTTTTTGTCTATAACGAGAAGGTTTTTATAAGGAAGCATACGAGAAATAGATATCAGATAACATGATATCAAAAATAATCAAAATATAGCTAAAATTCACTAAAAACATCTGGACTATCTACTTATATTTTTCTGGCCCGTCATATAGGTTTTTACGTAAGATAACTTTGCATAGTTAATTACTAGAACAAATGAAAAAATCGTATCCAATCATCCATTTATTGCTTCGCTATTCTATAGGAATTGGATTCCTATTGCCTGTGATGGATCGTTTGGGTTATTTTGGTGCTCCTGGCGAAACGAATGTTATATGGGGAAACTGGACCAGTTTCGTTGCCTATACCCATCAATTAATGCCGTATGTTAATTTGAAAACAGCGTCTTTTTTTGGCTTCTTGGCTACTGCTATTGAGATTATCTGTGGTATTCTGTTATTGGTTGGTTATCAAGTTCGGTATGCAGCTCTGGCTAGTTTCGGGTTGACATTCATATTCGCAATAAGCATGATGTTCTTTCTCCATTTTCGGGCACCATTCAATTTTTCAGTATTTGTTGTAAGTTTCTCAAGCTTGCTCTTGTCTGCATTACCTTATTATTCATGGGGTACAGACAATTATTTCTATCATAATCACAAATCACATCAATAATATTCATTAAATAAATTTCAAATAGCATGTCAAAAAGATTAAACATTAAAGAACTTATTCCGGATGCCTATCAAATTATTATGCAGCTGTCCGATTTTGTATCAAAAACCGGAATAGACAAATTACAACAGGAACTCATCAAAATTCGGGCTTCACAAATAAACGGATGTGCATTTTGTATGAGCATACATAGCAAAGAGGCACTGAAACATGGTGAAGATCCTAAAAGATTGTACGTTTTAAGTGCTTGGAGGGAGGCTAAAAATTGGTTTAGCCCAGAAGATCAAGTTATTTTAAAGCTTACTGAAGAGATAACATTAATAGCTGATAATGGTCTGTGCGATGAAACTTATCAAGAAGCCGTTTCACTTTTCGGAGAAGAGGTGACAGCTAAACTGATTGTGGCTGTGATAACAATCAATGCATTGAACCGTATGGGGGTATCACAAAGTTTACATCCAATTGGTTAGTACTAAAACAAAAAATAAAATGAAGAAAATTTTAATCATTAATGCCAGTGCTCGTAAAGAGCGGTCATTAAGCAGGTATATGACGAATATATTTGAGGAAACTTGGAAAGTAAAAAATCAGAATGATATTATCTTTTACCGAGAGGTTGGACAAGAGCAAATTCCCCATGTGAGTGAAAAATGGATAGCAGGAGCCTTTAAACCATCTGAATTGAGAACTGCAGAAGACCTAGAAGCTCTCAAAATAAGCGATAAATTGATTGCAGAACTTAAAGATGCCGATATAATTGTGTTAGGTACACCCATGTACAATTGGTCTATACCTAGTACTCTAAAAGCATACATAGATCAGGTACTAAGAGTACAGGAAACTGTTCTTATAAGCAAAGATGATCCCCAAAATCCTTATAAAGGACTGATGAAAAACAAAAAAGTATATCTGTTGATGGTTCGGGGCAACTTTGGATACGAGCAAGGAGAGTTCTATGAACACATGGATTTTCAAACAAACTATTTAAAGACAGTTTTCAGGATCATGGGTATAGACGATGTGGAACATCTTGCCATAAATGGTGTAGATGCACAAGCACGGGATTTGGAATCCGTTGCAGAAAAAGTCAAGCTTTTAATCAATAATTAGTTCGAAAACTAATGTTATGGGTACTATAGACTTGGTAACAGCAAGAACAAAAGAGCAAATTATTTTTTGTAAAGATGTACTCTTTTCCTTCAGAACAAATCTTGATGAAACAACATATATTGATCAGATAATGTGTATGATCAACAATGAAAATTTCACATTAGTATATATACCTAACAGGGAAAATACTGCAGCTGCTGCCTTTGTTGGTTATAGGTTTATGCACACGCTTAGGACAAATAGGATGATTTATGTGGACGATCTATTTACACATCCTGAATATAGGGGTATTGGTTATGCTGGTTCGTTGCTTGATTTTGTCGATCAAGAAGCTCGTAAAGCACAAATAGAGTCAATACATCTAGACAGTGGCTATATGCTTTATGATGCGCACAGACTCTATCTAAATAAAGGATATGTCCTAGCGTGTAATCATTTCGCAAAAAAAATGGTTTTGTCATTGTAAGAATGACAAACCCTTTTTAACATAACAAAAGTGAAACAACTATGAGCGCTGAATTAATCGCAACATCTGCCAGTGGATTGGCTTGGACTGTCGTCTACATAGCGTTGATATACCGTGGTATAAAAGATAAAACGTATGGTATGCCACTCGTTCCGCTGGCGTTAAATTTTGCATGGGAACTTGTTTTTTCTTTAATTTATCCTCCCGCAGAGACAGGGTTAGCCGGCACTGTAATCAATGCTATTTGGATGATTTGTGATATAGGTATTGTTGCCTGCTATTTCATATATAGCTACAAATACTTTTATCAGCGTTATGGGATTTCAAAGTTATCATGGCTTACTTATTCCGTAGCAGCATTTTTGGTAGCTTTTGGTATTATGTTTACAGGAGGTCCATTTTTTGGACAATTTGCCTCCTACTTTAAATCAGATATTTTTCACGGAGCCATTTTCATTGCCTACATACAAAACCTCATCATCTCGGTTTGTTTTCTTTTAATGATATGGGAGCGTAAGAGTTCTGAAGGGCAATCACTGACTATCGGAGTTTTTAAATGTATTGGTACCGGCCTCACGGTTGGTGTTTACTATCTATTTATACTTCATCATGGACAGGCCCATCTTATGAATATTATCATAGGCTTCACTTTTCTATTAGACCTCGTCTATATAGCAACTATTTTCAAACAGTTAAAACGAGAAGGTAAAAATCCTTGGAAGAGATTATAAACAACGTATTCTAAATTTTCAATAATATTCAGAAATGAAAAAACAATCCTCAAAAACTAGACGGAGCTTTATCAAGTCATTAGCTGCCGGAACTACGTTACTTTATTTAAGCCCGTTAGTCGGAGCGGCACAGACAAAACAGGATGAATTGCCCGCACTAAAGAGTGACAATGATAAAATCATTCTGGGCATGGTTGTATTTGATGGCTTTCAATTGTTAGATGTATTTGGTCCATTGGAGATGTTTGGCTCGCTAAGGGACAAGGTTCAAATTTTGCTAATCGGAGAACGCCCCGGATTGGCCAAAAGTAGTGCAGGTCCTTCGGTGATTATTGATTGCACTTTTGAAGAAGTTAAAACTTTAGATATCTTGATGATACCGGGCGGAGGCGGAACTAGAAGAGAAGTAAATAATGAACCTTTCTTAAATGACTTCAAAAAATTAGCAGAGCGTACTCCACATGTCGCTTCTATCTGTACCGGAGCTGCCCTATTAGCCAAAACAGGTTTAATAGATGGTTTAAAAGCAACTACGAATAAACGGGCTTTTAAATGGGCAACCAGCCAAAGTGCTAAAGTGACATGGGTTAAAGAGGCCCGCTGGGTAGAAGACGGAAAATTTTTTACTTCCTCAGGTATTTCGGCTGGAACGGATATGGCACTGGCACTTATACAAAAACTTTACGGGCGCGACACAGCGATTAGAATAGCAAATGGCGCAGAGTATGAATGGAACGAAGATCCCCATCACGATCCTTTTGCAAAACGAAATGGTCTTGTAGATTAGCCCACTACGGTAAGAAAATACATTTACATCAATTCACTGTATTCCACTAAAAATAAGTAAACGATTTGTTGAACACTTAAGAAATTTAATATGAAAACTATTTCCAACGAACAAAACGTACTAACGCTCGTTAGTGTCTTTGAAGTTTTACCCGAAAATCAAGAAAATCTACTTAAACTACTTGTTTCTTGTACGGATCAATTTGTTGCTGACTGTGCAGGATTTATCTCTGCAAGCTACCATAAAGGTATTGATGGAAAAAGCGTTGTGCTTTATGCACAATACAAAGACATGGAGGCATTCCTAGGTGTTATTAACAGTGAAGGAGGAAAACGTATGGTAACGGAAGGAAGTCTGTTAGCCGTTTCTTCTCAACGTTACTTTTGTTACGTGAATGATACGAGAGAAGTTTAGCACCTTTTCTGAAATAAAAATAATTCTCCGTATAACAAATCTTCAATAGATTCTATGATGAAAATTTTAAAAGTGGGTGTGGTGGCATTGCTATTTTCGGTAACCGCACTTTCTGCCCACGCTCAAAACGAAATAGATAAGCCGTTTTTAGCGAACCCGCCTGTAAATCTAGAAGCAATGGCTGGTAGCAGAGGTGTAATGTACCAGTTACTTTTGAACAAAAAATTTCAAAATTTACCCAAATTTGGTGTATTTGGAGTTGCTACTGGAACAGGATCTTGGGAAAAAGAAATAGTACCCGATATCATGACACAAACACATCTTACATATAGCTTAATTAAAGGCCTCGATGTGTCAGCAGGTATACAATATACACCAGTGTATGGATTTCGCCCGGTAGCAGGTTTAATATATTCATATGCTACAAAAGATCTCCTATTAATCCTGAATCCTAAACTTGATCTTGCGGATGACCTAGCCAATGAACATATGGCGCTCATAGAATACAAACCAAGAATTAACGAGCAATTAAATTTTTACAGTCGAATTCAAGGTTTGTATGGATTTATTCCAGAAACTGGAGATCATAATAGGAGTTATCTCATGTTGAGAGCAGGTTTGAGTTATAAAGAATTCACATTTGGCGTTGCAACGAATTTTGACTGGTACGGAGCTGTTAAGCATCAAGAAAATAACTTTGGGGTATTCGTTAGTTTCCTACTGTTCTAACGGATCATCGCCTGTACAGCAATATGAAAAAAATGATTTATTCCTACTAAAAAAATAGATATGAAGTGCTTTCTCAAAACATTTAAAAGTTCGATCGGGAAAAAATTCACAATGGCATTTACTGGATTGTTCTTGATAAGCTTTCTAATCGTTCACGCAGGAGTTAATGCACTCATTTTTTATAATGATGGAGGGGCGACATTTAACAAGGGTGCCCATTTTATGGGTACTAACCCTATAATTAGAACAATTGAGATCGTCTTAATTACTGGATTTATTTTGCATATTGTCCAGTCAATTTTATTGTGGCGTTCTAACAAGAAAGCACGCCCGATAGGTTATGCAGTCGTAAAATATGCTAAAAAAATAACGTGGTATAGTAGAAGTATGACCTTATTAGGGACTTTAATATTCCTTTTTCTGGTCATTCATACATCAAATTTCTGGATACCCAACCGAACGAACCAGTTATTACACGGAGAGGAATTGCCCTTGTATGAGATGATGCTGGAAAAATTCACCAATCCGGTAGAAGTTGTTATTTATCTTTTGGGCGTATTTTCCCTGTTTTGGCATCTCTTACATGGATTTAGCAGTGCTTTTCAAAGTCTAGGCATCAATCATAAAAAGTATAATTTACTCATTAATTTATCTGGGCGAATATTTTCCATTTTGATATGCCTAACATTCGCTATGATGCCTATTTCCATTTTTTTTAAATGGATAACCTAATGGATAAAATTTAAAACAGACTTGTATAAGTTTTTATATGGAAATATCACCAAAAAAAAACCGGAAAAAACACATTGTCGTTGTAGGAGGCGGTTTTGCGGGATTGAACTTCGCAAAAAGGATTTCCAACAATAAATATTACAATGTTACCATCGTTGACAAAAACAACTATAATTATTTTACGCCTCTGCTATATCAAGTAGCTACCGGTTATCTGGATCCTGCTTCAATAAGCTATCCATTCCGTATGTTGTTTCGCAAGACCGGAATTAATTTTAGAATGGCTGAGCTGAAATTCGTTAACACGGAACGACAACTCTTACATTTAAATACGGGAGAACTTGCATATGATTACCTGGTATTTGCAGCAGGGACAAAAACAAATTTCTTTGGTCATGCTGATATTGCGGACAAATCTATCTCTCTGAAAGGAATAGATGATGCGATTAATATGCGCAATACATTAATCGCAACAATGGAAAAAGCGGTACTGGAAAAGGATCCCATAGTACGTAAAGCGCTTTTAACAACGGTCGTAGTGGGAGGAGGAGCTACCGGTGTTGAAGTTGCGGGCGTGCTTGCAGAAATGAAAAAATATATCTTGTTGAAAGACTACCCAGAACTTCGACATGCCGAAGGCGCTATTTATATTATAGATGGGCAAGAAAACCTACTTGCGCCAATGAGTAGTAAATCACATAAAGCTGCTTATGATACCTTAACTCGTCTTGGCGTAAAAATCATACTAAAAACTGTGGTTACTAGCTATAAGGACGATCTTATTACACTTTCAGATGGATTAACCATTGCCACGAAGTCTATAATTTGGTGTGCGGGAGTTACCGCAAATGTGTTTGACGGTATACCAAAAAGTAGTTTAGGTATAGGAAATCGAATGAAAACCAATGCATTCAATCAGGTCGCTGGGATCGAGAACGTATACGCTATCGGTGACATATGTTTAATGGAAACCGACTCTCCTTATCCAAAAGGACATCCGCAACTTGCCCAACCCGCTATTCAACAGGGGCGACATCTTGCTCGTAATTTTCTCGCCTCATCAAAAGGGATCCCTCAAAAACCTTTCAAATACTTTGACAAAGGCGATATGGCCATTATTGGGAGAAATTATGCCGTCGCAGATCTTTTTAAGCATAAACTTCACCTGGGTGGATTTATAGGTTTGTTGAGCTGGTTGTTTATTCACGTAGTCTCGCTCGTTAACTACAATAATAAAATAAAAACAATTTATAGCTGGGTAGTAGCGTATTTAACGCATGATCAGCACCTTAGAATGATATTTAAAGACACGGAAAAAGATAAAATCTAGAGAGTTTTCATTTAACGTCTAAGTAAATTTTAATAATGGTCTGATTGGATTGCCCCTCTAAGTGGTAATCTAACGTTACTTATATTTAAAATAACGTATTTATAATTTAAATAAACGTTGTATTTATTGAAAAAAACGTCTTTTTATATGATAAAAAAGATATTACTTATTATTATATCGTTTATTTATTTAATATAAACGATATAGTATTTCTATTAAACGGTATTATTTATTTTCTAATCGTTTTGCTTAATTGGTATATCGTTTATATTAATTATTATATCGGTCTCACGTTTTCATTTAACATTTTAATTATTTAAAATATCGTTTGTTATTTAGAATAAAACGTAAATATATTATATATAAACGTTATTAGTTTTATATAGAACGTCATATTAAATATGTATATCGTTTATATAAATTTTAATACCGTTAATACATAATTCTATAACGGTAAAATTTGAAATTTAGATAACTAAACCCTAAATTAGATATGTCTAATATCATTAATTATGAACTATATACGTGTGTTAGGTGGCTTCGTCCATCATAAAGACAACAAATTACTTGTAGAAGCAGATATTATCCTTACTTCTATGAGTGGAAACCCCACATTCCCCACTCCTACTCCTTCGCTTGAAGAAATCGAAAATGCTTATAATGAGTATGCGACGTACTTAGCGCGTGCAAACTGGACTCATGGACGTATAGATAGGGAACTAAAACGTGAAAGTAAAGTTAAGCTGTCACAATTGTTAGGCCAACTGGCAGGCTATGTCAACTATGTGGCAAAAGGCGAGCTGTCCATCTTGTACTCATCGGGATTTCCAGTATTTACCGGAAGAAAGAAAGGGACTGTTCCAGAGGTGCCCACTGGGGGTCGACTTTCGGATGGGCGAGTTAGCGATGAACTATACTTCGATTTCAATTCGTTAGGCAGAGATATGACCTATGAATATACCTATGCAATATGGATATCACGTGAAGATGCGCCACCGGAATCTTCAGAGCTTCAATGGGAGCAATCACTTTTTACTACCCGTTCCCGAAAAAACTTGATTAAAAGCGTACCATCCCGATCTACAGTCTTTGCAAAAGTGCGTGCAATAAATCGCCACGGCGTTGGGGATTGGAGTGCGGTCGTGAGTTTGCGGGTTCGGTAGTTTTTGTTGGCGTGCAGAAGATCCTGATCATAGAATCCAATAACTATAAAAAAATAAAAGTACTTTAATACTTTTATTCACCAATTATTATTTACATTTGTTCTAGATGAGCTCATTAAAACGTTTATACATGCAAACAGGGGGATATGTACGGCGACAGTTTTACTTGGGAATACCTCCAACAGGGACTATAATGGTTGGGACATTCGGGTAGGCAAAAAATAAGAGAGCTATCAAACGAACAAATAATAAATGAATAGAATATGTTTATCAATGAACGAACCAAAATTGCAGCATTGCTGAAATATCATCCCGATGCATTGGAAACGATTGTAAAGCTTAGTCCGGATTTTAAAAAGCTAAGAAATCCCCTTTTGAGAGCATTGATGGCAGGGAGAACAACAATTGCTATGGCTTCAAAAATAGGCGGCTGCAAACCGGAAGACTTTTTCAAAGCACTGGCTCCTCTTGGTTTTGAAAGGGATTATCCACAAACAGACGATGCTGAAAACAGCGTTGCCAATAAGCCGAAGCCAGCGTATCTCCAGCATATACATCCCAATCAATTGGTCAACTTTGATGTGCGGGAGATGTTAGCGAAGGGAAACGATCCATTGAAAGCGATACAGCAAAAGGTAAAATCATTACTTCCTGGAGAAGTGCTCGTCATCATCAACAGTTTTGAACCCGTCCCACTAATCAAACTATTGGAAAGGCAAGGTTTTAAGAGTTATGTCAATCCTATTGATACAGATACGATAGAAACTTTTTTCTATAAAATAGCTACTGATGATAAACCAGTAGAAGACGTTCCTGTAGAGAAAAAGAAGCTAATAGCACCGGGCGACTGGCAAATGTTACTCAAGCAGTATGAGGATAATATGGTTGAAATAGATGTCCGTCGACTAGAAATGCCCATGCCTATGATGACTATACTGGAAAATTTAGAGACATTACCTCCGGACAACGCACTTTATGTGCATCACAAAAGGATTCCGGTGTATCTTTTAGAAGAACTGGCAGAAAGAGAATTTGACTACAGAATAAAGGAAGTACAGGATGGCGAAGTTTACTTGTTGATATTTAAAAATAAATAATTACCTTATGATGTCTCCTCTTATCGGCGGATTGCAGAAAACGACAAACTACAAAGTAGTTTTACCATTTTATATTTATGCTGCGCTCGGCTTTTTATCGGGAACCATCCTACTTTTATGCCATACAGAGACCATTGGAGCACATTATTTTAATCCACAAGCTCTTGCTATTACACACACCATGGCGTTAGCCTGGGGCACGATGATTATCTTTGGTGCATCTCATCAACTATTACCCGTATTGGTAGAAGGTGAACTAGACAGCGATCGATTGGCATACCTGACCTTTATTTTTACAGCTATCGGCACGCCGCTTCTGGTTTATGGCTTCTATATGTTTGATATGGGGCTAACACTGCAAATCGGTGCCATCCTGATCAATATCGGTGTCATCTGCTATCTAGCCAACGTCTTAGGTAGCTCCTTTAAAAGCAACAGACGGAATGTACATGCTTGGTACGTGATCACTTCTACCCTATGGCTGTTTGCTACCACATTTTTCGGGTTGTTATTGGTATTGAATTTTCGCAACCCGATACTACCTAGCAATTCGGTAGACTACCTCTCCTTCCATGCCCATTTGGGTATTGTAGGCTGGTTTGTATTGATGGTTATCGGTGTGGGATCCCGATTAATCCCCATGTTTATGATTTCCAAATATACCAATGACAGGATACTATGGCTGATTTTTGCATTGCTCAATATAGCATTGATCAGCTTTTCTATATACTATCTGGCTGATTTTTCGACCTTCACATTTTATATACCGATAGTTTTGGGTTTATCCGCTATTTTATTGTTCGGAAACCACTGTTACCAAGCTTATAAGGTTAGAATCCGGAAAAGAGTTGATCAGCAAATGAAGACTTCCTTGATTTCGGTTGCCCAGATGCTATTGCCTCTTGTAATGTTGATCATTGCTTTGGCAATTTTACCACAAGAACAATTTCCCGTCGTGGTCATGATCTACGGCTTCTGTATCTTTTTTGGCTGGCTTACGGCTATCATTTTGGGTATGACTTTCAAAACGATGCCCTTTATTGTTTGGAACAAGATTTATCGTAACAAAGCGCACCACGGGAAAACCCCGACACCGAAAGAAATATTTAATGATCGTATTTACCAAATTGTGTTATACAGCTATCTCGTAGGTTTTATACTATTTATCCTCGGCATGATCATACGCAACCAAGTTATTTTAAAAATAGGTGCGTTGGCTTTACTCATTGCTGCTATTTTATACGTATACAATGTGATAATCACCGCTGCACATAAAGCAAGACAACTATGAATATCAAAACAAATAATGAAGAAAAATGCGACTATGCGCTATTAGGGCTATCTCATGTGGAAGATCCGGAAATAGGGTTGAATATTGTCGATTTAGGCCTGATCTATGAACTATATTTTGATGATGCCGACAATAAAATTATATGTTTTATGACTTTAACTACACAATTTTGCCCTATGGGCGAAGCTATTACAACCGACACACGTGATTCGCTCACGAAATCCTTCCCGGGTTGGGAAATAATCCTCCACCTGGTCTTCAAACCCGCATGGAATTTTAGTATGATCTCTCCGGAGGGAAGAGAATTTTTAGGACGATAAATAGCTAGCACAAAATCAAACAATATGTTGAGCTTAACTTGTAAAATGGCGATTAAAGCTGTCATTTATCTTTCGAGCAAAAGTGAAAATGGAGAAAAATCCAATATCAAAGACATATCCGATAGAATCAATGCCAGTGAGCATACCGTCGGGAAGATATTGCAGCAATTGGCCCGAAAAAAGATAATAAATAGCCTGAAGGGCCCTACTGGCGGTTTTTATCTAGATGAGGAACAGCAAGAACAAGCTATTATCCATATTGTAGAAGCGATAGAAGGTGATCATATTTTTAAAGAATGTGGTCTTGGTCTGCGCAAATGTTCCGCAGCCCATCCTTGCCCAATCCATGATGAATACAAAATCGCCAGAGAACTCATCGAGAAAATGTTCAGCGAGCAAAAAGTCCGAGACCTCTGCCAATCGGTGACCAAAGGATTAGCCTATTTGATCGATTAAGACCAAATATTCCATAACCCCTATATATAGCGACGGACCATTCCTTTGGGAATACCTGGAAAAAGGCCCTGAAGATCTCATCAACAGGGCACTTTAAATTTGCAAAACAAAGAGTTTTAACAGTTAATTTTTAGTATAGGCTCTTCCGTCGGTACCTAAAGCGTGGATTAGCTATTTAGATCAAAGCGGTCTAGATTAGCGACTTTTGCCCAAGCGGCTACAAAGTCTTGAACCATTTTTTCTTTTGCATCATTCGCAGCGTAAACTTCAGCTAATGCTCTCAGCTCAGAATGCGAACCGAATACCAAATCAGCACGGGTAGCTGTCCATTTTATTTCGCCAGACCGGCGGTCTAGCCCCTCATATACCTCTTTTGTGGCATCCGTAGCTTTCCAAACCGTATTCATATCCAGAAGATTTACAAAGAAGTCGTTGCTCAATACGCCGACACGGTCCGTAAACACGCCTAGACTGGAATGGTCGTAATTGGCACCCAATACACGCATACCGCCAATCAAAACTGTCATTTCAGGTGGAGTAAGCGTCAACAACTGTGCTTTATCGATCAATAAAGATTCTGTAGAAACCGTAGTTTTTGCTTTTAGATAATTACGGAACCCATCTGCATAAGGTTCTAGATACTGGAACGACTCGACGTCTGTCTGTTCTGCCGTTGCATCGTTTCTTCCTGGAGTAAATGGCACAGTAATATCTACTCCTGCATCTTTTGCTGCCTTTTCTACTGCTGCATTTCCGGCTAATACAATAAGATCTGCTAGAGACACTTTTTTATTTCCTTCTTGCTGCTCATGGAAGGAAATCTGTATTTTTTCCAAAACATTTAATACCTGCTCAAGCACCGCTGGATTATTTACCGCCCAATATTTCTGCGGTGCCAAGCGAATCCGGGCACCATTGGACCCTCCACGTTTGTCTCCTCCACGGAAAGTAGAAGCAGAAGCCCAAGCAGTAGCGATCAATTGGGAAACCGATAAACCAGATGCCAACACGTCTCGCTTCAATTTTTCTATATCAAGCTCCTCGATCAATTCAAAGTCTACGGCGGGGATGGGATCCTGCCATACGAAATTTTCTTGTGGAACTTCCGGACCTAGGTAACGCGATTTAGGACCTAGGTCACGGTGGGTCAGCTTAAACCAAGCTTTTGCGAACGTCTCCGAAAATGCCTGTTGATCATCTTTGAAACGACGAGAAATTTTCTCATAAATCGGATCCACGCGTAAAGAGATATCCGTGGTCAACATCCGTGGTTCTCGACGACCTTCTGAATGTGCCATAGGTACCATATCCTGCCCACCATTATCTTTCGGTCGCCAGTGATAGCCACCACCTTCGCCTTCAGCTAACTCCCATTCGTAGGCAAAAAGAATATGGAAAAATTCGTTATCCCAACGCGTTGGATGATAGGTCCAGGTTACCTCAAGTCCACTCGTAATGGTATCATCTCCATAGCCTGTACCATATGCACTCCGCCATCCCAACCCCTGATATTCCAATTCATCGCCTTCCGGGTCAATGCCAACATGTGTATCCGCAGCTGCCGCACCATGTGTTTTTCCGAAAGTATGTCCACCCGCGATAAGTGCTACGGTTTCTTCATCGTTCATATTCATGTTAGCGAAGGTTTTACGAATCGCGTTGGCCGCGTCTAATGGGTCATGATTCCGATTGGGTCCTTCTGGATTGACATAAATCAGGCCCATTTCAGTAGCTGCAAGTGGGTTCGCTAATTCCGCGGGGTTACGGTGTGCCAACCATTCTTTTTCATCTCCCCAGTATACATCCTTATCTGCTTCCCAGACATCTTCCCGTCCGCCTGCAAAACCGAGGGGTTCAAATCCCATGGATTCCAGTGCTACTGTACCCGCTAAGATAATTAAGTCCGCCCAAGATATCTTTTTGCCGTATTTTTTCTTGATAGGCCACAACAAACGACGGGCTTTATCTAAGCTCACGTTGTCCGGCCAGCTATTCAGCGGAGCAAAGCGTTGTTGCCCCCTACCGCCGCCGCCTCTACCATCTTGAATGCGATACGTTCCGGCGCTGTGCCAAGCCATACGGATAAACAGCGGACCATAATGGCCAAAATCAGCCGGCCACCAGTCTTGTGAATCTGTCATCAACGCGTGGAGGTCATTTTTTAACGCCTCATAATCCAATGAATTGAATTCTTTTTTATAATTAAACGCCGTGTTATAAGGTGCTGCAACCGGAGAGTGCTGACGTAGCACGTCAACTGTCAATTGCTCCGGCCACCAATGCGTATTTGATGTACCGTTACCACTGTGGTTAACCGCTCCCATGTTTCCACTATGAAATGGGCATTTGCTGATGTCTCCTGAAATGTTTTCCATTACTATTCTCTTTAAGTTTTCCTTCGTTGTTTACGATACAAAAGAGTCAAAAAAAGAATATTAAACAAAACTAAAAATATCTATATTTGATTAGATTTTATCTAATATGAATATACAACAACTTCGTTACGTACTATCTATAGATGAGTATCGTCATTTTCAAAAAGCTGCGGAAGCCTGTTTTGTAACACCGGCGACGTTAAGTATTATGCTGAAGAAACTAGAAGAAGAATTGGACGTCGTTATTTTTGACCGGTCAAAACACCCTATTATTCCCACTGAAATGGGTAAGATCGTTATTGAAAATGCCAGAACCATTTTATCTGCCGTTGACAATATGCAGTATGAAGTAAAATACGCCGCTTCAGAAAATGAAATACAAGGCGAACTGAGAATCGGCATCATCCCAACTTTAGCCCCCTATCTACTGCATCATTTTATTCCGGGCATGTTTGCAAAGTACCCCAGACTAAGGATACAGTTAAAAGAACTACGTACCCAACAAATCACAGACTATCTTCGCAAAGATATAATCGATGTAGGTATAATCGCACTTCAACAGGAAGCCAATGAATTTAAAACGCGTCCACTGTTTAGAGAAAGGTTGCTTGTTTTTGCACCGGAACCCCAGAGTAAACTCAAAAGCAATTATATTTTGTCTGATGATATCGATATCAGCAAGTTGTGGTTGCTCGAGGAAGAGCACTGTTTACGATCGCAGGTGATGAATTTATGCTCATTAAAAAAGACAAATTCGAAAAATGAACAACTAACGTTTGACGCCGGTAGTATCGAAACGCTAATCAATTTGGTAGAGATGACCAATGGCATTACAATTATTCCCGAATTAGCAGTTCTCGCTTTCACATCAGAAAGACAGGCTTGTGTAAAGCATTTTGCCGAACCAGAACCAGCGCGGGAAATCGGCATGATTACTTACCGCCATTTTGTAAAAGAAAAGCTACTGGATATTTTAGAAAACGAAATCCTATCGGCGATAAATCCTATTTTGAGAGAAGTGTCTATCAATTAATATAGTTTTATCCACTTTTATGTCAACTTAATAAATGGCACTAGGGCAAACCACATAATATACGATAATGCTACAGCCATAATACCATCAATCCTGTTTGGTTTTTTCTCCGTTCGAATAAATTTAAACAACATGCTTAAGAGCCAAATAGCATGAATTACGGCGACATAGATAATATTTCCGTAGACTTCGTCCAGCTGATCTGATTTTTTTAAAAATAAGACTGATATAACAGACAATAAAACAAAAAGGGCGGCAAGATAAGCGGCTCGTTCTTTTCCAAGTCGCACTGCCAGCGTACCTTTTCCTGCTTGCTTATCAGCAGCACGATCGGGAACACCTCCCATGATTATTGCGGGGATAATCGATAGAAACAAGGGTATTCCCAATAACCAAGGGAAAACCACGCGCATACTTCCTCCCTGAAACACAAAACCACAAAGTATGACGGCAAAACTATGAGTAAAACCAACGACGATTTCTCCCCATCCGTTATATGAAAATTTTAACGGAGGAGCCGTATAAGAGATAGCTATTAAAAATAAGGCCGTAATCATCAACACAACCTGATGGAAAGCCGTTGTTGATAAAAAAGCTACCATAACTGTCATAAAACAACTTATAACGAAAACAATCCGCATCGCTTTTTTTATAGCAGATTCCGAAATTAATCCGTTTATTAAGACCCTGGAACCTCCAGAAAAAGGGCTATAAAAGCGATTTAATTTATCCGTTTCTCTATCATAATAATCATTACTAAAAACAACCATTACTTCTAATAGAAATAATAAGACGTACCCTATTATAAATACGAGTAAATTAAACTCACCGTTCAGTTTGGAAAAGGCAAATGCGCCCATACCGTATGCAAAAAAAGTCATCGGATAAAATTGGAGCCGTATTGCTTGTATCCAAGGGATTATTTTCTTCTTCAGCTTTTCCCATGGCGTTAATAGGCCCCCTTCAAGCGCTTTCCCTTTTTGATATACGTCATGCAACCATTGCTGTTTTTTTTCTTCGGTCGAATGTTTAATAGGACTCAATAGCATCTTACGCACCGGCTCTACACCACAAAATTTAAGGGTTGCATTGGTAAGTGCTTTTGTTACCGGAGCACCATTAAATAGCCTGTCAATCAGCACAGGCGTATCCATCGTAGTGATCAATTGTGCCGTTCGTGGACTTAACAACTTATCGAATGCATCAGGCTGTATTTCTCTAAAGGCAAATCCCGGCGTTAACACGCGATCGAGAAATGCCTTTAATAGTGCGGGCATATTGCCCCACCACGTAGGGAATACAAACACAAGATGATCCGCCCATTTTATTAGTTTTTGAGCCTTCACAAGATCATCTTCCTGATGTTGGTATTGTGGCGAAGGTACCATAACGTTCATTTCAAATTGCATATCTGCAAGTATAAGATACGCTACCTCCGTACCTGCCTCTTTTGCGCCACGTATATATGCCATCGCCAAAGAAGCACAATAACTATCTTTGCGCGGATGTCCTAATATCACTAAAACATTCATACTGTTGCTCTTTATATACACAACAGCTATCTAAATAAAAGTGTTTACGATTTGGTTATTAAAATCGGTAAAATCATAGCTTCTTTAACACTTTCTCAAACGTGTTAAGATTCCGTGAAGTAAAGGAATCTTTTAGCTTTTTTCTTCCCAGAATTTTCCCAAATTCAGAACCGAGGGTATTTCCTTTCGAAATCTTCCAATAGAAATTACGTCCCCTCAGCTGCGCCTCTTCCCCGGAAGCCTTTCTTGATTTTTCAAATTCCATCATCAATATTTTCGCTATACCCTCCACACCCACAAAAATATAAATATAATATTCGGCATTGGCCTCAAAAGGTGTTTCACGGAAGATCTTCTCTATTTCCTGCTGACTTTTTACGAATAAAAAGGCTTCGTATGAAAAGTGTTCTGACATCGACTTTTCCAGTATTCGTTTTAACTCCTCCTCCTCTTTTTCGGAGGAAAACAGAATATTTCCCGAAGCTAACACGGAGGAAACATCCTTCATCCCCGCTTTTTCAAATACAGCACAAACCTCTGCCATTTTCATATTCGTGCCTTTCACATTCACGCCTCGTAGAAAAGCGCAGAATTTACGACCAGAACCGGAAACGCTATCCTTGGATGCTTTCTTCATTATATTTTGTTTCTACTTTCTTGTTTTAGATTTACGGATTTACTATAGACGTTAAAGTTACAAAAGATATGTTGACGACGTCGTTAGAAAAACAAGATATTTTGCGATAAATATTTATCTATCAACTTTTAGTCGAAGTAACAAAAAGCTAGATTGATTATCAATATCTTTTGTATATTGTTACACCAATCTAATATATAAGTAGGTATCTAAAATATAACATATGAGTTACTGTTCTGCTATAGAAGCAATGCAATCTGAAGAAAAAAAGGCTTTGCACAAAAACTATCACGATAATCACTATGGTTTTCCAATCCATGATGATAATGAACTGTTTGGCCGATTGATATTAGAAATTAACCAGGCAGGTTTAAGTTGGGAAACAATTTTAAAGAAGGAAATATCGTTTAGGAGGGCTTATAGCGATTTTAACATCAAAAAAGTCGCTGCTTACACCGAGACAGACAAAGCGAGGCTTTTGGCGGATCCCGGAGTTATCCGTAATAAGCTTAAAGTAAATGCCGCGATAGAGAATGCACAAACAATTCTTGCCTTGCAAAAAGAATTTGGCTCTTTTGAACAATGGCTGGAGCACCACCACCCGAAAACCAAAGAAGAGTGGGTAAAACTGTTCAAAAAAACATTCCGCTTTACGGGTGGCGAAATCGTAAACGAATTTTTAATGAGCATTGGTTACTTACAAGGGGCACATACAGAAAGTTGTCCGGTACATGAGAAGGTTATGAAACAAAATCCGATGTGGTCAAAGCAATACTAAATTACGATCTCCGATAACGATCAAGAAATGAAAATATATTTTATATAAACGCTGAAGGTTTACATTCTACCGAGGTACGACATCAAAAGCAACCAAACTCGCTTGTACTCCAAGGGTTCCAATATTGGCTGGAACGCCATTGACCCAAAGTATAGATTCTATTGCCGACTCGGAATCTATTCTACCCAACACGAGTACATTGCCATTGTAAACTTTTAAATCCAAAGCATACGTATGGCCGCTGTTTTTATCCTCCAGCGGCTCCATAACACCGTCTTTGAAAAGTCTAGGTTCATACTTACTTCCTACTTGCTCATAACCACAAGCATAGGTATGTCCATTTTCTACAACAACCTTCCCTCCCCTGATCACAGACCGACCACTAATCAGCTTTTCTGCCCTTCCGTTTTTCCATAATTTGAGGCTCCTACCTTCTGTCGATAAGTTATCTACATATCCCAATACATAAATATCTGCCCCATCAACGACTATACTCTTAGCGTAGGTGATAACGTCCTCGGTGGACAGTTTAACCGCTTTTTCGTTTTTCCAATACTTGGATATAATTCCCCCTTGCGTGTTTTCATGACCGACTATATAGATATCATCTCCCGACACAAAAAGATCTGCAAAAGTAGTGGATTCTTTTCCATCGGTGACTATAACGGGATCCCCATTTTTCCAGACAACCCCTATCCTTTTTTCGCCGTCTGCCGGAACATACGAACCCGCTACATAAACATCCTCTCCGCTGACAAATACAGCGGTCGCTTCTTCATATTTAGTTTCCGGAGTATGCAGCTCTGACCGTTTACCGTTTTTCCATAATACCGCATTTGAAGGGGAACCAGAAACGGATTCTCCCTTATATTCGGTACCGATTACATATACATCGCCTGATGCTACGGAGATATCCGTAGGAATGATCTGCGTGTCGGTACTGATTTCCAGTGGAAATTCTCTATTATTTCTAAAATAGCCGGGTATTCCTGCGTTGGTTTCCAAGGAATAGGCAATAAAATAAACATCTCCCCAGTCCACTATCTGGTGCTCTTCCACTTCGTCTTTTTCATCATCCCCACCTTTCTTGCAGGATTGAAAAAGATGAATGCTACTAATAGCACAACAGATCGCAATAATAATTACTTTCTTCATGATGCCATAAATGTACAGCTATAAATATAAAAGCTATCGAAACCCCTATATACAAAGCATCTACACACAACATATAATACTTAAATTCAAATACTTACAAAACAATCCGTAAACAACTGACGATTATAAGGATAACTAAAAATTTAAATAGCTAAATTAGACGAGTATGGACGATTTTATTGCGGCTCGATCACAAATGGCACTTTCTTTGGGCTTTCACATCATTTTTGCTTGTGTAGGTATGGTCATGCCCATATTCATGGCTATTAGTCATTACAAGTACTTAAAAACAGGAGATGAAGTATATAAAGGTTTAACAAAAGCATGGAGCAAAGGTGTAGCGATTTTATTTGCAACAGGCGCTGTTTCGGGTACTATGCTCTCCTTCGAGTTAGGATTACTTTGGCCCGGGTTCATGAAACATGCCGGTCCAATTTTCGGGATGCCTTTTTCATTAGAAGGAACAGCCTTTTTTATAGAAGCTATTGCTTTAGGTTTTTTCTTATACGGCTGGGACAGATTTAACAAGTGGTTTCATTGGGCGACAGGCGTATTGGTAGGTATTAGCGGGCTTGCATCGGGCATCTTAGTGGTCGCAGCAAACGCGTGGATGAACAGTCCCTCCGGATTCGATTACCATGATGGCGTTTACTCGAATATTGATCCGATCAAAGCCATGCTTAATGATGCTTGGTTTTCGCAGGCTTTACATATGGTTTTGGCCGCTTTTGTCGCTACAGGGTTCGCTGTTGCTGGTGTTCACGCCTTAATGATCTTAAAAAATAAAAACATCGAATTCCACCGTAGAGCATTTTTTATTGCAGCGACCTGCGCTTGTATAGCCGCCTTATTACAGCCTATCAGTGGCGATATTTCAGCGAAGGATGTCGCCAAGCGCCAACCTATTAAGTTGGCCGCGATGGAAGCACATTTTCATACGGAACCATACTCGCCTTTCATTATAGGCGGCATCGTAGATGAAGAGAATCAAAAAGTGGACTATGCGATTAAACTACCCGGAGTCCTGAGTTTTTTAGTGCATGGTGATTTTGAAACGCCAGTGAAGGGCCTAAATGAGTTTCCAAAAGAAAACCTCCCTCCTATCGCCATTACGCATTACGCTTTCCAGATCATGATAAGTTTAGGCATGTTACTTTGTTTGATTTCGCTTATCTATATCGTCGCGATATGGAAGAAAAGAAATTGGCTTTCTTCACCCTGGTTCCTGAAACTTTTTGTTTTTGCTATTCCCTTGGGATACATCGCCCTGGAAGCTGGATGGGTTGTTACGGAGGTTGGTAGACAACCATGGATCATCTATGAGATTATGCGTACAAAAGACGCTGTTACACCCATGCCGGGAATAGTGTATTCATTTTACATTTTCACAGCGGTATTTATATCGTTGTCCACCATTGTGATATTCTTACTCTATCGACAAATGAAAATGGTAGGCAAGCTCTATGATCCTACTGACCCTCATTTTAAAAACAATTTAAAACATTAGGCCATGTTGTACGTCGTAATTGCTTTTTTATGGGTATCACTCTATCTTTATTTGATTCTTGGCGGCGCTGATTTTGGGGTAGGCGTATTGGAAATATTTACGGGCAAAAAACATATCCAAACGGTCAAAAGAACGACTTATAGATCAATTGGGCCAATTTGGGAAGCAAACCACATGTGGTTGATTATTGCTATTGTAATTTTATTTGTTGGATTCCCCACCATATACAGCACCATATCGATCTATTTGCACATCCCGTTAGTGCTTATGCTATTGGGTGTTATTGCCAGAGGTACAGCTTTTACATTTCGACACTATGATGCTATTGATGATGATTGGCAAATCGTCTACAATAGAATTTTCCAAATCAGTAGCTTGATCACCCCTTTCTTTTTAGGCCTTATTGCTGCGAGCACCGTGTCCCGCTCCATCAACTTACATCATACCGATTTCCTAAGCGCATATGTTTATAGCTGGTGGAATCCATTTGGTATTAGTGTCGGTATATTTACCGTTGCGATCAGTGCATATTTAGCTTCAATTTATATTATCGGAGAAGCAGAAAGCAGCGAATTTATGCGCTATCTTACCCGCAGAGCCAAAATTTATTTTTTTGTTGTATTATTATCCGGTATTGCGGTTTTTATAACAGCTCATTTTGCGGACATTCCTTTATTCAACTGGATCTTTGGGCAAACTATAGGTCAAATTGCTGTGGTATTGGCTAGCCTATCGATCATTGTATTATTTTGGGCCTTCACAAAAGAAAAAAGTACGATTATGCGCGTATGTGTAGCCTTTCAGACTTTTATGATTCTCGTGGCCGCTACATACAACCATTTCCCCGACCTCATCCTCCTTGCCAATGAAGAATCTCTTTCTTTATTTGATCATCAAGGAAGTGAAAAAACAATAGAAGCACTAGCATGGGCATTATTGCTTGGTTCGGTGTTTATCCTCCCTTTTTTGTTTTATCTTTTATACTCGTTTCACCGTAAAACTACATAAACTTAGCTATGACGCTGGTTTTTACTTCTAATAAAATAGACGCTTTCGTTATTTTTCAACGTCAGTTGCCATTTCCCATTTTTCTTTAAACAAGCCTTGCAGCTTCTCTATTTCATTTTTATACATCGTTTTCTTACGGGTACCGAAATACAAAATATTTTCTAACGGTTCATCCCCTTCCCAAACCAACTTTATTTTGGCTGACGCTATTTCATCACGACAGAGAAAATCCGGCACGACAGAAAATCCCGTACTATCCCGCAGGCATCGAATGATGGAACTAATATTGGGCACAATGTAGTTTGGACTAAAATCCGGATGTTCACCAAAATGCTGTAACCAAAACTTTTTCAGATGTTCCATATCTGCCGCAGTGCTGTACCAAAGCTGTTGTTTTAAAAGTGCCGCTGCTTGTTTATTTTCCCCTGTTGCTAACAGTTTTTCCAATATTGATGTATCGGTATTGTTTCCGGCAATTAATACGATCCGCTCTTTAGAAAAAGGTTCATATTCTAAATTCTGTTGCATTCCCTTTTGCGGCGTTACAATCAGATCAAGCAATCCATTGTCTAAATCCTGTTGCATCTGCGGATATTCACCGAATTTAATTATCAGGTTAAATGGAAGTTCATTAATATGCTCTTCCAATGTGTATTGGAAAGTTTCAAAACACATACCCAAACTTATTGTTGCCCTCTCTTTTTCAGAACGCCTGGGAAAATTTTCTTCTCCTCTTTCCAACTTTTTTAGTGGTTCTAGAATAAAATTATAAAGAATTTTCCCTTTTTCGGTCGGCACCATTCTTCTTGCTGCCCGATCAAATAGCTTATAGCCGGTATATGCTTCTAGAGAATTCAAATGCAGACTTACACCGGGTTGGGAAATAAACAATTCCTGAGCAGCTGCCGATAAGGTTCCTGTTTCATATATAGCTTTAAACGTCCGTAACCATTCTAGATTCCATCGCATATCTATTATTTTTATAATACAAATATACAATTTAAGTTATTTCTATTATAAAATTTTATAATAGAAATTTGCAATATTAATTATTTAAATGATATAGCAATGAATATATTTATCATCAACGGCGGACAACATTTTGCACATTCTGGCGGAAGTTTTAATAGTACACTCACGGGCTGGACCAGTGATTTTCTGAAGGAAAATGATTTCAGCATCCGCATAACAAATATCAATGATGACTTCAATGCTACATTAGAAGCAGAAAACTTCAAATGGGCGGAGATCATTATTTACCACACCCCTATTTGGTGGTTCCAAGTTCCCAATCGGCTAAAGAAATATATTGACGAAGTATTTACAGCCGGGCACCAAAACGGTATCTATACGAGTGATGGAAGAAGCCGGAAAAATCCTTCCATCAACTACGGAACAGGCGGATTGATGCACGGTAAGAGATATATGGTAACGACAAGCTGGAACGCCCCCGAAACAGCTTTCACACTCCCTGGGGAGTTTTTTGACCAAAAAACGGTAGATGAAGGCGTATTATTCGGTTTTCATAAAATGAATCAATTTACCTGAATGAGCCGTATCCCCGGATTTCATTTTCACGACCTGGAAAAAAATGCGACCTTAGAAAGAGTGGAGCACTATCATAAAGAATACATGCACCATCTCCAATCTATTTTTATCCCGAGAGTAGAAAACGTCTGAATCGTTTCCCTCAAAGCAAGACGGCGAACTTAATCTAGTTCTGCCGATCTTGCCCAGATATTCAGTCCGCCATCCGTTGCAAAATGATCTATTTCCGCAAGTTCAGCGTCGGTAAAATCAAGATTATTTATGGCGCCTACGCAATCAATAACCTGCTCCGATCTGCTGGCTCCAATAAGGGCAGATGTAATCCGTCCTTTTTTGAGAACCCAGGCAATAGCCATTTGCGCTAACGTTTGACCACGGCTTTCAGCAATGGTATTTAACGACCTTATCTTTTCTAGATTTTCATTACTTAGAAAATTTGGATTTAACGACTTATGTTGAGTAGCACGGCTCCCTTCAGGTATATCGTTTAGGTATTTTGTCGTGAGCATTCCCTGGGCAAGTGGTGAAAAAACAATAGAACCTACTCCAAGTTCATCCAGGGTATCGATCAGTCCATCATCTTCAACCCAACGATTAAGCATGGAATAGCTTGGTTGATGGATAAGGCACGGCGTTCCCAGATCGTTAAGTATAGCAACGGCTTCTTTTGTACGCCTGCTGTTATAAGAAGAAAGCCCTACATACAATGCCTTACCGGATCGTACAATCTGGTCGAGGGCCTGCATGGTTTCTTCCAGTGGCGTATTGGGATCAAAGCGGTGGGAATAAAAAATATCGACGTAATCCAGTCCCATTCGTTTGAGGCTCTGATCACAGCTAGCTATCAGGTATTTTTTGCTTCCCCATTCGCCGTATGGCCCAGGCCACATATCATAACCAGCCTTTGTAGAAATAATAAGTTCGTCCCGCAAACCTACAAAGTCCTCTTTTAGTATCCTTCCGAAAGCCTGTTCCGCTGTTCCGGGAGGCGGACCATAGTTATTGGCAAGATCAAAATGGGTAATTCCAAGGTCAAAAGCTGTCCGACAGATCTGTTGTTTGGTGTTATGCGGTTTGTCATCACCGAAATTATGCCATAAACCTAATGATACCGCTGGTAATTTCAGACCACTATTTCCGCATTTGTGATATACCATCTGTTGGTATCTGTCTGGATTGGGTGTATAACGCATATTCTTCTGTTCAATTTTTTGTTAGTCTATTATATTACGCTAATATACTATAATAGACAGCAATGTATATACAATCATTATGCTAAAAAATTAGCCCAATCTGAATTGGCCTCGTAATCCAATACGGGATCCGCATCATTTTTCGAATGCAGTTGTCCGTGGAACATTGCTAAATCTTTAAGAATATACTGCCTTGTAATTTCAACTAACTGCGTATTAAATCCGTCCAACGTTAAGACAAATTGGAAACTAATAACACGTGCGACCATACTACCAAGCGTTACCAAATCACGCTGTTTTACGGCGCTATCAATATTAAAATCTAAATAAGTCTTAAAGAAATCCGCACTTAAATTCGTACGGCTATACGTGGTCAAAAAATTTAACAGGTTGTCTTCTTTTACTCTGCGCATCAATTTAAGAATACCCTCTGCGATCTGCGCATATAGCATCTCATTCGAGCCTTCGAAAATCTGAAACGGTCGGCTGTCAACAATAGCCCTACCTGCCAGATGATCTAGTCGGAATCCGTTCGCACCAGCTAGTTGTAAGCTAATCTGTGCGGATTCCTGCATCAAGTCGGTTACGAAAGCTTTTAACGTATTTGCTTCAATACTTAGGGCTGCAAGATTATGTTCAATGCCACTTTGCCCTACACTGAATGCACACATACCGGAACAGATCGTATAGGCTGCCTGAATTCTGGCAAGTTGATATTTTACGGAATCGAGGTTTAATAAAGGAACGCCGCCTACTATTCTTCCTTGACAGTGTTGGATCGATTCGTCTAAAAGTCTTTTAATAAACCCCATCCCCATGCCCGGGAACTGTAGTCTACTGCGGTGCAGCATATCTAACATCAATTTGATGCCGGTGCTTTCTGCTAGGAGCTTCTGTTCCTCAGGAACCACCACATCGATCTCATTGATACCATAAGGAATAGCGTACAACCCCAGATTATTATAGCGATGTACCATCGGAATATGTTGTTCAGGTATACTATTATCCGTAACAAAGAAATCTATATCTCTCGCTAAATCACCATTTGAATTAAATTTGCGGGCCGTTACGAGCCAAAAGTCTGCTGCACCACTCAAGCCTTGCCAATGCTTTTGTCCTTTAATATGGTAACCATTTTCTACTTGCTGGTAAGCCGTTTTCATATTCAACGCGTCACTTCCGTAGGCCTTTTCCGTGATCATCAGCCCCCCCATAGCACTGTTTTCGATAAACTGCTTAAACACACGCTCCTGAACGGAATAATCTCCATATTTTGCCAATGGCTCTAAAAACAAGGCAATATTGATCCCAAACATCAAGGAAAGAGCTAGTGATTCATAAGACGCCGCTGAAAGAACATGTAGACATTCTTTAACAGAAACACCCCTACCGCCATAGAGCGTTGGAATAGCAACTGCCAACGGCTTCTTTTTCATGATCTCCGAAAGAAAGTCAGCCGGAAGATCCCGATGAAGACTCATTGTATTATAATCAAATTCTGCACGAAACAAATGCTTTAAATGACTTCTAAAATCGGTAATATACGTGCTAAAGTCTATTTGTTCTCTTACTGGGTTCATGTCAATCCTATTTTTCTTAAATGTCTGCTGCCAACATTTATAAAAAGCCGCAGCAACTTTAGAAACAAAATTAAGCAGTTAAGAAAACAAAGATCATGAGGACTTGGACATTATATAGGACAAATCGTGCATACAACACTTTTAATCATCTAACACTTTCCCTATAATCAGAAGGAGACATACCCACAATCTTTTTAAAAAGGCGTGTGAAATAGGAAGGATCGGCAAAATCCAGTTCATAAGCTATGGTCGCGACGCTTTTATTAGTCTCCAGTAACAAGAGTTGGCTATGAATAATCGTAACCTCCAATATGAGCTCTTTTGAGGATTTTTTAAATACAGAAGAAACACATCGATTGAGGTAATTGATCGATACGGCAAGTCGGTCTGCATAAAAATCGACCGTTTTATATTTGTTAAAATGTAGATGCACTAATTGTTTGAAAGCAATAGCAATCTCCTGCCGCCGTTCCAAGGACTTGTTCGCTTCAGAAAGTTTGATAATCTTTAAAATAACCGTCTTGAAGATACTTTCATACAGTTCTTTGTAAGGCGATTCATTATAGATTTCCGTATATAATAGGCCGAGCAGCGTGTCCAGTTCCGCGCTATCGGCCGCCGTTAGATTAAGTAAAGGAGAAATCGTAAAGATATTTAAGATTTCCTGCTCTCTGAATAAGGACGTCATGGCTTGCTCTTTAATTAAGACACAATAGCCTTGCGCTGATTTATCAACCGAGTGGATAGCGGATATATGTCCGTAATTACAAATTAACACGGCCGGAGCCTGTACCATAAAAGTTGTCGATTCAATTTGCTGCGTGAAATACCCTTCTGTAATATAGATCAACAGATTATAGCCAAAAAAAATCGGCGGAATGGGTATTTTTAGGTACGGTGCAATGTCCTTTAATGAAAATATTTTAATGGGAGTTTGGATGTAGGTCAGATGATCTACACTACCGTTCATGAACTTAGAGACAAATTCGTCTGCACTTATTTGATTCTTTTCCATGCCCTTTCTGTTATATTTTCAGATTTCAATTTCTATATATTATTTCTAAGGTATCGCTGGAAATTATCTTGAAACTGCAGTCCATTGTCTACTCTATATTTACTTAGTTTATTATACAAAGTCAATCCCCAAAGCACCAATTCACTGAGAAAATAGATATCTTCCGGTTTCGTTTCTGGTTGATACTGCTGTATCAATGCACGGATAGGCTCCACTTGATTCAATATTTGCTGATAATCTCCATCAGTTAATTCATCGGGTAATTCAATACCATCCGAATCCGAGAACCAGCGCACAATTTCATCGTAAGGATATTGTTCGTTTTCCTTTTCCAGTTTCTCTATTTTGGGGAATAAGATAGGAAAAAGGGTTTTTATAGCATTTTCGATTAATTGTATAGCTACTGACGCAGCTCCCTCCTGCTCACCTTCGTATACCAACTCTACTTTTCCCGTTATCGCTGGCACGACACCCATAAAATCGCTCAACCGCACCGCTGTCGTCACGTCTCCGTTTCGCAACATACGCAACTCAGCTGTACTCAGCAAGTTTTGGAATGCCGTAATGCTCATGCGCGCACTGACCCCGCTTTTCGCATCGATATATTCGCTACTTCGTGCTTCGAAACTGATCTGCTCCACGATTTCTCGTGCCAGCTCTGGAACATAAATCTGTTCTTTTTGCCCGGCCTCCAGGTCTGCTTCCTGCGCCGTGATCGTTTTGGCCACCGCTACCGACGTTGGGTAATGCGTCAAAATCTGCGAACCTATCCGATCCTTCAACGGCGTCACAATACTTCCTCTATTGGTATAGTCCTCCGGATTGGCCGTAAACACAAATTGTACATCTAGTGGCAAGCGCAACTTGAATCCCCGAATCTGTATATCGCCCTCCTGCAAAATATTAAACAGGGCCACCTGAATTCTGGCTTGCAGATCCGGCAGTTCGTTGATCACAAATATCGAACGGTTCGCCCGGGGAATCATTCCAAAATGGATCACGCGATCGTCGGCATAAGTTAGTCTCAAATTTGCTGCTTTGATAGGATCAACATCGCCAATAAGATCGGCTACCGTTACATCTGGTGTAGCCAATTTTTCTGCGAAACGCTCATTTCGATGAAGCCAGCTGATGGGTGTATCATCGCCTTTCTCATGCAGCAATTCTACAGCATAGCGCGAAATGGGATTATACGGATCATCATTGATCTCCGATCCCTCCACAACAGGAATATATGCATCCAACAAATTGACCATCAATCTTGCCAGTCGTGTCTTTGCCTGCCCCCGAAGCCCGAGCAAATTGATATTGTGTTTGGAAAGAATAGCTCTTTCCAATTCTGGGATAACGGTATCCTCATATCCGTGCACCCCTTCAAAAACGGTTTCCCCCTTCCGTATTTTGGCAATCAGATTTTGACGCAACTCTTCTTTGATCGTTTTGGGTGTATATCCCGCATTTTTTAGTTCTCCAAAAGTCTTTATCCTCGTATAATCCATATAATATCCTATTAAAAGCGCAAATAAATGCGCACAAAATCTTTATTCTATTGTTCTCCATTCGCTGTTTAGCGAATTCTCTTTTTGCGATTTTCTTCGTAATCTTCAAAAATCATTTCACCTAAATCTCCCAATCCTGTATAGTAAGCTCTACCCCGGTTCGACGCCGTAAATTCATCGACAAACTCCTGTAGGTAAGGATCAGCCGTGATCATAAATGTCGTAATCGGTATGCCCAATTTTCGTGCCTGCGCTGCCACGCTATAGCATTTGCTGGTGATAAACGGATCCAGCCCCATAGGATTTTTATAGTATGTACCGTCCGGCATATTCAAACAGCTCGGTTTCCCGTCCGTAATCATGAATATTTGCTTATTTGCATGGCGTTTCCGTCGAAGTATATCCATGGCGAGCTGTACGCCAGCGACGGTATTGGTATGGAATGGCCCGACTTGTAGGTACGGTAGGTCTTTGATCGCAATGGGCCAAGCATCATTGCCAAAAACAATTACATCCAGCGAATCTTTTGGATAGCGTGTAAGGATGAGTTCGGACAAAGCCATTGCTACTTTCTTCGCCGGTGTAATACGGTCTTCGCCATACAGAATCATACTATGGCTGATATCAATCATCAGCACCGTACTCATCTGTGACTTAAATTGCGTATCCTCTACCACCAGATCATTTTCCGACAAACTGAAATCCCCTATCCCGTGATTAATCTGCGCATTTTTCAAACTCTCTGTCACCGATATTTTCTCCAGACTGTCCCCATATTGATAGTCTCTAAAATCTCCCGTGTTCTCATCACTACGTCCTTGGTAATTCGTTTTGTGATTCCCAGATTTACCTTTACGCATCTTGCCAAAAATCTGATCCAGGGCGTTTTGCCGGAGTGCTTTTTCCATCTTTGACGTAATATCTACACTTCCCTCACTACCCAAACCAAGGCGTTCCACAATGTATCCCTTATTCTTCAAATCCTCTATAAAATCGTCTATGGTATATTCGGGGGTAGTCAGTTTGAACTCTTTGTCCAGTTCCCGCAGCCAATCGATGGCTTCGTCAAAATCACCGGAAGTATGGGTGATGAGCTCCTTGAAAATCTCAAATAAATTATCAAAAGGCGTCTGAAAGGGCTCTTCGTACTGCTTGAAAACAAATCCCTTATTTCTTTCCGCTTTCTTCATAAGTTAAATTTACGATATAATAACCTTTATCGCGTCTGAAAAAAGTAAGAATATTAAAAATAGCTAAATGAATTTCATTTCTGTAGCTTTATGAATCAACGATACCGAATTGCTCACGCGAAACTTCTGTAAGAGATTCCGTCGGTGACTTTCGACCGTCAGCGGACTGATAAACATGAGTTCGCCAATCTTTGGTGTGGTATATCCTTTGGCCATCAAAGCGAGTACTTCCCGTTCCCTTTCCGTGATTTTAGGTACGGTATCCTGTTTATCAGACAATACATCACTCATTTCTTTGCTCAACACTTGCTCTCCTTGATAGACGGCTTGTATGGCGTCGATCAATTCTTCTGCGGACACATTCTTAAGGAGGTAGCCGGCGGCGCCAGCCTGCATCATGCGCGAAGCGATACTTCCTTCGTTTAGATTGCTAATGGCGATTATCCGTGTGTCGGGGTATGACTTTCGTATAATTTCAGTCGCGTCGATTCCATTCATATCGGGCATATTAATATCCATCAGCACGACATCTATCTGCTCGGTCTCCAAAAAGTCCACCGCATCCTTCGCGCGGGTAAACGTTTTTTTGAGTAAGATATTGGCATTCCTATTTAGAATAAACTCAAACCCATTTAATACTAACGGATGGTCGTCAATAATGATGACGGAGATAACATTATCCATATATATCGAGTTCAATATGAAACGATGCTCCCCGACCTAATGTTGCGTCGATATCAAACTGTCCATTTAATATTTCTACACGGTTACGGATATTAGAAATTCCTATTCCTTCTTTTTCAAATAGATCATTCTTGGCATCAAATCCACGGCCATTGTCCTCCACCGAAATAAAAAACTTCCCATCTTCTTCACGACATTGCACCCAAACCTGCGAAGCTCCGCTGTGTTTTACAGCGTTGGTTAACAGTTCCTGCACAATACGATACACCGCGATTTGAAAAGGTTGCGGATAATTGTCATTCAAGTTTGACGTCTGGAAATCTATCTTTAATTCAGCATTGTTCATGGCATTGCATAAATCCTTCAAAGCCGCTTCCAGCCCCATGTACAATAAGGACTCGGGCATCATATTACGTGCTACCCGGCGTAGTTCATTGACCGAATGGTCTAATTGATTGATAATGGTATATAATTCCATATGGGACTCCTTATTAATCTCTTGTTTGTCAACATTTGTAGCGACTGCGGATAATTTCAGTTTAACACTTGCCAACATGCCGCCCAAGCCATCATGCAAATCTCTAGCTATTCGACTACGTTCGCGTTCCTGTCCTTGCAGCATAGCATGATACAAATTCAGTTTTTCTTGCTGTCGATGGTTTTTAAGTTCTTCCTGTAACAGCATTTCTTTTTGTTCCGCTAATCTCTTTTTGTTCTTCAAGGCATTATACCAACTATAACTAACTGCAGCCAATACAATACTGGTTAGCAACAGAACGCCGGCCAGCATACGCATATTTTGTAGGGAAAGCTGCTGTTTTTGATTTTCTGTTTGTATCTGCAGAATAGCTTTCTCTTTTTCTGCTGTTTGATATTTTTTTTCCAATTCCTGTATATGGGCCTGATTTTGATCAGAAAAAAGGGTATCTGATACATTTTTATATGCTTCGTACCATTCCACCGCCTCTTGGTATTGGCTTAACTCAGTTGCAGTATTAGCGAGATTGTAATATACCATCTGCTTGTTTCGCAAAGAAGATTGCTGCTGGACATAAGGTAATATTTTTAATAGGTTTGCCTTTGCAGCGGCATATTGGTTGTTCATCTGATAGGCCGTAAATTGATCAAAAAGTAAGGTTGCGACCATATCCTCGTTATTCTGTGTCTTTGCTGCGGAGAGGCCATTTTCAAAATGTGCATCTGCTTTTTCATAATTTTTGACAGCCGCCCAATGACTTCCCGAAACAGCATGATATATTGGAATGTAGGATGAGTTGGGAATTTGAACAGCCAACACGGCCGCACTGTCTATAAATTCACCCGACTTACGATAATTTTTATGCAGCAACGCATTGCGTGCTGCATTGATAAATAGTGTAAAACGCTCCTCTAAAGCCTTTTTCTTCCCTTTAAGTAATTGGAGCGCTTTGTTATAATAGTCATCTGCTTTTTCATAATCGCCTAAATTCATTAAATTCATGGCGACATTCTGATAGTTATTCCCTAGTAAAGAAGAGTCTCCGATACTTTTGGCTAAGGGAATGACTTTTTCTATTAGAATTTCTACATATTCATGTGCTTTACCTTCGCGTTGCAATAAAGCACCATAGCTCCCCCATAACCGTGCACGGTAACGTGACGCCTCCGCACGTTTTTCTTCCCCCACATCTTTCAAGCTGCCTTCTGCCTCCATGTATTTTTGTTTGGCTTTGGCAGGATCGGCCTCAAAATAGACTGCGGCACGGTAAAAGCTTTTCAGTCCTTGATAATACCCCGAACTACCTGTCCTCCCTAAAACATTTTCAGCTTCGCGTATATAAGAAAGCGCTTGAGTTGTATCGTAATCTGACCAAAAAAAACTCAGATCGAACAAGGCCTGTGCTTTTGTTTCGTGATCTCCTATTTGTTGAAGTTGCCGGTATAAACTATCACTATAGTGTTTTAGCTCCTCTTTCGATTGGCTAAATCCGGATGTTATTATAAACAACCAATACAAAATAAGCAATCCGAGTTTGTGTGTCATGTGAAATGTAATCACTGATTGTTTTTGAAATTACGGATAAATACGCAAACTAACAATCGGGAACCATACCCATAGTCATACCGCTAGGACCCCATATGGGAACCATGCGCATCTGACAGCCAGCTCCATCGTCGTCATTTTCCGTGATCTTACGACTGGTATCAAAATTAAGCTCCAACCTTGTTCCCTCGGGAAAGCTCTCGGTTTCCTCTTTGAATATGGCTACCATTTCCATTTGCCCGCTTTCCTTCTCCAATTTCCCTTCAAAAGCCATATCTTGCGTTTCGGAAGTGAATTTTCCATTTATAATCTGATCAACAACCCTAAAATAGATACCGGAACTTTCTTTTCCCATGTGGAAAGATTTGCTATCGAATTCTCCGCGTATCTTGATATTGATCTCGCCCAAGCCGTCGATATCCGACAGAAAAACGATAGAAACAGAATCACTTGTCGCTTCGATAAGGGCAATACTCCCGTCTCCGGAGAGATCAAGTGCATTACCTTCATCCAACGAAATACGTCCTTGAACCGTTCCTTTATAGGGTATGCCACCGTAGAGGCTATTAAAATCTTCATTTTCCCGAGCTGGATCATCATCTTTGGTACATCCTAAACACACGATGGATACCATGAATAATATTATTTTTTTCATTGCTATTTCATTTAAATTATCTCCATACCATTTGTCCACCTGCTGCTGCAATACGATCCTGACCTTTGACAATGACGGGGATAACGCCCGGCGAATTTGATTCGATTGGATCTACATTATATTGCTTTTCGTCATTCGGAATAAAAGAACTCCCCGTACCGTCCGGTAAACTTATTTTTAGAATACCTTCTGTTGCCCAGTCGTAATAGATTGCTCCTTTCATTTCGGACGGATAGCTTCCATGAGGGTTGCCCTCCCCGTTGTTTTCATCCTTGGAGCATCCAACGAAAACAAATCGTAATCAATATCGATGCAGCTAACTTTATCATATCTTTATCTTTAAAATATCTACTCTCAAAGTTAGGTGAGAATGCAAAAGCATTCAATCCACGAAAACAAGGGTTTTTAATGAAGAACAATTTATTTCCACCGATGTTCTCTATATAATATAGATCCCATAATTAAAAAGTGTCCATCTCGCCTTACTACGAGCGTTGAGAACGCTTACTTAAACGTTTTCATGTGGTCGGCCGGGATTAAAATTCTCCTAGATGAAAATAATCGATGATTTTATAAAGCGATACAATATAGATTTTTATCAAAAGCAATCACAGATCATTGCAGAACAGATTGAAGATCAACTATTCAAAAGAGGTATCAAAGCAATTG
>PJTZ01000136.1_pt1 | contig 50800 bp, 43 predicted proteins | sample 1512131 | NCBI WGS metagenome assembly PJTZ01 (sample SAMN08177679, study PRJNA422409) | Soil metagenome, whole genome shotgun sequencing project. | reverse complement strand
CCGAGATCCGCAAGCGCTTCGTCACTCCGGGCATGTCGCTGGGCGCGCTGTCTCCTGAAGCGCATGAGACGCTGGCCATCGCTATGAACCGGATCGGCGCCAAGGCCGTCTCTGGCGAGGGCGGCGAGGACACGATCCGCTACAAGCCCTATGAGAACGGGGACAACGCCAACAGCGTCATCAAGCAGATCGCTTCCGGCCGCTTCGGCGTCACGGCGGAATATCTCGGTGCCGCCGAGGAACTCGAGATCAAGGTCGCACAGGGTGCCAAGCCCGGCGAGGGCGGCCAGCTTCCCGGCTTCAAGGTGACCGAGTTTATCGCGCGCCTGCGTCACTCGACGCCGGGCGTTACGCTCATCTCGCCGCCGCCGCACCACGATATCTACTCGATCGAGGATCTGGCGCAGCTCATCTATGACCTGAAGCAGATTAATCCGCGCGCGCGGGTGTGCGTCAAGCTGGTGAGCCAGGCGGGCATCGGCACTGTCGCGGCGGGCGTGGCCAAGGCCCATGCGGACGTCATTCTCGTCTCCGGCCATGTCGGCGGCACGGGTGCATCCCCGCAGACCAGCATCAAGTTCGCTGGCTTGCCGTGGGAAATGGGCCTTGCCGAAACTAATCAGGTGCTGACGCTCAATGGGCTGCGCCATAAGGTGAAGCTGCGTACGGATGGCGGTCTCAAGACCGGCCGCGATATCGTGATCGCGGCTATCCTGGGTGCTGAGGAATATGGCATCGGCACGCTCAGCCTCGTTGCCATGGGCTGCATCATGGTGCGGCAGTGCCATAGCAACACCTGCCCGGTGGGCGTGTGCGTGCAGGATGAGCGTCTGCGCGAGAAGTTCACCGGCACGCCGGAGAAAGTCATCAATCTGATGACCTTCATTGCCGAGGAAGTGCGCGAGATTCTGGCACGGCTGGGCTTCCGCAGCCTGGATGAGGTGGTCGGTCGCACGGAACTGCTCAAGCAGGTCAGCCGTGGCGCCGAGCATCTCGACGATCTCGACCTCAACCCGATCCTCGCCAAGGTGGACGCGCCGGACGACAAGCGTCGTTTCAACTTGCCGACTTTCCGCAACGAAGTGCCGGACAGTCTGGACGCGCAGATCATCACCGATGCCAAAGCCGTGTTCGAACGCGGCGAGAAGATGCAGCTCACTTACACGGTGCGGAACACCCATCGTGCGGTTGGCACGCGGCTTTCGGCACTTGTTACCGCCAAGTTTGGCATGTCGAGCCTGGCGGACGGGCATATCCATGTTCGCCTGCGTGGCACTGCGGGCCAGTCGCTCGGCGCCTTCCTGTGCAAGGGCGTGACGCTGGAGGTGTTTGGCGACGCGAACGACTATGTCGGCAAGGGGTTGTCCGGTGGCATTGTCGCGGTGCGGCCGATGGTTTCGAGCCCGCTCGAAAGCCAGAACAACACGATCGTGGGCAACACCGTTCTCTATGGCGCGACCGCGGGCAAGCTGTTCGCAGCGGGCCAGGCTGGCGAACGGTTTGCGGTGCGGAACTCGGGTGCTAAGGTCGTTGTCGAAGGGTGTGGAGCCAATGGTCTTGAGTATATGACCGGCGGTGTTGCGGTCATCCTGGGCGGTGTCGGAGCGAACTTCGGCGCGGGCATGACAGGGGGGATGGCCTTCGTATTCGATGAGCAGGGCCAATTCCCGGAGCGAGCCAATCCCGAAAGCATCCTGTGGCAGCGTGTATCGAGCGCGCACTGGGAGGGCGTGTTGCGCGATCTGATCGAGGAGCATATCGCGCGGACAGACAGCGCCTGGGCGAAGGGGCTTATGCAGGACTGGGAGCGTAATCTGCCGCACTTCTGGCAGATCTGCCCGAAGGAAATGATCTCTCGCCTCGCACACCCGCTTGCCGATAATGATGACAGCCTCATTGTTGCGGCCGAGTAAAAGTACCCTCGACTCAGCCGCTGGTGGTGATGAAGGAAAGACAGCCAGCTAATCCTTTGTTCATCATCTCTAAGGCAGAGTGTTTCTGACGGCGGATCCCTACGCCTCAGACCTTTCCTAGCGAAGATCGCCCGCTCCAGTCATGTGCTGGAGCGGGCTTTTTCATTTCGTTTTGTTGCCGGATGGCCAACTAACCTTGCGAGCCTCAATTCATTGAACTCGCCGGAGAAAAATGACCTGATCGGCGACAGAGACGGTCGTTTCGGAAAGGCTTGTTAACGATTGCTCTGTACGAAGGATGAACAACAATTTGAGTTTCTTACGACATGGATCAGCGGCAGGAGCCTGAAGTAGGACTGGCGGGATGGCTCCTGCGGTCAAAGGCGGATTTGCCTGCCGCGATCGAGATCCAGCTCATGAACGGGCTCTTCACGTCCGTGCCGATTTTCACAGGTGGGATCGTCAACAGCATCGTCGTGGCATCTGTCGCGACGTGGCGCCAACCGACCATGGCTTTTGTCACCTGGGTACTTTTCGAGGTTGCTCTTGGCGTGGTCCGGCTGACCATTTTGCTCAATGGGTTGCGCGCGATGGAAATGGGCAATGAGCCGCCCCGTCGCGTGGCGACCTTGCTTGCCTGCGCATGGGCTGCGTCGGTCGGCATTGGGACCTTTATGTGCCTGGCGAGCGGCGATTGGGTGCTGGCGACAATTGCTTGCCTGTCCGCTGCGGCCATGGTCTGCGGGATTTGCCTGCGGAACTTCGGTACGCCCCGGCTCGTGGGGACAATGGTGTGCCTTGTCCTAGTGCCGTGCGCCATCGCGGGCCTGCTCTCGCCTGAACCGATCATGCCGCTCATTGGTATTCAGTTGCCGATCTACCTTTTAACGATCATTTCGGCGGCCTTCTCGCTTCATGGCATGACGGTCGCCCGTATGACGGTGCTGGCAGAACTGGAGCGTAGCGAAACTCTCAACGAGACGATCCTCCGCGCCAGCCCGGATTACACGCTCATTCTCGATGATGATCACTGCGTTTTCTTCTGCAACCATCCCGATGACTCTAGCTATGGGGGGCACGCACATATCGGGCAGGCCTGGCTCGATCTCCTGCCCGAACGTGATCGCTCTTTGGGCGCTCGTGTCCTGGAAGAGGCGAAGGCAGGTGTTCAGGGCAACCTTACCATCCAGAATGTTGATGAGGCCGGAAGCGCGCGTTGGTTCGATATCATCGTCAACCGTATCTCGGAGGAAGGCCTACGGCTGATCGTCGTTGCGCGGGACATCACGCATCAGAAGAAATCCGAGGAAAGCGCCATCTGGATTGCGCAGCATGATGCGCTGACCGGCCTGCCCAATCGCGCTGTGCTGCAGGATCGGCTGGATGCGATGCTCGACAGTACCGATCGGCCGCGGGGAGGGGCCCTGCTGATCGTGGATGTCGATAATTTCAAAGCGATCAACGACACACTTGGGCACGACGCGGGAGATGCGCTCTTGTGCCGCTTCGCAAGCCAGCTTCAGGCGGCCGTGGAAGAGGGGGACATGGTTGCCCGGACCGGCGGCGACGAGTTTGCTCTTGTGCTGGCGGCGCGTGCCGACCGGAAAGTGCAGCGCACAGCGGCGCGCATTTTCGAGCAGTTACGAGAGCCTTTCAACTACGCCGGGCGGCTGGTGGAGTGCAGCGCGAGCATCGGCGCAAGCTTCATTCCCCGCGATGGGAAAGTGCGTTCCGACGTGATGAAGGCGGCGGACATCGCCCTTTACGCGGCAAAGGCCAGTGGCAGAGCGACGATGAAAATCTTCGAGCCGCAGATGATGGTCGAGGTGGAGCGGCATCAAGCCATGATCGGCGCGGCACGTTACGCACTGCAGAATGATGCCATCATGGCGCATTATCAGCCGAAAATTTCCTTGCGCACCTCCGCAACGATCGGTTTCGAGGCACTGCTGCGCTGGCGCGCGCGCGACGGATCACTTGCCGGTCCCGATCGCATTGGCGCCGCTTTCGACGATCCGGGACTGGGCGGCCAGATCGGAGAGCGAATGCTCGAAAATGTGCTGCGTGACGTGCAGGGCTGGCTCGAAGCGGGTATTCCTTTCGGGCATGTCGCGTTGAACGTGGCTGCTGTCGACTTCCGCAGAAAGGCATTTGCGCAGACGCTCCTCGACCGCTTGCGGGACTGCCGCGTCCCTGCGGACCGTATTCAAATCGAGGTCACGGAAACAGTGTTTCTCGGGCAGGGAGCCGAGGATGTGAGGGATGCCTTGCTGTGTCTGAGCAATAACGGAATTCGTATTGCGCTCGATGATTTCGGCACAGGCTACGCCTCGCTTTCTCACCTCAATCAATTCCCGGTCGACATCCTCAAGATCGACAAGTCATTCATCGGCAAGCTCGGATCCAGCCCCGATGCGGAGGCCATTTCGGCCACCGTCGTAAATCTTGGGCACTGCCTTGGTCTTGAGGTCGTTGCGGAAGGCGTTGAGACGACGGCGCAGGAACGACATCTCATTGGAATGGGATGTGATACGGGCCAAGGGTTCCTTTACTCTCGGCCGCTCGCGGCAAATGATGTCGCGGCTTTTCTCTCGCATGAGGCAACCATGTTGAAGTCGGCCCGGCGGGCCTGATCTTCTCCACTTTCCTTACTGCGCGATGCGGCGACGCTCGCTAGACCAGACCGTCTGATGACCAGTCCCGTGATTCTCTGGCTTCGCCGCGATCTGCGCATCGCCGATCAGGCGGCCCTGCTTGCCGCTTGTCAGGCGGGGCCAGTCATTCCCGTCTATGTTCTCGATGATAATTCGCCCGGTGATCGTGCTATGGGCGCCGCGTCGCGCTGGTGGCTTCATCATAGCCTCGTCCATCTTGACGAAGCTCTGCGGCAGAAAGGGTCGCGGCTGATCCTGCGCAGGGGCCGGGCGGCGGACGAGATCGCAAAGCTGACGGATGAGACCGGCGCCATCGCCGTTCATGCGCTTCGCCACTATGAGCCATGGTGGACGGGCGCGGAAGCCGAGCTTGGCGACCGCGTCGATCTTGACCTTCATGACGGCAACTATCTGCTGCCACCGGGGCTGCTTCGGACCGGCTCGGGCACGCCTTATCGCATCTACACGCCGTTCATGCGCGCTCTGTTCGAGCATATGCCCCCGCCGGCGTCGCAGCCCACGCCACAGAACGTTCCTTCGCCCTCGCATTGGCCGGCCAGCGACCGGCTGTCGGACTGGGGGCTGCTCCCGACCAAGCCGGACTGGGCGGCGGGCTTTGCCGCGGAATGGACTCCGGGCGAAGCTGGCGCGGCTGAACGGCTCAAGGAGTTTGAGAGAGTTGCGGCTGCCTATGCGGTCGGCCGCAATCTGCCGGCAATCGAGGGGAGTTCGAGACTCTCTCCGCATCTCCACTTCGGGGAGATTTCCCCGGCACGCATCTGGCATGGGCTCGCCGGGAAGGGGCATAGACGTGGCGAGGGCGTCGAGACGTTCCTGAAAGAGATTATCTGGCGTGATTATGCGCAGAACGTCATCCTCGCCATCCCGGATTATGCGACGGAAAACGGGCGCCCGGCCTTCGACCGCTTTCTTTGGCGAGACGGGCGGGACGCGCAGGAAGATATCGCCGCCTGGCGGGAAGGGCGAACCGGTTATCCGATTGTCGATGCGGGCATGCGTCAGCTCTGGGCGACTGGCTGGATGCACAATCGCGTCCGCATGATAGCGGCATCCTTCCTAATCAAGCACCTGCTGGTCGATTGGCGTGTCGGCGAGCGCTGGTTCTGGGATACGCTGGTCGATGCGGACTATGGGAATAACGCAGTCAACTGGCAGTGGGTGGCGGGGAGCGGCGTGGATTCAAACATGTTCGTCCGCATCATGGCACCGTTGACCCAGTCGGAAAAATTCGAGGCGGCGGATTACATCCGGCAATGGGTGCCCGAGCTCGCCGCGCTGACCGACGACACGATCCACGACCCCGACGCGCATGGGTGCAGGCCCCGGGCATATCCTGCCAAGATCGTGGGACACAGAGAGGCGCGGGAACGCGCCCTCGCGGCTTACGCCCGCATAAAATGAAGGCGATTCACCCCAACCCTTTGCGCGGGTGATTGTGCTGGGGCCGCTCTTGGAGCCATAAGGCCGTGATGAATGTCTCTTCGCCTCGTCTGGGTTTTCGCCGCGCGTTGATCCGCCGGGCGCTGACGCAGGGCAAGCGCTCGCTTTGGCGCTTGCTGCCCAATTGGCCGTTCGAAGCCGTGCTGTCACGCATCGACAAGGGTTTGCGGGAAGGGTCGCTCGAGGCCCATCTGCCCGATGGCACCGTGCGACTGCTCGGGGGGCGGGCACCCGGTTTCGCCTGCATCGTCCATCTGTCTAGTTGGCGCCCCTTGCTGCGCCTCGCCAGGTCCGGTTCCATCGGCTGGTATGAGGGTTGGGCGGCCGGTGAATGGCAGAGTCCCGATCCCGTGCCGCTCTTCGCTCTGTTCATGGCAAACGCTCGCACCCTGGGGGGAAGTGCCAGGGCGAAAGGTCTGGCGCGGTTGGGCAAGCTCCTCGGCCATGCCGGGCGGGGAAACAGCCGGCGTGGCTCGAAACGGAACATTGCCGAGCATTATGACCTCGGGAATGATTTCTATCGGCTCTGGCTGGACGAAACGCTGACTTATTCGAGCGCAATGCCTGCTCATTCCACCGAACGTCTGGAAGACGCGCAGGTCCGCAAGATCGATGCCGCGCTCGAGCGGCTCCAGCTCAAGGATGGCGACCTTCTGCTGGAGATTGGCTGCGGCTGGGGTGGTCTCGCGGCGCGTGCGCTGGAGCGCCAAAAGGTCGGCTATGTCGGTCTCACGCTTTCCACCGAACAGCGCGAAGTCGCGATAGCGAAGCTGCCCGTGAGGCCAGATGTCGAAGTCCGGTTGCAGGACTATCGGGATGTCGATGGCCAGTTCGACGCTATTGTAAGCGTCGAAATGGTTGAGGCGGTCGGGCATAGTTACTGGCCGGCCTATCTTGGCACGATCGCGCGCCTACTGCGGCCGGGTGGACGTGCGTCCATCCAGCTTATTTCCATCGATCATGCCCTGTTTCCAGCCTACCGACGGAGCGCCGATTTCATTCAGCGCTACATCTTTCCCGGTGGGTGCCTCATCGATGTGCCGACCTTTCGCGGCATTGCGCAAAGCAAAGGGCTCCGATGGGAGGCGGACAGTCACAGCTTTGGCCATGACTATGCCTGGACCTTGCGAAACTGGCGTGATCGCTTCGACGCCGTCGTTGAATCCGGTGCGTTGCCCTCGCGGTTCGATGAGCGGTTCGTCAATCTCTGGCGCTATTACCTCATGTATTGCGAAGGTGGGTTTCTCGGGCACGGTATCGACGTGATGCAGGTGACGCTCACGAAGCCGGCCTGATCGCGTCTACTTCCTCACGCAGATCGGCGATCAACGAAGACATTCGCTTGAGCCGCGGCTCCTCCTCATCAAGGATCGCCAGAAAGATGCGACGCTTATATTCTGCGGCGGCTTTCGTTTCTTCCGGTAAGGTCGAAAGTAGAATGTCGATCAGGCGGTCGGCGCCGTGCAGACGGCCCCAAAGATAGTCGTTCTCCCGATAGGCGCGGCTGAAGAAGGCGCCGAAGCAATTGAATTCGATGCCGCGTAGCGTTGCTGCCGCGCCACCCGATCGGATCGCGGAAGCATCGTCAGGCGAGATGCGGTCGACCCGGATCGGATCATACTCGTCTAGTCCCTCGCCCTGAAGGAGCGGCAGAGTAGCGATGTCGTAATAAGGGTAACCGAGATAACCGCGCAGCAGAACGCGTCGTTCCTCGGCTGGTAGGGCCAGAAGCGCTTCGGCCAGCGTCGCATCGGTCTCTTCATCCAGTTGATCGAGGCTACGGGCCGAGGCTACTGTCGCGAGCGCTGTTGCCGGGTCGCTTAAAGACGTGACGGGGAGGTCAGGCACTGCGGCAACAACCCACGCGGGCATCTGGCGATCGGCGTAGCGTGTGATTGCCGAATAAAGCATCTCCCGCATCGCGGCGCGCGCTTCGATCGCGGCGGCGCCGCTGTCACCGAGCGCGTCATTTTGCCCCGCATCGACCATAAGGCGCGTGAGGAAGCGAAGACGACGGATCCTGAACTCGATATCATGTTGCCGGTAGAAAGTGATGAGATCAGCCGAGGCCGCATCGCGGCCGCTGCTCGTGACCTGATCGATCCGGCGCGCCCGCACCTCCGTCCAGATGCTCTGACGCTGCGCCTCGCGCTGTGCGACGCTATTATGCCCCTTCAAGTCGGATATCGTCGCAGCCAGCGTCTCCACGATCCCGGAAAGCTTGAGATGGGCATAGGCCGGATAGGCAAAGCCGGCGGCCTTCACTGCCTTGCCGTGCAGTCGCGCGCGCCAGCCTGCGAGGCGCCGGGCGGTCGGCCGCGTGAGGAATAGCGTGCGACCCATGGTTCGCTCGACGGTCTGCTCGATATCGGGCCGGAGTGCTTCGACGATGTGCTGCATTCGGCGGATCCGGCGGGAGCGCTCGGCAATGGTCTCCAGATTATCGCGGATCGGCTGCTCGCGTGGGATGTCGCTCACTGCCCCGAAGATGGTGCGGAAGAAGCCGGGAAGGGGCGGCGATCCGCCCGCTTCCGCAGGCGCAGGCGATGTCAGGCGGAAATTTCGGCTTGAGGGGGTCGGCTCGATGTAGACGAAGCGCCGATCGACTGGACGCCGGGCCGGCCGGTCCTTGAGAGCGGCAATCGCCTGCGCGAAAGGTGCGTTGGCCAGCACCGAGCCATCGATGAGCACGATATCCTGAACGTCGCTCGTCGCGTGCCGGCGCGAGAGAAGCCGCGCGAGAAAGCGCTCGCGTGAGGGCCATGTCTGCCCACGCTTTTCGAGAACCCGGTCCAGCTCCCGCGCTGTAAAGGGCGGGAACGCGCCAGGAAAACTCGCCGTCGCGCGTGCCGCGAACGCAAGCTCGGCCGTTTCCGCCAGCAGGCGGGGACGAAAGCCACGCGCCTTGAAGCCTATCGTCAGACGGTGCTCGGTCTCGATGACTTCGGGCGGGCTGTTGAGCGCGAGCGCTTCCTCATGGCCGCTAAAATCGGTGACTGTCACGAACAGGTCCAGCGGATGTCCGTCGGGCAGCAGCGGTTTTCCCGCCGGGACCGCGGCCATGGCATCGAATGCATCGAGCAGCAGGCCGGAAAAGCCCTCTCCGCCGAACGGAGGGGCGAACCATCTCGCCTGCACGAGGTTTGAGAGCTTGCGGCGCACCTCCTCCCGGGTTTCCGGGGCGACGGTTCTCTCCACGGTGTCACCGCGCCTTCGCATCAGCAGCCAGAGCAAAGGGGCTACCCAGAATTTGGTGAAGCGGGAGAGGGGGCGCGCGTCCGGGTCGAGCAGGGTGTCGGCGTCGGCCGACTTCAACCAGAGCTCGGTGAGGGGGTCGAGCGACTGCCCACTCTCCAGCGCATGAGCGAGGAAGACCCCGTTTATGCCGCCCGCGCTGGCGCCGGAGATGACATCCGGCACCACGCGTAGCTTGAGACTGAAACGGCGCTGCGCGTCAGCAAGTATCTCCTGATAGACGGCGCTGCTCGATGACGGTGGGAAGGGCTCGTCATCGAGATGAGCCCGGCTCGCCTGCGCCAGGTGCCAGATTTCCTTGGTGACACCGTGCATATAGACGGCGAGGCTCACGCCGCCATAGCAGATCAGCGCCAGCCGCAGTTCCTTCTCCCGCATCTTGTCAGTCAGGATGCGCGGACGCGAACCGGATGTCGAGGCTCAATCGGAGAAATCGAAAGATGCCCAGATGGGTAGATGATCTGAGGCGCGGCGCGAAACCGTGCTCGCATGCACGCCGCACTCCGCAATCCTCAGCTTTCCCTGCCACATGATGCGGTCGAGCGCGGCAAGCGGCCGGCCCGCATGATAGGAACGGCCGCACGGGGCAATCGTGAACGCGCGCTCGAAGTCCCGCAGGCAGCCGCCCTGACTCCATTCGTTGAGATCGCCCATGGCCAGCACGGCATCCGCACGCATTGTCGATTCAAGCGAGAGATGATGCAGGATTGCGGCCGCCTGCCGTCGGCGCCACAGGCCGGAGAGGTCCAGGTGCATACCAATGAGCCGAATATCGTGCCCCTTGTACCGGACCAGCGCCGTGACGGCTCCGCGCGGCTCGATGCAGGGCAAGTGGATGATGTCGCGCTCGACAAGCTCTGTGCCGCGCCTCACCAGAAGCGCATTGCCGTGCCAGCCCATGCTTTCGGTCCGGATCGAGAGCGGTATCGCGGTATAGTCGCTATGGGCTTCCAGCATCCGCTCGGGCAGGATGGCGTGGCGAATGCCGAAGCGGCGGTCCGCTTCCTGAAGCGCTATGACGTCCGCGTCGATTTCGTTGAGGACCTCGATAATCCGTTCGGGCTTCCGCCGCCGGTCCGTGCCGAGGGCTTTGCGGATGTTGTAGCTTGCAACCTTGAGCATCTGTTTCTTCATCTCTGCCTCGCTAACGCTCCGCAAGCCCGATTTGGCGCAATCGCGCAACTGCATGCCCATTTGCCACGTTATGTCGCTGTAACTGCTGCGAACATGAGGAGAGAGCAATGCAGATCGAAACTGACGCCCTGGTTATGGTTCTGGATGGGCGCAAGATGTTGATGCTCCGCAATCATGGCGACGCGACCTACCCGAACCTCAAGGTCGAGACCGTCGAGGAACGGGATAATCCGGCCGATCGCGATCAGGGGACTGACCGTCCCGGGCGAGTACAGTCATCGGCGGGAACCGCGCGAAGCGCCATGCAGGAGGTGGACTTTCACCAGCAGGAGGAAGATCGTTTCGCGGCGGATGCGGCGGCGCTTCTTCGCGAGCGCGCTCTGGCCAACGACTATGAAAGCCTGATTGTCGTGGCGCCAGCCAACACTTTGGGCGAGCTGCGCAAGCATTATCACAAGGAAGTGGAGCGCCGCCTTTCCGGCGAGCTGACCAAGGATCTGGCGAGCCACCCCATCTCCGAGATCGAGAAAATCCTTCTGGCAAACTGACGCTCGCATATCACTGGCGTTCGCGGTTCGTTCCGACTATTGACGGGCAATGGTGAAGGTCAAGAAGCGTTTCGTCTGTCAGTCCTGCGGCTCCGTGGCGAGTCGGTGGCAGGGGCAGTGCGACGATTGCGGAGAATGGAACACGCTCGTGGAGGAGGCCGGCGCGACGGCCTTCTCCGCCAAACATGATCTGCAGACGGGCGGGCGAGCGATTTCGCTCATTGGACTTGATAGCGATATTGCGCTCCCGCCCCGTCTCACGACGAGCATCCCCGAGTTCGATCGGGCGCTCGGCGGCGGACTCGTCGCCGGGTCTGCTACCCTCATCGGAGGCGATCCTGGCATTGGCAAATCCACTTTGTTGCTTCAGGCGGCGGCGCTCATTGCGTCGGCGGGCAAGCGCGTGGTCTATATTAGCGGAGAGGAAGCGGCGGACCAGGTAAGGCTGCGGGCGAAGCGGCTGGGGCTGGGGACCGCCCCGGTTGCGCTGGCCAGCGCGACCTCCGTCAGGGACATACTGACCACGTTGGGGGACGGGCGCGCGCCCGACCTCCTGGTCATCGATTCGATTCAGACCATGCACAGCGATCTCATAGAGGGCGCGCCCGGCACGGTGAGCCAAGTGCGCGCCAGCGCGCATGAGCTCATTCGTTTCTCCAAGCAGGGCGGAACTGCGCTGATCCTCGTGGGCCATGTCACCAAGGACGGATCGCTCGCCGGTCCGCGCGTGCTGGAGCACATGGTCGACACGGTCCTCGCGTTCGAAGGAGAGCGCAGCCACCAGTACCGGATTCTGCGCGCGACCAAGAACCGGTTCGGTGGGACCGACGAAATCGGCGTGTTCACCATGGCGGAAGAGGGGCTTGCGGAAGTTGGTAACCCCTCAGCGCTGTTCCTTGGCTCACGGGATGAGGCGATCGCCGGCACATCTGTCTTTCCGGCGCTGGAAGGAACTCGCCCGGTCCTCGTGGAGATTCAGGCGCTCACTGTTCGGCTGGCCAGCGGCGCGACGCCGCGTCGCGCCGTCGTCGGGTGGGACAGTGGCCGGCTGGCCATGATCCTGGCGGTTCTCGAGGCCCGCTGCGGCCTCAGCTTCGCTTCGTGCGAGGTCTATCTGAATGTCGCTGGCGGCTATCGCCTGCAGGACCCCGCCGCTGATCTGGCGGTTGCAGGCGCGCTGATCTCTGCCCTTTCCGAGCGGCCGATGCCAACTGACGCCGTGCTGATGGGTGAGATTGCGCTGTCAGGCGAGATACGGCCCGTCGCTCACGCCGCGTTGCGCCTGCGCGAGGCCGCCAAGCTGGGCTTTTCGAGCGGGCTCGTTCCGCGCGGTTGCACAGACGCGCCCGCCGGAATTTCGGTGCGGCGTTTCGGTTCTCTTGCGCAGTTTGTTGACCACAGCCTTGGGCGAGACTAGCCGAACGGTATGACCGCGCTCGACATTGCCGTGCTGCTTGTGATCGGCTGGACCTCCGTGCGCGGTGTCATGCGGGGCTTCGTCGCGGAAGTTATCGGCATTGCCGGACTTTTTGCCGGCATGGTCGCGTTGCGCCTTTTTCATGCGCCCGTCACGGATCTGCTGACTGCATGGATCGGAACCGCGGGCGGGGCAGCGATTCTCGCTTTTTTCCTTGTTTTCGGTAGTATCGTTGGCGCAGCCAAGCTGATCGCTGGCCAGCTCGGCAAGTCGAGCCGGGCATCGCTGCTGGGGCCGATCGATCGCGCGCTCGGCTTCGGTCTTGGCGGTCTGAAGGGTCTGTTGTTCGCGACCGTCCTCTTCATGCTCTTCACGCTCTTCTTCAACACGCTCTACGGCGCGTCGGAGCGTCGGCCCGAGTGGATGCGGACGGCTCATGTCTTCCCGCTGCTGAGCGCCAGCAGTCTCGCGATGAGTGCCTGGCTGGAGGAGCGCAGCGACCATGGCGGGCTTATGGGCGCCATTTCTGGCGAGGATGATGCCCAGTCGAACGCGGGTGATGCGGATGAATGAGCCGCTCTACGGCATGGCTGTGCTTCGGCTCGCGGCAGCCGTGGCGGATCATCCGCCGCTGAACCCTGCCGATGTCGCAGTCGAGAAGCGCTCGGTAGTATGTGGTAGCCGGGTGATTCTGACGCTCCGGCTCGATGAGCAGGCTCACGCAACCGCGGTGGGCATTCAGGCGCAGGCTTGCGCGCTGGGTCAGGCGGCAGCGACAGTTCTCGCGCGTGGGATCGTGGGTCGATCGGCTGAGGAAGTCGCACGGGTGACGGCGGACTGGTCCGATTATCTGTCCGGCACGGCCGACGAAATTCCCGACTGGCCAGATCTCGCGCTTCTGGCGACCGGGCTCAATTATCCCGCGCGTCACGCTTCCCTCCGGCTGGCTTTCGAAGCCGCATCGGAAGCGATGGCGCTGGCGCTGTCTGAGAGCGCAAAACCATGACGGCGACCGATTTCCTTCTGTCCGAGGGGGTGATCCTGCTCGCTGCGGCGCTCGCGTTCGTCATTCTCTTCCGCCGTTTCGGGCTTGGTGCCGTGCTGGGCTATCTCGTCGCGGGTGCGCTTGTCGGCCCTTTCGGGCTCGGACTTGTGGGCGGTGGCGAAAGCAAGATGGCAATTGCCGAGATCGGCATCGTATTGCTGCTGTTTCTTGTCGGCCTTGAGCTCAATCCCTCCCGTCTGTGGCGCTTGAAACGTGACATTTTCGGGCTGGGCCTCATGCAGGTCACGCTTTGCGGGCTGGCGCTTGCCGCGTTTATTTTCGTGGCGACGGGCTTTAGCGGCCCGGCGGCGCTTGCCCTTGGTTTGCCGCTCGCGCTCTCGTCCACCGCACAGGTGCTTCCGGGTCTGAAATCCAGCGGACGGATCAACTCGCCTTTCGGGGAAAAGGCGTTCTCCGTCCTGTTGTTTCAGGACCTCGCCATTGTCCCCCTGATCACGATCATTGCTACCCTGTCCCGTGCGCCTGCGGATCCCAGCGCCCCGCCGGGCTGGCTGCTGGTTCTCTACACGATGGGGGCCACAATCGGACTGGTCCTTGCCGGGCGGTTTGTTCTGCAGCCGCTGCTGTCGCTCGTCGGTCGGCTGGGCGAGCGCGAGCTGTTCGTGGCGCTCGGTCTCTTCACGGTTCTGACAGCTGCGTCGCTCATGCACGCCCTGCATCTCTCTACGGCGCTGGGTGCGTTCGTCGCGGGCGTCATGCTCGCCGATTCACCCTATCGGCACGAGATAGAGGCGGATGTCGAGCCGTTTCGCACGATTTTGCTCGGGCTGTTCTTCGTGGCGGTAGGCATGGTGCTCGACCTTGGCGTTATTGCCCGGTCGCCCTTCTTCATCTTCGGCATGGCCATCATGCTCGTGGTCATCAAGGTGGGAATTATCACGCTGGTCGCACGACTTTTCGGTATGGATTTTCGCGGAGCGCTCGCTCTGGGCCTATTGCTCAGTCAAGGCGGCGAATTTGCGTTTGTGCTGTTCGGGCAGGCCCAGAGCGCACTTCTCATCGAACCGTCCGCCGGAAGCATGTTCAGCGCCATCGTCACTCTCTCGATGATGACCACGCCGTTTCTGCTTGTCCTTGCCCGTCGGCTTGAGTTCTCGGCCGTAGGCGACAAGGATCTCGAAGGGCCCGACGACGCGCCGCGCGGCGGCGTGATTGTAGTCGGCTATGGCCGTTTCGGGCAGACGGTCGCGCAGATGCTCTGGCGGCAGGGCACGCGCGTGACACTGATCGATCAGAAGCCCGCGCAGATCGAGTTGTCCGGCCAGTTCAATACCAAGGTCTACTATGGCGACGGAACGCGGGTCGATCTGCTTCGGCGTGCAGGCGCCGAGGATGCTTCGCTGATCGCCTTCTGTCATGACGACAGGAACTTTGGCCCCAAGGCAATGAAGCCGATCGTTGAAGCCTTTCCCCAAGCCGCTATTTTTGTGCGCGCGTTCGATCGTCGTCAGGTCATCGCTTTCGATGGCATGGACATCGCGCATGTCCAGCGCGAGCTTTTCGAGTCCTCGGTTGCAATGGGGCGGATGGCCCTTGCCCAACTCGGCGTCTCGCCCGACGAGGTCGCGGAGATCGAACACCAGTATCGCCTCAACGATCAGGCCCGGCTCGACAAGCAACTTGCCGAGGGCAACTTGCTGGCGGCGCGGGATCTCATCTGGAATCCCAGCCGGGCAATGAAGCGCTCGCCGGAACCGCTTATAGGAGACGATGCATGATCGCGATGATCGCCGCGCTCAGCGCGGCACTAGCCATAGGGGCAGGGGCATTTGGCGCTCACGGCGCCTCTTCGGCGCAAGCCGCAGAATGGCTGCGGACTGGCGCCTTCTATCAGCTCGTTCATGCGGTCGCCGCGCTTGTGCTGATTCGCGGGGTGTCGCAGCCGGGTATCGCTGCGTCCATGCTCGGGGGAGCGGCGATCTTTGCGTTCACGCTTTACGCGATGGCGCTCGGCGCACCCAGATGGCTGGGCGCCGTCACGCCCTTTGGCGGCGCGATCATGATCGGCACCTGGCTGGTCGCCGCCTGGCGGTTCAGCCGCTTCTAGCGGTACCGGAGTCCAGGAACGCGGCGACGTCGACAAGGTCGACGTCCTTTGCAAGGTAGGTCTGGCCAATGCCATTTGCCAGCAGGAAGGGCAGGGTGCCTGCCGCCATCTTTTTGTCGTGAAGCATATGGCTTACCAGTTGCTCGCCGCTGGCGGAAACCTTGGCGTCCGTCAGGCTCGCAGGTAGCCCAGAGGCGCGGAGATGCGCGGCGACCCGCGCTGCATCTTCGGCCGGGCAATGGCCGCGCCGCACCGAGTAATGGAACGCCAGCGCCATGCCGGCCGCTACTGCCTCGCCGTGAAGCAAGCTGTCGCTGAAGCCATGTTCCGCCTCCAGCGCATGACCGAAGGTGTGGCCAAGGTTCAGCAACGCGCGGCGGCCGCTCGTCTCCCGCTCGTCGTCCCGCACGATTGCCGCCTTGGCCGCGACGCTGGTCGCAATGGCATGTTCGCGCGCGGCGGCATCGCCGGACAGCAGGGCTTCGCCATTCGCCTCGCACCACTCGAAAAAGGGTGCGTTGTCGATGAGGCCATATTTCACGACTTCCGCATAGCCCGCAGCTACGGTCCGGCGGTCGAGCGTATCCAGTACCGTCGGGTCAATGAGGACGAAGCTTGGCTGGTGAAACGCGCCGACAAGGTTCTTGCCCGCGCGGGAATTGATCGCGGTCTTGCCGCCCACGCTGCTGTCAACCTGAGCGAGCAAAGTCGTAGGGATCTGGATGAAAGCGCAGCCGCGCTTAAGGATAGCACAGGCAAAACCCACCAGATCGCCGATCACGCCGCCGCCCAGCGCGATGACATGGTCGTTGCGTTCCGTACCTTGCTCGATCAGCCAATCCGTCACGGCTTCCAGCTGCGACCAGCTTTTCGTCGCTTCGCCGCTTGGCAGCACGAGCAGCGTACTGGCGAGGCCAGCGCGACCGAGCGCCGCTTCAAGACGCGGCCACTGTGCAGTCGCCACCCGATTGTCGGTGATGACCGCGAGCGGGCGCTTGGAAGCGAAAGGCGCGAGCGCGGCGCCTGCATCATCGAGCAGGCCTCCCTCGATACGGACGTCATAGGCGCGCGCGCCCAGTTCCACAGGGATCACGGACATAGCTTCACGGCTTTCAATATTTTCTCCACCGTCGCGTCGTGCGGGGAGGCGGAGCTTTGGATGTGGATCGGTGCTTGCTGGTAGAACGGGCGGCGCACCTCGGCGAGTTCGAGCAGAACTTCTCGTACGTCCCGTCCCTTGAGAAGCGGACGCCCCTCGCGGCGGGACACCCGATCGACCAGCACCTGAATGTCGGCGTCTAGCCAGATGGCGGTCGCGCGATCCAGAATCAGTGCGCGTGTCTCGTCATTGACGAAGGCGCCGCCGCCCGTGGCGATAATCTTGGCCTCGCCATCGATAAGCCGCGCGATCACCCGGCGTTCGCCATCGCGGAAATGCGCTTCGCCAAACTTGTCGAAGATTTCCTGGACGGTCATGCCTGCCGCTTTCTCGATCTCTTCGTCCGCATCGACGAAGGGGAGTCCGAGGCGCGCCGCCAGTCGTCTGCCGATCGTTGTCTTGCCGACTCCCATCATGCCGATGAGCACGAGGGTCTGGCGGGCGTCATCGACCTGATATTTGCGGTTTCGCTGCATGACGTGCGGGGCTATACATCCGCCGGCCGGACAAGCAATCGCCCTTTTCCCCGTGGAAACGACGGTTCGACTCAGGCTGGCATATCCTCATGAGGCAAATTCGAAACGGATCATGAAATTATCTCGCCAAGATCCCTATCGCCGGCGTCGCAGCCCGATTTCCATCGTCGTCATCCTTTTGCTGCTCGTCATTGTGGCCGTGTTTGCGCTTGCATGGGTGCGTGGCGGACCTCAGCCGATCCAAAGCGTCGAGAAGACGATCCCGGCCGACCAGCTCGGCAAGTAGCTTGAGGGCCAAGAAGTGAAGCGGGTAAGCGGGGCATGGCTGTTCGCGGCGACGCTGCTGGCGATCGGCATACCCGTGCTTGCGCAAAGCGGCCCGGAATCGCTGCTGCCTGAGGGTTTTGGCGAAAGCGCGCCTGAGCCCGGCCCTGCGCCTTCGAGGCCTTCCGGCAGCACTGGCAATGTGAGCGCGCCTGCTCTCACACTCCCGGTTAACCCGTCGCTTGCCATTGCGGAGGGGGCTGTGGCCCTGTCATCCGGCGGAAACAACACTTCCGTTAATAGCGCCGCGATCGCCGAGAAATATGATCTTCCGGCGACAGCCCGGCGCTCGCTTGCACAGATCGGTCCGCTGACGCCGATGAGCGGCGGTTTTCCCGTCAACGCCTTCGGCGCAACGCGCGGGCCATTTCTGGCCTCGCTGATGCGTTCTTCCCGCGCTCCGTTCGTGTCGCGTTGGTCCAGTATTCTGCTGCGCCGCGCGCTGCTCAGCGGCACGCGCACACCCGGCGAAATCAACGGTGCGGACTGGGCGGCGGAGCGGGCCTGGCTGCTGGTGCGCATGGGGGAGGCGGACGCCGCTCGCCTTCTGGTGCAGAGCGTGGATTCTGATCGATATACCAAGCGGCTCTACGCCGTGGCGATGCAGGCGCAGCTCGCCACGGCAGATCCGGCCGGCTTCTGCCCGCTTCTGCCCCGCGCGCGCAATTTTTCCGATGAGCCGGGCTGGTTCATGGCGCAGGCGATTTGCGCCTCCTTCTCGGTTGAACAGGGTCAGGCAAGCGCGCTCCTGTCTCAGGCGAGCCGCCGTGGCATCGCCCGGGGTATCGACTATCGCCTTGCAGAGAAAGTGGTGGGAAGCGGTCCAAACAGCCGCCGCTCGGTCAAGATCGAGTGGGACGGCGTGACCCAGCTCACCAACTGGCGGTTCGGACTTGCCACTGCGACCAATGTCGAAATTCCCGAAGCCTTGTTCTCGACTGTGGGGCCTCAGGTGCGAGCGTGGGAAGCTCGCGCGCCGACTCTGTCTTATGAGAGGCGGCAGCGTGGCGTTGCCGTCGCGACCCGGCTGGGGGTCTTCTCAGGGGACGCAGCACGCACATTCTGGTCTGAATATGCCGATTCGTCGGAAAGCGGATCGGGCGCGAGTGATATAGGCGATCTTCTTCGCACCGCCTATGCAGGCGATAGCACGAGCGAACGCATCGGCGCGATGCGGAGTTTCTGGTCGCGGTCTCCGGCTGACGGCGCAGCCGGTCCGGGGGGCGTAGACTATGCGGCTCTGCCTGTGCTGGCGCGCGCGGCAGCGGTGCTAACTCCAACTGCCGATGCCGGCGACGACACGCCGTGGCTCATCGCGGCCATGCTGTCTTCCGGTTTTGACCGTTCTGCCCAGAGATGGGGTAGCGTCGTGGGAAGTCTGGAGGGCGCTCCGGGCGAGCGGGCATGGGCGCTGCTCGCGACCGGTTCCCCGACGCCTCAGATCGATCTTTCCGCAAGCCGCATTTCGCGCTTCATCGGCAGTGACGAGGCCGGTGTCAGTGGACGGCTTCTCGTCGCGGCGCTCGGCGGTCTCGGACGGCTGCCCGAGGGGAACAGAGATAGCCTTTTGGCGGAAGCGAAAATCGCTCCGACGCCGCGTACACGTTGGGCGCGGGCGCTCATGTCCGCTGCCGCCCGCCGGGAACAAGGGACGGTCGCTCTTCTCGTCGCGGTCGGCCTGCAGACGGGCCGGTGGGATAGGCTTCCGGCCGACCATCTCTATTTTATTACAGCCGCGCTGACCCGCGTAGGATTGGGCGCTGAGGCGCGGATGATCGCCGCTGAGGCGATGGCGCGCACCTGATGCCGTGGGGCGAGGAGGACCTGCCCCCTCTTTCCGTGGACGATGCGCGGTCGATCGATCGTTATCTCGCGATGCTGGCGGCGGAGCGGGGCGCAGCCCGCAACACATTGCTCGCTTACCGCCGCGACCTAGAGGAGGCTGCCAGACGGTTGGCCAAGCTGACGCACGCGACCGGCGAAAGTCTGCGCGCGTTGGAGAGCGTCTGGGCCGATCTCGCACCTTCCAGCCTCGCCCGTAAATCATCGGCTTTGCGCGGTTTTTTCGCCTTCATGGAGGCGGAGGGCGTGCGGTCCGACAATCCCTCGTCCTGCTTGCCCAAGCCAGCGGTCCGGCGACCTCTGCCCAAAATATTGGGGCATGAAGCGGTTGATGCATTGTTCTCGGCGATCGATGCCCGGCTGGCGAAAGTTCCCGTCAATCCTTTCGACATTCGTCTCTCCGCGCTGATCGAACTGCTCTACGGATCAGGGCTTCGGGCAAGCGAGCTTGTATCGCTGCCGGCCCGGGCTCTCGCAAGTGACAGGCCGTTCCTCATTCTTCGGGGTAAGGGCGGGCGCGAGCGGCTGGTCCCCATTTCGGACCGGGCGCGCGCCGCCGTGGCCCGCTGGCGTGAGCACTTGCCGGAAGACGGGCTGTATCTTTTCCCAGCCGGCAAGAGCTTCCTCAGCCGGGTGCGACTTTTTCAGATCGTGCGCGCGCTTGCCGCCGAAGCGGGCCTCGATCCGGCGAAAGTCAGCCCGCATGTGCTCCGCCACGCCTTTGCCACGCATTTGCTGGAAGGGGGCGCGGATCTGCGCGCGTTGCAGGCCATGCTTGGCCATGCGGACATCGCCACGACCCAGATCTACACCCATGTGGACGCCGCGAGGCTGGTTGCGCTCGTCAACGCCCGTCACCCCCTCGTTGACCTTGCGCCGCGTCGCGCCTAACTCGCCGGGATGAACAGCTTTCTGGATTTCGAGAAGCCCGTTGCCGCACTCCAGTCGCGGATAGCGGAACTGCGCGAGACCGCGCAGGATGGCGCAATCGACATTGATGCAGAGATCGAGCGCCTTCAAGGCCGATCCAACGTCATGCTTGCCGAACTCTATGGTAAGCTGACGCCCTGGCAGAAGACGCAGGTCGCGCGCCATCCCGAGCGCCCGCACTTCCGCGACTATGTCGCGGGCATGTGCACGGACTTCGTCCCGCTCGCGGGGGATCGCGCCTTTGCTGACGACAAGGCAATCGTGGGTGGCCTGGCGACGATTGGCGGACAGCGCGTCATGCTCATCGGCCATGAGAAGGGCCATGATACCGAAAGCCGGGTGCGGCATAATTTCGGCATGGGAAAGCCGGAGGGCTATCGCAAGGCAATCCGTCTCATGGATCTTGCAGATCGGTTCGGACTGCCGGTGGTCACGCTGGTCGATACTTCGGGTGCGTTCCCCGGCGTGCAGGCCGAAGAGCGCGGTCAGGCGGAAGCCATTGCGCGATCAACAGAGCGCTGTCTGGCTCTGGGTGTGCCGATGGTCGCCGCGATCGTGGGCGAAGGTGGTTCGGGCGGCGCCGTTGCGCTTGCCGCGGCCAATCGGTTGCTCATGTTCGAACATGCGATCTATTCGGTGATTTCGCCTGAGGGCTGCGCTTCGATTCTTTGGCGCACTGCGGACAAGGCAGCGGATGCGGCGACCGCGATGCAGGTGACGGCGCAGAATCTCGAAGCGCTCGGCGTGATCGACAGGATCGTGCCCGAGCCGATGGGCGGCGCCCATCGCAATCCCGCCGAAGCGATCGAGTCGCTTCGGCGCGCGATCAATGAGGAGGTCGCGGCGCTTGTCCCGAAAACGGCGGACGAACTCAAGAGGCAGCGCGGCGATAAATTTCTCGCGATGGGGCGTTGATCCCAACGCGAATTCGCGCGTTCTGCCGTCATTAGGCCGCGATGCTCGCGGCGCTGGCTGGGGAGGGAGTGTATGTCGCGCAAACGGATCGGTGCGGGAGTAGCTGTCGCGCTGGCGGCTGTCGCATTGGCGCAACCCGGCGCAATCGGGCAGGCGCAGCGGCAGATCCGTACCGTCAACAGCATGTCTCCGTCCGAGAAGGCGGAAGGGGCCAAGGCTCATCCGCAGTTGCTCGAGGAGTTTGGCGGGCTGTATGACGGGCGGCAGGCCGCCTATGTCGCCAGCGTCGGTAAGCGGATCGCGACTCAGTCGAGCCTCTCCGCTCAGCAGAGCGACTTCACGGTCAGCCTGCTGAATTCCAATGTAAACAACGCCTTCGCCATTCCCGGTGGCTATGTCTATGTCACGCGGCAGCTCATGGCGCTGATGAACGATGAGGCGGAGCTCGCGGGTGTTCTTGGCCATGAAGTGGGCCATGTTGCTGCCCAGCACGGCAAACGGCGCCAGAGCGCGGCTCAGCGCAACTCCATTCTTGGCGCTCTCGGGCAGGTTCTCATTGGTGCCGTGGCCGGGGACTCAGGGTTCGGCCAACTTCTTCAACGTGGCATCGGCACGGGCGCACAACTCCTCACCCTCAAATTCTCGCGCAGTCAGGAGTATGAGGCGGACGATCTGGGCATCCGTTATCTCGCCAAGGCGGGCTACGATCCCAGGGCGCTGTCCTCGATGCTCGCTTCGCTCGCGGCGCAGAACAGCCTCGATCAGCGGCTTGGCGGTGGTAATCAGGGCGTGCCGGAGTGGGCGAGCACGCATCCGGATCCCGCGTCGCGCGTCCAGCGTGCTCTGCAGGGCGCCCGGCAGAGCGGATCCACCAGCTCCCAGCGCAACGCCGCAGTTTTCCTCTCGCAGGTCGATGGCATTGTTTACGGCGAAGACCCCAAAGGTGGTGTTGTGGAGGGTGGCCGCTTCATTCATCCCGTCTTTCGGCTCCAGTTCTCCGTGCCGAGCGGCTTTGGGCTGGAGAACGGCGCGCAGGCGGTGTCCATTGCCGGATCGGGCGGTCAGGCGCAGTTCACGGCGGGTAAGTTCAACGGCGAGCTCGGCGCCTACGTCCGCAGCGTTTTTCAGCAGCTGGCTGGCCAGAACCAGAATATCCCGCAGATGGAGATTAGTCGCACGACGATCAACGGGCTGCCGGTGGCCTATGGCACGACCCGCGCGACCGCGTCGCAGGGTGGCGCGCTCGATATCACGATCTTCGCCTATCAGTTCAGCCCGACCACGGCCTATCATTTCATCGTCGCGACACCAGCCGGGCAGGGCATCGGGCCATTTGGTCCAATGTTAAACTCGCTGCGCCGAATCAGCGAGCAGGAGGCATCAGCGGTTCGCACTCGTCGCGTGAAAGTCGTGACGGTGGGGAGCGGCGATACCAGCGCATCGCTCGCGGCGCGCATGGTCTTCGACGATTATAAGGCGGAGCGCTTTCAGGTGCTGAACGGCTTGCCCGCGAATGCTAGGCTGACGCCAGGCCAGAAGGTCAAGATCGTCACGTATTGAGTGCCCAAGAAAAAGGGCGGTCCGACCGAAGCCGGGCCACCCTTTTGCGATTTGAGTGCCGAAAGCCGGCCTGCAGCGCTTACTGCGTTAGGTTGTCAGAGACGCTGTTGAAAGTCGTCTTCAGGTTGGTGCCCAGCGTGCTCATCGCTCCGATAGCAGCCACAGCGATGAGGGCAGCGATCAGACCATATTCGATCGCGGTCGCACCCTTTTCATTCTTCAGCATCTTGCGAAAGGTCTTCATGTTCGGTCTCCTGTCAATTCCGTCATCCCTGCCCCCTCACCGATCTCTCAGTGAACAGGGCGACAAATAGAGACGGTTTGATTTCGAAAGAGTTAAATGCCGGACCGATGTGTAAGGAAAAGAAGGTTAATTACCGATAACCTTGTTCGAGACATTTCCCCACATATTGTTCGTCTTTTCAGCAACCTGGCTTAGGCTGGCAACCATCGCGAGAAATATCAGCGCCAGTATCAAGCCATATTCCACGGCCGTCGCACCCTTTTGGGAAGACAGCAGTGCTTTCAGCTTGCCAAACACGTCATTTCTCCAGCATCCACAATGGCGTGGCTGTAAAGTTCGAAGCCTTAAAAAAGAGTAGTCATGACGCCTGAGGCAGTCCCGTTCGCCCCATTGCAGATCGTTGTCGCAGCAGCCCTCGTGGATGGCTCGGGGCGCGTGTTCATTCAGCAGCGCCCCTTGCATAAGGCGATGGGCGGGCTCTGGGAGTTTCCGGGTGGCAAGGTCGAGCCAGGAGAGGCGGCGGAACAAGCACTCGTTCGGGAGCTCCGCGAGGAACTGGCGATCGAGACCGAGACGGCATGCCTCGCGCCAGCCGCCTTTTCCACCGGCACCATAGGGGATCGGCCGCTGCTTCTGCTGCTCTACGTCTGCCGGAAGTGGAAGGGACAAATCGCGGCGCAGGAGGCAATCGATACGCGCTGGCTGCTCCCGCACGAACTCTTCGCCGTGGAGATGCCGCCAGCGGATCGTCCGCTTGTGGCGATGCTCGATGCCTTACTCTGAGCGGGGTGCCTTCAGCGCGTCCGCGAGGGACACTGTCGCGCTTCCGCGCCGGGCTGGCTTTGGCTGATCGGGCGAGGGGGCCCATCCGCTGCCGTGGAGAATGACGAACGTCTCCCGCGTTTTCCCGTCCGGCTCCGCTTGCGCAGTGAACGCCTCCGCCACACCGATCAGTGCTGACCGGGTGAGGGGCGGAGGCGGGGAAGCGAGGCACTGCGCCGCGCCCATGCCGCGCAGGTCGTGCATCAGGCTCAGGACCGAGCTATAACGTACGGCGATCTCCTGATGATCCGCAACCGGCATGGCAAATCCCGCGCGCTGGAGCAGATCGCCAAGTGCTCGCACATCTACTTGCGGATGCAGGCGCTGGGCAGGCCGCTCGCTTTCCCCCAGGCGCAACGCCGAGCGAAGCATCGGGAGCGAGCCGGCGCCCACGAAGCTCACAAGGCACAAACCGTCCGGTCGCAGCGCTCGTCGGAAAGCGATAAGCGCGCCGGGCAGGTCGTTTACGCTGTCCAGCGTCCCGCAACTCAGGATGAGGTCGAACTGGCCATCGGAGAAGGGCAGCGCATCCTCCCGGCCCTGGACTGCGTCCCGCGCGCTGGCGACGCCGGGGCTGGGCTCCAGCATCGTTACCCGAGTGCCCCCAGGCCGCAGATGATCCGCCAGGCGCGTGCCGAGCGCGCCCACCACAAGCGTATTCTCGAAGGTCCGGCTCACATCGGTCAGACGCTCGATCATCTCGTCCGCCATCGCGTCCAGCAGGAAAGAGAAGTCAGAGAACTTAGCCAACGCCCGCTCGCGACGGTGTTCGCGTAATCTGTCATTGAATATGCTTGGAACGGTCATGGAGCGGCTTGTGGCGCCTCGGCGGTCGTGGAACAAGTGCCAGATGCAATCGATGTGGGTTCCCAATCTCCGGCGCGCATTCGCTCCCGTCCTCGATTATGCCTTGCCGGCACGCTGCCCCGGCTGCGGCGAGATCGTGGCGCAGGATGGCGGTTTTTGCGTGGACTGCTGGTCCAGCCTGCCATTCATCTCCGCGCCCGTCTGCGCCCGATGCGGCGTGGAGCTGCCGGAGCTTGCCGAAGACGGGGCGGAATGCGGCGCCTGCCTTGCCGGTCCGCCGCCCTTCGCGCGGGTTCGCGCCGTGACCCGGTTTGAGGGTGTCTCCCGCACGCTGGTCCATCGCCTGAAATATGGCCGCCGTACGGGCCATGCGTGGATTATGGCGAGGCATATTGCCCGTCTCATCCATGAGAGCCCGCAGGACGCAGTGCTGATTCCCGTCCCCTTGCATCGCTGGCGGATCTGGTCGCGTGGTTTCAACCAGTCGGCGCTGATTGCCCGAGCACTGGCCCGGCGCGTCGGGCTGACGATTGAGCTCGACGCCGTCCGCCGGGTGAAGCGGACGCCGCCCCTCCACGCGCTGGGGCGAGCTGCCCGTCAGCGCGCAGTACGCGGTGCCTTCGCCCTTTCGCGGGGTGGAGCGGAGAAGGTGCGGGGGCGTCATGTGATCCTTATCGATGATGTCTGGACGACCGGCGCGACCGTCACGGCTTGCGCGCGTGTCCTTCTGGATGCCGGAGCGGCACGAGTGGATGTGTTGTGCTGGGCGCGCGCGTCTGCCAATAGCGCGGATTGACAAGAGGGGGCCGGCAACCGACATCGGGTGCCTGGAGGATCGTGATGGCCAAGGTTGAAGTCTATAGTAAGGAATTCTGCGGTTACTCCTCGCGGGCCAAGGCGCTGCTGCGCGAGAAGGGCGTGGAGTTCACCGAATATGACATCACCATGGGTGGCCCCGTCCGCAACGAGATGATCCAGCGCGCCAACGGTCGCTCCACTGCGCCGCAGATTTTTATAGATGGCGCGCATATCGGCGGATGCGATGATCTGTTCGATCTCGAGCGGGGTGGCAAGCTGGACCCGCTGCTCAAGGCCTGACGTAGCCGGTCGATGCGCGTTGCTCTTCTTCAGATGACGGCGGGGGTCGATCCCGCCGCCAATGCCACCACTCTCGTGCAGGCGATTGGCGAGGCTTCGGCAGGCGGCGCCACCGTCTTGTTCACGCCGGAAATGTCGGGCCTTATGGACCGCGACCGGACCCGCTCGGAAGGCGCTGTCAGGCTCGAGGCCGAGGATCCGGTGCTTCACGATGTGCAGGCCGCCGCCCTCGCGCATGATATATGGGTTGCCCTCGGGTCGCTTGCGGTCCGCGAGCGTAGGGATGGCAAGCGGCACAACCGCACGCTCGTGATCGGGCCGGATGGCGCTATCAAGGCGCGCTATGACAAGATCCACCTCTTCGACGTGGATCTGTCCGATGGGCAGAGCTGGCGCGAATCTGCGACGTATGCTGCGGGACAGGATGCCGTTCTGGTGCAGACGCCGCTTGGTCTGCTGGGGCTCAGCATCTGCTATGATCTGCGCTTTCCTACTCTGTTCGGTATGCTCTCGAAGGCTGGAGCGGATGTCATTGCCGTCCCCGCTGCTTTCACGGTTCCAACAGGGGAGGCGCATTGGCACACGCTCCTGCGTGCCCGGGCAATCGAGACGCAGAGCTTTGTCATCGCGGCGGCGCAGACGGGGCAGCATGAGGACGGGCGCGAGACCTATGGCCATAGTCTTATCGTTGATCCTTGGGGGCGGGTGCTTCTGGATGCCGGCACCGGGCCCGGACTCTATTTTTGCGACTTGGACCTGAACGAAACAGCGGCGGTGCGTGCGCGCATTCCGGTTCATGCTCACCATCGCCCCATTGGCGGCCCGGTCATCCTGTGATCGTGTTCGACCTCAAATGCCGTTCGGGTCATGTATTCGAGGCCTGGTTTGCATCAAGCGCGGCCTATGAGCGGCAACTGGCTGACAGGCTGCTCGTCTGCCCGATCTGCCAGGACGCAGACATCGGGAAGGCAGTGATGGCCCCGTCGGTCTCAGCCAAGGGCAACCAGCGCTCCGAAGCCGCACCCGCAGCGCCGCCCGGGGCCGAGAAGGCGTCGGTCGCCGCGGGCCTGCCGCCTGCTGTGCGCGAGAAGCTGGCCGAGGCCGAGGCCGTGGTCGCGCAAGCCCAGCAGGAGGCGATCGGCCGGTCGCAATGGGTAGGCGACAAGTTCGCCGATGAAGCCCGCGCGATGTATTATGGCGAGCGAGAGCAGGCGCCGATCCATGGCACTGCAAGCGCCGATGAGGCGCGCTCCATGATCGAGGAAGGGCTGGCGATCGCACCGCTGCTGGTGCCCGTCGTTCCGCCCGACCAGATCAATTGACCCTGTCGAGTTGACCCCCGCCAGCGCCCGCAATAGAGCCGTTGCTGGGCACCCATAGCTCAGCAGGATAGAGCACCAGATTCCTAATCTGGGGGCCACTGGTTCGAATCCAGTTGGGTGCACCACTCCGTAGATTGTTCGCTATAGCGCGATATTGCCACCCAGCTTGCGATTGGAGGGACCTGGGAGGGGAAGATGGAGGGGTTGTCTAATCGCCTAACCAATTGGCTGTGATCTCTCCCCTGTGCCCCTCCGGCGCAAGTGCGGCGCGCAGTGCTTCCAGCAGAGGCGGTAGCGCCTGCGTAAAGGCGTAGGGCGGGTTGACGATAAAAAGGCCCGCGCCGTTATAGATGTCGGGCTGATCGGTATCGTACAACCAATGCTCGACCACCAGAAACTTCGGGATACCGAGCTTATGTAGCTGTGCCTTCCACCGAACATGCGTGGCGCGGTCTTTTAGCGGATACCAGACCACCGTCACGCCATGTGCGCATTTGCGCGTCGCCGCGGCGAGGGTGTCGGTGATACGCGCGCGTTCATCGGTCTGCTCGTACGGCGGATCTACCACCACCACACCGCGCGGGGTGCGTGGCGGCAGCATCGCCAGCCAAAGCTCGTAGGCGTCGCGCTGATGCACGGCGGCGGATGTATCGCGCATCGCGCCGCGCAGGGCGTAGGCGTCTTCGGGATGTTTCTCGTTCAGGATCAGAAAATCCTGCGGACGCAAAAGCTGCGACAAGAAGCGCGGCGATCCGGGGTAGAGATGAGGCTCAGCCCCGGCATTTACAGCGTTCACGGCGGAGCGATAGTCGTCCAGCAAAGGGTTTGTATCGGCAAAGGCGCGCACTACGCCCTGGGTAGCCTCGCCGGTGCGTTGTGCCTCATCGCCGCCAAGATCGTACAGGCCGCAGCCGGCATGGGTGTCGATCAGGGTGAGCGGGCTCTCTTTGAGCTGCAATGCCCGCACGAGGGCGATCAGCAGGCTGTGCTTTACGACATCGGCGCTGTTTCCGGCATGAAAGCTATGGCGATAATTCATTATAAATCAAAATCCTGGCGATCTGACTTCGGACGAACGACTGGGCTCGAAAGCCGGGCGCGAGGCAACAGAAACAACCATCCGGTGCCCGTATAGCGTCGGGCGGAAACCTTCAAAACATTCTGTGCAAGGCCTCAACCTTGCGCTAGCGATTGCCACCAGAGGGGGAGACACAAGCCTTCGGGCCGTCCGACTAGGGCTGAGCCTTCACCGGCAGACGGAATGGCGCGCCGAGCCGGTTGAAGGCGTTCATCGCGGCGATAGCGAGTGTCAGATCAACCAGATCTTTGGGCTCGAACGCTGCTGCTGCTGCCGCATAGTCCTCGTCGGACGCATGCGTTTGGCTGACCATCGTCACCTCTTCGGCCCATGCCAGCGCTGCGCGATACTGGTCGGTAAAGAGATGCGGCACCTCCGCCCATACCGGAACAAGCGTTACCTTGTCGGCAGCCATCGTTTTGAGCAGGTCGCGGCTATGAATATCGATGCAGTGGGCGCAGCCATTGATCTGCGAGACGCGCAGAAAAACCAGATGTATAAGTTCTTCGGGCAGAGCCGTCTTGCTGAGAAGATAGTGGTGGATGCCGAACAGCGCTTTTGCGCCCTCGGGTGCGACTTCAGACCAGTTCAAACGCTCGATTGCAGCCATGATGATGTCCTCACTCAGCGCCGACCATCGGCGCTAGGGGAGATGACGAGGCAGCAGTTGATAGTGTGACATCAGGCGGGAATTTTTTCGCCTGGCCTGGACTGGAGCCTATGGCGTAATCGTAACAATCACGCGCTTGTAGCGGGTCAATGGCGGGCTGCCCTTGTCGGTCACTTTCACGATGAAGTGAGCCTCGCGCGGCGCCTCGACTTTGGGCGCTGTGAAATCGACGGTGTGGATGTTCGCGGCGATGCCGTTGGGGATTGTCGTCTGCCAGTGGCCAATTTCGGCATAGTGGAACCAGTGGAAGCTCAGGCTGTCGCCATCTGGATCGCTGCTGTCCCTTGCGCTCAGCACGAAGCGCTCGCCCGATTTGACCGTCATGCGATCTGGATTGGCGAGCCGCACAACGGGCGGGTGATTGGCCTCTGAAAAGGGGTGGGTTGTCCAGCCCATCCGCGCGGCGAAGTCGTTCTGGATATCGTCGCGCCAGCGCCAGATACCTCCCCGGAAATCCTTGACCGCGCGCTCTCCGGGCACCGTAGCCCGGCCAAACGCGCTCGCGATCTGCGGGGTGAAGCTATCAATGGCGTTGGTCCAGATCGGGCGGGTCTCCGGCTCGATCGTGACGCCGCTGAAACCGCTGGGATCGGTCGTGGCGATGGGCGGGGTGTAAAGCTCGTAGCGGCCGCCCCAGCCGCCCCAGTCCGGGCGTTCGGGAGTGCTGAGGCCATTGGGAATGAGCGAGAGGAAGGCCGGCGTGTCGCCTTCCATGCCATAGGACACGTCCGGATAGATCGCGCCGAACGGTCCATGCCCTTGCTGAATGTTGTCGCGCAGCCAGTCATTGCTGATAGTGCGATTGTCCATTCCGGGGATCAGCGTGTGGATGCCCGTCCAGGTGCCCGCTCCATATCCGCCGGGGCTCACGACATAGAAAAGCTCAGGGAAGGTCTTGCGGATCCACGCGCCCGCATCGTCCTGATCGGAGATGGTATAGACGCGCAGCTTGGCAATCATCCGCCGCGCCTCGTCAGGGGAGCGCGTCTGCCGGATGCTCTCGAGCGCTTGGGCAAGCGTGTTTACACCACCCCATACCGATATCCACAAGGGTCGTGGATCGCTTCGCTCCAGCGCTTCGACGATCAGACCCGACCCCGGCGTGTCCTTGCGCGGACCGGTCGCGGCCATGCCATAGCCCGGCTGACCCTCGCGAACGAGGCTGCGGAGCGCGTCCGCTGTAGGGAAGCCGGCCTCGTGCTTTGTGAGATTGGGTTGGACCTTCGCATAACCGTCAATGATGCGGCGGATCGAGTCCGGGTGGATCGAGGTTTTCATGTGGATGGAGGTGGTGGCGACCAGACCTTCCAGATCGATCTGGTTAGCGTAGAGGAAAAGCCGCACGAAGGACTGGGTGTCGTCGGGGTCGGCCTCGATGTCGCTCAGCACGATCATGCGCTGCTTCGTCACGGTCGCCTCGCGCGCGGGCTGCGCGGCGGCAGGCACAGCCATCACGATTGCTGGCAAGGCAGCAGCGAGCAGGAACGGCAATCCGCGCATGTCTGGTTTCCCCTTTTGTGGTCTATGACGTCGCCAACGCCGCCTAAGGCGTAACGCGCCAATGGTCGAAGTCGAATAGGAGCTCGTCATTCTCTCGGCCTCTGAAAACCAGAAACAGGTCATGCACCCCGTTTGCGCCGGTCAGTGCGGCGGTGCGCTGCTGCCAGGCATCTGATCCGCGAGTCTCGCCCACGTCCAAAGTCCCGATCAGCGAGCCCTCCGGGCGATCGAAGCGAAGCTCGATCTTCGCGCCCGGCGTGCCGTTTCTGATACTCGCGGCGAAGCGTGACGCACCCTTGCCGAAGTCGACGCCACCGACCTTGATGTAACTCCGGTCTGTGATCTGCGTAACATAAACGCCCGATTGCGCATCGCTTGCAGTCGTGACACCCGGCGCCCAGGGATAGGGACGGTCGCGGTCGCGCTTGAGCCGCGAGGTCCACGCAATCGTCTCCGCCTCCACCCGCTTATAGGGGTTGAGGGGCTCGATTTGCGGTGCGCTTGTCCGATCCCACCAGTGAAGGTTGGGAATAGTGCCGTCGGCATTATAGTCGAACTTTGCGACGGCCACGGATCGGCGCTCATGATGGATTGGCGTCATCGCGAAATTTAGCTCATAGCTGAACCCGAACACATAAGAGCCGCCCTTATAGTCGATGATGCCGGGATGATTGCCGGTAGCGCGGGCATCGTGATCCATGATGGGCCCCTTGTAGGTCCAGGGGCCTGTGGGCTTGTCGCTCATTGCATAGCCAATGCCTTCAGAACAGCAGGTGGAGGCGAAGGCCATGTAATAATGGTCCTTGCGCTTATAAAACCACGGCCCTTCCTGATAGTCGATGATGCGCGGCATCTTGGTGATCGGGCCGGAATAGGAGACCATGTCCTTGTTCAGCTTGACGTACCACAGGTCCGGATTACCCCAGTAAAGATAGGCCTGTCCGTCATCGTCGATCCACACCGTGGGGTCGAAATAGCCTTCGCCCGGATCGATCAGCGGCTTGCCCAGCGCGTCGCGGAAGGGACCTTCGGGCTTGTCCGCGACTGCGACGCCGATCACATTTCTCGGCGATCCGGGCACAGTGACCGGCGCGTAAAGGTAGAATTTTCCGTCACGTTCGATGACTTGTGGCGCCCAGGCATCATTGTTCTGATTGGCCCACGCAAAGGTCTTGAGCGAGGCGACGACGCCGCGATCCGTCCAGTTCGCCATGTCCGTCGAGCTGTAGAGACGCCAGTCGAGCATCTTGAAGCCCTCGGCGTCGTCCTCGTCATGGCTGGTGTAGAGATAGACCGTACCGTCGTGGACGAGCGGCGCGGGATCGGCCGTGAAGCGCGTCTGGATGATCGGGTCGCTCTCTGCGTGAGCAAGCGGCGCAACCGCTGCCAAAGCCAGCGAAGCTGCGACTGTAGGGAACAAACGGATCATCAGAACTGCACCTTCATTGCCTTGCCGTCATAGGAGACGCGCTGGGTCGCCGGGGCCATCTCCGCTCCGCCCTTGGCGTTGCGATCGATAAGAACGAAGTCGAGGTCGCGCCGGGGCGTCATCCCGGGGAAGCGGCCCGTTCGCGCGCTGATCGTCATCGTGCGTGCTGCGTCGTTCCACAGCAGATCGTAGATGGCGCGTTCGCCCTTTTCGTAAGCGTACGTCTCGTTGTCGTCCTCATACAGAGTGAAGCGGGCGTCCGCGCCCGGGTAGATCCTCACTTCATATGCAGCGCCGGGTTCCTGCGTGGCGTACTGAACATTCGGTCCCATCGGCACGATCGACCCGGCCCGTACGTACAGCGGGATCAGGTCGAGCGGAGCCTGTCGCGTCACCCGCCGGCCGCCTTCGAACCGTTCATTTGTCCAGAAGTCATACCAGCCCGCGCCGGCAGGCAGATAGGTTTCCATGCTCTCGTCGAGCGCTGGCTTTGGGCCGGCCAACGCGAGCCGTTCGCTCGGACGACGCCACGCCAGCCGAAGCACGCGATTGCCGTCAACCTGATAATAGTCGATGCCGACTTTCACGGTCTGGCCTTTGCGCAAGGCAACTGTGGTCCCCTTGTACCGCGCCGCACCAGCAGCCCAGTCCTCGACCACGGTCTTGCCGTCGAGTTTCAGACGGAAGCCGTCATTGCCCTCGACGCCAATTTCATACTCACCATCCTCGGGCGCGGTGATCATGCCGTCCCATTTGGCGGAGAAATGCTGGAGATTGGAGAGCCCAGCGGGGAGTTCCGCCAGGGGCGGGTCCGGCCATGTGTGGTCGACCTTCAAGTCGACGAAACGGCTTTTCGGTGTCTCGAAATTCTCTCCCTCGAAATACTGCCCGGCAAGCCCCGGCTGACCATCGGGCGTGCGCAGATACTCGGTGGGGATGGTCGCGGCGGGCGGTGGCAGGATGTTGTACATCGCGCGCGTCACTGGGTGGACGAGGAGCGACGGCCCGAACATGAAGCTGTCGTCGATCCTGTCGGTCGCCCGGTCGTCGGGGAAATCCATCATCAGCGGCCGCATCAGCGTGTAGCTGTCGGAGGTCACCTTCGCGCTCAGCGAATAGGTATAGGGCAGCAGCCGATAGCGCAGCTGGGTGCTACCCAACAGCGAGGCATAAACCTTTGGGTCCATTGCTTTGAAGAGATAGGGCTCCCGCTCAACGTTCGTGCCGTGGATGCGCATGATCGGGTTGAACGCCGAGAATTGCAGCCAGCGCGCATAGAGCTCCCGCCATGCCGGGTTCTTCTCTCCGCCGGGGAAGTCCGCCACGAAGAAGCCGCCCGTATCCTGTGTCCAATAGGGATTGCCGGTGACGGTCACGTTGACGCCATCGGCGACCTGCTGCTTCAGCGTCTTCCAGCTGGAGTAGATATCTCCGCTCCATGAGGCGGCGGCGGTCCGCTGCGCGCCGGCCCATGCGGAGCGGGTCAGAGTGAAGACCCGCTTGTTGTTCACCGAGCGCTGCCCATCATACGTGCCCTGCGTCGTCAGCAGCGAGTAAGGGTTGAGGTAACGGGTGAAATCACCCAGCGCGTTCTTCCCCAGCGCCTTGGTGTCGCGGATATTGTCCTGCGCGTTCCACATAGCGCTGCTGACTTCGATCTCCGTGCCATCCATCCAGAGCGCGTCCACGCTCTTGTCGAGCAGGCCGGACTTGATGTGCTTGAAGTAGATCTGGCGCCCCAGCGGACTATAGGCATCATAGACGCGCGCGTGTTTCGAAATCCAGTGGAGCGGCTCGAAGCGCAGCCCGTGCTGGTCCAGCTCTTTGGCCAAAGCCGTATCGTTGCCCACCGAGGGCCAGATGGAAACCATCAGCTTGAGGTTCATGTCGTGAACCTGGCGGACCATGCCGGCGGGGTCAGGATAGCGGACCGGGTCCCATGTCATCCCGCTCCAGCTGCCGTCCTTGTCCGATCCCCAATATTGCCAGTCCTGCACGATGTAATCGAGCGGGAAGCCATCCTTGCGGAAGTTGCGGGCCACTTCGAGCAACTGGTCCTGCGTCTTGTACCGCTCCTTGCTCATGAAGAGCCCGAACGCCTGCTTGGGATACATCGGCGCCTGTCCCGTGAGCGCGCGATACGCGCCGACTACGGCATCGGGTGTATCGCCGGCCATGAAGTAATAATCGACGCCGCCCGGCGCGCTCTCCGCCCACATGGATGCGCCATTGGCATCGTCCTTGAACCGCATCTGGGAATAGGTGTCCCAGAGTATGCCGTAGCGACGGGAGGACATCAGGACAGGAATGACGATCCCGACATTGGTCTGGACCAGTAGCAAATCTTTGCCGCGCCGGTTGCTCTGGTCCTCGCCGAGGAAGCCGAGGCCATAGATCGCCTCGTCCGGGCGCAGCGTGAAAGTATTGCTCGCCTCCAGCGTCGGCGCGCCGGAAATGGTCCTCTTCTTGAGGGTCTGGGGCGCGTCCGCCTTCTCCTCAGTGTAGAGCTTGCCGGTCGCGTCCAGAAAGCGGATCGCGCCCGTCGCCTTGCTGATCTCGATCCGCAGCTTTGCGGTCGCGATCGTCAGCGTGTTGGGAGTTTCGCTGGTTGTGAACGGGACGGGTTGCGGCTTGCCGATCACTGCGAGGCTGGGCGCGGTCCAGTAATTCTCGCCCAGATTGGCGTTCACCCGCACAGTTTCCGGCGCATAGAAAATCAGGTTCTTGGTGATGCCGGCGACGCGAAGCTGCACGCCCTCGCGCAACCGCGCATAGCCAAACCCCGCATTTGCGGGGAGAGCGACCGCCTGAAGATGGCCGTTTCGGTCCAGACCGGTGGCCGCCGCCGCCGCAGGCGGAGCGGGCTGCGCTCGCGCAATCGGCGCCAACGCCGTTCCGGCGGCGAGCATTGCGGCGAGGGACACCGCGATCCGTCCCGTCATTATCCTGTCCTCTTCATCGAATTGGGAGCCTTGTTTCCGAAAACGTTTACGGTAACTTCCGGGCACGGGGCAATGCGCTTTGTCGCTTGCAAAAGAGGAAAGCCTCGCTTCCTGTTAAAGGCATGAACATTCGCGGCCTTGCCCGGCACCTCAATCTGTCGATCGGCACGGTTTCGCGCGCACTCAATCACGGGCGGGATGTGAACCCGGAGACCCGGCGCCGTGTGATGGATGCCGCGCTGGCGCTGGGCTACACACCCAATCAGTCCGGCCGGGCGCTTCGCCGCGGGCGGACAGGGACTGTTGCCTTCATTCTGCCGCTGACGACGGACAGCGCCACTTATGGCGACCCCTTCTTCATGGCGGTGCTGGAGGGAATACAGGGTGCGCTTGAGCGGGAAGGGCTGGAACTGGTCGTTCTTCCCGTCCGGCGCGATCAGGATCAGGTCGAGCATCTGCGCCGTCATCTGGGGCGGGGGACGGCGGACGCCTGGCTTCTGGTCGAGATCAAGCGTGAGGATGAGCGCATTGCCTTGCTGGAGCGGCAACGGGTCCCGTTCGCGACCTTCGGGCGCAGCCTCACACAGGGTCATCAGCCGTGGATCGATCTCGATTTCGAGCAGGTCACCAGCATCGCGATCGGCCGGTTCACGGAAGGCGGGCATCGTCGCATCGCGCTCATCGTGCCGGGTGACGATGTGAACTTCAGCCAGATCGTGATCAGCAGCTATCGGTCCGCGCTGGAGAGGGCTGGGCTGCCAGTTGATCCCACGCTTATCTATCATGGGCCAGTCGATTCCGCCGCGAGTGCGGCCGCGACCGCGCGCTTTCTGGCGCTTGAAGATCCGCCGAGCGCGATTTTCGTGGTCAGCGAAAATGGCCCCGTCGGTGTCTACGTCGCTTTGCGCGCCGCAGATCTGGAGCCGGGAAGGGACGTGTCCGTCATCGGCTCGCGCGAGACCGCCGCCAGCGCATTGCTCGATCCGCCACTCACATGTTTTTCGCTCGATCTTCAGAGGCTTGGAGAAGCCTTTGCAAGCATGCTCGTAAAGTCGATGAACGATCAGGACGGGGAGGCGGGTGACCGCGCCGTCCTCTGGCCGTTCGAGACGGTTGAGGGACGGAGCGATCACCCACGCATCGGCTGACATAGCCGGTGTTACTTGGGCAGCACTACCTGCCGCTTGATCGCGTACTCGCTGCTCGCGCCGGGGACGCCGGTGCCCGGTTGCCCGGAACCGACCGTCAGTCGGTACTGGCCGGGGATGAGCTGGCGCTCGCCGTCCCGCGTAACGAAGCTCAGATCGCGCGGAGACAGGGTGAAGCTGATCTGGCGCTTTTCGCCCGGCTTCAGCGTTACGCGCTGGAACCCGCGCAGCGCCGTCAGCGGTGCGCCCTCGAAGCCTGGCGGCGTGATGTAGACCTGCGCGACCTCGTCGCCCCCGCGTGCGCCGGTGTTGGTCAGCACGGTGCGCACGACCACGCCCTTCTCGATCGCCCCATCGACCGGCGAGATGGAAACGTCGCCATAGCTGAAGTTCGTGTAGCTCAGGCCATGGCCGAACGGATAGACCGGCGTGCCCTTATAGTAGCGATAGGTGCGGCCAGCCATGTTGTAGTCGGTGAAGGCCGGAAGGTCGGCAACGCTTTTGTAGAAGGTGAGGGGGAGGCGTCCGGCGGGGTTGGCCTTGCCCGAGAGGATGTTGACCACCGCAAGGCCGCCCGACTGGCCCGGATACCAGGCCTCGAGGATTGCGGATGCATTGTCCTTGGCCCACGAGAGGTCCACGGTGCTGCCGTTCATCGTCACGACGATCAGCGGCTTACCCAGCGCCTTTGCTTTTGCGAGCAATGCGCGCTGGTCTGCCGGCAGATCGAGCGATGTCTTGTCGCCACCTGAAAAGCCCTCGACCTTCACGGGCATTTCCTCGCCCTCCAGATCGGAGGTCAGGCCGACAACCGCGACGATGACATCCGCATCTGCTGTGCCCGCACGCAAATCCCGATCCAGATTGTCAGTCACGCGCTTCCAGAAGATTTGCGGCGCTGGCGGGATGCCGCTTTCCGCTTCCAGCTTGACCGCCAGTCTCTCGCCCTTGGTCATGCGCACGTCTACCAGCTTGAGCGGTTCGGCCCAGCGCGAATAGTCCTTCGCCTCGACGACCGGCTTGCCCTTCAGGGTCAGGCTGCCCTTCACCCCGGTGAGGGCGACGCGATAGAGACCCGCTTCGGGCGCGACCAGGAATCCGCTCCAGACCACCTTGTGGTTGTTGGTGATCTGCTTGAATTCCGATGCGCGGGTGACGAGGCTGCTTTCCACGCGGGTCAGCGTTGGGGTGGCTGCATATTTGCGCGGCGTTGCCGGTGTAGCGGCGGCGCCGCCGTCGATCGCGTTGTAATATTCCGCCTTGATACCGGGACGGCCATCGGGGGTCAGCAGCGCCGTTCCCGGCACTGGATCGCCATCGGTGATGGACGGGCTGAATGGGATTAGCGTCACCTTGGAGGCGGAGAGCACCTGCCGCATCCCGTCAGCGACCGAAATCGGCGGCGCGCTGCGCGGCGAGGAATAGTTGCCACGCAACACGCGGGTCGCGTCGGAAAGCGGGCCGATCAACGCGACCTTGGCGCCGGGGCGTAGAGGCAGAATGCCGTCATTCTTGAGCAGAACCATGCTCTTCTCGGCCGTTGCCAGCGCCAGATCGCGGCTTTCGGGTGTGTCGATCGCGCTCACCGGCGTGGCGTTCTGCTTGCGAGCGGAGAGGCCGGGCAGGTCGCCATTGCGCAGACGGGCGGAGAACAGCCTCACCAGTGCAGTGTCGATGTCGCCGGTGGTGATGTAGCCGCGCGCAAGCGACTCCTTGTAACGGTCGCCCAGATCGGTGCGCCCGCCCAGCGTGGCGTTGTTGCATTCGCTGTCCACGCCGTGCGTCAGCGCGACGGCCACGCCGGTGGCGGCATCGGGCGCATATTTGTGGTGCTCATAGATATCGACGACGGAGTCGCAGTCCGAGACGACATAGCCTTTGAAGTTCCAGGCGTTCCTCAGATAGTCGCGCAGCAGCACCTGACTTCCACATGCCGACTGACCATAGACGCGGTTATACGCGCACATGATTGATCCGGCTTTGGCATCGACGATCGCGGCGCGGAACGCGGGAAGATAGGTGTCTTCCAGATCGTGCAGCGAGGGGTAGATATTGTCGACATGGCGGCTCGGCTCCGGGCCGCTGTGCACCGCGAAGTGCTTGGGTGTCGCCACGACATTGGGTAGATCCGGGTTCTTACCCTGAATGCCTTCGATGAAGGCAACGCCGATTTGCGCGGTCAGGAAGGGGTCCTCGCCATAGGTCTCCTGCCCTCGGCCCCAGCGGGGATCGCGGAAGATGTTGATGTTAGGCGACCATGTGTCGAGACCCGTGCCGATCCGGCCGAGATGCCCGGTCTGGCGACCCAGCGTATGGAGGCCCTGCACTTCGGTGCTGATCGTCGTGGCAACCCGCTCGATCAGCGGCGCGTCGAAGGTCGCAGCAAGGCCGATCGGTTCGGGGAAATTGGTCGTCGGCACCGCGCCGATCGCGCCATGAAGGGACTCGGTCCACCAATTATAGACCGGAATATTGAGGCGCGGGATCGCGGGAGCCACGTTGAGCAGCTGCGCCACCTTCTCGTCGAGAGTGAGCTTGTCGACGATCTCCCGTGCCTTTTTGTCGGCGTCCTCCCGCACGGAGGGTTGGGCCATTGCGGGCATTGACGTGGCGACCGCCAGAGCAGCGAGCGAGCACGAGGCGATACGCGTCAGCAAATGGGTCATGAGTTCCCTCCCAATCCTCAATATCTTCAGTTCTTGCTCACCGGCGACATCACGACCACTGCACCGCCCGATCCTGCCAGAGTCAGGGACAGGTTGCTGCCACGGCTGACCGTCGCTGTCGATGTCCGGATGTCATTCAGGCCGGCTCCGTCCTGCCAGATGCGCGCTTGCCACTTGGCCGCGCTCCCCAGAAAACCAAGCGGCACCCGGATCTTGCGGCCAGTTTCGTTGGTCATAGCGCCCACATACCAGGTCTCGCCCTTGCGCCGGGCCATGACGACATATTGCCCAATGTCCCCGGCAATGAAGCGGGTCTCGTCCCAGCTCGCGGGAACCTTCTTCAGGAAGTCGGCGCCCGCGCTCAGCTTTCCGTCGGCGCTGACGTACGAATCCGGGCTGTCCGCCAGCATGACGAAGGGACTGTCATAAACGACGTACATCGCAAGGCCTTGGCCCCGCGTCGTCTGCACGAACGGCCGGACGGATCGCTTCTGCTTCTCGAACTCGGCTGGCGGCAGTGCGCGGAACCCGCCGGGCGTATAGTCCATTGGCCCCAGCAGGCCGCGCGTGAACGGCAAAGTGACGTTGTGGGTCGCGGTGATCCGCGTGCCGAACTTGTTATACTCGGCGCCAAGCACGCCTTCCTGCGTCATGAAGTTCGGATACGTCCGCATCAGCCCGTCCGGCGGATAGGCGCCATGCAGGTCGACCATCAGATGATGCTTTGCCGCCTTGGAGAGCAGGCGATGATAGAAGGCGACCATCTCCTGATCGTTGCGGTCCATGAAGTCGACCTTGATGCCCTTGATGCCCCAGGCTTCGTAAAGCGGCAGCGCTGCATCGAGCTGGCGCTCGAGCTGCTTCCACTGGAGCCAGACCCACACGCCGACATTGCGCTCGGCGGCATATTTGACGATGCCGGGAATATCGACCTCGGGCTTGGGGACGGTGACGTCAGCTGGGGCGGGACCTTCCGAACTGCCCTTGTACCAGCCCTCGTCGATCAGGCTGTATTCCAGCCCCATCTTCTGCGCGAAGTCGATATAGGCCTTGAAGGTGGCCGTATTAACTCCCGGATTGGGCACATCCACGGCCCAGCCGTTATACCAGTCCCATGCCGACTTGCCGGGCTTGATCCAGCTCGTGTCGTCGATTTTCGAGGGTTCGGCGAGTAGTTCCAGCAGGTTGGAGGGGATGAGCGCACCAGCGGAATCGCCAAGCATCACCACCCGCCATGACGTCATGAGCGGCCCTTCGGACAGCGCGCTGTGCACGGCAATCTTCTGCACGCCTTCCGGCGTATCAGGCCGGATCGTCAGGCTGACATTGACGCCGAGCCCGCCATCGCCGCGCCGCCGGAAATATCCGCCAGCATAGTCGCGCTTGTCCGCTTCGGCGAGCGCGAAGGTCGTGCCTTTGCCGGTGTCGCAGAGCAGGGGCGCATCATAGAGGTGGAAGTTGCGCATCCGCGACGCCTGCACGGGATCGAACTCGAATTCGTGACTGTTGGCGTGGATGCCGGCATTGGCGCCCCAACAGGAATAATCGGCCGGGAAATAGAAGCCGGTCGTCTCCCAGTTCACGTCGATCGTGCGAAAGCGCTCCTGTGCGGGCACCAAGAAGCGGAAGGCGACGCCGTCCCGATAGGCACGAGCGATGAGATCGAACTTCACGCCGTCCCGCTTGCGTACGAGATGGAGAAGGATCTGGTTGTACTGATCGGGCACCTGCGAAGCTTTGCCGACAACCGGCCGGTACACCTCGTCCACGGAGGTTCGCTCCACTCCCGTGACCTCGACGCTGTCGCCGCCGATCGGACCTTGGCTGGTGGAAAGACCTGCGGGCGAGGGGGAAAAGATGGCCTTGCCGTCGCGCGTGACCGTGAACGTCACTCTGCCGCCCTCCGTCTGCACGTCGATGCGGTTACGCTGGTCCGGTGACGTGGCGCTGAGCGTTTCCTGCCCCACGGCGAGAGAGGGTGCCAGCGCCATGATCGCGGCGGAGGTGGCCAGAAGTCCTTTGAGCAAGAATATTTCCTTCAGTCTGCCAGCTTCGTCTGCACCGCCCGGCCGGCATAGACCACCGATGTCCCGGTGCCCGGATTGAGGGCCGAGCGCTCGCCGCTCATCCGGTGAAGGCGCAGGCCCCTCTGTTGTGGCATGTCGCGGTAGCTGCCCTCGCGGCGGCCGACACGCAGCAGGCTCGCGGCGTCGTCCCATCGCAGAGCCGTGAGCGCCCGCGCCCCGCGCTCGCACTGATAGCTTGTGCCATCATCCTCGTAGAGCGACGCTTCACCGTCGCGGCCGGGATAAATCAGCAGATCCAGATCGCCACCGAGCAGCCCTGCTGTGGACTGGCCGACGGGGCCAAGCGGAAGAATGCTCCCCGCGCGGACATGAAGCGGGATTCGGTCGAGGGTGACGGGCACGTCATGTGCACGGCCGCCCTCGCGATGCTCGCCCGTCCAGAAGTCGTACCAGCCGCCTTCGCTTTCCGGTAGATAGACCGGCCAGCGCGTCACGTCGGCAGCCAGCACCGGCGCGACATGCAGCGCCGGGCCGAACATGTAGCTGTGCACCTCATCAAGAGCGCGCATATCTTGCGGGAAGTCGAAGACGAGCGGCCGGATGAGCGGCATCCCCTTCGATGACGCCTCGGACGCCAGAGAATAGATATAGGGCATCAGGCGGTAGCGCAGATCGAGATAGAAGCGTGCGACCGTTTCAACGGTCTCGCCATAGCGCCAGAACTCCGTGTCGGTCATGTAGCCGTGGACGCGCTGCATCGGCAGGAACGTGGCGAACTGGAACCATCTCAGGAACCGCTCGTGATAGGCTTTGTCCGTATACTGGTCCTTGCCGGGGCGGAAGAAACCGCCGGCATCCACTGTCCACCAGGCTTGCCCGGCCGCTGCCATGTTGAGGCCGGCCGGGATCTGGCGGCGCAGCGTCTCCCAGTCATGACCGATATCGCCGGACCATGTCGCCGCGCCATAGCGCTGCTGGCCGGGCGCGGCCGATCGCGTGAGGATGAACACGCGCTTTTCCGGGTAGGTCTTGCGTTGCGCCTCATAGACCGCTCGGCTCACATACAGCGGATACATGTTACGCTGCTTTTCGCCCGGCTGTTTTCGCCCCGGCGCCGCATAGATCATGCGCCCTGCAAGGTCGTCATTTTCCGGCTCAGTCGCATCCTGCCACCAGCCGTCGATGCCCAGAGCCGCAAGGCCCGCATTCTGACGCGCCGTGTAGAATTTCGTCGCTTCCGGGCTGAAGAAGTCGATCCACTCCGTGTCCGGTATGTAGAAGTTTTTCGCCGCGACTTCCTTGCCGAGCACGGTGTCCTTGCCCACCTTGGACCAGACGGAGAGCATGAACCGCATATCCATGGCGTGTAGATCGCGGATCATGCCTGCCGGATCTGGATAGTGCTCTTCGTCGAAGCGCATCGCATTCCAGCCATATTTGCCCCAGTACTGCCAGTCCTGCACGATCATGTCGCACGGCAGCTTGCGGCGGCGGAATTCTCGGGTCGTCTCCAGTATTTCGTCGGATGAATGGAAGCGTTCGCGGCAGTGGATATAGCCCATTGCCCAGAGCGGCATCATTGGCTGGGGGCCGAGAATTTCGTGATAGCCCGCCATGACATCCCGGGGAGCGGGGCCGGCGATCACCACATAGTCGATGCCGTCCGATACCGGCGACTCCCATGTCGTGCGATCCTGCACCGGGGCGAAGTATAGGCTGGGCATGTCCTCATCGCCTGCCTTCACCAGCACGCTGTGCTCGCCGGGGGAGAGGTCGGCAAGGAAGCTCGCCGTGGGCGGTAGCCAGAGATTGGTCAGGTCCGTCGCGGGCTTGCCGTCGATCTCGACATAATGCCGCGAGGACATTTTGCGGCCCAGGTCGAGCAGAAAGCCATGCTGACCTTGGGCGGCGGTGGAAAAGCGCCCGGTGAAAACGGCTTCGCGCCGCTCCACCCGCGCATTGCCCGCCGTCGTGGTGACATCGGCGGTCTGCGCAGCGCCGGTCGCAGCCTGACGGGCGAGGGCAATGGGCTGTGTCGGGCGGTTATAGTCCGCCAGACCGGTATTGTGCCACAGCATTCCATAGCCCTTGCTAGAGAGCAGGAAGGGCTGGCTGATCTGCGTGTTTACTTGCGTCAGGCGTCGCGGCAGGCCGCGAAGGTTGAGATGTCCGTCCTGGAAGCACCCAGTGCCGAAGAGCCGCTCGTCGTCCGGGCAATCGAACGCCTGTGCAATGGCCAGCGTGGATTCATCGCCTATTCTGCTTGCCTGCACTCGGCGGGAGCCGGGCGTTTCACGAAGCAGAAGCGTCCCCCCGCCATCATAGAAGGAGAGGCTGCGCGAAGCCGGGTCCCATTCGCATTGCGCCTGAGCGGTTTTCAGGCGCAGCCGCCCGTTGCTTCTTATCTGACGAGTGGCGGGGCGCCGCGATGATGCCACCAGCATCTCACTCGCGGTCCCGGCAGGGGCGCCTTCGGGCACCGCGCGGACGCGAAATGCCCGGTCGCTCAATGCCGTCACCGATATCACTAAACCTTCGTCACGAACGACCATATCGGCGGAGGGAGGAGCAGTCGCGGCAAGCCCGGCCTTGCTCATTCCCAGCGGGATCGCTGCCGTTGCAGACAGGATGGCGCGCCTTGATATGGTCCAGTCGAAGCCGGGCATCATTCTCCCCTCACATCATTCCGATGAAGCTTATCAGATATGCTGGCAGGTGATTGGCATGATCATTATGCCAATGCAATCGTATCCGGAGCGGACGCTCGGAGTGACAACGAGAACGTCTGAAAATCTTTGAGATGCGTGGGGCACTCGAGATGCAGGGCGCCACCGACTAAGCCGATATCCGGCACTTCTTGCTTGAAGGTGGTGACCCCTACGGGAATCGAACCCGTGTTTCAGCCGTGAAAGGGCCGCGTCCTAACCGCTAGACGAAGGGGCCACATGCGCCATGGCTCGATAAGCCTGCATGGGTCGCGCGCCTATGCCGCGTGACGTGTCATGATGCAAGAGCGAAGTCGCCCATGAGCCTGAATGCGGCGCAACCGTCGACGGGTTACAGGCCGTCTGGCGTGTCGCAGTTCTTCTTTGACGGGTGGCTGCCGTCGTTGATGATGTTCCACTGGTTCTTGCGCATACGGAACACCGCCGTCCGCGTGATATCCCGCGGCACGGAGAAATAGCTGAGCACGCCGGCAGTCACGAAAAGCGGTTGGTAGCGATAGCTGGCCTGAGCATGGACCATGATTTCGTTGAGCGGGAGCGTCCGCGCGAACGTGGGCAAGGTCACCTTGCTATGGCACCCCATCAGCGGCGCGGCCGAGGTATAACCGCCGTCAAATTGCTGCGAATAGATATGCGAGTCGGCAAACTCGTTCCTCACAGAGCCGTTGCTTTGCCCCACACCTTTGATCACTGTGAGGATGATCCGGCCATGGTCGCGCAGGTTGAGCGGCTCTCCCGATGAATCCAGCGCGTAGAACATGTCGTAGATCTGCGCTTCGCTCGTCGGCTGGTTGTTCATGCCCGCCTGCGAGAGCATATCGGCTGACATCGTGGCCAGGCGCTGGACCGTGTTGTTGGCGATGATGAAGTTCGCCATCTCCAGCCCGCCGATCGTCAGTCCCAATACGAGCGGTAGCGCGAGCGCGAACTCGACGAAGGCGACGCCGTGTTCGTCCCGGCCGAAGTGCCGAATAGCGATCATTCCGTTTTGGTCGCTTCGTTTCGCACGACAGCGGTCGCGCGCAGCGAGACCGTTTTCTTGCCGTTGAAGTAAATCGGGAAGAGGTGCTGTACGTCCAGTGTCGCGAGATAGCTCACCACGTCGCCGACATCGCCCATAGTCTTGGCACCCGAGTTCAGCGGGATGGACGCATCCCATTTGCCGTTGCCGTTTCGATCTGTGAACGCTTCGCCCGGGAAGGGTGGGGCCGGCGGGTCGTATTGGCCGTTATTATTCGTGTCGATATAGGGTTCGGGCTGGCTCGCCGCGAACGTCTTGAACACCTTGGTGTCTACGACCGGTTGCACAGCGGAATAGGGCGACATCGTCTCGGTAATGCTCGCGCGCATGGCCGCCTGCCGGTCGTTCTCGGACTTTTCCATGCTGACGGCGTTCAGCCGCGCAGCTTGCAGCAGGGCGCCATTGAGAGAAGTCTGGGCCAAGTAGAGATAGCCCAGATCCATTGCCCCGCAGATCAGGAGAAACATTACGGGTGCGAGCAGGGCGAACTCCACCAGCGTCGAGCCCCGATCGCTGGCATCGCCACGCAGGAGGAGGCGAAGTGGCCTCATTTGGTAAGGTGGACGTCGGTCAGCGTCCGCGCGATCTGCGCGAAGGCGTTGTTGAGGTCGGTCGGGTTCGTCGTCAGCCAGTAGCCGGAGGTGCCGCAGTTGCTGAGGCGCGTCTGACCGTCGCTGTCGATATCCGAGCCTTGATTGATTGCGACCGTGAAGATCAACGGCGTTTCACCCGTATCGAGGATCGGTGTGGTATTGGCCGCGGCGCACGCCTTGGTGAACCGGACTTTCGCGCCAGTCAGATAGTTGTCACCATTCGCAGTTGTGGAGACGAGCTTATCCGATATGGCACCATATTCGCCATAAATGCGCGGCAAGCCACCGCTCGGCCAAGTCAGCGCCAGCTTGCCGTCGGTCATGAAGACGAGTGCGCGGCGCGGCGTGCCGGATCCGGTTGGCGGTGTGCGGCGGAACACATCCGGCCGGGCGAGAAAGCGCCATCCCCAGATGAAACCGGCATGATGCATCGTTCCATTTGCCGGCATGACCGGCCACACCCGCGTATCGACATAGTCGTCATAGACGGATTTCGCCACACCATAGGTGATAGGCAGGCCAGGTTCGGGGCACTGGAAATTCGGCGTTGGTCCGGGCACATTGTACTTGGTGATGTCGTAGTGGACGAGCGCCTTATATTCGCTGAGATTGGGAATCTTGTTCCAGCGTACATAGAAGTTGGTGCCGGTGTTGGTCTCATCATTATATGCTGTTGAAAGGCTTGTGTCGTAATAGCTTACGCCGTCTTCGGCGACGATCACATCGTCGCTCATGTTGGCGGAGCCATTGTTCAGGCCCTTATAGAGCCGATAGAGACCGCGCTTGAAGGTCCAGGAGTTGGCAAGGGTGTTTTCCTCTCCACTCGGAAATTTATATAGATTGGGGCCGCCATAATTGGTGCCGCCCGCATCCTTGTAATAGTTGCTGGTGGCCAGCGTCTTGCTGGCGTTCCAGTCTTTAGGAATGAAGGTCTGCGGATAAAGAAACGGTTTGATCGGGGGCATATCAGCGAATGACGCCGTCGTCGGCTTCTCGCCCGGCAGTGTAAGCCAGATGTCGTAACTATTCTGATCGACATTCGGCACGCTGTTTGCCGTCATGGTGTTCATCGTCTTGTCGCCGGCGACGCAGCCTTTCCAGCCAAGATTGTTGCCCGTCGTCCAGTCGCGGTCAGTGAAGCCCGGCATGGATTCGATGGTCACACCATATTGCTTTAGGATACCGCCGACATTGGCAGCGATCGTATAGTTTATGATGCCGATCGCGAGATCAGGCTGGCTGCTGGCTCCCTGATACAGCACGTTGAGGAAGCTGTGCATCGCCGCCTTCAGCGCAACCATCTTCGATTTTCCACCGACTGTCTCGTTCATGGAGCCGGTATTATCGAGCACTACCATCACTTCGAGCGGGTGCGGCTGGAACTCTGCGGTGGCAGTCACGCTGATCTGGTGCGGCTGGAAACCGAACAGCTTCATGAAGGTCATCGGCAGCGATCCCGTCGCGGTGATCACCGTCTTGCTGATGCCGTTTTCGTGGGAGAAGGTCGGCTTGAGGAGCGTCGTCGAGGTGCCATAGGGCGTCGTGCCCGTCGTCGTCGTCAGGCCCATGTAGCCGTTCGGCACATTGTCGAGATAATAGGCGACGGCCTGTTTGTATCGGCCGTTCGCGTCAGTCTCAGAGGCGTTGTCATAGGCGTTGGCGGCAGCCAGCGCCGCGGCGTCCGCGCCCGCCTGCATCTGGCTACGCGTGATATAAATGCGGCCGACGTCCACTGCGCCCCCCAACGCGGCGATCATCGGAATCACTGCAGCCGCCATCATGGGCAGCGCCGCGCCCTTTGCAGAGCGCATCAGCCGGGCAATGACGCCCGGCACTTTGAAACTGCAGACAGACATGTCCTGCGCCTTCCCCAACTCGACCGTGCAGCGATTAGGGAAGGCGAGTAAAAATCAGGTAAAGCCGGCCTGGCTAGGCCCGCCGGAGATCAGCGGGACCTCAAGCTCCTGCCCTCAGAGAATATATTTGGAGAGATCCGTGTTCCGGGCAATGCCCTGCAACTGCCCATCGACATAGGCCGCGTCGATCGAAATGGTCTCGCCGGCGCGTGTGTCCGCATCGAAGCTGACTTCCTCCAGCAGCTTCTCCATCACCGTTTGAAGACGGCGCGCTCCGATATTCTCGACCTGCTCGTTTACGGTCGCGGCAATACGTGCGACCGCGCGAATGCCACTCTCTTCTAGCCGGATGGTCACGCCTTCCGTCGCCAGCAGCGCGCCATATTGCTCGGGAAGGGATGCCTTGGTGTCGGAGAGGATCGCCACGAAGTCCTCCTCGGTCAGGCCTTTCAACTCGACACGGATCGGCAGGCGCCCCTGAAGCTCCGGCAGCAGGTCGCTGGGCTTGGCGACATGGAAGGCACCGCTCGCGATGAAGAGAATATGGTCTGTCTTGAGCGGACCATATTTCGTGGCAACGGTCGTGCCCTCGATGAGCGGCAGGAGATCGCGCTGAACGCCCTCGCGGCTTACCGAGCCGCCCCGCACATCGCTGACGGCGATCTTGTCGATCTCGTCGAGGAAGACGATGCCATTCTGCTCGGCGCTCTGGACCGCGATGCGGGCGACATCGTCTTGGTCGAGGCGCTTGTCCTGTTCCTCTTCCAGCAGCCGCGCACGTGCTTCGATCAGCTTGAGCTTACGGCGCTTCTTGGGCGTCTGACCCATGGCTTTGCCCATGATGTCGGAGAGGTTGATCATGCCCAGCTGGCCGTTGGCGCCGGGAATGTCGAAGGGCATGGAGGGTTGCTCGGCCACTTCGATTTCGATTTCGGTCTCGTCCATGAGGCCGCTCTCGATCTTGTCGCGGAAGGAGAGGCGGGTCGCCTCGCTCGCTTCCTTGCCGGTCAGCGCGTCGAGGAGGCGCTGCATCGCAGATTCCGCTGCCGCTTCGCGCACGGATTCCCTGCGACGCTCGCGCTCCATGCGCACGGCTTCTTCCACAAGATCGCGGACGATCTGCTCCACATCGCGGCCGACATAGCCGACCTCTGTGAACTTGGTGGCTTCCACCTTGATGAACGGTGCGTCGGCGAGCTTCGCCAGCCGCCGGCTGATCTCGGTCTTGCCGCAGCCCGTGGGGCCGATCATCAGGATGTTCTTTGGCGTCACCTCGTCGCGCAGGTCCGGCGCCAGCTTCTGGCGGCGCCAGCGGTTGCGCAGAGCGACAGCAACAGCGCGCTTCGCCTCCGTCTGGCCGATGATATGTGCGTCGAGAGCGGCGACGATCGCCTTTGGCGTGAGATTGTCGTTCATGTCCGGATGTTTTTTAGGAGAGGAAATAGCGGGAAGCCCCTAAATGGGGTCAGGCGGGCACTGCTTTCAAGGGAGCGATCATGCGGGGGCTGATCAAGCGCGTTGTTATCGGAGCGATGGAGCGCCTCACGCCGCATCTTCTGGCGGAAGTCCGCGTCCGGATCGCCCGCGCTGGCACCGAGCCGGAGCTCGGTTTTCTCCCGCTTCTGGCGGATGCAGGCGGCACGTTCGTGGATGTGGGCGCCAATAACGGGGTTTACAGCTACACCGCCCTGCGCTCCTTTGCCCGTGTCGTGGCGATCGAGGCGCATCCGGATCTGACGGCGCCTCTTCGCCGCATTCTGGGTCACCGCGGCATGGTGCTGCCCCTGGCGCTTTCCGATGCCGCTGGTGAGGCCACCCTGTGGGTTCCGCGCCAAGGCCGCATGGATGTCACGACCCGCTCCTCACTTGATCAACAAGCCAATCCCGGCTTTCCGATGCGGCCTGTTCAGGTCGCGGTGGCGACTCTGGACGCGCTCGCGATCGAACGCCCGGCCGTCCTCAAGATCGACGTCGAGGGGCACGAGTTCAGCGTCCTTTCCGGCGCGGTCGAGACGCTGAAACGATACAAGCCCGTGTGCATCGTCGAGGTGGAGGAGCGCCACAATGCCGGCGGTGTGGCGCGCGCCTTCGCTTTCTTCGCGAGGCTGGGATATGAGGCGTGGTATCTCCACCGGGGGCGACTGATGCCGGGCGCGGGTTTCGATGTGGACCGCCTGCAAAGCAGGGACGGCGCCAAGACGTTCGAAGGTGCGCAATCGCGGGACTATGTGAACAATTTCCTGTTCGTTCACCCCGATAATGCCGAAGGGCTGGCCCGCATACGCACGGCTTATCGCTAAGCCGGTTCCGCGCCCTCGATTGCCTCGATCGTCACATCCTCGTTGGTATAGACGCAGATGTCCGCCGCGACCTTCATGGCCTTGCGCGCCAGTGTTTCGGCGTCCTTCTCATAGTCCTTGAGTGCGCGTGCGGCGGAAAGGGCGTAATTGCCGCCCGAGCCGATTGCCGCGATGCCGTCATTGGGCTCGAGCACGTCGCCATTGCCAGTGATGACCAGCGTCACCTCCTTGTCGGCCACGATCATCATCGCCTCAAGGTTGCGCAGATACTTGTCGGTCCGCCAGTCCTTCGCGAGTTCCACGGCGGCGCGCATCAGTTGCCCGCCATGCCGTTCCAGCTTCGCCTCCAGCCGCTCGAACAGCGTGAAGGCATCCGCCGTTGCGCCAGCGAACCCGCCAATAACGCTGCCGTCATGCAGGCGGCGCACTTTGCGGGCGTTGGGCTTCATGACCGTCTGGCCCATGGAGACCTGCCCGTCGCCGATGACGACGACCTTGCCACTGGAGCGGACGGAGAGGATGGTGGTGCCGTGCCAGGTCGGCATGGCGTTTTCGCGGGAAGATGACATGGGCGGCGATATGGGCAGGGCCGGCACGGAGCGCAAGCGGTGCGTAGCCGGTTACAAGCGCCTTTCGGATTTGCTCCTGATCGGCTATCGCGCCGGCTCTTTCTTTCATGTCAGCCAGTTTTGAGGAGCCACGTCATGGGCTATCGCGTCGCCGTCGTGGGCGCCACCGGCAATGTCGGCCGGGAAGTGCTCAATATTCTTGCCGAGCGCGAGTTTCCTGCGGATGAGATCGCCGCCGTCGCCTCCGCGCGCTCGACCGGCGACGAGATCGAATATGGCGAAACCGGGCGGATGCTGAAGTGCAAGAATCTCGAGCATTTCGATTTCGCGGGATGGGACATGGCGATCTTCGCGGCAGGCTCTGCGCCGACGAAGGAATATGCGCCCAAGGCCGCTGCGGCCGGTTGCGTCGTCATCGACAACAGCTCGCTTTATCGTATGGACCCGGACGTCCCTCTCGTGGTTCCCGAAGTGAACCCGGAGGCCATCGACGGCTATAAAAAGAAGAACATCATCGCCAATCCCAACTGCTCGACGGCGCAGATGGTCGTGGCGCTGAAGCCCCTGCATGACGCCGCGAAGATCAAGCGCGTGGTCGTCGCGACCTATCAGTCGGTCTCCGGCGCGGGCAAGGCGGGCATGGACGAGCTGTTCGAACAGAGCCGCAATATTTTCGTGGGGGATTCTGCGGAGGCGAAGACGTTCACCAAGCAGATCGCCTTCAACGTCATTCCTCATATCGACGTTTTTCTCGACGACGGATCGACCAAGGAAGAGTGGAAAATGGTCGTCGAGACCAAGAAGATTCTCGATCCGAAGATCAAGGTGACGGCGACCTGTGTGCGCGTGCCGGTGTTCGTCGGCCATTCCGAGGCGCTCAACGTCGAGTTCGAGGACGAGATCAGCGCCGAGGACGCCCAGAAAATCCTGCGCGAGGCGCCGGGGATCATGCTCGTCGATAAGCGCGAAGATGGCGGCTACGTCACGCCGGTCGAATGCGTTGGCGACTATGCCACGTTCGTGAGTCGCGTCCGCGAGGATCCCACGGTCGAGAACGGTCTGTCGCTCTGGTGCGTGTCGGACAATCTGCGCAAGGGCGCCGCGCTCAATGCCGTACAGATCGCCGAGCTGCTCGGTCGGCGGCATCTGAAGAAGGGGTGACGGGCGGCTTTTGAGAGCCGTGCGATTCCGCTGGAAAAATCTCCGCTTTGTTGTCAGTTAATGTCAGACAAAATGAGCGGGAGACGATGATGCGTGGTTTAAAAATGGGCGTGGCGCTGG
>PJTZ01000135.1_pt1 | contig 51074 bp, 36 predicted proteins | sample 1512131 | NCBI WGS metagenome assembly PJTZ01 (sample SAMN08177679, study PRJNA422409) | Soil metagenome, whole genome shotgun sequencing project. | reverse complement strand
CTTATTCCCTTGGCAAACAATAATATTCAAAACGAAAGAGTAAATTTTGCTACAAGTAAGAAGGTTATCGATTATCCGGATTTCTTGGATGTGCAATTGCAATCTTTCAAGGAGTTTTTTCAACTAGAAACTACTTCTGACAACCGCCATCAGGAAGGGCTGTTCAAGGTTTTCTCGGAAAACTTCCCTATTTCTGATTCAAGAAACATCTTTGTGCTCGAGTTTTTGGATTATTTCATCGATCCGCCTCGCTACGATATACAAGAGTGTATTGAGCGTGGATTGACGTATAGCGTCCCACTCAAGGCAAAGTTGAAGTTATCTTGTAATGATGAAGAACATGAGGATTTCGAAACCATTGTACAGGATGTATATTTGGGAACGATTCCTTACATGACACCAAAAGGTACCTTTGTTATTAATGGTGCAGAGCGTGTCATCGTTTCCCAGTTACACCGTTCTCCTGGTGTGTTCTTTGGTCAGAGTAGACACACAAATGGTACGAAACTTTATTCTGCAAGGGTAATTCCTTTTAAAGGATCTTGGATCGAATTTGCGACAGACGTAAACAACGTGATGTACGCTTATATCGACCGTAAAAAGAAATTCCCAGTTACTACTTTGTTACGCGCGATCGGCTACGATTCCGATAAGGACATCCTGGAGCTATTCGATCTTGCAGATGAGGTTAAAGTTAGTAAATCTGGTCTTAAAAAATATGTTGGTCGTCGTTTAGCGGCCAGGGTATTGAAAAAATGGATCGAGGACTTTGTAGACGAAGATACAGGTGAGGTGGTGTCTATCGACCGTAATGAAATTATCTTAGAACGTGAAACTGTTTTAGAGGAAGACCACATTGAAATGATCATCGATGCAGGGGTAAAATCTATTATCCTCGCTAAAGAAGATGGCGCTAACAATGCGGACTACTCGATTATATATAATACTTTACAAAAAGATACTTCAAACTCTGAAAAAGAGGCTGTAGAACACATCTATCGTCAGTTGCGTAACGCGGAACCACCAGATGAAGAAACAGCACGTGGTATCATTGACCGTTTGTTCTTCTCGGATAAACGTTATGATTTAGGTGATGTGGGACGTTACCGCATTAACCGTAAATTAGGATTGGATACTGCAGACGATACGAAAGTATTGACACGCGAGGACATTATCGCTATCGTGAAGTATCTAATCAATTTGATAAACTCCAAAGCAGAGGTGGATGATATCGACCACTTATCCAATAGACGTGTACGTACGGTAGGTGAGCAGTTATACGCACAGTTTGGAGTTGGTCTTTCGCGTATGGCGCGTACTATTCGCGAGCGGATGAATATTCGTGACAACGAGGTGTTTACGCCAACGGATTTGATTAATGCTCGAACATTGTCGTCCGTTATCAACTCGTTCTTCGGAACGAACCAGTTGTCACAATTCATGGATCAAACAAACCCATTGGCAGAGATTACGCACAAGCGTCGTTTATCAGCTTTAGGTCCGGGTGGTCTTTCTCGCGAGCGCGCAGGTTTCGAAGTACGTGACGTGCACTATACACATTATGGACGTTTGTGTACAATTGAAACACCGGAAGGTCCAAACATCGGTTTGATTTCTTCTTTAGCCGTACACGCGAAAATCAACAACCTTGGTTTCATTGAGACTCCTTACCGTCAAGTTAGAGATGGTAAAGTCGTTGTTGATGAGCCCGTAGTGTATTTATCTGCGGAGGATGAAGACGATAAAACGATTGCGCAAGCAAATGCACAATACGATGATAAAGGTAACTTTGAAGATCCGAAGGTAAAGGCGAGATACGAAGGTGACTTCCCGATTATCGAGCCGGAGAAATTGGATTATATGGACGTTGCACCAAACCAGATTACGTCAATAGCAGCCTCATTGATTCCATTCCTGGAACATGATGATGCTAACCGTGCGTTGATGGGATCGAACATGCAACGTCAAGCTGTTCCTTTATTGAAGCCACAAGCACCTATCGTAGGTACAGGTTTGGAGGCTCGTGTAGCTTCCGATTCCCGTACATTGATCAACGCAGAAGGTGAAGGTGTAGTTGAATATGTGGACGCAAACGAGATTAAAATCCGTTACGAACGTACAGATAACGACCGTTTGGTATCGTTTGATAACGATGTAAAAACATATACGCTCACGAAGTTTAAGAAAACCAACCAAAATACTTGTATCAACTTGAAGCCGATTGTTATAAAAGGTCAGAAAGTAACCAAAGGTCAAGTATTGTGTGAGGGTTATGCGACAGAAAACGGTGAGTTGGCACTTGGTCGTAACTTAAAAGTGGCGTTCATGCCTTGGCAAGGATATAACTTTGAGGATGCGATCGTAATCTCTGAACGTGTTGTATCGCAAGACTTATTTACTTCCTTGCATATTGAGGAGTTTGAATTGGAGGTTCGTGATACTAAACGTGGTGAAGAGGAATTGACATCCGATATCCCTAACGTTTCGGAAGAAGCAACTAAGGATTTAGATGAGAACGGTATTATCCGTGTTGGTGCTGAGGTTAATGGTGGTGATATCTTAATTGGTAAAATCACGCCTAAAGGCGAATCCGATCCATCACCGGAAGAGAAGTTATTACGTGCTATCTTTGGTGACAAAGCTGGCGATGTAAAAGATGCGTCATTGAAAGCATCTCCTTCGTTAAAAGGTGTAGTTATTGATACGAAGTTATTCTCCCGCGCGAAGAAAATGTCTAAAGAAGCAGAAAGAAAAGCATTAGACAAACTAGAAGTCGCACACGATAAAGCTGTAAAGGTGTTGAAGGATCGTTTGGTAGAGAAGTTATTCACTGTTGTGAATGGCAAAACTAGCCAAGGTGTATATAATGTGTATAAAGAGTTGCTTGTACCGAAAGGTGCTAAATTCACTCAAAAAATCTTAATGGATTTGGATTATGCACATATCAACCCAACTGGATGGACTACCGATGACGATAAGAACGAGTTGATCAAGCTGGCTCTTCATTTTTATAATATCAAAATCAATGAAGAGTTGGGGGCATTCAAAAGAGACAAATTTGCTATTTCTGTAGGAGATGAACTTCCATCGGGTATTGTTCAAATGGCGAAAGTTTACGTGGCTAAGAAACGTAAGTTGAAAGTAGGGGATAAGATGGCAGGACGCCACGGTAACAAAGGTATCGTAGCCCGCATCGTTCGTGATGAAGATATGCCTTTCTTGGAAGATGGAACGCCTGTAGATATCGTATTGAATCCACTAGGAGTACCTTCACGGATGAACTTGGGACAGATATACGAAACTGTTTTGGGATGGGCCGGTCAGAAACTCGGAACCAAATTTGCGACACCGATCTTTGATGGTGCGGAAATGGATGAGGTGGAAGACTGGATTGCGAAAGCCGGTTTACCAATGTCTGGTAGAACATACCTATACAACGGTTTAACAGGCGAGCGTTTTGACCAACCAACTACCGTTGGGGTTATCTACATGCTGAAACTAGGTCACATGGTAGATGATAAAATGCACGCACGTTCTATCGGGCCGTACTCGTTGATTACACAACAACCATTAGGTGGTAAAGCACAATTTGGTGGTCAGCGTTTTGGTGAGATGGAGGTATGGGCATTAGAAGCATTTGGTGCTTCAAATATCCTACAAGAGATCTTAACCGTGAAATCAGATGATGTCGTTGGTCGTGCAAAAACTTACGAGGCTATCGTTAAGGGTAATAACCTTCCGACACCGTCCGTACCGGAATCGTTCAACGTATTGGTACATGAATTACGCGGTTTAGGATTAGATATCACATTAGATTAATCAAGCATACAGCTTTAACTTTTTATAAAGTATGTCTTACAAAAAAGATAATAAAATTAAAAGTAACTTCACATCGATTACGATTAGCTTGGCTTCTCCGGAAACAATCTTGGAGCGGTCTAGCGGTGAGGTTACAAAGCCAGAGACGATCAACTATCGTACCTACAAACCTGAGCGTGATGGTTTATTCTGTGAGCGTATTTTTGGTCCGGTAAAGGACTACGAATGTCACTGTGGTAAATACAAACGTATTCGTTATAAGGGTATCGTATGTGACCGTTGTGGTGTGGAAGTAACCGAGAAGAAAGTACGTCGTGAGCGTATGGGACACATCAACTTGGTTGTCCCTGTTGCACACATCTGGTATTTCCGCTCTCTTCCTAACAAGATTGGTTATTTATTAGGACTTCCGACCAAGAAATTGGACATGATTATCTACTACGAAAGATATGTGGTTATTCAACCAGGTATCAAAGAAGAAGATGGCATTTCCTATATGGATTTCCTAACGGAGGAAGAATATCTGGATATATTAGATACTTTACCAAAAGAAAACCAATATTTGGATGATACCGATCCTCAGAAATTCATTGCTAAGATGGGAGCTGAGGCTATGGAGGAACTTTTGAAGCGTATCGATTTAGATCAATTATCATACGATTTACGCCACCAAGCAGCTAATGAGACTTCGCAGCAACGTAAAAATGAAGCGTTGAAGCGTCTTCACGTTGTGGAAGCTTTCCGTGGTGCGAACACGCGGATTGAAAACCGTCCGGAGTGGATGATTGTGAAAATCGTTCCGATTATTCCACCGGAATTACGCCCATTGGTACCGTTGGACGGTGGTCGTTTTGCAACGTCTGATTTGAACGACCTATATCGTCGGGTAATTATCCGTAACAACCGTTTAAAGCGTTTGATTGAAATCAAAGCGCCGGAAGTAATCTTACGTAATGAAAAACGTATGCTTCAAGAAGCGGTGGATTCTTTATTCGATAACTCGCGTAAAGTGAATGCGGTGAAAACGGAAGGTAATCGCGCATTGAAATCGTTATCCGATATTTTGAAAGGTAAACAAGGACGTTTCCGTCAAAACTTATTGGGTAAGCGTGTAGATTACTCGGCTCGTTCGGTCATTGTCGTTGGTCCGCACTTGAAATTACACGAATGTGGTCTTCCAAAAGATATGGCTGCGGAGCTTTACAAACCGTTCATCATTCGCAAGATGATTGAGAGAGGTATTGTAAAAACGGTTAAATCAGCTAAAAAAATCGTTGATCGTAAGGATCCGGTAGTGTGGGATATTCTAGAAAATGTATTGAAAGGACACCCTGTATTGCTTAACCGTGCACCTACGCTTCACCGTTTGGGTATCCAAGCTTTCCAACCTACGTTGGTAGAGGGTAAAGCAATCCAGTTACACCCCTTGGTGTGTACAGCGTTTAACGCCGATTTTGACGGTGACCAGATGGCGGTTCACTTACCTTTAGGTAACGCAGCTATTTTAGAAGCCCAAATATTGATGTTGGCTTCGCATAACATTCTCAACCCAGCAAATGGTTCTCCTGTAACGGTACCGTCTCAAGACATGGTATTGGGTCTTTACTATATTACGAAAGGTCGTAAGTCTACGGAAGACCATATAGTAAGAGGGGAAGGAATGACGTTTTATTCTCCTGAAGAGGTTATTATTGCCTTGAACGAGAACAAGATCGACTTGCACGCTTTTATTAAGGTAAAAACAAAAAATAGAAATAAAGAAGGTCAAATCTCGGAGGGTGTCATTGAAACCACTGTTGGTCGGGTTATCTTTAACCAGATCGTGCCTGATGAGATGGGCTATGTCAACGAACTCCTAACCAAGAAATCGTTGCGTAATATCATTGGGGATATTGTGAAGAGTACGGGTATGGCTCGTGCAGCACAGTTCTTGGATGATATGAAAGAGTTAGGATTCCAAACAGCCTTCAAAGGAGGATTATCATTCAACTTGCAAGATTTGAATATCCCTGCTGCGAAAGCTGATTTGATTGAGCAAGCGACTAATGAAGTTGAAGAAGTAATGAATAACTATAACATGGGTTTCATTACCAACAACGAGCGCTACAATCAGATTATCGATATCTGGACACGTATTAATAATAGATTGACGGCATACGTAATGGATATACTTTCGAACGACAACCAAGGATTCAACTCGGTTTATATGATGTTGGATTCAGGTGCTCGTGGTTCGAAGGAACAGATTCGTCAGTTGTGCGGGATGCGTGGTCTGATGGCGAAACCACAGAAGTCCGGTACATCGGGAGGAGAGATTATCGAAAACCCGATTCTATCAAACTTCAAAGAAGGTTTATCGGTATTGGAGTACTTTATCTCTACGCACGGTGCGCGTAAAGGTCTTGCCGATACAGCATTGAAAACAGCCGATGCGGGGTACTTAACCCGTCGTCTACACGACGTTGCGCAAGATATGATCGTGGTGGAAGAAGATTGTAATACATTACGTGGTCTATACAAAACGGCGCTTAAAGAAAACGATGATATCGTAGAGCCATTGTACGATCGTATCCTCGGCCGTACACCGTTGAATGATGTGTATCATCCGGAAACGGGAGAATTGATCGTTGCAGCAAATGAAGATATTACCGAAGAGATTGCAACGGCAATCGAAGACGCTGGTATCGAAGGTGTCGAAATCCGTTCGGTATTGACTTGTGAGGCAAAACGTGGTGTTTGCGCGGCTTGTTATGGACGAAATCTTGCCTCTGGTAAGCGCGTTCAAATGGGTGAAGCTGTTGGGGTTATCGCTGCACAGTCAGTAGGTGAGCCTGGTACACAGTTGACACTACGTACATTCCACGTGGGGGGTACAGCGTCAAATATTGCAGCAGAATCTAGTATCGTTGCAAAATACGATGGTAAGATTGAGTTTGAAAATGTTCGTTCCGTAGCCAAAGAAGGTGAAGAAGGACCTTATCAAATAGCTATCGGTCGTTCTGGAGAACTTCGTATCGTCAGTGATGATAGAAAAGTATTATACACTCAGATCATTCCTTACGGTGCTAATGTATATGTGAACGAAGGCGACAAGGTAGAAAAAGGTAAAGTGTTAGCAGACTGGGATCCGTATAATGCAGTAATTATCTCTGAATTCCCTGGTAAGATTGAGTTCGAAGCTATTATTGAGGGGGTTACTTTCCGTGATGAATCGGATGAACAAACCGGGCACAAAGAGAAAGTTATTATAGAAACACGTGATAAGACTAAAAACCCTACGATTAAAATCGCAGACTTAGCAGGTGACACCCTGCGCTCATACAACATTCCAGTAGGAGCGCACGTCTCTGTTCAAGATGGACAAAAAATCAAAGAGGGTACTATCTTAGCGAAGATTCCTCGTGCTACAGGTAAGACACGCGATATCACAGGAGGTCTTCCTCGTGTAACCGAGTTGTTTGAGGCGCGTAACCCATCCAATCCAGCTGTTGTTACAGAAATTGATGGTGTTGTTACGCTAGGAGGTGTGAAACGTGGTAACCGTGAGATTTCGATTGAATCCAGAGATGGACAAATCAAGAAATACTTAGTACCGCTTTCTAAGCACATCTTGGTACAGGATAACGACTTTGTGAAAGCCGGTATGCCATTGTCAGATGGTTCTATTTCTCCAGCGGATATTCTTTCCATCAAAGGCCCTGCGGCAGTTCAAGAATATATCGTAAACGGTATCCAAGAGGTTTACCGCCTGCAAGGGGTGAAAATCAACGATAAGCACTTCGAGACGATCGTTCACCAGATGATGCAGAAAGTGAATATCGAGGATCCGGGCGATACACGTTTCTTGGAAAAAGAGGCTGCTAATAAATGGGACTTCATGGAAGAAAACGACTCGTTGTTTGATAAGAAAGTTGTCGTTGATGCGGGAGATTCGAAGGAGTTAAAAGCTGGTCAGATTGTAACTATGCGCAAACTTCGTGAGGAAAACTCAAGTTTACGTCGCCAAGATTTGAAAACAGTGGAAGTTCGCGATGCTATTCCAGCAACTTCAAGTCCATTATTGCAGGGTATCACCCGTGCATCATTGGGTACGAAATCATTCATTTCGGCTGCGTCTTTCCAAGAAACGACAAAAGTCTTAAATGAAGCTGCTATTGCAGGTAAACGTGACGACTTGTTAGGTTTGAAAGAAAACGTAATCGTGGGTCACTTGATTCCATCAGGTACGGGTTTACGTGAGTACAGCAATATCATTGTCGGTTCTCGTGAAGAGTACGATCAACTGTTGGCTTCGAAAGAAGAGGACTAGTCTTTTGATAGTATATCGTGATATAAATTCAGAGAAATCCCGGACGTAAATGGTCCGGGATTTTTTTTATTTTAGTATAGCGAAAACTTATGATGAATACGATACTGACAAACTACAGCAACATTATACTTCTTCTCGTTGGTATTACTTGCGGAAGCCTGATCGGTTTATTTCTGCCGGATATCGTGTCGGTCATCAAGCCGCTGGGCGATATTTTTCTCCATCTGCTGTTTGTGTCTGTTATTCCGCTTTTGTTTTTTGCCATAACTTCGTCGATAGCAAATATTGGACAGCATAGCCAATTAAGGCGCACATTATCTGTGATGATTGCTGTTTTTGTGCTGACGATCATCATCGCTGCCATATTCACGATCATGGCTTTATGGTTGTTTCCGGTCACGGCATCACAAGATACATCCACTTTATCAATGACTTTACCCGATAACCCGACAGGTAGTTGGGGGGATAGACTTGTACAGTTTTTGACCGTAGAGGAATTCGCCCATCTGCTCTCCCGGCAGCATATCCTGGCTTTTATCCTGTTCTCTTTTTTGATCGGTATCGCTGTGCGTAAGAGCGGCGATGTGGCAAAACCTTTTCTACATTTTCTAGTCGCCGGAAATGAAGTCATGAAAAATATGTTGAATATACTCATGAGAGCGGCACCTGTAGGTTTAGGGGCTTACTTTGCCTATCAAGTACAGACACTAGGTCCGGAATTGTTTGGTTTTTATGCGAAACCGCTTGGTTTTTACTACATTTTCGGAATGGTTTTCTTCTTTGTCGTTTTCTCCTGCTATGCGTTTGCAGCGCACGGTCGGCGAGGGGTAAAGGTCTACTGGAAATATAACATTACACCATCCCTGACGGCATTGAGTACCTGTAGCAGCTTGGCGACATTACCTTCCAACCTCCTTGCCGCCAAAAGCATGGGTATCCCCGATGCTGTTGCGAATGTGGTGGTTACGTTAGGCAATACTTTGTACAAAAATGGTTCTGCCATATCTTCCATTCTCAAAATATATGTTGCCTTTGCTATTTTGGGGTGGAATTTTTTTGAACCGATGACTATAATGACAGCTATCGGTATCACGATATTGGTCAGTATGGTTGCCGGCGGTATCCCTAATGGGGGATTTATCGGCGAGATGCTGATGATATCGGTATATGGTATTCCGAATGAAGCGGTTCCGGCGGTTATGATTATCGGTGCGCTGGTTGACCCGCTGGCTACGGTACTGAATGCTACTGGCGATACTGTTGCCGCAATGTTGGTAGCACGGTTCTCTCCGGAAGATAGATCCGCAGTTTCCTCTAACTGATTTTACTTTATTTTCCCATCCCCAAAATCACCCTTTACAAATAGCTTCTGGTAGCCGGCTCCTGTTGCAATATTGATAACCTCCTGAGGTGTCATGTTGTTGACCAAGGCATGAATATATCCCCCCATAAACGCATCTCCGCTCCCGATACGGTCAATGACCTCAAAAGTTTCCATAACCTCAGAGCTGACATGTTCCGTAGGCGTATGGTATGTTCCATAAAACAGGTTGTGATTCGGGCTATCCATAAAGCGAAAGGTATAAGCGACGTGTTTACATTTTGGATATCTCTGAAAAATTTCTTTAGCAGATTTTTCTGCAGCAGCAAGATATATTGCTTGCGGTGTATTTCTCTCAAAAGATTCGTCAACAGTGGTACCTAACATTTTATTTGCAGCCCAGATATTGCCCATAATAACATCGCAGTAAGCGGCGAGTTGAGGCATAATATCTACTGGTTCTTTACCATATTGCCATAAGCGGTTCCTGTAATTCAAGTCGACAGAGATGGTGATATTTCGGTTGGAAGCTTCTTGAAGTAACACCAACATAAGATCTGCCATGTTTTGGTTAAGGGCAGGTGTAAGTGCTGTCCAATGCAACCAGGATACTCCGTCAAATAGTTTGTCGATATCAATATCTGCAACAGTCAATTGACTGAAACTGGAATACTTCCGATCATAGATTACTTCTCCTTTAGAAAGGCCATTGGCCGACATCAGGATATATGAGCCTAAACGGTCGCCAGTACGGAGCACTTTCGTCGTGTCAACTTGAAGGTCTTCTAAAATGTTCAAAATCTCATCTGATAGCGCATTTTGTGGGAATGCGCTACAGTACGCAGCGTTATCGCCCATTTGTGCTAACGAAGCTGCCACATTGGCTTCCGAGCCACCGGGGAAAATCTCTAAACGATTGTTATTTTTATCAAAGAATGTGTTCCCAAGACTTTGCTGTCTGATCAATATCTCCCCTAAGGATAATATAAGGTTCATGAATAAATTATTTTGGAGGTTAAATTAGCGTTATTTTTTTAAACTTTATAGTATTGTCTACGAAATCGTTGTCATTCCATTTCGTATCCAATCACCAGATGCCATTCAAAATTCATGATTTCATAACATGATTTATGACTGAAACTCAAAGGCTTTAAATACTTTTGTGACTATTGTTGGATTTTGTACATTTGTTCAATACACCTAGTAATTTTATGATGTGTTCAAAACTGTCTGATGAAAAGCTAGCTAGAGGCCTAACCGAAGGATCTGTTGACGCTTTTCGTTCGTTATATGATCGATATAATAAGTCGGTATATGCCAATATTCTGAAGATAGTAAGACAACCTGAGTACGCCGAAGATATTCTGCAGGAAGTGTTTGTTGCTTTGTGGGAACATCGTTTCAAAATTAAGTCTAACCAATCGGTAGGTGGCTGGTTATTTGTCGTAAGTTTTAACAAAGCCACGACTTTCTTGAAAAAGAAGCTGAAAGAGTCGCTTGATTATATAGAAGAGTATACTGATTATGAATATATCTTACCTGAAGAAACAATCAATGAAGATGAATATGTTTCTCAGTGGATGATTGTTGAGGAGGCAGTCAATGCGCTTCCCGCCCGAAAAAAGGAGGTGTTCAAACTCTGTCGTTTTGAAGGAAAGGCAAAAGAGGAAGTTGCTTCTATGATGGGAATATCTACCCTCTCTGTGAAAGATTATCTCAAACAATCGAACCGGGCCATTAAAGATTATATCACACTCAAATACCCACACCTTTATACTGTGATTGTCATTACAGGCGCTTTTTCAGATAAATTTTAATTTTCTTCCTGAAAAACCATCCCCTTTTTTTCGAATTGGAGTATTTATTAATAGAGAGCCGGATAAACCTTGCTTCTCAATGCCGAAATATATCCCGTAAATGGGAAAATGTGTATTTAAAAATAGTTATCCATGGATAGAATAACATATTTGATCGAAAAATTTTGGCAGGGAAAAGCCACCGCCAAGGAGAAGCTAGAGATCCTTCGGTATCTGGAACAGCATAATCCTGAATGGAGAAGCCATATGGAGCAAGCATTTATGACAGAAGAGCCATCTGAGAATGATTTAGAGCCTGAACGTGCGGAGCAAATTTTCACCCAAATACAATCAGTTGCGGGTATAGATGAGAAGACATCACTTTCGGTTATACAGCGTATCCGACCTCTGATCCAGATTTTGGCGGCAGCAGTAGTATTGCTGATATTCAGTTGGGGAGTATTCAATTATCTAAAGGATAAAGAAACTCCACATACTGTAGTCTCTACGCCTGTTCCAGTAAAAGATACGATTGTACATAGAAACATAAACCAAGAAGATCTTATTGTTCGATTGGAAGATGGTTCTAAAGTATCACTAACATCGGGAAGTTCTATTACTTATATATCTCATTTTGATGTAGATAAACGTGATATCTTTTTGGAGGGGGAAGCTATGTTTGAAGTGGCAAAAGATACGTTGAGACCGTTTACTGTTTGGGCAGAGGGATACTCGACGACGGCATTGGGAACTACATTTTCTGTCAGTGCTCATCATACAGAAGTGTTTAAAGTAAATCTGTTTTCGGGAAAAGTCGTCGTACGTTCATCGCTCAGCAGTTCCGTGGCCTTGTCGGATGTCTATTTAGTGCCTGGAGAGGAGCTTCGTGTCAACCCGTCTAATGGGCTTTGGGCAGTTTCTAGCAAGACGCTCCCATCTGTGCCAGTTGCTAAAAAGAATATACGGATTGCAAAGAAAGAAAAGATACAGGAAGATGTTGAAAATGATGCGCTAGTGTTTGATAAGACCTCTCTAGATGAAGTATTTCGTCGTATTGCACAAAAATATGATGTGCACATAGACCTATCCGGTGTTGATGTACGTCAGTTGTCATTTACAGGCGATTTTCAACCTACAGATTCCCTGGATGTTGTGATAAGTATTATATGCAATATGAATGATTTAATTTATCATGAAGAGGGACGTAAGATTCGGATAGAGAGAAATAACTAACAAATAATGATATGAATAAAAAATGTGAATCGGCTCGAGAGGGTCGGAAGGAACCGTTTTGTCCAATTTTTAATGTTTAAAAATGAAATAGATGTTATGAAGCAAAAGAACAAATTATTATGTATGATGAAGCAATACGTGGTCATACTATTACTAATGGTGCCTTTAATCTCTTTCGCCCAACAGTCTACTGTCATCCGGGGTACGGTAATGGACAGTAGTGGGCAACCGTTGGCGGGAGTTACAGTAGAAGCAGCGGATGGCGTCCAGAACCAACGTTTTCAGGCTTCAACCAACGATAAGGGAATTTTTTCCTTGACGGGTCTGACTGCTGGGAAATCCTACGACGTGGCGTTTAATAGACTTGGATACGAACGGTATATCGAACGTAGTTTTTTGGTTCGGGCGGGCGATAATAATTCCTTGCTTGTTCGGATGTCGGAAGCTATCGAGAAAGTAGATGAAGTTGTTGTTGTAGGATATGGAACACAGCGAAGAGCACTTGTAACGAGTGCGATCAGTAAAATGAATGTTGACGAATCGACCTTACGTCCGGTGAGCAGTCCAGCTCAATTGCTAGACGGCCGAATTGCTGGTGTCTCTACCGCAACAGGGTCGGGAAATTTAGGAAGTGGGGAACGGGTTAGTATTCGGGGAATATCATCGCTTAGCGCAAGCAATGAGCCATTGTACGTTATTGATGGTGTACCAATTACCAATTCCAACAGTAATTTGTATGATTTTGGAGAATCGATGAGCTCATTGGCTACGTTGAATATAGCAGATATTGAGTCCATTGAGATATTGAAAGATGCTGCCTCAGCCGCCATCTACGGTTCGAGAGCAACAAATGGGGTGGTTGTCATTACTACCCGGTCGGGAAAGGAGGGGCGTGCGGATATACGTCTTAATGTGAATGGTGGACTGACTCAATTTCCCTATTTAAATAAAATAAAAATGGCTGATTCTGAATTATATATACGGGATTTTAACGAAGGAATAGCCAATTATAATGAACAATATGGGCTGCAGATAGGAAATTCGGGATACAAACGGCCAATTTCCAATCCGTTTGGAAACCTTCCCGATACCAGATGGATGGATATTATTACACAGACAGGTTCTTTCTTTACCGTGGATGCCGCGGTTTCCGGTGGAACGCAGAAAATGAAAAACTATTTTGCAGCAGCCTATACGACTCAAGAAGGTGTTATAAAGACCAACTCCATGGATAAAATCAATCTGCGGGGAAAAATGAGTTATGAGGTAGCACCTTGGTTGGAAATTGGAACGAACAATTCTGCTAATTATGTAAGGAATAATCAGATACCTGGTGCTACACTGGGAACCACCATTATTGGTCGGGCTATTCAACAACGTCCGTTTGATAGACCTTACAAACCTAACGGCGACTACTATGTCGGCGGTACAGACGAATTGGTATTTCATAACCCTATGCAGATACTCAATGAGCAGAACGTCTATCTGGAGGATTTACGGTACTTAGGAAATTTCTATACGACGGTGAAGTGGAAGGATAAACTTTTCTGGAAATCATCGTTAAACGCCGATGTTACGCAGACGTACGACCATACCTATTATAATGAACGTCATCCTTATGGCTTAGGGATAGGAAGATTACTGGATCGCAATAGGTTGATTCGAAACTACTTGTTCGAAAATGTTGTTACCTACAACGATAAGTTTAATGACTTTTCTTTGAATGCTATCGCAGGTCATTCATTTCAGAAAATAGCTACCCGTACGACTTACATTGATGCTAGAGGGTTTCCTTCACCATCTTTTGTTGTCGCGAGTGCAGCAGCAGAAACCATGTCATCTTCTGGACTGGGCATTTATACATTGGAGTCTTATTTTAGCCGGGCGACACTTTCATACCTAGACCGCTATATCTTAACCGGTACTCTTCGCACGGACGGATCTTCAAGATTCGCTAGAGAAAACCGTTGGGGTTGGTTCCCGTCGATATCTGCGGGATGGAATATTTCGGAAGAGGAATTTATGCAGGGAAGTGGGACAGATCTGAAATTCAGAATGAGTTACGGACGAACAGGTAACCAAGATGGATTGGGTAGCTACGTTTACCAAGCATTAATGGAAGGGGGCTTTAATTACGGTGGCAACAGCGGTATCGCTGTAACGACTTTTGGAAACCGGGATCTAACTTGGGAAAAAGCCGGGCAGTATGATGTAGGGTTTGATATCGGGCTGTTCAATGGAAAAGTAAATGTGATGCTAGACTGGTATCAGAAAAATACAACTTCTTTAATCTATTCTATGCCTGTGCATGCGACGACCGGTGTTACCTCGATCACAACGAACATTGGCTCGATGCGAAACCGCGGCGCAGAATTGACGCTCAACACACATTTCAATTTCGGCCAATTCCAGTGGTTATCTCAGTTTAATATCGCGACCAACAAAAATAAGATTACCTCCCTTATTGGCGACGATACACCAATAAGTATCGGCGGAAATAGAGCGTTGCAGACCGGACAGGAGATTGGGGCATACTACCTGTTCAATATGCAAGGTATCTACCAATATGATGGGGAAGTGCCTAAGGAGCAATATGATATCGGTATTCGGGCTGGAGATGTGAAATGGAACGATGTGGATGGAAATGGTATTATAAACGATAATGACCGCGTGGTTATGGGTTCGTCTAATCCAGATTTCTTCGGAGGGTGGAATCACACATTCCGTTATAAAGGTTTTTCGTTAGATGCATTTTTCTCCTATGTGTATGGAAATGACGTATATGCACAGTGGCAGGTGGATGTTGCAAGAGTTGGTCATCGCAATGCGGTGTTAAGTGAATACGCGGAAAATCGTTGGACCGGACCGGGTTCTACCAATAAATACCCACGGCCTATGGATGGAGACATCAATAATGCGCGAAACTCAGACCGCTGGCTGGAAGATGGCTCTTTTATACGGATGAGAACACTGATGTTAAGTTATAATTTCCCTACACAATTGTTGAGTAAGTATCGCATCAAAGGTTTACGGGCTTTCCTTCAAGGGGACAATTTGTTCTTGATTACAAATTATCCAGGATGGGATCCTCAGGTAAGTAACAATATGGATCCACGCTTCTTCAGTGTGGATACCTTTAACGTGCCACAGCCAAGAACTTTTACGGTAGGACTTAATGCAAATTTTTAGATATGAAGGCAATGAAAAAATACATAATAGCAGTATTCGTTTTGGCATTATGCAGCTCATGTGCCAACCAATTGGAGCAATTCTCATTTTTGGCGATTTCACCAGATGCGGTGGACATACGAGATGTTCCAGCAGTCAGAAATGGTATGTACAACAGTGTTCAAAATAAACCTACAGTACGATCGTTTATTCTGTTTGATATGCTTGGCGGTACAATACAATCCAATACCGGTACATCCAGGGACTTAATCAATGCTACATTGAGTCCGTTGAACTCAACTATAGGATCCAGTTGGGATGGTTACTTTAGCGCACTCTATCAAGTAAATAATATGCTTGACATAGCAAATCGCTTTCCCGAAGCGGAACTAGCTTCATTGTCTAAAGGAGAAGCGCACTACTTCCGTGCATACATTTATTTTTGTTTGGTGACGCGCTGGGGTGATGTGCCCATATTGCGCAACAATACATTGGAGCGTGTATCCCGGGATCCGATAAACGCTGTCTGGGCATTTATTGAGGAAGAACTGGATGTTGCTGCTACATTATTGGAAGCTGCTTCAAGCTACTATTACGTGTCTCGCGACGCCGCTATCGCCCTCAAAGCAAGGGTGCTGCTCAGCCAAGGGAAAAAACAGCAGGCGGCCGACTTAGCCGAAAGCTTGATCACAGGTGGAGCTTACCGGTTAGATGCCTTTGAGCGTATATTCCGCAGTACAGGGAATACGGAAATCATTTTTGCATTCGAAAACCGTACGGAGGAATCGAGTATTAATATCAGTGACCTTTTTTACACGTATGGACATCCTAACAGAGGGCAGGGAGCATATAAACCTACGCCGGAGACCATCGCACTGTTTGCAGATGGGGACAATCGCAGAGCCATATCGTTAGTCAATATTGCGGGTACTGAATGTATTAACAAATATCCCAGCGGACAGACCGGACGTGACCCGGTCGTTGTTTCCAGAATTGCGGAGATGTACTTAATCAGCGCTGAAGCACAAGGGCGATCATTAGGTGTTGGACGCTTGAATGAATTAAGACGATTTAGAGGCTTGGGTGATATATTTCCTGCTAATGATGAAGATTATCTGACGGCGATATTGACCGAAAGAAAGCGTGAACTGCTAGGTGAAAACTTCATGTATCACGACTTAGTAAGGACGGGCAGGGCACAAGAGGAATTACATTTGCTCAATCACCAGCACGTACTGCCTATTCCAGGTAGGGAATTGCAGCTTAATCCGAATCTGGTACCGAATCCAGGTTATTAATGGTGTATAAATTTGACTGGAAATGGAATTAAAAAATAAACAGATGAATAAAATAAAGATATGGTGGATGATGATAGCGATATCGCTCATCTTCTTCCAATACAGTTGTGATAAAAACGAGTATCATTTTGAATATAAGGCAGAGCCTAAAACCGAAATCGGTAGAAAGCTGGTGGGCGGAACCAACCTTTTTGCCCAGATATTCACTGATACCATGTATACAGTGACGGATGGCGTTGTTGCCAGTGAAATAGAATATCTATCGCAAAAAGGACTGGCGATGAAGATTTTCATCTTTGATATTGACCTTAGCCATCCGAATATCGATATTGTGGCTTCTTCCCCGAACAATGCAAATACCTTTGCGATGCAGCGAATGACGGTACAGGCAACCCACGCAGACAGCGAAGCCAATCGGGTGTGGGCTGGCATCAATGCAGATTTTTATAATATGGATAACGGGACTCCCCGTGGTGTTTTCTATAAAAAGGGTGTTCCTCTGCGGACAACATTTGACAGCGGGGATAGAAGTTTTTTTGCTATCGACAATGATGGTCGTGCGTTTGTGGCGACCAGAGACGAGTATCCAGACATTGCTGCGACAGGGATAATCAAGGAGGCTGTGGGTGGGAGCGTGACGTTGGTACGCGACGGAAATGTGCTTACCCATACCGATAATACGATAGAACCCCGCACTTGTATCGGTGTTTCTGCCGATGGCAAACGCGTGTTCATGATGGCGGTGGACGGCCGAAACTTTTGGTACTCCAACGGAATGTTGTTCGAAGAGCTGGGACATTGTTTGAAAGCACTGGGCGCTGAAAACGGCGTCAACCTTGATGGCGGAGGTTCTACGACATTTTTCATCCGTAATACACCCGATTTTACCGAAGGTCGTTTTGAAGTGCGGAACTGGCCTACCGACAATGGGGGGCAGGAACGTTCTGTTGCGAACGGGTTATTGATTATTTCTGAATAAGGACAATTTTAAAGAAAATAATATGAACAGATATATGAATTATAGGATTGGTGTACTTCTGGTCTTGCTACTGGGTACTTGCTTCTCCTGTTCTAAAATCGATGATTTAGGTAATTTTAATCCGGAGGATCCCAACCTTTCTTTAGAAACAGACGTTATCGAAGTAAGTAAGGAGGGTGGAGAGTTCACGATCAATGTGGAGTCCAACCTGCCATGGCGTGCAAAAAGCAATGCAGACTGGATCAGCTTTTCGTCTGAAAATGCGTTGGCTACCGGTGAGATTGCGTTCAGCATCACGCGAAATAGAAGTACTAATCAACGGACTGCTGAAATAACTGTATGGATTACCAAAGACTACGAAAAAAAAATACAGGTTATCCAAGCGCCTGCCGAACCTAGCGATTTGGTCACGCACTTCTATGTAAAGGCTACCGGAACAGACGAAAGTTCAGGCCTTTCCTGGGATGAAGCTACTACTTTAGACAAAGCGTTGGATGAAGTGATCCCCGGAGATGTCATCCATATTGCAGCAGGTACCTATACACCTACAAAGACAATTACAGGAGGTAATGCAAGCAATGCAGGAGATAGAACATTCGAGATACATAGCAATATCAGCCTGATTGGTGGATATCCGGCAGATGCGACAGAGGGAGCTGTGTCGGATCCGACCTTACATGAAAGTATCTTGAGCGGTAACACATCTTCGGGAAAGGTGTATCATGCTGTAGCGATCACAGCCCCGGTTCAAACGGGACAAAAGGTCGTCCTACAGGGGCTTTCCATTAAGTATGGACAGGCAGCTAATAGTGGTACAGGACATATTACTCTTAACGGTGCTCAATATTACCGTTTTTATGGAGGAGGACTCATTGTAGCTCGATCGGTAGTGGACATTATTGATTGTGAAATATCGGAAAATACAACGGGCTTTCATGCTGCTGGTGTATTTGTCTTTTCGGACGCCATCGTGCGGTTTGAACGCAGTACTATTAAAAAGAATAACGGTACGCACAATGGCGGCAATGGTGGTGGCATATTTAATGAGGCGGCGACGGTATACATTCATGACTGCGACATATCCAGTAATACCATTAGTGGTGTAGGTGCAGGAATTTATGCTTTTAGTAGCGCACAGCCAACTTATACATATATTTACAACAGTACTGTTGCGCATAATAATAACGATGCGGCTGGTCTGAACCAAACACGTAGGGGAGGAGGTTTCTATGGACGGGAGCGTTCGGTAACCGTGGTTGTTAATTCTACTTTTTATGGAAATACAGGTGGCCATGGAGCGGGCATTAGTTTGTATGGAACAGCTGCAGCTCCGTCACGTCTGGATCTTATCAGCACGACTATTACTGAAAATAAAGGGTTTAATAATGGAGGAGGCATTGAATTGACATCCAATACCACGCTCCATATATTTAACTCTATCTTATCGGGTAATACTGCTGGCAATGGAGGCGATATATTTGTAGGTTCTGGTGCTAATCCATCATTTTCCTCAAGTGTTCGCGGTAACCAATTGTTAGACGCTAACGGTGCTGTCATCGCTGGTCAGACATTTGATTCCGAAACAATGTTGGGTAATTTTACCAACAACGGAGGGTATGCCGAGACGGTATTGCTATCTTCAGGTTCACCTTCCGCAACACTTGGAATGTCCGTAAGTCAGTTGGAAAATTTAGGCAATACATATACTCCGGATGTACCGGCTGAAGTCATCACGTACGATCAGAATGGCAGATCGCGTAGCAGTGGCGCAGCCATGGGAGCGGCTATCCCGTAATAAAAGTTATCTTTACGAAACGATATAACGAAGTTGGATGTAAAGAAGGTGTCCATTTGGGCACCTTCTCCAATTTAGATATAGAATTCTATTATACGTAATTAAGGTTTCGCTAGTTATCATCTCGTTATTTCTTTGCTAGAAAATCTTCTCGCAGTGGTGCGAAGACATCGATGAGCATACCTGGTTCGATGCAAACACATCCATGTACTACATTTGGTGGGACATAATATCCGTCTCCTTTGCGTATTATTTTTTCTTCATTGTCTATGGTCATTTTGAAAATCCCACTCTCCACGTAGGTCACCTGTGCATGAAAATGGGAATGTAGCTCTCCTACCGCATAGGCTTCAAACTGTACCTTTACAAGCATAATAGTTTCGTCATATCCGTATACCTGACGTTTTATTCCATTTCCAAGATCTTCCCACTGTTCTTGGTTATCAAATTGGAAATTTTTGCTTCTTATCATATGGAGTTACTTAAATGTATATTATATATTTCGACGTGTAAATGTACGAAATCGTTATCGTGAATAAAATTGCGCTAAATCGTTGAGAATGACTAAAAAATAGCTAACATTGAATGTTATAAACTTACGACTATAATAAGATGAATATTTTAGAAAGATTCTCGTTAAAAGGGAAAGTTATCGTGGTAACCGGCGGTACGGGTATTCTAGGGAAAGCTTTTGTCAAAGCCCTAGCGGAAGCGGGAGCTAAAGTTTGTATTATCGGCAGAAGCCAAGAGAAAGCGGACGAGCGGGTAAGAATGGTACAGACATTGGGTGCTGAGGCGCTAGCCGTTGTTGCCGACGTCATGGATGAAGATTCTGTTCGCAAAGCCAAAGAGCAGATTTTGAATAAATGGAATACCATAGACGGATTAGTGAATGCGGCGGGGGGAAATATCCCGGGTGCTACTATCGGGCCGGATGATGACCTATTTGGAAACAAAATAGGGGATACTATTAAAGCAATCGAATTGAACCTTTATGGTACTATTATTCCGACGCTTATCTTTGGAGAGGTTATCGCAAAAAAAGGAAAGGGTTCTATTATCAATATATCGTCCTTAGCCGCGAGTTTACCTATTACGCGTGTTCTAGGCTATACGGTGGCGAAGCATGGCGTAGACGGTTTTACTAAGTGGATGGCAACAGAATTGGCATTACGGTATGGTGATAAGGTACGTGTGAATGCTATTGCACCAGGTGTATTTCTTACGGAACAAAATCGTACATTATTGACTAACCCCGATGGCAGCTATACGGAACGGGCAGGTAAATTTGTACAGGGGACACCATTCTCCCGTTTAGGAGATCCATCTGAATTGGAAGGTACATTGGTGTATTTGCTAAGCGATGCTTCAGCATTTGTTTCTGGCGAAACTATCTTTGTAGATGGTGGTTTTAATAGTTGGTGTGGAGTTTAGGTTTTATAATATGAATAAAAGATTTTTAGAGCAGACGTGGCGTTGGTATGGACCAAATGATCCTGTATCCTTACAGGATGTGAAACAGGCTGGAGCTACAGGTATTGTGTCGGCATTACACCATATTCCTCATGGTGATGTATGGCCTAAAGAGGAGATATTGGAACGGAAAAGAATAATAGAAGAAGCAGGATTGGTGTGGTCAGTGGTGGAAAGTGTAACCGTACACGAAGCTATAAAGACACGTTCGGAGCAAGTTGACTTCTATTTAGAAAATTATCGCCAAACGCTAACCAACTTAGCGGAATGTGGAATCAAAACCATATGTTATAACTTTATGCCAGTATTGGACTGGACACGGACACAATTGGACAAAGTGATGCATGATGGATCCAAGGCACTTTATTTCGATTGGATTGATCTAGCCATCTTCGATATCTTCATCTTGGATCGTCCTAATGCTAAAGCATCGTATTCAGCGGAAATTGTGGAGCAAGCAGAAGGCCGTTACGCTACTTTCGATGAAGAGGCGAAGAAATTTTTGCTTTCCAATGTATTAATGGGTATTCCAGGAGAGAAAGATCCATCACTGGAAGATTTACAACGAAGCATTGATATTTATGCGGAGATTGGCTTCGATGGATTGCGGGAGAATCTGACTTATTTTCTTTCCTCCATTGCAGATGTTTGTGAGAAGCATGGTATAAAAATGACCATCCATCCAGATGATCCTCCATATCCTATCTTGGGACTTCCGAGAATCGCCGGTAATTTGGCAGATTTTGAATATATTATCAAAACGGTAGACAAACCGTTTAATGGTATTTGTTTTTGTACAGGCTCATTAGGTGCTGGACCTGATAACGATTTGGTGCAAATATTTAAGCATGTACAACATCGGGTGAATTTTGTGCATTTACGTAACGTAAAGAAAGACGCTATAGGGAGTTTTTATGAAGCAGATCACTTGGATGGTGATGTTGATATGTATGCCGTTATGAAAGAGCTGGTTGCTGAAAACCAAAAACGGGAAAAACCTATTCCATTTCGACCGGATCATGGACATCAAATGTTGGACGACTTGAATAAAGTTACTAATCCGGGATATTCGGCAATTGGACGTCTACGGGGATTGGCAGAACTGCGTGGGTTAGAATTAGGGATAATAGGTAGTAAGTAGCTAGGCTATTATCCAATAGTAGAGCGTCGAAGCTGAATAGACGTGGGTAGTTTAATGTCTTCCCATTCGATTTGGCTTCGATTCTTTTTTTGCATGGTTTCGACCAATTTGTTTACCGAAATTTCTCCGATCTCTGTCGTTGGTTGCCGAATCGTACTTAACGATGGGTTTAGAGAGAGAACCAAATCCGTATTGGCAAAGCCAATAACCGCAAGGGTTTCGGGTACTTTTATTTCTAATTTGGCCAAAATGCCCAATAAATGAGTAGTGATAGTATCGGCGACACCAATAATAGCATCGGGCGGGTTTGATAACTGTAACAAGGCTTTCACATGTTTTTCCATGTCATCTTGTAGATCCGATAAGCTTTTTACATTACAATACAGGATATATTCCGGTGTGACGGGTATCTGACAATCATTATGGGCTTCGATATACCCCGATAATCTTTTTGTCGTAATACCTTGACGCGCACCACAGAATATGGCTATCTTCCTTCGCCCGATATCCAAAAGGTGTTTACAGGCGTTGTATGTTCCTTCGGAATTCAGTACGCCTACTTTATGCGTATCTAAAGGATAATGCGTCCTGTCAAAGATAACAACAGGTGTCGTTTTGAGGATTTGTTTGGCTAGATCTATATTCGATTCTTCGTGAATGGGACACAAGAGAATCCCATCTACCGATTTGTCTAACATGGATTGGAGAGCTTGTTTTTCAAGCTCTTCATTTTCCATGGTATTCATGATGATGATTCGGTAATGATGAGTAGCAGCGGCTTTTTGCATTCCAGCAATAATCTGTGCTTCAAAAGGTCCGGTCATCTTGGGAAGAACAACACCGATTGTATTCGTTTTTCCTGTTTTAAGGAACTTGGCGAGCACATTAGGTTGATAGTTGTGCTTTTTTGCAAACTCCTGTACCGTTCTCTTGGTCACCTCGCTAATTTCGTGACTATCATTTAATGCCTTTGATACGGTAGAAACGGACATATTTAATGCCTGGGCTAAACTTTTGAGCGTTGTCTTCGCCATTTTATCTTATCTAAGGTCAACTATCTCATAATTGGGATAATTTGATGCATTGAATATAAACTTTGTCGCCGGAATTCGATGATTTACATATAACGTATTAATTGTGTAGGTATATCGTGCTCCCGATTTATCGTTTATCACAACATCATGGATATGTTTATTTTTATTTATCCGCAGCTTGATTTTTGCATAATTTGTCTTTGTGTCGGTAGGCGTTAATTCGATGACATTCAATACATCTTTGCCTAGCGTTTCATCTTTCGTACTTTTATACGTAAATCCATTTTTATAGAATGTAAAAAGATTATTGGGGCCAATGCTTTCGGTATTATTGTCTGACTCACTGACTTGTACCTCTTTGTCCTCCTTGAGAACAGACCAGGTACTTTCACCATCACTTATAATATCTTGCTCATTCAACTCGATACGGAACTGGTTCTTCGGTTTGTTCAAGAACAAGGTTCCCTTATCTATATGGCTTCCTCCTTGAGCTTTCTGCATCGAAAAACTAAAGTTAGACTGTATAGTTTGGTACGCATCGTATTTAGCAGATATGTCATCCAGTAGTTTCTTTGCTTTTGCGTCCGTTTGTGCAAATACAATTAGAGACATACAAATGAATGCCACCAGTACTATTATTTTCTTCTCCATCTTATTCTTTATTTCTTAACGTGTCTAAATACTGTTCCAGCGAATACTCGTCGGGATAAAGTACTTCTCGTGCTTTACTCCCCTCAAAAGGTCCTACAATACCTGCAGCCTCCAATTGGTCGATTATTCGTCCCGCTCTGTTGTAGCCTAGTTTTAGTTTACGTTGAATCAATGATGTTGAGCCTTGCTGGTGCATCACAATCAATCGTGCCGCTTCTTCGAAGAGTTGGTCGCGTTCGCTCAAATCAAACTCCGTACTGCCACTTCCTTCTCCGTTTTCGTCTACATATTCCGGTAGCATGAAAGCAGATGGATATCCGCGCTGACTTCCGATAAACTCCGATATTTGCTCGACTTCCGGCGTGTCTACAAAGGCGCATTGGATACGTGTCAGATCACTTCCTGTTGCCAAAAGCATATCCCCGCGGCCGATAAGCTGGTCGGCACCTCCGGCGTCCAAAATTGTACGGGAGTCGACTTTAGACAAGACCCTAAATGCAAGACGTGCGGGGAAGTTCGCTTTAATAGTACCTGTAATAATATTTACCGACGGCCTTTGTGTAGCGATGACCAAATGTATTCCCACGGCACGTGCCAATTGTGCAAGTCTCGCAATAGGTGTTTCTACTTCTTTGCCCGCAGTCATCATTAAATCCGCAAACTCATCAACTACCAGAACGATATAAGGTAAGAATCGATGACCCTCTTCAGGGTTTAATCGGCGGTTCACAAATTTTGCATTATACTCTTTCAAGTTACGTACGGCTGCATTCTTTAGCAGGTCGTAACGTTGATCCATTTCAATGCAAAGGGAATTGAGCGTGTTGATGACCTTTTTTGTGTCGGTAATGATCGCCTCGTCTTCATTCGGCAGTTTTGCCAAGAAATGACGCTCTATTGTTTTAAAAAGAGAGAGTTCGACCTTCTTGGGGTCAACCATTACAAATTTCAACTCGGCAGGGTGTTTCTTATATAATAAAGAAGTCAGAATTGCATTGATACCAACCGATTTACCTTGTCCTGTGGCACCGGCTACCAGCAAGTGAGGCATTTTTGCCAAATCCGCTATATAGACCTCATTTGATATCGTTTTACCCAGCGCAATAGGCAAATCCATGTCCGTTTTCTGGAATTTTTCCGTTGCCAGAACTGAGCGCATGGACACCATTTCGGGCGAACTATTAGGCACTTCGATACCAATAGTTCCTTTACCGGGCATCGGTGCAATGATACGTATACCCAGTGCTGCAAGGCTCAAAGCGATGTCGTCTTCCAGATTTTTGATTCTGGAAATACGCACACCCGGTTTCGGAATGATTTCATATAATGTTACCGTTGGGCCGATCGTTGCTTTAATATGTTCAATCTCGATACTGTAGTTGCGTAATGTTTCGACGATACGGTTTTTATTGGCTTCCAGCTCTTGCTGATTAATAGTGATTTTGCCGCTTCCGTATTCTTTTAGTAAGTCTAACGCTGGATATTGGTAACCCGAAAGATCCAGTTTGGGATCATATTCGCCGAACTCAGCAACAAGATCGTTGGCTGTAATTGCTTTTTCCTCCACCACTTTCTCTACACTAAGTGCAGGTCCATCAGTAGTAGGCTTTGATTCGTTACGTACCAAGTTCTCAATAGGTTCAGGCGTATCTACGGTAAAGGTAATTTCATGTTCATTGACCTTTTTGTTTGTCGCTTCTACCGGAGGAAGGGTTGTAGGTGTATAAGGAAGAAGGTCCTCTTGTGCGGTATTTTCTTCCTCCTCTTCCAATGTCTCCTCATGAAGGGTATTTCGTGAAATATTTGAAGATGAATTTAACTTGTTGGCAAACGCTTCAAAATTATCTTCTTCGTCTTCCTCCATGTCTTCTTCTATCTTTTTTGATGACCACGTCCATTTTAAATCTAAATTGTAAATAAGGATGAGTGCGGCTAAATAAGCAAAAGCTAAGAGGGCAGCAATCCCGGTACTACCTATTTGGACTTTTAACAGTTGATTCGTCCAATAACCAAACTTCCCTTCCAATATATGAGGAGAATCTGTCAGGAAATCCTGAAAGAACCCTAACGTTACAGAGAGATAAATGATCGCTGTCGATGAATAGATAATTGTTTTCCATACGGGTAAAAGGGATTTACGATATAGAAATTTATATCCAACAATAAAGAGGATAAACGTGAATAGAAAGGAGGCTACACCAAACCATTCGTAAATGAATTGATTGGCAAGTAAGGCTCCCAGTTTCCCTAGCTTGTTTTCGACAACTGGAAGTTCGACGGCTTCGTCCGCTAGTTCATCTGCGCTTCGAAACAGGGTAGACCATCCGCCGTTTGTTTCCGTGATATAACTTTGATCTTGTTTCCATGTAAAGAGATACGAAACAAATGAAACAGCCATAATGAAAGAAACAAACAGTAGGAAGATGCCCAATATTTTCAGAGCTTTTCGCTGCCCTTCTGAAAAATTGATGTTTTCAAACGAGTTAAATCGTTTTTTCTTGCTGTATGATACATTCCCTGTGATACGTGAAGCACGTTTAAGACTGCTTCCGTTACCGGAATTTTTAAATGTATTTCCTTTGTTTGACATGAAAATTAGATAACTTTCCTAGTTACAAACTTAGGAAAAATAAAGGAAATGCTATCTTCCTCTTACTTCACAATAACCAAAAAGTAATTTTTCTTTCCACGTTGCACCACGACGTACCGGTCGCTGATTAAGTATTTGGGGTCGATCGTTAATTCAATGTCGTTGATTTTCTCTTTGTTGATAGCTACACCGCCGCCCTGCAACATTTTCCGTGCTTCGCCCTTTGAGGGGAAAACGTGTGTATGGACGGCGAGAAAATCCAATACATTGATACCTTGTGTAAGCTGATCTTTGTTGATTTCAAACTGTGGGACACCGTCGAAAACTTCGAGTACGTCATCGTGGCTTAATTCTGTCAAGAATTCCAAGGAACCGTTGCCGAATAAAAATTCTGACGTTTTAACGGCTGTTTCGTAATCTTTCTCCGAGTGCGTGCGTATAGTAATATCTCTTGCCAATGCTTTTTGCACAGCTCGGGTATGCGGAGCTACATCGTGTTCTGCAATGATGTCGTCAATTTCTTCTTTTGTCTTTAGCGTAAAGATTTTAATCCAGTTTTTGGCGTCATCATCTGTTGTGTTCAACCAAAACTGATAAAATTTGTATGGTGATGTTTTCTTTGGATCCAACCAAACCGCTCCTGACTCCGTTTTGCCAAACTTCTGTCCGTCTGCTTTTTTGATCAATTGGGTCGTAATAGCATAGGCCGTCCCTTGGTCTTGGCGGCGAATAATTTCACTACCAGTGACGATATTCCCCCATTGGTCTGATCCGCCCATCTGTACTTTACAATTGTGATGTTTCCACAAATAGTAAAAATCGTAACCTTGTATCAATTGATAGGTAAATTCCGTAAAGGAAAGGCCACTGTCGCCCTCTAGGCGTTTTTTTACAGAGTCTTTCGCCATCATGTAATTTACTGTGATCAGCTTACCTACGTCGCGGATAAAGTCCAGAAATTTAAAATCCTTGAACCAATCATAGTTATTAACCATCTTAGCGTCGTTGTCACCATCCCCAAAATGCAGGAATTTGGAAAGTTGTGTTTTTAAACTAGTGACATTGTGTTGTAATGTGGCTTCATCTAATAGATTACGCTCGGCAGACTTAAAAGAAGGATCTCCGATCATCCCCGTAGCCCCGCCCACTAGTGCAACCGGTTTATGTCCCGCATTTTGAAAGTGAATGAGGGTCATAATCTGTGTTAAATGTCCCACATGCAGCGAATCTCCTGTTGGATCGAAGCCGATATAGCCAGAAACTTTTTCTTTATTCAGTAATTCTTCTGTTCCGGGCATGATATCTTGTAACATCCCTCTCCAACGTAGTTCTTCTACAAAGCTCATCTTTTTGTGGTTAAATTTTTTCAATTAAGATTGCAAAGATACGAGATTAACCCGTATCTTACGATAAATAAATAAGAAGTTTGGGCTTGTGAATTTTTTGTCGCATTATTATTTTGAACGCTACAGCCCGCATTCTGAAAGGATATTAGGTGCATTGCTTCCGGATTTACTTAAGAATGTGGATAAGCGGTACAATTTTCATCCTCAGCGGTTTGAAGAGGCACTTTTTGCTCATCCAAAAACGATGTGGATATCAGAAGGCTGGTATAGGCATGTAGAAGTTGATCGCCTTTTTCATGCGTCTGGTTTCTTCCTCGACCACACACACGCACTGCGAAGAAAATTGGATTCTGTTGTAGCTCACCTCCCGATTCGGGCATCTTTTTTAGCCCATATTACACTCGAACTTTTGCTGGACCACCTCTTAATCGATCATACCCTCGTCAATGCCAATAGACTATATGAGCATTTAGAACACGTTGCGAGCACGACCATAGAAAAATATTTACGGACTATAGGAGAAGTGGATGTCGAACGTTTCTTTATTTTTTATCAACGCTTTGTGACTTCCCGTTATATATTGGACTATGCTGATATTAACAATCTTTCTCATGCACTCTTCAATATATGCAAACGGGTGTGGACATTTGAAAATAACACCGAAGACCATAACCGGTTGACCGAGTGTCTGCAAGTATATAAAGAACGGTATCTATCGAACTATATGGATATCTTTCATGAGATACAAGATAAAATAGTCTAGTTTGGGTTATTTTTATCATTTTTGCCTGATAATGAAGTTAACATTCGCACCATCCAAATTAGACAAAAATATATGATGAATAAACTTTTCCGCAAGAAGAGTGTTGACCAGATAATTGCAGATGCTCAAAAAGGGACGGGGCTTTCTAAAGTGTTGGGCGTTCGTGATTTGGTTTCACTTGGAATTGCGGCTATCGTCGGTGCCGGAATATTTAGTACCATTGGACTAGCCAGTTATGAAGGAGGGCCTGCGATTTCCTTGCTTTTTATTTTTGTGGCTTTTGCATGTGTATTTACGGCGCTGGCCTATGCACAATTTGCCAGTACAGTTCCCGTATCGGGGAGTGCGTATACTTACGCTTATGTCACCTTTGGAGAACTCTTTGCCTGGATTATTGGCTGGGCACTCGTTTTAGAATATGCTGTATCCAATACAGTAGTGGCCATCTCTTGGTCTCAATATTTTGCATCAATGTTAGAGGGATTCGGCGTGCACATTCCGAAGTGGCTGGCTATGGCTCCCGGATATGCCCTTGATGCGCATGAAAAGTTTCTCTCGGAAGGAATGGACGCACTTAGCGCTTCGGATAAGGTCGGACTGCATGCATACCTATCGGCTCCCCGAATCGGTGAAGTGCCGATTATTTTCGATTTACCTGCGGGCTTAATTACGGTACTTGTTACTTGGCTGGTATATATCGGTATCAAAGAATCGCAGCGGGCAAGTAATATGATGGTTGCCGTTAAAGTAGGAATTATTTTGTTGGTGATCGCGGGAGGAATTTTCTTCATTAAACCGGAGAACTGGACGCCTTTTATGCCTAATGGCGTTCCGGGCGTCATGGGATCGGTAGCGGCAGTGTTCTTTGCGTTTATCGGATTTGATTCGATATCTACAACAGCGGAAGAGTGTAAGAATCCGCAACGTGATTTGCCACGGGCAATGATTCTATGTTTGGTCATATGTACGATATTGTATGTAGCTATTACATTGGTTTTGACAGGGATGGTAAACTATACGGAACTAAATGTAAAAGATCCTTTGGCATTTGTATTTAAGTATGTCGGTTTTGACCACATGGCGGGCATTGTATCGGTAACTTCGGTTGTAGCCATTACCAGTGCACTAGTAGTGTATCAATTGGCGCAGCCGAGGATATGGATGACGATGAGCCGGGATGGTTTGCTATGGAAAAAGTTTGCGCGTGTGCATCCGAAGTATCGGACTCCTTCTTTTGCAACTATCGTTACGGGTGTTGTGGTGGCGATACCGTCATTATTTTTTAAAATGGACTTTTTCGTTGATTTGACCAGTGTGGGAACATTCTTCGCGTTTATCCTTGTCTGTGGTGGCGTGTTGTATATGGATCATACCGGACTGTCTGCGAAATCGAAATTCAGAGTGCCTTATATCAACGGGAAATATTTGATCGGACTGGGTTTTGTTGTTGCTTGGGTCATCATTTATCGTTATGGACAAGGCGCTTTACAAGAATGGGAAGAGATGCCGTGGCTAGAAATAATAGAGCATAAATCGCTGCTAGTGATCTTTTGGCTAGTCTGGTTGATATTGGCGGTCATGGGATTTAAGTATCGGTTTTCCTTGTTGCCCGTTACAGGGATTTTGATCAATCTTTATCTGATGAGCCAGCTGGGCGCAAGTAACTGGATTATATTTTTAATATGGCTGGCGATTGGGCTGGTGCTTTATTTCGTATACGGTTATAAACATTCAAAGTTAAATAGGGAACATAACATCCACGAAATTTAACATCCTTTTTTAAAAAGCTATAAATAAAAAGTACTAACTTTATATGAAGTATTAAGTTGAATATTAGGTTATTCGGGTATTGATACTTGGCTTTATAAACAAAAAAATGATGTTATGGGATATCAAACGAAAAAAATCAGCATATTCTTTCTGGCTTTTTTTGGATTGATTTTTTCCTATGCTCAAAAAAAGTTAGCGGTTTTTCCGTATGAAGAAGCTGGTTTAAATGAAGAGGAGGCGGTTATCCATTTGCTTAGCAGGTTTACATACGGTTATAATGTAGATCATGTACAGGAAGTCCAAAGAGAAGGTTTAGAAAGATGGTTTTTTAAACAGCTACAGGGAGAAATGGAGGACGAGGAACTGACGGAAATGCTGGAACCTTACGCCGACGCTATACTGGATAATAAAACGTTGGCCGAGAAATATCCCCGAAACACTCGCGTAAGGAGAATGATGGTTGACGAAGGATACATCCCGAAAGATTCGATCATAAATGGGAGTACTTTTTTTAAAAAAGCGTATAAGGCTTATTTGGAAGAAAAAGGCTTTCGACCTCAACAAGAACTATATAAAAAGTTTATTGCGGCAAAAATACTTCGGGCAGCATTTTCCGCTAATCAACTCCGGGAAGTCATGACGGATTTCTGGTTCAACCATTTTAACGTCTCCTTTACAAAACCACAATCAGCGCCGTTTATCCCGTCTTATGAAAATCACGTTATTCGTCCGAAAGCATTGGGGAAATTCGACAATTTGTTGTTAGCGACCGCCAAATCTCCTGCGATGTTGCTCTATCTAGACAATGCATCCAGTGTTGGCGTACGATCCAACTCAAAGAATAAAGTGGGTATAAATGAAAATTATGCCCGGGAACTTATGGAGTTGCACACCTTGGGGGTCGACGGAGGATATACACAGAAAGACGTTTCCGAAGCAGCACGCATATTAACTGGCTGGACAGTTTATCCTATGAACGGATATGGAAATCAAAACTTGATTAAACAAATCACGAAAGGAAATGAGATACAACGTCAAAGCAGGATCGAGGGAGATTTTGTTTTTGCTGCGAATAGGCACGATAAGCAACTGAAAACAGTGCTGGGAAAAGACTTTGAAAACAATGGATACAATGAAGGAGTTGAACTAATTTCCTATTTATCTTCCAGACCAGAGACGGCTCGTTTCATTTCAGAGAAGATAGCGGTCCGTTTTGTTGATGATACTCCTCCCGAAATGTTGATCGATAAAATGGCGAATACTTTTTTAGCATCGAAAGGAGATATTAAGAAAGTTTTGACAGCCATGGTTTATTCTCCAGAGTTTTGGAGTCGGGAGAATATATGTAGTAAAGTGAAAACACCTTTCGAACTCGCCATTAGCAGCGTGAGGGCTTTGGATGCTCAAGTCGAAAATCCCAACCATTTGATTAACTGGTTTGCCAGAATGGGAGAAAAGAAATACTATTATATTGCACCAACCGGTTTTCCAGACAAATCCGGTTATTGGATCAATACGGGTTCACTATTGAATAGGATGAATTTTGGATTGTCTTTTGCATCCAATAAAAATTCAGGTGTAACTATAGACCTTTTGAAACTGACGGAAGATCACGAACCAGAAAGTCCGGAACAAGCCTTAAAAATTTATACAGAATTATTGCTGCCTGCTACGGACTTTATAACATTGAAAAACCGTCTTTCGCCTTTATTGACGACACAGGATTTACAGAAAAAAGTAGCGAAGTCCGCCGACAGTAATTTTCCTATACCGGATAAAGAAATGAAGGTCGCTAATAGAAAAAAAATAAGTAGTAGGAAATCAAATAATGCCATGTTGGCGCAGGTGGTTGGGCTTATTATAGGCTCGCCCGAATTTCAAAGACGTTAACCATGTATACACGAAGAGCATTTTTAAAATCTTCCGGATTGGGCTTGTTAGGAATAGGCCTGATGGGCGGAGTTCCTGCTTTTGTAACAGAGGCGGTGGCAAGGGAAAAAAACAATCCCCTTTATAGTAAAAGGAGAGTTATTGTCTGTATTTTCCAACGTGGAGCAATGGACGGTTTGATGGCTGTTAGTCCATTTGACGATCTATATTTCAAGCAGGCACGCCCTACGTTGTTCATGGATGTTACAAAAAAAGCATCCGAAAATCCATTGATAGACCTCGATGGACGTTTCGGGTTACATCCAAGTATGAAAGCGTTTGAAACGGTTTTTCGCGATAAGCGATTGGCTGTTGTACATGGTATAGGTTCTCCCAATACCACCAGATCTCATTTTGACGCGCAGGACTACATGGAATCAGGCACACCCTTTCAAAAAAATACAAATAGCGGATGGCTAAACAGAGCTGTAGGGCTGTTGGGGCATGATAATATCAGGACACCGTTTTCCGCGGTAAGCTTGACACCCGCACTTCCCCGCTCGTTGTATGGCGAACAGGAAGCTTTAGCCATCAGTGACTTAAAGACATTTAAAATCCAGGGGAATGTTTCCTTGGTAAATCAGAATGCCAGAAGTTTTGAAGATCTATACGACAAAGCTACAGATGACTTATTGCGTGATACCGGAAAAGAAAGTTTTGAGGCAATGAAGCTATTACAACGCAATATGACGAAGAATTACCAACCCGCTAATAATGTAGTCTATCCGGGTAGTAACTTAGGTAGTTCATTGAAACAGGTTGCCCAACTTATTAAAATGGATGTTGGATTGGAGGTTGCTTTTACAGAATCGAACGGATGGGATACACATTTTAACCAAGGTAAAGAGACGGGGATATTTGCCCGAAACGTAGGGGATTTATCTAACGCGATAATGGCATTTTGGAATGATATAGAGGCCTATCAGGATGATGTATTGGTAATGACAATGACCGAATTTGGTCGTACGGTACATCAGAACGGAACGAATGGTACCGATCATGGCAGAGCTTCCTGCAATTTTATCTTAGGAAATCATGTAGACGGCGGCAAGGTGCATGGCGTAGTTGATGTATTGGTAAAAGAAAACTTGGAAGATGGAAGGGACTTACCTGTAACAACAGACTTTAGAACTGTATTTTCCGAAGTTGCTGATAAACATCTTCGAATAAAAGATAAAAATGAACTTTTCCCCGATTGGGATGGGGAGGGAATAGGGGTTTTGCGGTGAGCAGACTTTCCTCATATTCATGGTTTTCGTGGATTGATACGATTTCTTTGATCTATTAATTTTACGTGCAAAAATTTAATAATCATTGTCATGAAAAACAGTCTATTTATTCTCATAGTTTTTCTGTTTTCTTTACCTTATGTAGGGATTTCACAAGAACTGGCAACTGTAACAAAAAAAGATAGCAAAGTTTACGTAGTCGGCGTATCAAAAAACGAAGATGCTATTAAGGCAGCAGATAAGCTGGTTGATGATTTAAAAGATTGGTCGTACTGGGAAGTAAAGTCGACTAAAGACGAGGCAGATTTTGTGCTTAAAGTCGATATTAAAACTTCAAAGGGGGTGACGCTCACCTCATGGGGAGGTACATCTTATAGTTTGATCGCTCAAATTACCGATAAAAGTGGAGGTGTTCTGTGGGAATCTTCTCAATATAAAGCAAGTCCGAATGGGACAAATGGTTTCAATGCAGCGAATGCTGTGGTGAAAAAATTCGTGCGGGCATTAAAGAAGAAATTTAAAGAGTAAACTCAAAGAAAATAAAATCTATCTTTTCCGATAAAAAGCGGAAATACTACGTTCCGAATATTTTTTCGTTAAAAAATCGTTAATCAATCGATTGCATTAGTAATTTTTTTATATTTACGCCCTGTTTAAAATAAAACTATTGAAAAATTATGTGTGGAATCGTTGGTTACGTAGGTAGCAACCTAGCATATCCGGTACTTATTGACGGATTAAAAAAATTAGAATATAGAGGTTACGATAGCGCAGGTGTCGCCTTACATACCGGAAATTCAATTGAAGTTTATAAAAAAGAGGGAAAGGTATCTGCTTTGGAAGAATCCGTTTACGGAAAAAATATCCAAGCAACAATAGGGATTGGGCATACACGTTGGGCAACGCACGGGGAGCCGTCTGACAGAAATGCCCATCCCCATTCTTCCAATTCGGGAAATATCGCCATGATACATAACGGTATCATCGAAAACTATGCACAGCTAAAGAACGAGCTTCTTCAGAAAGGCTATACGTTTAAAAGTGATACCGATTCGGAAGTGCTAGTAAATTTTATTGAAGATATTAAAATCAACAATGAATGTTCGTTGGAAGAAGCGGTGAGAATCGCGTTGAAAAGAGTTGTAGGGGCTTATGTGATTTTATTGCTGGACAACGATTTACCAGATACTATTATTGCGGCTCGAAAAGGAAGCCCATTGGTTATAGGAATAGGAGAGAATGCGCACTATTTGGGATCTGATGCTTCACCCATGCTAGCTTATACAAAAGAGGTGGTCTATATTAATGATTACGAATTGGCGATTGTACGTCCAGATGAGTTAATTTTAAAAAATCTGGGAAATGAACGGATTACGCCTTTCGTGCAGAAACTAGATATGGAGTTGGCCGCAATCGAAAAAGGTGGTTTCGACCATTTTATGCTAAAAGAAATTTTCGAACAACCCCAAACTATTTTTGATTCATTGCGCGGTCGTATGGATGCTGAACACTCATCCATTACTTTAAGTGGTGTCGACAAGATTACTGACAAGTTATTGCAAGCAAACCGTATTATTATCGTTGCTTGCGGAACAAGTTGGCACGCGGGATTACTGGCAGAATATGTTATTGAAGAATTATGCCGCATCAATGTAGAGGTGGAGTATGCATCTGAGTTTAGGTACAGAAACCCTATTATAACGGACCAGGATGTCATCATTGCAATTTCCCAAAGCGGAGAAACTGCCGATACACTCGTAGCATTGGAAAATGCGAAAAAGCAGGGGGCTACTATTTTCGGATTGGTTAATGTGGTAGGATCGTCCATCGCGAGGATATCCGATGCTGGCGCTTATACACACGCCGGACCTGAAATAGGTGTTGCCAGTACCAAAGCATTTACCGCACAATTGGCTGTACTCTATTTAATTGCGCTGAAAGTTGCCCAATTAAAAGGAAATATTGACGCGACACTGTTTAATAGATTATTAGCCGATCTGGCAAAAGTTCCGGAATACGTAAAGGAAATACTAGACGACCAAGTTGAAGGCATACAAGAGATTGCAGAGAAGTATAGTGACGCAAAAGACTTTCTTTATTTAGGAAGGGGATATAACTTCCCGATTGCGTTGGAAGGAGCTTTAAAGTTGAAAGAGGTTTCCTACATCCACGCAGAAGGATATCCTGCAGCGGAAATGAAACACGGACCTATTGCTTTGGTTGATGAACAACTTCCCGTGGTTTTTGTTGCAACAAAAGATAGTTATCATGAAAAGATAATCAGCAATATCCAGGAAATTAAAGCGCGAAAAGGAAAAGTAATCGCTGTGGTATCCCAAGGTGATAACGTTGCTGCGGAGTTAGCGGACGACGTGATGTTTGTGCCACAAGTGCATGAAATAATCGCACCTATTTTATCGGTAGTTCCATTACAGCTTCTGTCCTACTATATTGGTATAAATAGAGGGCTAGATGTAGATAAACCAAGAAATCTGGCGAAATCGGTAACTGTTGAATAGGAGGCATGTCAAAGATAATAAAAGAAAAACTGGCTGATTTAGGATACCATTTTATTCCTGAAGCCTACCTGCAACATGGTGACGAATATTATTTTCGTAATCAACAGTTCCCTGATAATGGGAAGTTCCGAAATCTGACACAGGAAGAAATTAAAATTCTGGTCAGAAATGATAACTATTCCAATAATTGGGATCATGTTTTGGTCACCGATAAGTTTATTCCCGAGCAAATTCAACATTCCAAATTTTACGGACTTGTCCGTATAGGCGATATGGACGATGTCTATCTCAATTTCCGAGATCTCCGTTTGCCTTGCGGCATTTATAATTCTACCATTGTCAGTAGTGATTTTGGAAGCGTTGTAGCTATTCATAATGTGCGTTATATGGCTCATTTTATTATTGGTGACGAAGTGATGTTAGCCAATATCAGTGAAATGGAAACCAGCAGTAGCGCCAAATTTGGGAATGGTATTCTAAAAACGGATGATGTGGAAGAACGTCGGATTCGCCTCGAGCTCTGTAATGAAAATGGAGGTCGTTCCGTATTACCTTTTGATGGTATGCAGGCAGGTGATGTTTATTTGTGGTCCCGCTATAGAGATGATCAGGAATTGCAAGGCCGTTTTCAAGAAATGATGGAAACACAGTTTTCGCCACATCATGGTTTTTATAGTGAGATTGGTCATCATTCTGTGGTCAAGAATACCCATACTATTAAAGATATAAAAATGGGTTCACATGCTTATGTAAAGGGAGTAAATAAGCTGAAGAACCTAACTGTTAATTCGTCGGCAGAATCGTATACACAAATAGGAGAGGGATGTGAACTGGTAAATGGTATTATCGGGTATGGGTGTCGTATCTTCTACGGAGTTAAGGCTGTTCGTTTTATCTTGTCCTCCAATTCCCAACTAAAATATGGTGCCCGGTTGATTAATTCCTTTTTAGGAGATAATTCCACTATTTCCTGCTGTGAGGTTTTAAATTCATTGATTTTTCCGGCACACGAACAACATCACAACAATTCGTTCCTTTGCGCAGCGCTAGTGAAAGGGCAGAGTAATATGGCGGCAGGTGCTACCGTAGGATCTAACCATAATTCCAGAGCAGCGGATGGTGAGATCATTGCCGGACGTGGGTTTTGGCCAGGTCTATGCGTCAGCCTAAAACATAATTCTCGTTTTGCATCGTATACACTGATCGTAAAAGGAGATTTTCTGCATGAATTGAATATCCGTTTTCCTTTCTGTTTGGTAAGTAATGAAGTGGACACCAATCGTTTGATTGTATTGCCAGCGTATTGGTTTTTATATAATATGTACGCCATGATGCGTAATACATCGAAGTTCCAATCCCGCGACAAAAGAAAATTCAAAAATCAATATATCGAGTATGACGTATTGGCACCAGACACGGTGAATGAAATGTTTGATGCACTCGCGGAAATTGAAAAGGCTGTCGGCAAAGCTTATAGTGATGAAAACACGGCGTCAGACCTACAAGACTTGGGCAAGCGTATATTATTGTCTGATGAGCAGCTCGCAGGAAAAGATATTTTGTTGGACAACGTGGAGTTTTCCAGAAGAAAGGTGGTATTGGCCAAACCCAAAGAAGCCTATCTGACGTATCAGCGAATGATTCGCTATTATGCTGTGACGCAGATAATCACTTTTTTGGAAAAATCTTCACTTGCCGATTTGCAGACACTTATCTCTTCCATTCCAACGACACGCAGTTTATTTGAAAACATCGGCGGGCAGTTGGTGCCAAAAACAAAACTGGATACCTTATTAACGGATATTCGCAATAACAAGATTTCGTCGTGGAAGGATGCACACGCTCGTTATCATGCTTGGAGTGATGTATATATAGAAGACAAGTTTAACCATGCCATTGCTTCGTTGGCGGAGGTTACAGATAGAAATCTGTCATTTTGGGATGATCAATTTATGAAGGAACTGATGGAAGAAGCGCTGGAAACCCGCCGCTGGATTTTTACGGAGATCGAAGGTTCGCGTTCTAAAGATTATCAAAACCCATTTAAGCAAATGGTCTATGATTCCTATGAAGAAATGGAAGAAGTCGTTGGCCATTTGAAAGATAACGACTTTATCAATAAAGAACGTAACGGACTTCTTGATTTTGAACAATCTGTAAAAAAGATCCTGGATTCCTTGTCCGTGGTTGATTGATCTTAAGGATACGTGTCTAAAAGCTGGCAATTACCAGCTTTTAGATACATTCTCACAATTTAACTTTAGAAACCTTATACGGTTTCTTGATCGCTTTATGAGCTGCTTCTTTCGCTATTTTTGCTTGTAATTCCGTTACTTTCTCTGGCTTATAAGAGTTTTTACGGACATCTTCACCAAAGATTTTTTCATACCATGTACATGCGGCGGTAAAACGACCATAATCTAATTGTAGATGATAACCATCACGGGTGAAGGTATCACCCATAGAGCTCGTTCGTGCATTCTGAATCGCCGTACCGGCAGGAATAATATATTTAAAATCACCTAGTTTAGATACTTTCTTGGAGACATCAGCAATCGCCTTGTACATTGTCAACTGGTCACGATCATAGTTTGCGAAACCTTTATGGTCCGAATCATGTTGATAAGCCCAAGTCTGATGATAAACAAATTGTGTTTCGGGACTTACTTTTGCTCTTACATAGCTGACAAGCTCGGGTAGGCTCTTCATAACAACATCGTACTTGCCAGAAAGTGGACTAGCCTGTTGGAAACTTATATAATCCCAGTTTTCATCACTTAGTGCTTGTGAGATACTGACATCCTTTGTTGTCATCTTTTTACCGTCAAGCCCAGTTTTGCGGTACTGGTATTTCTCCGCGTTTTCATTAGCGTTCGTTACGTGTAAGGACAAGGGTGCACCACCAATATAAAGATTACCGATGACCATCTTTTTTCCTGTGTTTGATCCTAAATCATGCAAGTAATTCTCAATGCCATCTTCTGAGAAGCTATTGCCTATGGCTAAAATTTTGATGACATCGTCGTCTTTAGGTGACACTTGCGCAATAGTGACCAACTGTATGAATACGGTGAATAATAAAAGAAAGGATTTCCTCATGGTTTTTAATTTAATATGTTTTATCTCAATTTATCCAATATATTTAGAAACGGTTATGCTGCGAATATAACGAAACTACGTTTTTTTATCGTATTGAACTTAAACATTTTGCACTTTAATACACGAAATGTCTATTAACAATGGTATTTTTGGGGTATAATGGCTTATAAGTTTGTAGACAACTACCGGGAAAGAGGCGCGAGAAAACAACTCGTAAAACATTTGGAAAAGCGAGGAATAGAGGATAGGCGTGTATTGCAGGCTATCGGAAAAGTGCCTCGTCATTTTTTCTTTGATGAAACCTTCTGGAATCAAGCCTATCGAGATATTGCGTTTCCCATAGGTGACGGTCAAACCATCTCGCAACCGTATACAGTTGCTTATCAATCCGAATTGCTCCATGTCAAAAAAGGAGATAAAATATTGGAAATTGGGACAGGATCGGGATATCAAACTTGTATTTTGATGGAATTAGGAGCGGATGTATACACCATTGAGCGCCAGGAAAATTTATACCGTCGAACCATTCAAGTGCTACCTTATATGGGATATACCCCCCATTTTTTTTTAGGGGACGGTTCTCGAGGTGTCCCGGAACATGCCCCGTATGATAAAATTATTGTTACTGCCGGAGCCCCATTTGTACCCGAAGTCATGTTAAAACAATTGAAATACGGAGGGCTGTTGGTTATTCCGGTAGGGGATGAGAAGTCTCAGAAAATGGTAACTATTCTGCGTGTAGGGGAAAATGACTTTGAACGTATAGAACTGGATACATTCCGTTTTGTTCCATTAGTAGGAGACCAAGCTTGGTAGAATGGTAAGAAGTATTAATAAGAATGATCTATAATAAATATCAAGAGCGTATTCAAAGGGCGAAGGAAGAAATTCAGCGTCTGCATAAATCGATAAATCAAAATAGTTTTGCCCGTTTATTTGTCATAATCGGAGGTGGAGGTTTATTATTTTATCTGGTTCAACAGGAAAATCTTTCGTTGTTATTATTAGCTGTTTTGGCCATAGTATTCCTGTTTGCGTTTCTAATACGACGGCAGAGTAAGTTGGAAAAACAACATGCCGAGGCAGAGGCTTTTTTAAAGGTTAATGAAAATGAAATAACGTTGCGGGATACCCGTCAGACACTTTATAGCGACGGTGCAAATTTTGAAGATGGTCGCCATCCCTATACATCAGATTTAGATATTTTCGGCCAATTTTCTTTGTTTTCATTGGTCAATCGGTGTGCGACGGCTTTAGGCATAGTTAAATTAGCCAATTGGTTAAAACATGCGTCTACGAAGCAGGAAATAGAAGACAGGCAAAGAGCAATAGCGGAGATAGCCGAAGATTTAGACTGGAGTCAAAACTTCCAGTCTAGGCTCTTGTTCAATGTCTATCAGAAAATAGAAGTGAAAACCTTTTTGTTGCGTTATTTTGAGGGATCTAGTTTAGCATTTGGTAATGCATTTATGCGCTTGTACGTACCTGCCGCTCCTTTTATCTTACTTGCGGGTGTGTTATTTTCGCTGTTTGTGACGCCTATATGGACGGGATTGTTGTTGTTGGGATTAATACATTTGTTTTGGACATTAGGATTGGCGGGCAAAGTAGGTTTGTTTTCCAGTAGGATAGATAAAGTAGGGCAAATTTTGGCAGCCTATGCGGAAGGATTGGCCTTGATAGAAACGAAAGTATTTGTTGCGACAGAAAACCAACGGATGCAACAACAATTAGGCGTTGAAGGGATGCCACTGTCTGATGCCTTTCGGGAACTGTCAAAACTTATCAACAATCTAGATGCACGAAATAATATGCTCATGGGCGCAATCCTCAATATTATTTTGCTGTGGGATTTTAAATACGTGATGAAGATTGTGCAGTGGAAATCGAAGTACGAAGCAGATATTCTGGAAGCATTTGATGTTATTGCGGAATTTGAAGCACTAAACTCATTGGCGATATTAAAGCGCAACCATCCTTCTTGGACGACTCCCGAATTATTAAGCAGTACGGCGGACGACAAAATTTTGGCAGTGGAAATTGCGCATCCGTTAATTCCGGTAGCGCAATCTGTAGCGAATGACTATCGTAATGAGCATCATCATATTGCTCTGATTACGGGATCGAATATGGCAGGCAAGAGTACCTTTCTTCGAACCATTGGTATTAATGCGGTTTTGGCATACGCAGGAGCGGTAACATGTGCCGCTACATTTAAATTGCCTATATATAACCTTATCTCGTATATGCGGATCAGAGATTCTTTAAATGAAAGTACATCTACTTTTAAAGCAGAATTGGATAGGATGAAGTTTATATTAGACACAGTAAAACAGAATAAAGACAGTTTTTTTCTTATTGATGAGATGTTGCGTGGAACTAACTCGGTAGATAAATATCTGGGATCCCGAGCCATTATCCGTAAACTGATTGCAATGGAAGGTAAAGGAATGGTGGCTACGCATGATTTGCAATTGGCGTCACTTGAAGAGGAAAATGTAGGGAAGGTGCAAAATTATCATTTCGATATTCGTGTAGAAGAAGGAGAGATGCTTTTTGATTATAAATTAAAACATGGACGCTGTACCATTTTCAACGCATCGTTATTGTTGAAAGGTATTGGAATTGATGTGGAATCTACTTGATATCAGTTATCTTGATACAATGACATTAGAAGAAAGAATAGAAGAATCAGAAACACGGGTCTGTACGACCGTGTTCCCTTTTTTGACAAATCATCACGATACGTTATTTGGAGGGAAGGCCATGGCGATTATGGACGAAGTATCGTTTATGGCGGCGACGCGGTTTTGTCGCAAGCGTCTGGTAACGGTTTCAACGGATCGGATTGACTTTGAGAAAGCTATACCAAATGGAAGTATTATCGAGGCTATTGCACGTGTACATAGCGTAGGAAGGACAAGTGTCAAAGTCAAAGTAGAAGTCTTTTTGGAAAAGATGTATGAAGAGGGTCGGGAACTGGCTATCCAAGGGATGTTTACCTTTGTGGCGTTGGATGATAACAAACAGCCTATTCCGGTTGTGCAAGGATTGGATTTGGAGTAGAGTCCTGCTGCTGAGACGTTAAACAAACTCTATTCACTACGCACAACAGGCGCTAAATCTTTCAATTCTTCCTCGGTGAACAATCGATAGTGGACTTTAAACGTCTTCCCTAGCGGTGTTTCCAATGAGAACCCACCCGGACCGAACCCATCCAGTACGTCCAATGTGAAGTGAGAATACTTCCAGTATTCAAATAAATCACGGTCTATCCAAAACTCGAACCCTTCTGCCAGTCCAATCATGGCGTCATTCATTCGGGGGAAAAAACCACCTTTTTCAAAACATTGTGGTTGTGTACCCTCGCAACAACCACCGGCCTGATAGAACATCAGTTCGCCGTGTTTTTCTTCTAATTCGTGAATCAGCTCTTTCGCTTTATCTGTAACATCTAATCGTTTTACCATGACGATATGGGGTTTGTGGATATAAAAAGATATGTTAGGGAAGCAAATGCATCCCCTAACAATCTTCATCTGCTGTTTAGTAATGCTATGATAAGTGAACTTTCTAACGTTTTCACTTGATTAACCTTAAAAGAAACCCAGCTTCTCCTTACTGTATGAAATCAGCATATTCTTTGCCTGGCGATAGTGAGCCAGCATCATTTTGTGGTTCTCGCGACCAATACCGGATTGCTTGTAACCACCAAATGGTGCACCTGCAGGATAAGCATGATACTGGTTCACCCATACACGTCCAGCTTTGATAGCACGTGGAATTTGATAAAGCTGGTGAGCATCTCTTGTCCACACGCCTGCACCTAAGCCATATAAGGTGTCGTTCGCAATTTCGATAGCTTCTTGCTCGTCTTTGAATGTCGTTACGGCAAGCACGGGACCAAAAATCTCTTCTTGGAAAATACGCATCTTGTTATGTCCTTTAAAGAGAGTAGGTTGGATATAGTAGCCCTCTTCAAAGCCGCTTCCAACATTGTTAGCATCACCGCCCGTCAAAACTTCTGCACCCTCTTCTTTTCCTAGTTTAAGATAAGACAAGATTTTGTCTTGCTGTATTTTAGACGCCTGCGCCCCCATCATGGTGGTTGGGTCTAACGGATCACCAACTTTTATCTGGCTAACGCGATCAATCACTTTAGCAATAAACCGATCATAAATATCCTCCTGAATTAATAAACGGGACGGACAGGTACAAATCTCCCCTTGATTAAAGGCAAACAGTACCGCACCTTCGACGGCTTTGTCTAAAAAGGAATCGTCTTCGTCCATAACCGAACTGAAGAAGATATTGGGAGATTTACCACCTAATTCCAGCGTAACCGGAATAATGTTTTCGGTAGCATATTGCATTACCAGACGTCCAGTAGCCGTAGACCCGGTAAAGGCAGCTTTTGCCACTTTTGGATTGGTAACAAGTGAACGTCCTAATTCCGAACCAAAGCCATTGACAACATTCACTACACCATCCGGTATCAAATCGCCGATCAGTTCCATAAGCACCATAATGGAAGTAGGTGTGCTTTCCGCAGGTTTAAGTACAACAGAACAACCAGCAGCTAATGCCGGAGCGAGTTTCCAAACCGCCATTAAGATAGGAAAGTTCCAGGGGATAATTTGTGCTACGACACCGATAGGTTCGTGTACAATAAGTGATACCGTGTTTGCGTCAAGCTCGTTTACGGATCCCTCTTCTGCACGGATGACACCTGCAAAATAACGGAAATGATCAATAGCCAACGGTATATCGGCGTTCAAAGTTTCCCGGACAGCCTTACCATTGTCAATCGTTTCTACGGCAGCGAGGTATTCCAGATTTTCCTCCATACGGTCCGCAATCTTATTTAGAATAATACTCCGCCCCGTAGCGGAGGTTTTACTCCAGCTTACGAAAGCCTTCGCTGCTGCATCCACCGCCAAATCGAGATCTTCTTTAGTGGAATGTGCTACTTGTGTGAAAACTTTACCGTCCACAGGTGAAATGTTGTCAAAATATTTTCCTGAAACGGGAGCGACGAACTTGCCGCCGATGTAATTGTCATAACGTTCTTTGAACGTGGGTCGTTTAATTGTACTCATGTTATCTTCTTTTTAACGTGGTTTGTTAGCCAAACAAATGTACTCATGAAGGTCTTTTTTTGATAGCATTATTCTGTCAAATAGTAGTATAATTGAGCTGCCTGCTCCACCAGACAAGCTACCTCTTTTCGCAAAAGAGATAGCTGTTTTGGTTTTCGATTCTGTGGTATTATATCATTTAAAAAGTGTGTTAGCGGTATTTTAAAGGATGTTTTTTGCTCGAAATCAGTTTAAAATAGGTCGTAAAAAGGTTCATTTTTTTGCCAAAAAGTGTCTGAAATTCACTTGAAATATTTTATATATGCCGCAACTATTGCATATAAAAGTGGATTTATGTAAGTTTGGTATAATCCATTAATCAATAGGAGGCTAGATGCAGCAAAGACATCATCTGAAAATGTTACCTTTTTCCAGCGCGAAAGAACGTCACAGTTTAGTGGAAAACCGAAGAGCTTATACGTTACCAAATTTCGAGCTCAACATTTTTGAGACGTATGAAGCAAGTGCGTTGGTCCCATTGCAATTTAGTGAGGTGGTTATCATTAATATGCTAAAAGGGAAGAAGGTGATGCACCTTCAGGACAAAGTTTCGTTCGATTATTATCCGGGAGAGACGCTCTTGTTACCCGAACACACACAGATGTTGATCGATTTTCCCGATGCCCATATAGAAGCGCCGACGCAATGTACGGCGATTACGGTAGATGGAGATAAAATAAAGGAGGTCGTCGATTATCTGAACGAATTTTATCCTAAAAAAGAATGCCAATCGAATTGGTCTTTTCAATTAGACAAATTTCATTTTAGTAACAATGATGAGTTAGCACGTGTAACCAATCGGCTTTTTCAAATAACGTTAAGCAATGATATACACAAAGAAGCTTTGGCGGATCTGGCGTTAAAAGAGCTGCTGATTCGTATTATGCAAGTGCAAGGACTTTTGGTGCTTGAAGAGTCTAAAGCGAAAAATAATTCTATTTTTACCTATCTGAAGCAATATATAAAAGAAAACATGACGGAGAGGTTGTCTGTAGATAGGCTCTGTGCACATGTTGGAATGAGCAAAAGTAAGCTTTCGAGGAATTTTAAAGCAGAGTTTGGTATTAGCCCCATGGAGTTTGTTATACGAGAGCGGCTGGCATACGCTAAAAAGATATTGAAGCAATCCGGTACTGTTAAAGAAGCTTGTTTTTCCTCAGGTTTTTCCGATGTAAATTATTTTGTCCGTCTGTTTAGGCAGCGTGAGGGGATCACCCCCGGACAATATGCAAACATGTAAAAAAAAGGGAACCGTTACCTTTTCATCGCGCGGTCGAGTTCCCTTTTGCTTTCCCGTTCTTTGATAGTCTCCCGTTTATCGAAATCTTTTTTACCTTGTGCTAAGGCTATTTCCACTTTCGCATAGCCCCTTTCGTTGATGAATATACGTAGCGGAACGATGGTGAAACCCTTTTCCTCGCCCTTTTCCTTTAACTTTTTCAGTTCCTTTTTAGTCAACAAGAGCTGGCGGTCCCTTTTCGCCTCGTGGTTGTAGAAAGAGCCAAATGAATATTCGGCAATATGCATATTGCGGAGATATAAACCATCCTCAAAAAAAGCGCAGAAGCTGTCGTTAATATTCGCTTTTCCTTGTCGGATAGACTTGATTTCGGTTCCTAGCAGACAGATCCCTGCTATATATTTATCCAACAGATGATATTCAAAAGATGCACGCTTATTCTTGATATTTATATTTGCCGATATTGCCATTTCAATTTGATTTAAACGCAAAAATAATGATTTTGTATGTTTATCGAACTTTTCGTGATAAACTGTTGGTAATATCTTAACAATAATTTAATTTTATGATATTTATATGGTTTTAAAATAGAATTGAATCGAGAGAATTTTGTATGTTTGCTCCGGTTTTTTGGACTGTAAATATACAAGATGAGTCCTATAAGGTTGTGAATTAATACCATAGTATGGTTAACGGCTTGATTGGGAAGGGGAATTGTGTATTTTTGTTTTTTTAATTTATTTTTGACGATTGATTAAAAAAAGTCAAAAGTTAAATTAACTTGCGTTATAGAAATTATGTCACATAAAATACAAACACCTACAGCATGAGTAAGGGAAAGTTAAGTGAAAGAACATCTAAGTTCCTACAAAGTGAACTAGAGCCAATTAAGTCTAATAATCTTTACGCTTATTTTAGACCTATTCAATCAAAACAGGATACGGAGGTTCTGATTGACGGCAAACGTGTGTTGATGTTCGGATCAAACTCTTATTTAGGTTTGACAACAGATAAGAGAATCATAAAAGCCGCGCAGGATGCGTTGGAAAAGTATGGTACAGGTTGTGCGGGATCTCGTTTTCTTAATGGAACATTAGATATCCATGTGGAACTTGAAGAAAAATTAGCAAGCTATGTAGGTAAAGAAGCGGCAATATTATTCAGTACAGGGTTTCAATCTAATTTAGGGCCTTTATCATGCCTGACCGGGCGTAATGACTATATATTATTAGATGAAAGAAATCATGCCTCCATTATTGATGGAAGTAGGTTGTCGTTTTCTAAAGTCATCAAATATGCGCACAATGACATGGATGATTTGCGTTCTAAGATCGCTCGGCTTCCGGAAGACAGCTTCAAGCTAATTGCGACAGATGGCATTTTCAGTATGGAAGGTGATATTGTCAAACTTCCTGAATTAGTTGCCGTGGCCGATGAGTATGATGCCGCGATTTTATGTGATGACGCACACAGTTTAGGGGTAATAGGTGAGAGAGGAGCCGGTACAGCTTCTCATTTTGGATTGACCGACAAAGTCGACTTAATCATGGGAACATTCAGTAAGTCTTTGGCGTCTTTAGGCGGCTTTGTAGCTGCAGATGCAGATACTATTGAGTATCTAAAACATCGCGCGCGTTCATTAATGTTCAGTGCCAGTATGACACCGGCCTCGGTAGCTTCCACATTAAAAGCATTGGAAATTATTCAGGCCGAGCCGGAACATATCGAAAAATTGTGGGCAAATACGAATTATGCAAAAAGACTCTTGCTTGAACAAGGTTTTGATTTAGGATTTACCGAAAGTCCAATCTTACCAATTTTTATCCGTAACAACGACAAAACATATTATGTTACGAAAATGCTTCAAGATAACGGTGTTTTCGTCAATCCTGTTGTTGCTCCGGCAGTGCCTGCCGAAGAATCGCTTATACGCTTTTCATTGATGGCAACGCATACCTTTGAACAAATAGATGAAGCTGTAGACAAAATGTCGAAAGTGTTCAAAACATTGGAAGTGGAATCTTTCATAAGTTAAGGAAATGATAGAGATAATTCCTGTTCAAACAAAGAAGCAAATCGCTCAATTTATCGATTTGCCACATGGTTTGTATGCCAAAGATCCAAATTATGTGCCCGAATTGTTTTTAGGACAACAGGACTTACTCTCTCCTCATAAACATCCGTTCTACAAGCATTCCTCAGCACAACCTTTTCTTGCGTATAAGGATGGGAACATCGTGGGGCGTATTTTAGCGATATGGAACACAAACCACAATGCTTTTAATAAAGTATCTGAAGGGCAGTTCGGTTTCTTTGAATCCATTAATGATCAGACGGTAGCGAATAAATTGCTTGATACCGCTGCTGAATGGGTGAAATCCAAAGGAGGGACTCGTGTCGTAGGGCCTGTTAATCTTACCACAAATGATACCTGTGGGCTTCTGGTGGATGGCTTTGATAAACCGCCCATGGTGATGATGCCTTATAACCCTCCCTACTATATAGACCTAATTGAGTGCGCCGGCTATAGCAAAAAAGTAGATTTACGCGCCTATCTCGTTACCACGGAAACAGCTAATCAGCGTTCAGTACTTTTATTAGAAAAATTAGAGGAAAGATTGCGGAGGTCGGGCATCGTCCTGCGTCAGATTAATTTAAAAGATTTTGCGAGCGAAGCAAAGAAAATAAAAGCGGTATACAATAAAGCTTGGGACAAAAATCTAGGCTTTGTTCCGATGACGGATGAAGAATTCGATTATACCGCTAAAGAGTTAAAGATGATTGTAGATCCCAAATACTGTATTGTAGCAGAGCGGGGAGAGGAGATCGTCGGTTTCGCTTTGGGGATTCCGAATATTAATGAAATTTTGATTCATATAAAAAAGGGTAGATTACTACCCTTTGGTATATTCAAATTGCTTTTTGGTTTGAAAAAGATCAAAATGATTCGGGTTTTGATGTTGGGAGTATTAGAGGGATATCGAAAATTGGGTATAGAGGCCTGCCTTTATGGCCGTATTATAAAAAATGCAATTCCATCTGGGATTGAGGGCGCAGAATGTTCCTGGATGTTGGACGACAACTATATGATGAACCACGCCATTGAACAGATTAATGCCGAGTTCTATAAGCGCTATCGTCTGTACGAGAAAGCGATATGAAGAGAAAGATTTTAATAACTGGTGCGAGTGGTTTTGTAGGCTTTCATTTAGTTTCTGCGGCGTTTGAAGCTGGTTACGAAGTGCATGCCGCGATACGTCGATCCAGTCAGGTTGCCGATATCGAACCGTTTATCGAAAAATTTGTTTATCCGGACTTTAATCAGGCAAGTTCATTAACTGCATTATTCTCTTCCGAAAATTACGATTATGTTATACATGCGGCAGCGATGACAAAAGCAAAATCGGAAATGGAAATGATAGAGGTGAATGTGGGAATGACACAACGATTGTTGGAAGCTGCTTTTCAGGCGTCGCAACCGCCCGTGCGTTTTATATTTGTAAGCAGCTTGGCTGCTGTTGGGCCGGTGGGTTATCTCGACGAGCCAATAACGGAACGTACACCTTATAAACCCGTGACTATGTATGGACGTAGTAAACGGGAAGCCGAAAAGATGATCCGTGTTAAATTTGCTGAAAGGCCTATTACCATTATCAGGCCCACAGCGGTGTACGGTCCGCGCGAGAAAGACCTTTTTATTCTATTTAACACGATGAATAAAGGACTTGATGCGTATGTGGGAAAAGCTCCCCAAAAGCTTTCCTTTGTATATGTAAAGGATTTAGTGGATGTTTTACTACGGGCATGTATTTCTCCACAAAAGGGATTAGCTGTTTTTAATATATCAGACGGTCGTGTTTATTCCCGATACGAAATGGCAGAAATTTTTAAAAAAACATTCCGTAAAAAGCTTATTCGCGTACATGTGCCCTATACGATAGTTAAAACAGTAGCGCAGATTTCGCAATGGTTATATCGCAATTCTTCCAAAACCCCTGTGATTTATCCTGAGCGTTTAGGGGAGTTGACTGCGGAGAACTGGGGCTGTGATATTAGATATGCTGAGCAAGTGCTAGGATACCATCCGCAATATGATTTAAATAGTGGATTGGCGGATAGCCTACTTTGGTATAAAAAAAACAATTGGTTTTAAAGACTGTATTATGAGTCAAAAAATAAATAAAAAGCTTTTCCAAGACCGGAAGAGGACAAATATGTTAAGTTCTTCAGAACAAAAATTAATTTCTTATCTAGTACCACGCATCCCTAACTGGATTTCGTCTGATGGTTTGACAGCTATCGGATTATTGGGGTCATTTATGATACTGGGAAGTTTTCTCTTAGCCGAATATGTAGCGCGGCCTTGGCTGTTGTTAGGGATTGTGGGCTTTTTTGTGCAATGGTTTGGGGATTCATTAGATGGACGTATTGCTTATTATCGTAATAAATCGCGTAAATGGTATGGCTTTGCATTGGATATTGTCATGGACTGGATCAGTACCGTGATGATAGGGTTGGGGTATGTGTTTTATGCGACGGGCGATTTTAAATATTCAGGTTTTGCGTTAGTCGCGTTGTACGGTTGGGCGATGATTATTTCACAATTACGCTACCGAATAACGGATAAATATACAATTGATGCAGGCCTATTGGGTCCAACGGAGATTCGGGTGATTATATGTGCAGTACTGCTATGTGAAGTCATTTTTGCCGGAAGCATTAACTATCTTGTAATTATTATTTGCATTTCTTTGTTCGTTATCAATTGCGTGGATACGAAGAAATTATTGGATATGGGAGATGAGAGAGACTCGGAGGAAAAGAAAAACAAAGAGATTGTGACAAATGAAAAAGAAGCGTAAAGCAAAAATACGTGACTTTTTTCTTTCCTTCGGGAAAGCGCAGGTGTCTGCTTTTCTAGGCGGACTATTTGATTTCGCCATCTATACCATTGGCATACAGATCTTCGGTTTTACGGCCTATATATCCAACATCATAAGTGGCTCATTGGGAGCCGTTGTTAATTTTACGATTAATCGGTATTGGACCTTTGACAGCACGAGCGCCCCTGTTGGTCAGCAATTGGGGAAATTTGTTGTGGTTGTTATAGGCAGCATATTTTTAAAATCGATAGGTATATTCTTTTTGGTCGATCATCTTTCAGTGAATCCGTATTATTCGAAAATTATAGTCGAAATTCTTGTTTCACTTGGTTTTAATTTTTTAATGCAGAAATACTGGGTGTTTAAAAAATAGGTTATCAATCCTCCAAAGGTTTAAAGAAGGTGAAAAATATCGTTCAGGTTTCCAATGTTTTGCGTTCTGTTTGGTGGAAAAAGGGAGAAAACTGTTGGAGTGTAAGGTTAAAGTTTCTACCTTTGCACCACTCCGCGAGGGAGGGCACGGTAACCCGGTATCGGGGCGGAAATTTTAG